>Ga0209273_10001024_pt1 | contig 28270 bp, 21 predicted proteins | sample tdAd471_FD_187126 | JGI IMG/M metagenome (GOLD analysis project Ga0209273, IMG submission 187126) | Marine sediment microbial communities from the Atlantic coast under amendment with organic carbon and nitrate - tdAd47.1 (SPAdes)... | ecosystem: Environmental > Aquatic > Marine > Coastal >...
GGGACCTGATGGTACTCGACTGGGGCAACCAGAATGGTTCAGGCCGGGTGCTTCGGTTCAATGGCACGACGGGGGTGCTCGACCAGACCCTGGTCTCCGGGCTTGTCCATGTCGAAGGGTATGCCCTGGATGACGCTGGACGGCTATGGGTCGGCGATTGGGGGGCAAACTTTGTGTATCGCTACGACGTCGAAACGGGCGCTTTCGTGGATCGCTTCATCCAGACAGGGGGTCTCCGCACGCCCAACAGTATTGCCTTCGGACCGCCCGAACCCGTAGAAACCAACGCAGAGGCTGAAGAACAGCCGCGCGCGTTCCAGCTGGACCAGAACTATCCCAACCCGTTCAATCCGTCTACCCGGATCACTTTTTCACTCGACCGTCCAGGACAGACCACCCTCGTCGTCCATGACATGATGGGAAGGGAAGTGGCGCGTCTGGTTGATCAGGCTTTCTTGCAAGAAGGAGAATACACGGCTTCGTTTGATGCGCTGAATCTGCCCTCGGGACCGTACATGTATCGACTCGATGTGGATGGCCGGTCAGTGACTCGCGTCATGACGCTGCTCAAATAGGCGATCAGAGGACGACGAGCATGTGATCCACGTGCTCTCCTCGCTGGGAAACGCGGATCAAATACGTGCCCGGTGGCAAATTCGTTGTCGAAAGCTCCCTGTCCACGAGCCCTGGAGTCCCGCTGAATTCCTCGTTCCGCCACTCCCGGCCCAGTGTATCGATGACCCTGATGGCGACGGGCGCGGTCCATTTCAGGCTCATGCTGAGCGTGACCCGGTCGTCGGCAGGATTCGGATACGGCTCGTCGACCCAGAAGGGGTGTTGCTCATCGGGAGAAAGGACGTGTTCAAATCCGGGCGGCGCTTTACGAGGTGCCAAGAGGACCGCCTTGGTTTGATGCAGGAACCGAGCTGCATCCCGCAACTCCGTAATCGAATCCAGGTGGTTCGTGCCCCGAGCCCAGACGTAGGCAAACGTGAAGGTGGCCCATTCACCCGGCTCGAGGTCAAACGTGCCAAATCCCGCAATGCCTTTCCGGTCAGACGGCTGAACCTGGTCTCCCTGCCCGTCCACGTTCAGTTCGGACCAGTAGCTCCCCGATACAGGATCTCCCGGCATCCAGTACGGCATGGGAGTATTCGAACGACGCGAGCCGTTTCCACCTTCCGTTCGAGGAGAACCGTCTTTCCAGTTTCCGATCAGGTAGTTGTATGCGTCCTTAGCATCTCCGATATCCCCTCGGTACCCGCCGCCTCCGTAAGGGAAAGCTGTCGACGTGAGGTGTCGCTCGGGGCTGGCACCCAGGTCAGTCGGCAAGCTTCCATTTGCATGAGACGCTTCCAGAACCACAAAACCAAGGGCCGGTGCCGGACTTCCATACCCTGTGTCTCCTTCATCGTCATTGTCGGCGTTGTACACGTAGAACATGGCGAGAGTCGTATCCGTGCCCATGCGATCGTCGTCAAAATTGCCCAGTTCAAAGTCAATTTGCTTCCCGACAGCCACGTCCCGGATGACCTCCGAACCTCTGTTGATGATGTGATATCGATAGAACGAGGTGTTGCCCAGATCGCCTGGACTGTCGAATCCGTAGGCACTGGCCTGGATTTCAATCCCCAGAGGTGCTGAGTCAAGACGGGTATGCTCGTTTCCTCGATCGTTCATTACCCACCAGACTTGTCGATCTCCTCGCATCTCCGGCACATCCCCTTGTTCAGGTTGATATCCCGGAATGCCATTTGCTTCGATGAACGGGGCATTGAGATGAACCGGCCACTCCGCGACCTCATCCGGGATTGCGGACTGTTCCGGTCTTTGGCGCACATGGTCGTTGAAATCCGAATGCCAGAATCTGTCGGATGAAGCACAGTCCTCAGGAGCGCTACCGTCTTCCGGTATGGGTCCTGGCCAGAATTCGTATGGGCCGTACGTGCTGCCACTGGCCCTGATCTCGTCGTCAATGAAGCCACCAATCAGCAGATTTGCCACAAATATGGATTGAGCAGATCCATTTGCAGGGATCTGATACACATTCGGGCTGCCTTTCCAGAACAAGCTGCCATTATTGAGAATCCTGGCCCGAACATTTCCCGCTTCCAGGTACGTGTCAGCCTGAGGCTGCTCACACGTACCCGTTGAGTAGAGGTCCTGCGCGTTGCTCGGCCATGCTAGAAGAAGCGATATGATGATAAGTGCCCACCTCATCGCAGCACCACAAAAGAGTGAGTGGCACGGTGGGACGAGCTTTCAACGGTCACGGTGTACGAGCCAGGGGTGAGCCTGGATGTGTCCAGAGTGATGTCTCGTGGCCCGGCAGCCTCCGCATGAATCGTCCGCTCGACGTGGGTCCGTCCGAGCATGTCCGAGATGCGAACGGTTGCCGGCCCACTACTGTCGAAACTGGCGCGAAGCGTCAACCGGTCGTCGGCAGGATTCGGGTAGGGCTCGTCGACCCAGAAGGAGTGTTGTGGCCCCTGACCGGGATTGCCGTCCTGAAACAATGCCCTCTTCAGCGACCGGGGAGCGAGCAACTCAGCTTTGTCTGCATGCAGGTCCGCGGCCAACGCTTTCAGTTGGACCAGGGAATCCATGTTGTCCTGACCGCGTGCCCAAAGCACGGCAAACGTGAATTGAGCCCACACGCCTGGCTGGAGATCAAACGTACCGAAAGCCATGTGGGCAATCCGGTCAAACAGTTGTCGATGGCCTCCTTGCATGTCCACATTCAGCTCAGACCAGAAGGACTCGGAAAGGGGGTCCCCCGGCATCCAGAATGGCATGGGATGCTCGCTGAAACCCCGTCATGGTCAGATGGAAGGAGGGCGCCAAGCCCAGGTCGGTGGGAAGGATTCCACGAGCGTGCCTGGCTTCCAGAACCGTAGTCCCCACGGCTGGCGGGCGCTCTCCATACCCGTATCCGCTCGGCGGATACAGATCCAGATTGGAGTCGTTGTAGGTGTAGAGCATGGCCAGGGTGGTATCCGTTCCTACCCGGTCGTCGTCGATGTTACCGAGATCCATATCCTGGAAGAAGCCCACGGCCATGTCTTCAATGGTCTTCGATCCCCGGTTGAAGACGGTGTACCGGTAGAAGGTCACATTTCCGAGTTCATTGGATGTGTCGAATCCGAAAGCGGAAGCGTGCACCTCGATTCCAAGTGGATCGGAGTCAGATGATGCATGCGTATTGCCGCGATCATTCATGACCCACCACACTTCCCTGTCACCATGCATCTCCGGATAGTCTCCCTCGTCCGGTTGGTATCCGGTCAGTCCATTCCGATCCACGAACGGCGCTCCCAGGTCGGTCGGCCAGTCCTGGATGGCAGGCGTCGGAGTTGGCGCCACATCGCTCGGCCAGAAATCCCGGTCATGATCCAGCGACCAGAACCGATCGAATGCGGCGCAATCGACTGGGGGCGAGCCATCGTCAGGAATCGGCCCCGGCCAGAATTCACTGTCCGTCCACCAACTGGCAGCCGCCCGCGGTTCGCCATCAATGAGACCGCTGACAAGAAAGGACATCGAGGAGATGGCATCGACTCCACCGCCCGCAGGCACTTCGTAGCGGTTTGATCGACTGCCCGAAAACAGTCCACCATTGTTCTGGATGGAGGCTCTCACATTGCCGACCTCAAGGAAGGTCGTGCCTTGAGGCGGCTCGCATGAACCAGGCGAGTACAGGTCCTGGGCCGTTGAAGGCCATGCCAGAAGGAGCGATATGACGATGATCGCACTCCTCATCGCAGTATCACAAAGGAATGGTCTGCATGATGGGACCGACTGTCCAGGGAGATGGAGTAGGCGCCTGGTGAAAGGGATGAGATATCCAGGTTGATCAGATCGGGTCCATTGGATGTGTTGAATTCCTGGACCAGGCGAACGCGCCCCAGACGGTCAACAATTCGCACCGTCACCGGACCGTCCAGCGGGAGGCTGTAGGACAGGCTCAGTCTATACGAGGCTGGATTCGGCCAGGGCTCGTCGACCCAGAAAGGGAACTTCTGGCCATCGGAAGGGCTGCCCTCGAACAAAGGGGGTTTCAGGCTTCGGGGTGCAAGGATCGTGGAGGCCGATTCGTGCAAATCCTGCGTCAACTCGCGAAGCTTGACCACGGAATCAAGGTGATCAGCGCCGCGAGCCCAAACAAAGGCGAAGGTGACCGTCGCATACTCGCCCGGTTGCAAGTCGAATGTGGGAGTGCTCACGATTCCCCGCCGGTCAGAGGGGGTAGCGGCAGCACCTTGCCCATCAAGGTTCACTTCAGACCAGAATGCTCCGGAAACAGGGTCTCCTGGCATATAGAATGGGGTTGGGTGACCAATCCCGCCCCATCCTTCATAGCCCAAGAATCCGCCTTCGCGTTGTGGGCTGCCATCCTTCCAGAATCCTGTCATCAATTGATGCAGGTAGGATGCGCTGGCGGCATCTCCGGTCACACCACCGCCACCGGCATACATGCGAGCAGCTCCCAGATTCCGGGAAGGTGGCAGATCCAGATCCGTTGGAAGACTGCCACCGGAATGGCTCAATTCCAGGATGGCAAACCCGGAGGCAGGTGGAGCAATCCCGTATCCATGAGATCCCTCATCGTCATTGTCAGCATTGTAGTAGTACCATAGCGCGGTAGTGGTATCCGTACCGGCGCGATCATCGAACGGGTTCCCCAGATCTCCGTCAGTATGGAGTCCCAGCGTCAGGTTTTCGATGGTTTTTGGTCCCGTGTTGGTGACGTGATATCGATAAAAGGTGACGTCTCCCAGATGGTTGCCAACATCGAATCCGAATACCGAAGTGCGCACTTCCACACCCAGCGGAGGAGTTCTGAAGCGATTGTGTTCATTTCCCCTGTCATTCATGATCCACCAAAGCTGGCGGTCACCATTCATGAAGGGGTAGTCGCCTTCCTCGGGCTGATAACCGGGGACCTCGTTTCGATCTACGAACGGCGCACCCAGATCAACGGGCCACTCCAACAAGCGACTTGAAGGTGACGGAAGTGCGTCTTCTCGCTGGAAGTCCGTCGCTCGATCGAGGTACCACATGCGGTCGAACGGAGCACAGTCCCAGGCGTCAGCCAGTCCGCTCGGAGCAGGTCCGGGCCACATTTCATACGGGCCATACGAGCTTCCCGAGACCCTGATTTCTCCATCAATGAATCCTGCCGCAAGAAAAGTGGCAGCAAAAATGGGGTGAATGCCACTGCCAGCAGGGACCTCATACATGTGTGGACTGCCTCTCCAGAATAACGGCCCGTTATTGAACAGTCGCGCACGCACATTGCCGACCTCAAATATGGTTTCGGCCTTCGCCGGCTCACACCCGGCCGTGGCGTAAGGGTCCTGCGCTGCGCCGGGCCAGGTCAGAAAGAGCGATATGGCGACAAGGGCCCATCTCATCGAAGAACCACAAACGTGTGCGCCGTACGATGGGACCAGCTTTCGACGGAAACCGAATAGGTGCCCGGAGCAAGCGAGGAGACTTCAATCGGAATGTCCCGCTGCCCGGCTTCGGCGGCGACCACAGTCCGCGAAAGACGGGTTCGACCGAGGGCATCGACCACACGAATGTGGACCGGTCCGCTCTTGTCGAAACTGGCGCGTAGCGTCAATCGATCTGATGCCGGATTCGGGTACGGCTCGTCGACCCAAAAAGGATGGCGTGGTGTTTCGGGGGGATTGCCATCAATGAATTCAGGTCCGGGTGGCCGACGTTCGGCAAGGAGCGCTCCCTTGACTTCGTGAAGTTGGCGAGTGGCGGCTTTCAGCCGCGTAACCGAGTCAAGATGGTTGCTTCCTCGCACCCAGATATAGGCCATGGCTATGGACAACGAATCCCCGGGGTTCAAAAGTACCGGGCCGTAGGATCCCATCACGCGCTTGTCATATCCGCCCTCGCGGGTCCCGTTGCCATCAAGATTCAGTTCTGACCATCCAACCCCACTCACAGGGTCTCCGTGAAAGATGAATTTCGTCCGGGGCCCAACACCTTCGTATCCCCTGCCACTCGCGCGCATTGGTGATCCGTCGTCACTCCACAAGCCCCTCAGAAAATTGTACTTCTCCTCTCGGGATCTGGGATCTCCGTGCAGGCCACTCTTTCTTGGTCCAGTGACCGAGGAGAAGAACTGTCCCCCATCGGGGACCAGGGATCGACGCACACCATCCGAGGAAATGGCAACCTCCAACATGGCAAAGCCGAATGCGGGAGGAGGTGTGCCATACTCCCCGTCACTTTCATACAAGGTGTACACATACGCCAGGCTGAGTGTCGAATCCGAACCAATGGCATCATCCCAAGGATCTCCAAGATCCACATCCGCAAATCGTCCCACATACATTTCCTCGATGGGAGAGTCAGATTTGTTGATGATCGTGTGACGATAAAACGTCATGTTTCCGACGTCACCGATGGCATCAAAAGCGAATGCCTCATTGATAACTTCGACCCCGAGGGGATTGGAATCTGAGTGGTCATGGAGATTCCCGAGATCGTTGTCGACCCACCAGATGTATTGGTGGCCACGCATGCGTGGACGATCCCCTGTCAATGGAGTGTAGCCTGGAATGTCATCTATTTCCCAAAACGGAGCGCCCAGTTCTACCGGCCATTCCCTAACTACCGCCCCCGGTGTGATATCAGGATGGATGTCTCTTTCATACACTGTGTAGAGTCGGTCATATGCCAGGCAATCATTGGGCAGACCGCTCTCTGGAATCGGGCCTGGCCAGAATTCCCATGGTCCATATGTCGAACCGGCTACGCGCAGTTCGCCATCCACCAAACCTCCGATCATCAATGTATTGGAATGGCTGGCGCTTATTCCAGGCGCTTCGGCGACTTGATACCCGAGCGAGAACTGGGAAGGAAAGAATAGATGCCCCCCGTTATGAACAGACGCCCGGACATTTCCGACATCCAAAATGGCAAATGCGGTACCCTGTTCGCACGAACCAACCAGAGAAGGATCTGGTTGGGCACGAGTCGCCGGCACAATCAAGATGCCAGCAAAGAGAATGGATAGAAGGCGGTATCTGAAGCACATACGCGCGGCGGGGTATCGTTCGAAGGAACGATACCCCGCCGCGAAGTCCACAAAAGGAATGTGTGACCGAAAGGTTGATTCAGGGCATCAGGCTGTGCCAAATGCGTCTGAATCGTGCCCTAATCCCGATCAATGTGGAAAATCTTGTTCACGATCTTCCATTCACCATCGACTTTCAGGAGCTGCATGTAGTCGACAAAATCTGCCCGGGGATAGTCCAACGTGATCTTGGCAACGGCCGCGGTACCGGAAACGTCCACCCAGTCGATCCAGCGCTTGCGATCGGCTTCGTCGGGTGCCTTCTGCCCGGGCGCTCCGGCAATGTATTCTTCGCTGGAACGTGTCTGCAGTCCATCGTCCGTGATCCAGTACAGGTTGGCAATCTCGTGGAAGGCCTGCCGGTGGTGGCTCCCGCGGCCGGTGGCGTGTCCTTTCAGGTAGTGGCGAAGAGCAGCGCGCACAAGCGTCTCTTCTGCTTTGTTTACATCGTACATGCAGCCACTCATGACACGTGTGTCGGCCAGGGCAATGGTCTTCCAGGCGCCGTCGGCATGGCGGGCCAACTGGAACGTGTTGGAGCCGCAATGTGAGAATTGGTCGCCTGCAAAGAAGGCGTAGTCCATCCAGGCGGTGGCCAGGTTGTCCTTGACGTCGATCCGCACATTCCAGATGCGCTCATCCCAGGCCGGACCGTCGGCACCCTGTCTGATGGCACCCACGAAGTTGGACATGGGCATGGACCGGACGAAAGGCGTTCCCTCTCTTGAGCCGCTTGACGTCAAGGTGGCTCCCTCGGCAAACGTGGACGCCACCTTGTCGGCATCGAGTTCGCGCATGCCATCGAACATCGTCTCGATGACCTCCATCACCTCGTGTTCGGCGTAGTTGACAGGGCCGTGCTGCGCAACGACGGCCGGGGCGATCAGAAGGGTCAGGAGGAGCAGTTTCAGTGCTTTCATCATGGTCGGATGGGGTGGGATTGATATCAGTCTGGGGTCCAAGAGACGGAAATTCCGACACAATGTTACCCCGAATGTTACCCCGAATGTTACTGCCAGCGGGAGCAGGTCAGCCGCGATTGCCCTTTGCATCTTGCCCATTCGCCGATTTTGGGGTAGTGTATGGTCCCTTCGAAATCTCATCGAGCCAATCAGACCCCACCGGCCATGTCCCGCATTCTCTCCTTTCTGACACTTTTTGTCTTCAGTGCCTCTTTGGTACTCGCACAGTCCTCCCCGGATGGCTCCCTCGGTGCCCGCTTGGGCTTCGGCGGCGCTCTGGAAATGGAGGATGGTCAGCTGTACGTCGGTTCGGCTCCCATCGGTTGGCCATCGGGCTCGGATCCGGCAGGGTCGGTGCACCAGTACGCCAAGAATGATGCGGGCGATTGGGTGGAAGTCGCCGCATGGGGCGCTTCCGATGGCGAACACGGCGACGAATTCGGTCGTGCGATTTTTATCGACGGCTCGACCATGCTCGTCGCCGCCCCCCGGACTGGTGCCGTCTATGTATTCGAGCAAGGCGACATGGGTTGGTCGGAGGCGGGCCGCATTGATTCCCCGGACCTTCCCGAAGGACATGAATTCGGCGGCGCTTACGCCCGCGGCGGCTTCCGGACGCAGACCATGGCCAAGGTCGGGGACACCTGGCTGATTGCCTCCTACAACGGCACCACGGATGAGGGTGCTGTCCACATCGTACATCGCATGGGTGACATGTGGCACACGATGGGAACGGTCACCGATGCACCGGCCTGGGCTATTGCAGGATCCGGCAGCAGCCTGTTCGTGGGCACCCCGTCGATGAATGAAGGGCAGGGTGGCATCCACGTATTCGAGCAGGGCGATGACGGTTGGTCGGAAGGCACGATGCTTGAAGTCGAGGGGCTCTCTGACAACGCACGCCTTGGACAGACCGTAGCGGCAGCAGGCAACCGGCTCTTCGTCGGTGCGCCTTCGCACGAGCGCTTCGGAGCCGTTTTCGTTTTTGAGAAGGGCGATGACGGAAGCTGGAGCCATACAAACACCCTGAAGCAGCCGGAGCCTGCTTCAGAAGACGAGCGACAGCACAGTGGTTTCGGCCGCGGACTGGACCTTTCGGGCCATCATCTGCTGGTGGGAGCGAACCGGGCTGGATTCGTGTTCAATGCCCATCACGCTGAAATTCCGGCCGTCAAGTTGGACGCTCCTGAGCAACAGGCCGGCAACGGATTCGGCGTGGGTGCCGTCATCGACGGCGATGTCGTGGCCATCGGGGCACCGGAAGCCGATTACGGTTCGGGTCTTGCACACATCTATGAGCGTTCGGGTGACGGCACCTGGAGCATGGTCAGTTCGGCAGCCGCCGAAGTGGTGCGAATGACGTCCATCACCGGCACCGACAAGATCGAATGTGAGGATGGCATGGTGAATGGGCTCTTCCCGTGCGAAGGAGTCGATCTGCTGTCCATGGTATCCACCGATGTCCTGGCCAACGACCGCGGCGCCAACCTGAATGACATCTGGGGGTGGACCGATCCCGAGTCCGGTCGTGAGATCGTCCTCGCCGGTCGGACGGACGGCACGTCCTTCATCGACATCACCGACCCTGCCAATCCGTTCGTCATTGGGCAGGTCATGCGTACCGATGGGTCACCAGGCGCCTGGTGGCGCGACATCAAGACGTATCGCAACCACGCCTATATCGTAGCGGACGGATCCGGAGATCACGGTATGCAGATCTTCGACCTGACACGTCTTCTGGACGTCGATCCGGCCGACATGCCGGTCGACTTCGAGCCGGACGCGACATACCACGGCGTGGCCAGCTCCCACAACATCATCATCAATGAAGAAACCGGTTTCGGCTATGCCGTAGGAAGTGGGTCAGGCCCGGGCGGATGCGGCGGCCAGCTTCACATGCTCGACCTCTCGGACCCGGTCAACCCCCAGTTCCTGGGTTGCTACAACAATCCCGACTTCGGCGGCACGCACGACGCACAGTGCGTCATCTATCGCGGTTCGGACGCGGACTACCTCGGACGCGAAGTCTGCTTCAACTCCAACAGCAACGCGCTCATCCTGGCCGACGTAACGGACAAGGATGACCCGAAGACCATCACGGTGGCCGAGTACCCCAACACGGCCTACACGCACCAGGGGTGGCTGAGTGAGGACCACAACTACTTCTACATGAACGATGAACTCGACGAGATGAACGACATCACGGATCGCACCCGGACCCTGATCTGGGACATGCGCGATCTGGACGAACCCATCCTTATCAACGAGTTCTACCACAGCAACGGAGCCTCGGATCACAACCTGTATGTGAACGGTAACCTGATGTACCAGTCCAACTATCAGGCAGGACTTCGCATCCTGGACATCACCGATCCGGAGAATCCCGTGGAAGTCGCATCCTTCGACACCGCACCGTTTGCCGACAACGTCAAAGGGTTCGCGGGTTCATGGAGCAACTACCCGTACTTCAAGAGCGGCGTGATCGTGGTCAGCAGTCAAGCCGAAGGCGTCTTCATGCTGAAGAAACAGGAGCAGGATCTGTAGGACAGCCTGGTCAGCGTAGTGCTGCAAAGGCGAACGTAACGTTGTACGGCTCGCAGTGCACCAGTACGTGCGTAAAGGAATCCAGCGTGACGTCGTCAGGCACCCTGTAAAACTGTGCCCCGGTGGGACTGATGAAGTCTCCCAGGTTGATGAAATCCGTCGATGGCGTCTCGCCATTCGACAGGTATACAAACAGCCCGGGACCGTCTGACAACGAGAAATCGTCAGAAAAAACTACCTGCAGCATGCCATCATCCAGTGTGCGCAGATTCACGGTGCCCATGGTCTGTTTTCCATTGAGGGGCTCCCAGGATCCGGTTCGAAAGGTGGCAGTGTTGACCTCTTCTTCCTTCTGTTGAGAGGTATCGATGTCCGTCAACATGTCGCCGCTGCATCCGGCAAGAATGAGCAACGAGACGATGAGGGGCAGAAAGGAGGCTTTCATGGGACTGTGCAGATACGCGTGAAATGGTGCTGGAAAGGGAATATCGAGCGCATCCCGACTCCAAAACCTCACGCCAAGGTAACATCCACGGTCCCGGTACAAACGCGCAAATCGGTCAGCGACGGAAGTCAGACGGTGAGTACTTCTGCATCATCTCCATGAACTCGTCCCGATGATTGACCATCACTTCCTGGAATCGCTGAGCCGACTTGATGGCGAGCTCCGGTGAGAGCTGCTGGAATTTCCGCGCGGCTTCCGTCGCGTGATAGTCGGCAATGACGGCCAACTCTTCTGCCGAAAACTGCTCCAGATAGAAAGTCCGGGCTTCAGAACGGATGGCGTCAAAGTCCATGTGCTTCTTGATGAAGGCCATCATGTCCTGCTGCAGACCTTCAGGGAGGGAAGAGCCCGCCATCGGAAAACCCGCTCCCAAAAACTGATCGAGCTGCTCTTCCTGATAGGAAGCCGCCACAATCATGTCTGCGGATTCTTCGGCGGGTCGGACGGATGTGCAGCCGGATAGGACAAGGGTGAACAGGGTGGCAACAAGCAGGGCGCGGAGTGGCATGGGAGTCGGAGTCGGAGTCGGAGTGGAGATGTCGTGGCCGGCGGCCATTTGAAAGGGAAACGTATTTCAGACCCCGACTGCGCCAATTGATTCCAGGTTCAGCGATCCAGCTTCAATTCCAGTTGCCGGCGAACCGCAGGCCATTCGTCCCGCAAGACGCTGAAGTACACCGTATCCCGCAGGGTGCCGTCTTCCCGTACCATGTGCGCCCGCAGACACCCCTCGTATTGTGCTCCAAGCCGCAGGATGGCGTTGCGGGAGCGCTCGTTCAGCGCGTCGGTCTTCCATTCCACCCGGTTGCACCCGAGGGTGTCGAAGGCATGACGCAGCATCAACAGCTTGGCCTCGGTGTTCACGGCCGTGCGCTGCCAGGCAGGAGTAATCCAGGTCCAGCCGATCTCCATCCGTTTGTTGAAGAGATCGATGTTGCCGAACCGGGTGGATCCGACAACCTCTCCCGTTGCCTTGAGCGTCGTGGCGAAAGGCAGCATCTGCCCCCGTTCGTGTCCTCGAAGTGCCTTCTCGATATACGACGCCATGGCGTCCCGATCACGGACAGGCCAAGCGTTGTGGGTCCACAATTCCGGATAGAGGCCGACTTCGCAAAACGCATCCAGATGTTGCAGGGACAGCGGTTCGAGGCGAACGATGCCGCCTTCCAGAGTGATGGTATCCAATGATTCAGCCATGCCGTCGGGACGCCAGCTACTGAATTTTCAGGTGGTGGCGTAACATTAGTTTATATTTTGCATATACAGTTCGCGGACCGGTCACTGTCGCACCGTTCCACCTTCACGACGTCAACCCGTGCGGGTTGCACTACAAATTAGACTGCATACATGGGACGCGGAAATCACATCGGCGAATTCGAGGAACTGGTGCTCATGGCTGTCGCCGTGCTGGGGGCCGAAGCATACGGTGTCGGAGTCCGGGACTTCCTGGCCGAGCAGACGGGTCGCAAGTCGGCCCTGGGTGCCATTCATGCCACGCTGTACCGGCTTCAGGACAAGGGTTTGCTGGATTCGGGCATGGAGGGTGCCACCGAGCAACGCGGAGGCCGCCGGAAGCGAATATTCCATGTGACGAGTGCCGGAAAATCAGCGGTGCGCGAAGCGCGCGAAGCGCGCGAGCGCATCTGGGATCTGGTGCCTTCGGGCATGATGACCGTGGTTGGCGGCTGACATGTCCCGGCATTCCAGCATACCACCTGCACCGACCTCCGCTCCTCGGCCGCCACGTTTGGCCGATCGTTTGCTCGGATCCTTCTGCCGGACCGAATTGGCCGAAGAGATCCAGGGCGATCTGATCGAGGCCTGGGAGATCGACCGCGAAGAAAAAGGCTCATTCAGGGCAAATCTGACCTATTGGCTCGAAGTCATCCTGTTCATCCGGTCCCACGTCATCCGGCGTCGGGACCCTTCACGCGCACGAGGGAGCGTCATGTGGGGAAACTATACGAAGGTCGCCTTGCGATCGATGAAGCGCGATAAACTGCAATCTTCCATCACGATTGTCAGTCTGTCCGTGGGCATGGCCGCGGGTGTTCTGATCCTGTTGTTTACGCGGCACGAATGGACCTCGGATTCATTTCACGAGGGCGGGGAGGACGTCTACCGGATCCATCGCGTCGAACAACGTACCCGGGGAGGAGAGCGGGCATCGGCAGGCGTATCCACCCCTGTGGCTCCGGAACTGGAAAGTGCATTTTCGAGCGTTGAAGCGGCCACCCGCTTGCGCCCGGGAACGATACAGGTGGCCGTCGATGGGTCCCTCATGGATCAGGACGTGATGTACGTGGATCCTGCGTTCTTCGAGGTGTTCACGTTCGCCATGACCGGATCATCACAGGCATCCGCGTCCATGCCCCTTGCTTCCGGGACGGGGCTGGTCTTGACCAGACCGTTGGCCGATCGACTGTTCGAGGGAGGGAATGCCACGGGCCAGTCGCTTGAGGTCCGCATCAATGGAACAGTGCACCTGCTGGAAGTGGACGGCATCGTGGAAGACGTCCCCTCCAACTCCTCCATCACATTCGACATGCTGCTCCCATTCCGGTTGTGGCCATCGTACGCGTCCGAGGCGGATCAATGGGTCAATTTCAATGTGGCCACGTTTGTCCGATTGATGCCGGGGGTCGAACAGTCCACATTCCAGGCAGACCTGGATCGGATGACGGACAGGCGTTTTGCCGAAGCACGCGACATGTTCATCACGTCCGGCTGGTGGCAGGACCGGGAGGATGCGTTCCAGTTGAAGGCCATGCCCCTTTCCGAGGTCCACTTCTCCACAGATGTGCGCCCCATGGTGGCGCAGACGGCAAGCGCCTCCGGGCTCCGCATCCTGATGGCCATTGGACTGGCAGTTCTTCTGCTGGCCTGCATGAATTTCATGACGCTGGCTGTCGGTCGTTCGACGGCCCGCGCCGCGGAAGTGGGTGTACGCAAGACGTTCGGTGCACGCCGCTCGCAACTGATCCGGCAATTCTGGGGAGAGGCCCAGGTGATGGGACTGCTGTCGCTCGGCGTCTCGGTCATCCTTGTGGCCGTCCTGCTGGATCCGTTCAATGCCATGGCCGGCTCAGGTATTTCCTGGAGGACGATGGATGCAACGCTCATTGGACAGGTCGTGCTGCTGACCATCCTGGCTGGCCTGGTGGCGGGTTCGTATCCCGCCTTCGTGCTGTCGCGGTTCAAGCCGTCCAATGTCCTGAAGGGCCAGGCCATCGGTCGGATGGGTCGCTGGTTCTCGCGATCCATGGTTGTGGTCCAGTTCGCCTTCTCCATCGCCATGATTGCAGGCACCTTCATCATCATGCAGCAGGTGGACTACCTGAAGTCTGCCGACCTGGGGTTTGCGGGCGAGGAGATCATTGTCGTGGACCTGCAAGCCGATCAGGTGGATGTGGATGTCATTCTGCCGCGATTCGAAGAAGCGCTGGAAAAACAGTCTGCAGTCGCCCGCGTCGCCAGTACCGACTTCGGCATCATCCAAGGGGGCATGCGCCAGGCCATTGAACACGACGGCAACCAGCATATCGTGGCTACCACACGTGTGGACGAGGACTATCTGGAGACGATGGACATTGCCCTCGTTGCCGGCAGGAATTTCTCGCGCGATCGGGAGACGGATGTCTCGCAAGGCGCTTTGGTGAATGAGGCATTCGTTCGGGAATTGGGGATTGAAGACCCCGTCGGACACTTGCTGCCAGGGTATGCCAGTGCCGATGTCCGCATCATCGGCGTTGTGGAGGATTTCCACTTCGAATCGCTGCACACCCCCATCGGTCCCATGATCCTGCACATGCGATCCGGGTTCGGGTTTGACAGTTTTGCCCTGGTCCGGATGCAACCGGCATCGCTTTCAAGCGCCATGCAAGTCATTCAGTCGGTCTGGTCCGAACTGGTGCCGGGTCAACCGTTCGTAGCCAACTATCTGGATGATCGTCTGGATCAGATGTATCAGGATGAAGAGCGGTGGGGGCGCATCATGCAGTACGCCGCCTTCATGGCCATCATCCTTGCATGCCTTGGCCTTTTCGGTCTGGCCTCGCTGACCGTCCGGCAGCGCCAGCGGGAAATCGGGATCCGCAAAGTTCTGGGGGCTTCAGGCATGGGCGTTTCGGCGCTGGTTTCGAGGGAGTTTCTGGCGCTCGTTGTCGTGGCCCTGATGCTGGCCATTGGTCCGACATGGATTCTGGCCGAGCGGTGGCTGCAAGGTTTTGCATACCACACCACGGTCGGTGCCGATGTATTCATCCTGACCAGCGTGCTGTCGATGACGATTGCGATGCTGGTGGTGGGTGGTCAGGCGCTGCGCGCCGCCCATACCAATCCGGTAACCGTACTCAGGTCCAATCAGTGAGGCCCGGGCCGGACATACCATCCCGGAAGCCGTCCAGTCCGGACCGTGGCGAGCCGCCCCATTTGGCCGATCGTCTGCTGGAGTCATTCTGCCGTCCGGAACTGGCCGAGGAGATCCAGGGAGACCTCATCGAGGCCTGGCAGGCGGATCTGGAAGACAAAGGTTCGTTCCGGGCGGGGCTGTCCTATTGGCTCGAAGTCATTCTTTTCATCCGGTCCCACGTCATCCGGCGCAGGGACCCGTCACACGCACGAGGGAGCGTCATGTGGAAAAATTACCTGACAGTGGCCTTTCGTTCGGTCCGCAAACAGAAAGCCTATTCCGCCATCAACTTCCTGGGGCTGGCGGTCGGCTTGGCGTGCACGTTCCTGATTGCCGCCTTTGTGACCGATGAACTCAGCTACGACACCTATCACGAGGATGCGGATCGGATTGTCCGCATGACCACATCTCCCTCGGACGAGTACGACGGCATTGCGAAGGTGAACGGTGCATGGGGCGCGGAGGCGGTGCGGCGCTTCCCCCAGATCGAGGCCATGACCCGGTTCGTATTCTTCGGGACGGCTCGTTTCGAGGTGGATGATCGGGCGGAAGACGTGCGCGGAGGCTTTCTGGCCGATTCCACCACGTTTGACGTGTTCTCCTGGAAGGTTCTTTCGGGCGACGCACAGACCGCGTTGGTCGAGCCCTACTCCCTTGTTCTGACCGAATCGCTGGCCGACTCCTGGTTCGGTTCCGTCGATCCACGCGGGAAGCAGGTCCTGGTGGATGGCAGCGACCTGTACACGGTGACAGCCGTCATGGAGGATGTGCCCTCGAATTCCCACTTCCGGTTCACCTTCCTGGCCTCCATGGCCAGCTATCAGGACGAACGGCATGACGACTGGGTCATCTGGAATCAGTACTACACGTACCTCAAGCTTCAACCTGGAACGGACGTCGCCGGCTTGGAGGAAGCCACGTTCGACATGCTGGGGGACTACCTGAATGAAGAGCAGCTCCGCTCGGCCTCGGCCATCATCTACCAGCCGCTTTCCGATATCTATCTGCGCTCCAACATGTTCAGGGAAATTGCGCCGACCGGAAATGCCCGCGCGGTGCAGGTCTTCATGATCCTGGGTCTGTTCATCCTGCTCATTGCCGCCGTCAACTTTGTCAATCTGTCCACGGCACGATCGGCGTTGAGGGCACGCGAGGTGGGTGTGCGCAAAAGCCTGGGTGCCCGGCGCGGAGTGCTCATTCGCCAATTCCTGTCCGACTCGACCATGACGGTGTTCTTTTCGGCGCTGTTGGCGTTCGGGTTGATTGCCTGGTATATCGAGCCCTTCAACACCATTTCGGGGAAAGCCTTCACGCTGGCGGGGCTCTTTGATGCGGAGACAATCGCTGTTTGTGTCGCCGTGCTCCTCGGCACGGGGCTGTCGGCCGGAATCTATCCGGCGCTTGTTCTGTCCGGTTTTTCGCCGACGCGGATATTCAGTGGCTTCACGGGAGGACGGGGTTCCGTCGGATTCCGTCGGATTCTGGTCACCACGCAATTCGTGGTGTCGGCAGCCCTCATCATGGGCACCGGGGTGGTGGCCGATCAGATCCGGTTCATCGAAAACCGGGCCCTTGGCTTCGAACAGGAGAACGTCGTTTCGATTCCGTTCAGGGACCGCGCCCTCGTGCCCCAGTTCGAGACCATCAGGGACGAGATGGCCCGAGTACCGGGTGTTGAGGAAATTGCACTGTCCGCCAATCGTCCGGGGGGTAGCGACTATGGCATTCCGATAGAGATTCCCGGCCTGACGCGGGAGGAAACGCCCGGCGCCCGCATGCTCGTAGCCGACTATGATTTCCAGGAGGTCTTCGGAATGGCATTGTCCTCGGGTCGCGGATTCTCGCCCGAGCGGCCTGCGGACGAGGAAACCGGACTGTTGATAAACGAAGAGATGGTTCGGCAATTGGGATGGGAAAATCCGATAGGGAAGGCCATCAACATGCCTGCCGTGGGACGTTCGTTCGAGGTCATCGGCGTCCTGGAGGATTTCCACTTCCGCTCGCTGCATGAGCCCATTTTCCCACTCATGCTGTTCATGGCGCCCGATGAGTGGTATTCACAGGTCGTGGTTCGCCTCGATCCAGTCGCCACACAAACCACGCTCGATCGACTGGCCGAAATCTACTCGGAATACGATGCCGTCAATCCGTTCACATTCTCTTTCATGGATGAGACGATGGATTCGTTGTACGCGGCGGACCAGCGGGCGCGGGATCTGATGATGCGATTCACCCTGCTTGCCATTGTCATTGCCTGCCTCGGACTGTTCGGGCTGTCGGCCTACACCGCCCAGCGTCGGCGCGCAGAGATCGGTGTCCGTAAGGTGGTGGGTGCCTCGGAAGCATCCGTCCTGTGGCTGCTGTCGCGGGAAACGGCTGTTCTGGTCGGGATCTCCATCATCATTGCCCTGCCGGCAGTATGGTACTTCGGAGTCGGTTGGCTGGAGTCGTTTGCCTATTCCTCCGGTATCCGCCCCGCGACATTGGCCGTCGGTGCGTTCACGGTGTTCGCGCTGGCGTTCCTGACCACGGGGGCTCAAGCATGGCGCGCGGCGAGGATGAACCCGGTTGCGGCCATCCGAACGGACTGAACGCGCGGTTTGGGGGCGTTCTTGCGTTTTCGGGCTGTGTCCGGGTTATTGAAGGACCCGGAATTCGAATCTGTCTGCCATGTCACGCTACTTGATCGTTCTGCTGCTGTTTGTCGGGTGCGCCAGTTTTGCACCCATTGATCTGAGACCAACGGAGCCGCCCGAACTGGGAGATCTGTATGGTTTCCAGACCACGAGCGTCCGCTACAGGGTGATGGCCATCGATCCGGACTATGTGGAAGCGCACTCCCGGTTGGCCTGCGTCAATACCGAAAACGACACGCGAGCCCGCTGCCGAGGCGGTGATCGGTGCCTGGCCATGCGCCGGGTGGACAGCAGTGCCGACCGGATGCAAGAAGCCGTGTGCATGCGCGAGGATTATGTGATGGAAGTCTACACAGTGGAGCACCGCGCCGACGGCAAATTCCGGACGCAGTAGGGCCTTGCGGCGCGTGAACCCTCTGCGTGCGGGGTGGGTGCCATTCTTGCGTTGGAACTGACTCGTACGGTTGTACAACTCGATTCCGAGCGTGAATCTGGACCCCCGGACTCCGTGAATCAAAAAAAGGGCCGGCGATCTGCGATCGACGGCCCTTTTGAGTATCTGATGGTCTGGATTCTTATTCCTTCGCGCCCGGCTTCTTCATTTCGCCGGGTACGAGGACATTGTCGATCACGCCGTAGTCCTTGGCTTCTTCTGCGCTCATCCAGAAGTCACGGTCGCCATCGGCGGTGACTTTCTCCTGCGACTGTCCGGTATGGTGCGCCAGAATGCCGTAGAGGGACTTCTTCATTTTGAGGATCTCCCGTGCCTGGATCTCAATGTCCGAGGCCTGACCCTGTGCACCGCCGAGCGGCTGGTGGATCATGATGCGGGAGTTGGGAAGGGAAGCGCGCTTGCCGCTGGTCCCGGCCGTGAGCAGAACGGCACCCATGGATGCGGCCAGACCCACGCAGATCGTGGAGCAGTCGCACGAGATGTATTGCATCGTGTCGTAGATGGCCAGCCCGCTGTCCACCGAGCCACCGGGGGAGTTGACGTAGATGTTGATGTCCCGCTCCGGATCCTCGGAAGTAAGGAACAACAGCTGTGCGACCATCAGGTTGGCGACGGCATCGTTGATGGGCGTACCCAGCATGATGATGCGGTCCTTCAGCAGGCGGCTGAAGATATCGTAGGCCCGCTCGCCGCGGCTGGACTGTTCGACAACCATCGGGACGAGCTGGCTGATCGGCGCCGTCTGGGACGGACCGCTGTAGATGCTGCTCGGAAGGGTTGTGCTGTTCAGGCTCTTCGAGAACTTGAGAAAATCTTCGACCATCGGGACGCTGGGTTGGACTGGATATAACGGAGATGTCGACCCACCCGGCGCAAAGACGGGTATCGAACGTGGGGTCGAACCAGTCCTGTTATCGACGGGTTCCGAGTGTGCTCAAGCCGAATGCCAAGAGGAAAGGCCGCGCGTTCAGGCGTCCTTCATTTCCTTCTCGTAGGCGTCCTTGTCCTTTTCGGTGACCTTCATCTGGCCCTCAAGCCATCCGAAGACCTTCGAAGACAGGATGCCCTGGTCCATCTGATCCATCAGCTGCGGCATGGACTGGTAGTAGGACTTCATCATGTCGCCCGTGAAGCCGCCCTGGGCAGCCATCTTGTCGAAGTGCTCGTCACGATCCTCGTCGGTCACTTCCAGGTTCTGCTCAGCCAGGATGGCGTCGCGGATGAACATCCAGCGGGCCTGGTTCTCGGCGTCGTTGCGACGACGCTCCCGGTACCCTTTCTCGTCGAAGCCTTCCGGCAACTCGTTGTTGTTCTGCGACTTGATGTCGTTGACGTAGGCGTCGAGGTACATCTCGATCACGGAGTTCGGTACATCGAATTCATGCAGGTCGATCAGTTTCTCGATGGCGTCCGACTGGAAGTACTCACGACTGCGCTGCTCCCAGCCCTGTACGAGCTGCTCGCGGATCTGAGTTTTCAGTTCGTCGGCCGTTTCAACCTGCTCGTTGGTCACTTTCTTGACCATGTCGTCGTCCAGCTCGGGAAGTTCGCGGATCTTGACTTCCTTGAGCGTCACCGCGTAGTAGCGATCGTCTTCGTCCTTCGGCCCGGGGAGTTTGACTTCTTTCGTGGCATCGATCTTCATGCCCGTCACCGCTTTGCGCAGTTCCGGCATCAGATTCTCGTCGGAAAGGAGGAAAGGGACATTCTCCTGCTTCTCACCTTCGATGGGATCGCCTTTCTTGCCGTCCAGGCGTTGCATGTCCACGACGACGTAGGAGTCCTTCTTGGCCGGGCCCTCGTCGGGCGTCAGGTCGGCGTGCTGGGCCAGGAGGTTTTCGATCTCCTTGTCCACGTCTTCGTCCGAGATCTCGTGGACCAGTTTGGAGATCTTGACCTTGGAGACATCCCCCAGCTCCACCGTGGGGCGGATGCCGAAGCTCACCACGGCCCGCAGATCCCCTTCGTACTCGTAGTCGAGTTCGGTGATGGTAGGCTGACCGAGCACGTCGTACTTGGTATCGCCTTCCAGGACCTCGGTCCGGAAGGCCGACTGCACGCGGTCTTCCGCAACACCATAGGCCAGCGCCTTGCCATACATCTTCTTGACCATGGTCGTCGGCACTTTCCCGGGACGGAATCCCTTCATCGTGGTGCGGACACGCTGACGGCGGATGGCCTCGTTGATCTCGTGGGCCAGGTCTCCAGCGGGGACGTTGAGTTCGAATTCGAGCTCGACGTCGTTGATGTTTCTGATCTCGGTCTGCATCGGCAAGCGGGCAAGTTGGTGGGTTCTCTTCCGGTCGGTCGCGTGAGCTGGGCGTCCGACTTTAATGCGCAGAAGAGTAGAGCCAATCATCAACGGGAGATGGATGACGCGGTTCGGCCACCGCCGCCTCAGAAAACCGCTTTCGGAGGGTTTTCACAAACGAGGCCGTCCCTCGCCTATCGCTCCTGTTGCCGGGTCCTGAGGACTGCTTCCTGTTCGGCCGTTGGCTCATCCGGAAGCTCGATCCGTTCAGTAGATGCGGCTTCCAGAGCAGGGGTTCTCGTCGCCGGGCCTTTGGCTTTCCGTTGCTCCATCCGTCGTCCGATGGCTTCCATCTGGGATTCCCGCGTCCGGGACCAGTTCCGGATGTGGGCAACCAGCAAGCCTCCTGCGCCAAACACGGCTGCAGCCAGAAAAGCCACGGTTCCGAGCATCTCCGGAGCCGTCGCTCCTTCTGCCAAGGCCGTGATCACCATGACAAACATGGCCATGGCCATGGCGATACTACCTGCGGCCATCTGTTGTGTAGCGCCGTGATGCGTCCGCATCCTGATGATGACATCGTCTCCTGCCGGCTCGACCAGGATGTGCAGGTTGCCGTTGGACCATTCCCGCAGGCCCGATGCATCGTGCACCGAACCCTTGGCCTTGAACGTGGTCCGGCAGTCAGATACCAGGGCTTGCCAGTCCTCCTCTGTGAATGGGCCCTCAATCCGGATGGCCTTGGCGGCGCTGATCTTCATTCCGAGAACGCGCTTCTCGAACGGTTCCTCCACCTCGCGATCCAGCGAACGCGCGGCTTCGGCCATCACTTCCGGGTCGATTCCGGTAGAGGAGGCCAGATCCCTCAGGTCATCCAGCGAAAAGCCCGTGTCTTCGGATGCTTTACGCTCTTTCTCGGCGGTTGCGTCGGCCGCCCGGCGGATGATTTCCCGGACTTCATCCTGGGAGTAGGTACGAGGCATGTGGAGTGGCGGGTTGGGTCAGAAGTCGAGTCCAACGCTGAGGTACGTGTGACGGTCCCCGAAGGTGCGACCATCGAACGGCCACGCCATGTCCACGCGGACAGGCAGTCCCAGAAACAGGGTGCGGATGCCGAAACCGGTGCCGGTCATGATGTCCTCTATGCTGCGACTGGCCGGAGCCATTCCTCCCGGCATGGCATTCTGTCCGGAGGTTGTTCGGCCGCCCCAGACGTTGCCGATATCGGCAAAGACCTGCCCCTGGATATTGTAGAAGGGGATGAAGGGGAGGGGACCTGGGAGTGCAGCGGCCAGCAGCGGGAAGCGGAATTCGAAATTGATCAGTCCGAAATGCGATCCGTTGGCGGCGTTGATGTCATATCCGCGCAGCGGCATCATGGGCGTGGCAAACACGAAGTCGGTGACTTCCTCGATCGGGAAGCCGTTCACGTCATCGAACTGCCGATTCAGCCAGTTCTGAACGCCCGAGGTGTAGAAGACCTGCTGCGTCCGGCCGAACGAATGTCCGGTGGAGAGCCGCAGTGCCCAGGTATACCGGCTTCGGCCAAAGGACTCGTACAGGCGGGCGTCGAACAGCACTGTACCGAATCGGATGTCGGCATCGTTGAAACTCAACGGCGCTCCGGAGAAGGAAACCGCCAGCCGACCGCCATCAATCGGCGACAAAAATCCCGGTGTGGTCACATCCCGCGTGAAGGTCAATCGCGGAATGAGGAGTGCACGCGATACAGGAGGCACCGTGACATCGGTGACGTCCGCCTGATTCACACCCACCACACCGATGTCGGCGTCCAGTCGATGGAATTTGTCGAACGGGTAGCTGGCGGCGACGCTCGCACCGAACTGGCGATACCGGAAGTACGTCGGATCCGTCTCGGTGAAGTCCGCCAGGAGCCGGGACACGTGGAAACCGGACACGGTCCAGTCCATGCGCCGGGGCAGATACTGGTAAGCCAGTGAATAGTCCGAATTGCGCAGGTCCAGCAGGAGGTTGGTGGCCAGGATGATCTGGTGATCGCCCAGCATGTCGGAGAAACGCATCTGGGTGACGCCCTGCACGCCGTAAATGGCATCGTAGCCGGCCGCTCCATACACGATGTCCGGCGAGAACCGCAGTTTGTAGTCCCGCGGGATGAAGTTGCCGTCCTCATCCACGAACGGACCGGATTCGGGCGACTCGAGCGCTTCGACAGGATCCAGCGTGCGCGGCGGCCGGTTGCTGGCCGTGAGTGTGGCGTAGTCGATGCTGAGTTGGGCCACGAACGAATCCACGGGCACATTCACCGGCTCGCGGTTTTCGATGGCCAGCAACGCGGCCGCCGCCTCATCCGGCAGATTGGCCATCAACGAGTCCAGGTCAGGAATAAGATCCGGCGTGGGCGCCTCGCGGGGTATCACCCGATCGCGACCACGCAAGTAGGCCACGCCATCCGAGGCGTCCCTCAGAAACGGATTGCCCTCCAACCGACTGCGCCCTGCTACGGTAACGGCCGGAGCCTCCCGGAATTCACTCTGGTCCACACGCTGCGCCCAGACATTCGGAATGAGCGGGTCGCGCGGCAGGTTGCGGTCGAAGGGAAGCCGCAAGGTGTAGATGGATGGGGTGCCCCGTCGCAGACTCACGATGGCGGCCAGGTCGTTGCCGGCGGCCACGGCCACTTCCATCACCCCCACATCGAGATCGGTCAAAGGCCGCACCCGCCCCGTCTCGAGATGCTTTTCGTACAGGTTCGGGATGCCGTTGCGATCGGAGATGAACACGATCCGGTCAGCATCCTCCCCGAAGCGCGCACTGTGGTCATCCCAGGTGTCGTTGTTGGTCAGTCGTCGTGCAAACACCGATCCGGGGCGAATCAGATACAGATCCTGCTGTTTGAACGAATGGTCCAGAAGGCGGGTCTCCGAGGCATTCTGTCCTCGCAACTCGGTTTCGCTTCCGCGGTCGGAGTGGAAAACGATCACATCGCCATCCGGACTCCAGGCCGGCTCGAAGTCGGACCAGACATCGTCCGTAAGATTGTCGGCCGATCCGTCTTCCAGCGAATACAACCAGATATCCGACTGCCGACCGTTGGAGGCGGACATGGCAATCTGTTGCCCGTCCGGACTCCAGGACACGGACAGGATCTGCTCCACGCCGGGGATCTCGATGCGCTCGGTCTGTTCGGTCGTCACATCAATCAATATCACGGCGTCTGATCGACCGGACCGGACCGCGGCCGCCAGGGTGTTGCCATCCGGACTCCAGGACAGGCCGGGTGTGAGCACCCGAAGGGACTCGAACTCCCTGGAGAGCTGCCCCTGGACGAGTCGTTTCAGGATGCGGCCATCGCCAGCATCCGCGATGTAGATGTCGAATAAACCACTGGTTGTGGTCACAAATGCGAGCTTGTCACCCAGTGGTGAGAGCGCGGGGCTGACGTTGTAGAAGCCCTGCTGGTCGGTAATGATGGGCTGTCCGATCTCCTCAAGGGACTCGCGAGCGGTGACCTCAGGAAAATGGATTTCCCGCAGCGAGCGTTTCCACTGGGCGCTCAGATCCTCGACCGTCAGCCCGATGGAGCGCTGGAACGCGTGACTGACCGAGCGGGCCGTCTGCAGGCGCCGGAGGATCTCGGCAATCTTCTCCTCGCCGTATTGCTCCGCCACAAAATCCCACACCGCCTGGCCGCCGCGGTAGGCAAAGTATCCCTGCAGGTTGTCGATGTCCGGGAGGTGGTCGTTGATGACCGCCTCGCGGATGTACATGTCGGACTGCGTGTCCCATCCAAGCGCCAGATACTCGGCCAGCCCTTCGTTGAACCAGTCCGGGATGCGCATGCGCGCGCCCAGTTGGATCAGGCTCTGGATGGATCCGCCGTAGTAGACTTCGTTGATGACGGCGTGGACCAGTTCGTGGTGAACCACGCGTCGAAAGTCCCGGTAGTCACCGGCAAACGGGATGGCGATACGATTCTTGTACAGCTCCGTCACCCCTCCGATGCCGTCCGAGAAGGTGGGCAGATTGACGGCGTTCGTAACCGCGAACTCGGCATGGTTCGGGTACACGATCATGGCAATCCGCTTCTCCGGCTCGAAGCGGAACAGGCGTGACATGGGCAGGAAGGCTTCCTCGGCGGCGCGAGCGGCGAAGTCCGCGAGCGCCGGATCCCCGTAGTAATACACCGTGAAGTGCCGGCTCTGGATGAAGGACCAGTCCTGCTCCTCGTAGTGCACCTTGTTTTTTCCGTAGCGGAAATACTGGGCATGCGATGGCACGGTCCAGACCAGGAGACCGGCAAAAAGGAGCGCTATGGCAAGAAAGCGGCGCATGCACCAAGTTACGCGCCGTGGGCCTCCCTGTGCCCGGTCACGCGTTTCTGCCCTTCCTGCGCCTTATCGCATCGGCTCCAGCACGATAGGCTCCAGGTGCACGGGCAGAATCAGCCGGGAATCCGGCGCCGTCACGCCCATGACTTGTGCAAATGGCAAGAGGTTGCGCTGGACGTTGGATTGCTGCGAGAACGTGTACGGCAACCGGAAATTGTCCCAGTGCGTCGGGATGACAACCGGTGGAAAGCCGGTTACTTCCAGAAGACGTTCATCGTACTTGTATAGCCCAAGGCGCGATCCGTTGATGCCGGCCAGGAGCACGTCAGGACGGATGCCCTCGAGCTCCCGCTCGACAAAGTTCATGGAGCCCATCGTCAGGACTTCATGCCCGGAGAACCGGGCCAGGAATTGCAGCGAACCGCCTTCTATAAACTGGTTGGGCGAAAGCGGAGCTGAAAGATCGGTGGTTCGATCATAGCGCCGAGTGTCGTGGTAGTGTTTTTCATTCAGCGCGGAGTGGATCCCCGGGACTACCCGCACAGAGAAGTCATCGAACTGGTAGTCCTCGCCGCCACCGACTGCGTAGAGCTGCTCCTCCGGGATGCCATAGGCCCGTAGGATCATCTTGGTGGTTTCCGTACCGATGACTTTTGCGCCTGTCTTCCGGGCGATGTAGGGCACATCGCCCAGATGATCGAAGTGGCTGTGATGCACCAGGATGAAGTCCACGGGTGCACCGATGCCATCCAGAATGCTGTCGATCAGATCCGTGTCTGATGGCACGACATCGCCACGCGCGTAATCCGGCCGATCATCGTCAGGATGCCCGCCACCTCCGTACTTTGCCCGGGTGATGTACGGGTCAACGAGGACGACGACATGGCCATCATCCATGATCCAGCCCGCCGCACCCAGATGCGTCATCTTTAGCGCATCGCCCGATTGAGCGTGCGCGGGCACAGTGGCCAGGGTCAACAGGAACAGGACTGCAAGACGGGACATGGGAAGATTCCGGATGGTGATGCTCTGGAGTATAGCATCCCGGCCCGACCTACGCGTACCGCATCCACTTGATGATCTCTTTCAGCGACGGCTTCTTGCCGTAGCTCAGGATGCCGACGCGATAAATCCGCGAGGATACCCAGACAGCGCCGATAAACGTTCCGATCAGAAGCGTCAGCGAGGCCGCCAATTGCCATAGCGGTACGTCGATCATGGCCACCCTCACCACCATCGGGATTGGGGAGGTGAACGGAATGAGTGACAGGGCCACCGACAGCCCGGAGTTGGGTGCCTCGATCACGGCCTGCAGGAAGACGATCGAGATGATTATCGGCATCATGACCGGCAGCATCAGGCTCTGCGCATCCTGCTGCTGCTCCACTGCCGAGCCGATGCCGGCAAACAGGGTGGAGAACAGGAGGTAGCCCAGCAGGAAGTAGATCACGAAGAACACGAACACTTCCGGCCCAAGGTCTGGCACCTGGAAGCCGACGGCATCCAGTATTTCCGTCTGCGTTGCGGTCTCGGGCAACTCAAGATTGGCAGGGTCCACAAACAGACTGATGATGGCGCCCGATCCCATAGTACCAGCCGCAATAAGTATGGCCCAGAAGCTCATCTGGACCAAGCCCATCGCCCCGATGCCAAGGACTTTCCCCATCAGGAGTTGGAAAGGCCGCACGGAGGACACGATGATTTCGACGACGCGGTTCATCTTCTCCTGGATGACGCCCTGCATCACGACGGATCCGTAGATCAGCATGGTGATGTAGATCAGGAAGCCCATGATGCCGCCTACGATGGCGTAGGCCGCGCTGCTACCCTGCTCTTCGCCTTCGTCAGAAAGCTTGACCGTTTCCAGGGACACCCCGGCGTTGATGATCTCGAACACCTCGGTTGAGACGTTCTGATCCTGCAGCCTGAGCGTCCGGACCGTTCCCCGGATGATGTTTCGCAGGTCGAGGTTGAACGAGCTGACACCGCCGCCCTCGGTTGAATAGTAGCGCGCGGCCCCGTCGCCATCGACCAGTCCGGCCGGAAGGACCAGGTACCCGCTGTAGTCTCCATCGAGAACCTGTTGGCGGAGCGTGGCCTCGTCGGCATTCGAAGCCACAAAGGTGATGTCGCCGTCGGGGTCGTTCAGCTGCGCCCCTATACGTCCGGTTTCGTCCAGCACGACGATGGTGCTTTCTCCGCCTTCGATGGCCGAGACGGAAACGAAGCCGATGACGGCGAAGAATGCTACGAGGACGATCGGACCCAGCAGGGTCGTGAACACGAACCAGCGCGTCTTGACGCGCTTCATGAACTCGTTCTTGGCTACGATGAATGTCTTGTTCATGCTGCACCTCCGGTGGGCTGGGCTGAAGACGACGGGGCGGCAAGGCCACCACCTGGCTGGGCTGCTTCGAGGGCCTGCTTGCCCTGCTGTTCGGTAACGGCGGTTACGAAGATCTCCCGCATCGGAGGTTCGACCAGTTCAAATCGGGTGATGTCGGACACGTGCTCCAGCGCAGCCTTCAATACCTGCTTCGAGGGGGTGCCATTCAGCAGACGAATTTCGGCGTGGCGCGTGGATCGGGCATTCACCCGCACAGCGCCCGAAGCTTCGAGCGGATCGAGGAAAGCATCCGAGCCTTCGAAATCGATCATCACCGTGTTCTTGCCGTAGCGCTTCTTGACCTCGTTCAGGGGGCCGTTGACGACGATCTCGCCCCGGGACACCAGGCAGATATCGTCGCACAACTGCTCGACCTGCTCCATGCGGTGCGAAGCAAAGACAATGGTGCGTCCAGAGTCCTTGAGCTCGAGGATGACGTCCTGCAGGAGATCCGAGTTGATCGGGTCCAAGCCGCCAAACGGCTCATCAAGGATCAGGAGTTTCGGGTCGTGCAGGATGGTGGCGATGAACTGGATCTTCTGCTGCATCCCCTTGGACAGCTCGTTGGTCTCTTTCGAAACCCAATCCAGCGCACCCATGCGGTCCAGCCAGTACTTGATGGCTTCGCGGGCTTCCTTCTTGGGCATGCCCTTGAGCTCCGCGAAGTACATCAGCTGCTCGCCGACCTTCATCTTCTTGTACAGTCCGCGTT
>Ga0209273_10001025_pt1 | contig 28251 bp, 24 predicted proteins | sample tdAd471_FD_187126 | JGI IMG/M metagenome (GOLD analysis project Ga0209273, IMG submission 187126) | Marine sediment microbial communities from the Atlantic coast under amendment with organic carbon and nitrate - tdAd47.1 (SPAdes)... | ecosystem: Environmental > Aquatic > Marine > Coastal >...
CCCGGGAACGTCTTGGAAACGCCCTGCATGACATATGAATACTGGTAACTGGCCATCGTCGATCTGTCCCTTGAAAGAAGGTCTGAATTTGGCGTTGTGATATCGTTTTCAGCCGCCGAAGGCAACGCTTGCGGCAACCCTGCTTGCTGTGACTGGACATTGCGTGCGTATCGCCTACCGTACTTATTTAGAGGAAAGGTCTGGGTAAAGAATGTTCGGCATGAAACTGGGCGCGCGGTTAATACAGCTGTATCGGCATCTGTGGACGAGTTACTGGTGTATTCCCGTGGCGATTCTGGTGGTTGCGATGCTCCTTGCCGCGCTCACGACGGGGCTCGATCACGTATTCGCCGGGGAAATCAGGCCCGAGAATTTCTATCTCCGTCCGTTGGCGCCGGAAACGGCGCGCGTCGTGCTGTCGATGATCGCCGGCTCGATCATCGGTGTCGCCGGGGTGGTCTTTTCGATCACCATGGTCGCCGTATCCTTTGCCAGCGGCACGTTCGGACCGCGCCTGATCGGCAATATGATGCGCGACCGGGGCAGTCAGGTCAGCCTTGGGTGCTTCATCGGCACGTTCGTTTTCGCGTTGATCGTGCTCCGTTTCGTGCGCACCGGCGCGGACGGCGGCGAGGTGTTTGTACCGTATGTATCGGTCGGCACGGCCATGGCGCTGGCGATTTGCTGCATGGGCGTGCTGATCTATTTCATTCATCACGTTCCGGAAACCATCAATATCGAGTTGATCATCGCCAAGCTCGGGCGGGCATTGAAGGCGGGGATCGAGGAACGGTTCACGGATACGGCACAAGGGCCGGTCGAACTGCGTGCCGAAACCGGCTACTGGTACGATGACGTCGACAAAGCAAACGCGCTGCATATCCATCCGTCCGGCGACGGCTATATCCAGGCGCTCGATCTGCAGAAACTCGATGAGATCGCTTCCGATGAGGACCTTCGGATTGAAGTTTTGCGCCGTCCCGGCGCCTTCGTTACGACCGCGCACCCGGTGGCGGCGGTCTGGAGCGACGGCGATCCGGGCGCGGATGTGCAGGCCGGTTTGCAGCGGTGTTTCGCCCTCGGCGCATCGCCGACGGTCAATCAAAACATCGAGTTCGTCGCCGACCAGCTTGTCGAGATCATCGCCCGTGCCCTGTCGCCGGGGATCAACGATCCGTTCACGGCCATCGCCTGCATCAATTGGCTGCAGGTGGGTATTTTGCACTTCGCAAGGAACGAAAGCCTGAGCGATTCCTTTAACCGCACGGAGCGGGTACATTCCCGTCCGTTCCTGTTTCGCGATTTCACAACGGCGATTTTCGACAAGGCGCTGCCGTACATCGTCACGAACCGACAGACGGCGCGCTATACCAGTGACGTGCTGCGCAATGTTGCCGAGTGTCTGCCGCCCGGCGGCAATCGGGACACCATCGAAGAGGTTCAAGAGGACCTGACAAAACTGCGCAACAGCGCATCATCTGCATAACCGGGAGAGAAGAAAGAATGAGTGTTACGGAAATCCGCGCCGAAGTTTTCAGTACGTTGCCGGATGATCTGCGCGTCGCCAGCCGCCCGTCGGACTGGGTCGACGCCAACAAGCCGGGCGCCGAGGTGCCGTCCTTTCTCGAAGGCCCGTCCTTCGACAAGGAAGGGAATATATGGTGCGTCGATATTCCGTGGGGCCGTATTTTCAAGATCACGCCGGCGGGCGAATGGTCGGTGGGCGCGGATTACGGCGGCTGGCCGAACGGGCTGCGCGTCATGCCCGACGGCACGCTGCAGGTCGCCGACTACAAACGCGGCATTGTCATCATCGACCCAAAAACGGGCGAGGCCCGCGACCGCTTCGGTTCGAACCGCAGCGAGGGCTTCAAGGGCTGCAACGATCTGTTCTTCGGCGCCGACGGCACGCTGTATTTCACCGATCAGGGCACGACCGGTCTGCACGATCCGACGGGGCGCGTCTATCGCGTGCGCCCGGACGGCAACGAAGTGCTGGAACGCCTGATTTCCAACGGGCCGAGCCCGAACGGTCTTGTGACCAGTCTCGAGGACAAGGTGCTGTACGTCGCCATGACCCGTGCCGCTGCCGTGTGGCGCGTGCCGCTATACCCGGAAGGTCCGAACAAGGTCGGGCTGTTCGCGCGGCTGCCCGCCGGTGTCATCGGCCCGGACGGTATGGCGCTCGATGCGCAGGGGAATTTGTACGTCTGCCATGCCAGCCGTGGGCGCATTTTTGCCTTCAACGAACATGGCGAAGATGTGCTTACGGTCGATTGTTCGCACATCGGCCGCACCACCACCAACCTGGCGTTCGGCGGGGCGAACAATGACGAGTTGTTCATTACGGTGTCGGATGCGGGTGTGATTGCGCGCGCGAAGATGCCGGTGCCCGGACGGCTTATGTACAGCCACACCGGATAACGGCTGAGGCTCGAAGTCAGGTCGCGGTTTTTGTTGGCGCAGCCCCGACCGGTTTCGCTGCTATGGGGGCGAGCGGGGCGGATTTGGCCGGGCCGGCTTTCGGCGCTTTGGCCAGAGCAGCGAGAATATTGCCCGCCTTGAGAGAACGCCACATCATCATGTCAGCCGGCCATTGCCATGGACGGCATGCCGCCGATGCCGGTTTCGGTTTCTTCGGACGGATTGTCGCGCGCGACGATCGCTTCGACGATGTCGCATTGGCACATGCCGCAGCAAGGTTCGCAGTCGTAATAGGCATGCACGTCGTCCCAGCGTTCGGCGCCGGATTTGAGCGCGGTGTGCATTTCCTTTTCGGTGATACCGTTACAGTTACAAATATACATGTCGGCTCGCAAACTTGGCTTAGTTCATGAGAATGATTATCATTTGTGTTGAGAATGATTGTCAATAGCATATTGTGCGGGTGTCGGCGCTGGACTGGTGGGATAAACCGGCCGGAGGACACGGCGCGAACCGCGAATACAAAATGGAGACGAGAATGAAGGGCGACGCAGAAGTCATCGAGCAACTGAACATTATTCTGAAGAATGAGCTGACGGCGATTAACCAGTACTTCCTGCATGCGCGCATGCTCAAGGACTGGGGCTTCCTCAAGCTTGCGGACAAGGTCTATCATGAATCCATCGGCGAGATGAAACATGCCGACTTGCTGATCGAACGAGTGCTGATGCTGGACGGTCTGCCGAACCTGCAAGACCTCGGCAAGCTCAAGATCGGTGAAAACGTGCCGGAAATGCTGGCCAGCGATCTTGGTGTCGAAATGACGAACCAAAAGGACCTCAAGGCGGCGATCGCGCTGTGCGAGGAACTGAAGGACTACGTGTCGCGTGAAATTCTCGAAAAGATCCTCGACGATACCGAAGAGCACATCGACTGGATCGAAACGCAACAGAACGTCATCGAAAATACCGGCCTGCCGAATTACCTGCAGGAGCATATGTTCGAAGGCAGTGGCGACTGAACCATCAGGCGGTGTCGAGCGCCGTCATGTGATTGTCCCAGCGGCGAAAAGCATGACGTTCGACGTCAACGGGACGGCGCGCCGCGTCCAGCGCTTGCAGCGTGCCGTCGCCGCTCGACATCACCAGCCCGGCACCAGCCACCGGGGCAAGCCCGCAACCGTCGGTCATATCGACATGGCCGAGCCATTGGCCGTCCGGCTGATGCCAGAACCCGACCAGCCCGCCGCGCGGCGATGATACGCAAAGGGTCCGCGTCATCGCATTGAAGGCCACAGAGCCGCAATAGCCGTTGAATTTGTCGAGCACATCAGTGGGCATCGGCAATGCCGTCAATTGTTTGTCCGCGCCACCTTGTGCATAGACGAGTGGAAGCGCAGCCCCGTCGGCGGCCTGATCCTGACAACCGACCGCGACACGGCCGTCCGCCAACACCGCCATGTGCCGGATGCTGAGCTTCTGTGCCCGTGCACCCGCCAGCGAGAAACGCTCCGTGATGGCACCGGTGCGCATATCGATGAAGACGAGTGACGGGCGCATGGTATCGAGGTTGAGCTTCTCGCGCCCCGTATCCGGGTGCGTCAGGATGCCGCCGTTGGCGACGGCGAGGGTATGTCCGTCGGGCATCGGCAGCAACTGGTGCGGCCCGATGCCGCCGCTCGGGAATTCCGAGATGCGCGCATATCCGGCGTTCGCATCGTAGACCCCGATCATGCCGCGCGCGTTGTCGAAATCGTTTTCCGTGGCGAACAGGATATTGCCGTCTGCGCTGTAAGCACCATGGCCGTAAAAATGCCGTCCGGGCGCGGGCGTCATCAGATGTCGCTGCACACCGTCCTCCACCCCGAAAACGCTGGCATATGTGCCGGGCCGTCGGGCGATGACGATCCCTTCGTCCGAACGCGGACGCACCGAGGCACCGTGGCCGCGCGCGCGCAGGGGCAGGTCCCAGCGAATATCGAGATCGGCGCCGAGGCGTGAAATCAGATGCCGGGCCGAAAGCTTGTCGTAGCCGGTGGCGAGAAACCCGGATGTCGAAGATGCACGTGCGCCAATGGGAAGCATCGCGCCGAGGCCGAGCGCCAGCAGCGAAGCCCCGAACGCGCGCCGGTCGAGCGAAATGCCGCCGGACAAATCAATCGCCGTCCAGGCTGTTGAACCCGAGGTCGACGCCAAGGTGTCCCGGCAGGGTTTCGGCGATCATATCGCGGATCGTTTCCAGCGTGCCGGAAAGCGCACGGAAGCGCACCGGACCCAATTCCTCGCCCAACAGTTCCTTGCCGTTTTCTCCCATGGCGCGGATCGCGTCCTCGGCGGCATCGAACTGATTGCGGATCAGGCTGTGTTGCGGGTTGTCGTCCGGGATCGAGGCGGCGAGCACTTCATACAGATCGCGGAGCGCGCGGATATTGATCTCGACGTTCTTGAGGCTGCGCACACTGCGCCAGTTCTCCAACAGGTGAGGGCGCGGACGCGCCTTGCCCGCCGGCAGTTTCAGCTTCAGCGATTGCACGAATTCCAGCCCCGTCACCAGATCGTTGACGGTGTCGCGGATGTCGGTTTTCGCGTCCGTCGGCGGCGTCGCATTTTCCTGTTTCAACGCCGCGGCAATCGAGGCGATGTTGTGGGCAATCGCGACCGCCACGGTGCAGCGGACCGCTTTCTCGCCGGGCTGGACGTGCTGCGACAACGGGAGATCGCTGAACAACAGCCGTTCGAGCGCCGGAAAGCCCTGAATGGCAACGCTGGCGCGGGGCAGGTCATCCTTGAAGTTCGCCGTAACCGGTTCCGCCAGAAGCTTGCGCATGTGCCGTTCCGTGATGCCGCGCTTGTCCGGCCAGAATTGCAACCGCGCGTGCCGGTCGTCCGTGGCGACTGCGCCATGGCGAATGTGTTGCGCCATTTGCCAGGCATCCATGGCATCGTGAAACGCGGTGCGCACCGCCAGCATGTCGGGGGTTTCGCCGACGTACTTGCAATGACCGACGGTCTTGTATTCCAGCGCATGGGTTTTCTGCGCCAGGTTGTCATAGTCAGGCTGGATATACTTCTCGTACAGCGTCGTTTGCAGCGCCGCGTAATCGGGGGCCGCCGCCGCCGGCATTGTGGCGGCCAAGGTGAGGACGACGGCAGTAAAAAGTCGTTTCCGCATCAAAGCGACTCCAGAAACCTTATCAACGCCGCGCGGTCTTCCGCCGGCAATTCCGTGACGGCGGCCTTCGCGGCTTCCGCTTCTCCGCCATGCCAAAGGATTGCTTCGAGCAGGTTCCGCGCGCGACCGTCATGCAGGAAATAGGTATGCCCACTGACGGTCTCCGTCAAACCGATACCCCAAAGTGGCGCAGTCCGCCACTCGTAACCGTCGGCAACGCCTTCGGGCCGGTGGTCGGCAAGACCATCGCCCATATCGTGCAGAAGCAGATCGCTGTAAGGCCAGATCAACTGGTGCGAATGTTCCGGCCGGTCAGCGTCGGTGCGGGTGATGAACTTCGGCATATGGCACGATACGCAGCCGCTTTCGTAGAACACACGCTTGCCCCGAAGAACTTGTTTATCGCCGACGTCGCGGCGCATCGGCACCGCCAGATTGCGCGAATAGTGCGTGACCAGTTCCAGGACATCTTCGGCGGCTTCCAGATCTTCGTACTGTGGGCTCGTCCCGTGCGGGGCGTCGCGGCAGGCTTTCTGCGCTTCGGTGCATTCTCCCCAAGGGGCGGTGGAAACCGGGTTGGAGATACCGATGTCGCCGCCAAACGCGCCACCTGATTGTTGACGGATGCTCGGGTTGCCTGCCTTCCAGCCGAAACGGCCAACCGCGACTTTGCCGGTCTCGTTATCCCAAACGAGATTGGCCCGGCCGGAAATACCGTCGTTGTCGGCGTCATCGGGGTCGGCATGGGCGAGGATCGCATCGGCGGGGATCATCTCGAGCAGACCGAGGCCGATCATCTGCGGCGCAACGCGCGGCGACAGCATCACGTCCGGATGCATCGGCCCATAGTGAAGATCGTCGACGCTGTATGTCGGTTTGCGCAGGCTGACGACCGTGCCGTCGGCAAGCGTGACTAATTGTTCTTCATAGTCGATCCGCATCCGGCCTTCGGGATCGATGCCCTGCACGGCGAAGTCCTGCAATTGCCCGCCGTACGTCGGCTCGTTGATGACGTTGGCGCGGTGGCTATCCAGCAAGGCCTTGTCGGCGTCGTTGCGGGGCGGGATCGACAGCCGCAGAAACATCGAAACGGCAGTGTCGTTGGCGTTTTCCGGCGGATGACCGCGGCCGTCCTTCAGGTGGCAGCGCTGGCACGAGCGGGCGTTGAACAGCGGCCCAAGCCCATCGGAAGCCTGCGTCGAGGAAGGCGCGGAGACCCACAACCGCTTGAAAAAGCCGTTGCCGATCTTGAAACGCATTTCCTGCTCGAAGGTCAGGTTGGCGGAACTTTGCGAGAACGCATCGGCATTCTTGCGCGCACGCACGCTGGCGGCGCCGCCGGAATTCGTCTCGAATCTTTCGGGGGCGGAAAACGTCGTTGTCGGCTTGACGATTTCGGCTTCGTCGGCGGCGTAGGCGCCACCGGCAATCATCAGTAACAGCGGCAACAAAGCGCCGCGAACATAATGGGCGAGGGTCATGGTGTGCCTTTTCGATAACCGGTGCGGACGGGACCATGTCCGCACCGGCATCGTGTGGTCCTTATTTAAAGACTGCGTTCGGGTCGTCAAGGCTGTCGGAGCCTTCGAAGGCCATTGCCTTCACGCCCAGTACCGGTGCGGCTTTCTCGATCGCCTTGGCTTGTGCGACAAGTCCGTCGACGACGGCCTGCACGATGGCATTGCCTTCGGGATTGTCTTTGCCCAGCATCTGGTCGTACGCCATCGCGCGGCTGTCGGCTTTCGCCTTCATAAACGTGAGTTTCTGCGTTGCATTCTGCATCGCGCCTTCGATGGTGGCGGCCACGGCGGCATCCTTGGCGGCAATCAGCGACGCCAGGCTCGGCCCTTCGACGACACTGCCGTCGACGCGCACATAGCGGCCGTTGTAGATCGACGTCATGCCGACCTGGTCATAGTAGTGCGAGTTGTGCGTGTTGTCGGAAAAGCAGTCATGCTCTTCTTCGGGATCGTGCAGCATCAGGCCGAGCTTGATCCGCTCGCCGGCCAACTCGCCGTACGAGAGGCTGCCAAGCCCCTGAATGATCGCGGCCACGCCTTGTCCCGGGTTGCTCGTGACGTGCGTACGCGCTTCGCCGCCGGCGGCCCATTTGGCGACCATGTCGCCGAGGTCCATGACCAGCAGATCGGCTGCCGCCAACAGATACTGGGCGCGGCGTTCGCAATTGCCGCCGGTGCAATTCTTGGGATCGAAGTCCGTCGCCGGGCGGTTGCCGGCGCCCGCGTCGGTGCCGTTCAGGTCCTGACCCCAAAGCAGGAATTCGATGGCGTGATAGCCCGTGGCGACATTGGCTTCGACACCGTCAAGCTCCTGCAGGGTGTCGGACAGCAGCGCCGGGGTGATCATTTGCGCGTCGATGTTCTTGCCGCCGATCGACAGGTTCGGATTGGCGATGACATTGGCGGTGTAATACGGGTTGGCGTCTGCGCTGGTGCCGTACGAAGGATCGACATAATCGATCAGCCCTTCGTCCAGCGGCCAGGCGTTGACCTTGCCTTCCCAGTCGTCGACGGCGGGGTTGCCGAAACGGTACCCCTCGGTCTGCTGGTACGGCGCGCGGGCTGCCAGCCATGCCGCGCGTGCGGCAAGCAGCGTCGTCTGGTTCGGCGTCGCGGTCAGGCCGTGGATCGCGCTTCGCAGCGTTTCCGCCGTTGCCAGCGCGTCCGAATACATCGCGTGCGCGATATCGGCATAGGTGATGACGACGCTTTTCGCGTCCGACGCCTGCGCGCCCGCGACGGGCGGTGCTAAAAGCACCGCCGCCGCAATCGCTAGTTTCTTTAACATTGCTGTCTATCCTTTTTGGTCGTTTTCAGATTCAGTATTCGGCGGCCAGTTTCAGCGTTGCCGTGTGGCCGCTGTTACCGGTGCCGCCCTCGGAAACCGAGTAGTCTTCGTCATGCAGGAACTCGCCGGTGACCGAGAAGTGATCGACGAGGCCGACCGTGACCGCGCCGCCATAGCGGGTTTCCGGCAAACCGAGCGCGAGGGCTTCCTTGGTGCCCTGCACCGTCGCGGCAAAGGTCGTTTCCTTGCCCATGATCTCCATCGTGTAGGCTGCTTCAGCGTTCCACGCGACGGGCTTCGCACCCTGGCCGTTGAACGCAATTTCGCCGGCCTGGAACGACTTCAACGCCGTCATGTAGCCGCCGCGAAGCGTGATGTTGGAGAACGATACGTCCGCGTGCCCCTCGAAGCCGGAGACGTACTTGTTGATCGCCGAGGCATTCCCGCCAAGACCGTCGGTAAGTCCATCGGAATCGGCGATGTTGTTGAGATAAGCAACGCCGGCATTGAAGGCGACGCCGTTCGTCTCTCCGCCATAGCCGAGGGCGAGGCCGTATTGGTCGATCTTGTTGCTCTCGCCCGCCTTTTGGGTGTCGCCGTTATACAGGAAGCCTTCCAGAGCGAGGCCGTCCTGCGCCGCGCCGACGAGGATCGCCGCTTCCTTGATTTCGCCCAGGTTCTTGGTCAGCGGATCGCTGCTCATCGCGGTGTCGAAGCCGCCGAACGGTACGGCCCATTTCCCGGCCTGAAGGTAGAGCGGCATTTTTTCCGTGTTGCCCAGCGTGGCGAAGGCCTCGTCGAGCGAAATGGTCTCGGTGCCGTCGTCTTCGTAAAGCATCTGCACGTGGGTCGACAGATATTCGTGCGGCTGCGTGTCGACGAAGAACTCGACCTTGGCCAGCGTGATGTCGCTGGTGTCGGCGCCGCTGAACGCTTCGCTGTCAGTCATTTCCACCTCGGCGACGCCGCCAATAGAGACGGTGTCGAGGAAGGACGGTTTGCTTTTGGCTTCGGCGGCTGCGCTCGCGGCTTGTTCAGCCTTGCCTTCGGTGGTTTCAAGGCGGGCCCGCAGCGTGTTGATCTGCTGTTGCTGCTTTTCGATCAGCTTGATCAGATCGGCGAGCTTCGGCTCGTCGGCCTGGGCCTCGGGCGCAACCGCAAGGGCCATCGCCGACAGGGCAAACAGACCTGCGATGGATGAGCGCGTGTTCGATTTCATGGTAGACTTCTCCTCGTAGTTGATTCCAAAAACTGGATTTTCGCGGATGTGCGAAGGTTTATGACGCGCACACACATGTCATGTGTGTGCCTCTCTGATATGTTATGTAATAACATTACGCCTCAGAGAGGATCAAGGTTCGTGGTCATGCGCGTTGCCTCCTTGTTGAGCGCACGACACAGGTCATTACGGGCTCGGAAGCCCGTTCATTGTTCGGATGGGAATGGAAGCCCTGTCGGGACTCATCCTCATCGCGATGACTTTCATCACCACTAGCGGACTGGCCGCACCCCCGGATTCCCCGTCCGGCGGTCGAGTGACGAGACAGTGGCAGGTCTCCTGGCTCGCGGGTCGTTGTCGAAGCTCCAGCCTTCCCGGTTTCCCAGTGGCTTTGTTTGGAGCCGACTCGCCGCTCACAGTTGCGGGGACAGCCGCGGATCCGGCGCCGTCAAGGTCCGCCGTACCGCGTTCCCTTTTAATCCCCGGGCAGTGCCCGGTGGGAACCAATGTCGTCGCGTGGAGGCTAATAATCATGGTCCTGATTGTCAAAGCCGACCGGCTTCGGCACGTTCCGTTTGCCCGTTAAGCGCGGCAACCAGCGGCGCCAGACCGCTGGTCCGGAGCGGCACATAGGTTTTCATCAGTTGGCGGCACAGCTTCTTGACGTTGCAGACGGCGTCGTGGCTGACGCAGTCGCACGGAAACACGACGGTATCGGCCCGCGCGATCGCGCTCGCCAATTCGTGGATGGACTTTTCCTGGCCGCCGTCATGGTGCAGAAGCTCGGCATTCCAGTTCTGCAGCAACTGGCGGTAGCGGTTCACCGACTGCGGGCGGCCACCGACATAAAGAATGCAGCGCCCGGCAAGATCCGGCGCGCCGCCGCCGGGGGCTTCGGGATCGTTGGCGGCGGGATGCATCGCGTCGAGCGCACTTTCGACGTCGCGCGCTTCGTCATGGAGACCGGCGATGATGTCCTTGAGCGCGGCAACGTCGCGTTCTTTTTCGCCGAGCCGCATGCGCAGTGCGCGCACTTCGTCCATCAGGTCGTCGGTTTCGCGCGCGTCGCTAGCGCCGGCGTCCATCGCGGCGATCCGAATTGCCGGCTGTTGCCCGGCGCTTTCGGCGAGTTTCCGTTCAAGCATTTCAATGCGCCGCGATTTTTCCGCCATACGTTCGGCGTGATGGCGGCGTTCGCGGTCGCGCGCCTCACGGGCTTCGGACAAGTGTTCCTCAAGCTCGCCGAGACGGCGGATGTCGGCGCGATTTGATGCGCCGACCAGGTGAGAAAGCATGTGCACGTCTGCAAACATGCGTTCCGCCAGTCTCGCCGGGGTGTCCGGGTGGCTCATCAGAGCCCAGAAGGGGCCCGGAATATCCCCGGCCTCGAGCGCTTCCTCCCACGCACGGGTGAGATCGTCTTCGGAGGAAATCTTCGCAAGCTTGCGGATTGCCGTCGCATGCTTGCGCTCAAGGAGCGAGTTGAGGAATTTGGATGTCTTGTTGCGTGTCGCCGCGTGACCAACGAAGTGGCCGTGGAGTTGATAGTCGACGGGGAAGCCGGGTTTCGGTTCCAGGCTGAGCTTGCGGCCGAGCGCGCGTAGATCGCGCAGTGTCAGGCAAGTGCCGACGATGGAGCAATGCCAGCCGTCACTCAGATCCCAGATCTTGCGGCGTTGCGTCTTGCTGACGGCGGGTTTGCCGTGGCTTGCGCAGGCTTCGCACATGATCGCTCTCTCCTCGTGACTGTGTGTCGGTTGATTATGATATTGATAATCATTCTCATTCGACTCATAGAAGAGGCTGCTTTTTATTGCAAGTGAAAATCATTCTCATATTAGAAAAAATATTTGCCGAGGATGAAATCCGGCGCCGGGCAGGGGAAATTGCGGCATAGTGGGACGACCCGGCAACAGGTTGCGCCGGGGTGCAGGCGGGGCGGAATTGTGCCGGTCGCTAGTCCTGCCAGTGGCGGTGCAGGGTCACATGCCGCATGAGATCGGGCGGAATTTTATCGATCCCGAGACCCGGCGCGTGCGACAAGGCAACCTTGCCGTCCAGGATCTCGGTGCCGGGGATGCATTCCCTGAGCGGGTTCGGATTGGTATCGACTTCCAGAATACCCTCGCCGCCAACGGCAGCCAGAAGGTGCGCCGAAGCGACCAGCCCGACGCCGCCGCCCAGATAGTGTGGGCAATATGTAAGCCCGGCGTCGCGAATGGCCCGCGCCACGGGAAGGCAGCCGCTGAAGCCGCCCCACTTCGCCATGTCCGGCTGAATGAAGCCCAGGTGTCCGGAGGTGATGGCGTCGTCGAATTCTCTGTGCGTCTTGAAGTTTTCCCCGGCGGCGAGCGGAATAACGCTTTCCCGCGCAAGACGCTGCCAGTCCACGCTCGGCGCATCGGCTCGCAACGGTTCTTCGAGCCAGCCGAGACCGCTGTCCGCTGCTCCTTTGACGAAGCTCAGCGCCTGCTCGATATCCCACGCTTGATTGGCGTCGGAAAACAGACGTTCCCCGCTGGTGATCGTCGGCGCGATGCGATGCAGCGCCGCCAGATCCTCGGCCATGTCGAAGCCGACCTTGACCTTGAAGTTGCGGATGCCCTGCGCACGGGCTTCGTCGATGACGCTTTCAGCGATGCCGATGTGGATGCCCGAGGCGTATGCGGCGACGCTGCCTTTTGCATCCTTGTCGATGAACGCGCCGAGCGGTTGGCCGGCGCGCCGCGCCGCCATGTCCCAAAGCGCCATGTCGATGCCGGCGATGGCCTGGTTATACGGGCCCGGTTCTGCGGTTTGAAGAATCCGCACGTGGACCTTTTCGCTCAGTTCGCGAAATGCTTGTTCGGGCGATGTGAACGTCTCGGCGGTCAGTAACGGCCCCAATTCCTCGACCGCAATCATCACCCGGTGTTCGGCCCCGCAAGACGGGAAATTGCACCAGATTTCGCCGAACCCGAAGCTGCCGTCGTCCGCTCCCAGCCGGACGAAAACGGCCGGGCGGTTGCGCATGATGCCGAACGAGGTTTCCACCGGTCGCGCGATGTCGACGCGCAGCGCCCAGGCATCGATACGGTGAATGCGGAACGGCTGTGCGTCGCTCAGGTCTTGATCGGTCATGGTCCCCCCGGACGGTTTCTCTTTATGCCGCGATGACGGCATGGATGGTTCGGCTGGAAAATATGCCGCACGCGGGCGGGGGTCGTCAGTCTTTATTTTAAATCGAGGCGTGCCTCGAACCCGTCGGTATGCCCTTCCGCCGGCGAGAAGAGGGACAGCGACGCGCCCCCGGCTTCGGCGATGGCATGCGCAATGGCCAGCCCGAGACCGCTGCCTTCCGTAGCGCTACCGCCGCGCGCAAACGGCTTGAGCAGCGTTGCCAGAACGTCGCCGCCGACGATGCCGCCTGCGTTAATGACACGGATGCGGCCCGGCGCCACGTCGATCTTCACGGGGGTTTCGTCCGGGCTGTGTTTGAGTGCGTTTTCGATCAGGTTTCGCATCAATATGCCGAAGGCGTCGCCGTCGATCCGTGCAACCAGGGTATCCACCTCGGGCGCGATGTAGTCGATCCGCTTGCCGTCCCCGCTGGTGCGGCGGAACTCGTCGACAACGGCATCCAGAAACGGCCCCAGGTCGATTTCGGCTTCGCCAAGCACAGCGCCACCCTCGGCCCGGGCGAGTTGCATCAGCTTGGCGGATATATGTGCGAGCCGTTGCAGCGTGTCTTCGATCGTTTGCACGCGTGTGCGTAATTCATCGTCTTCGATCGACGCCAGCAGACGTTGCGTCTGTGCGATGGCGCCGGCGATGGGTGTGCGAAGTTCGTGCGCGCTGTTGGCGGCGAAGCTGCGTTCGGCCTGCAACGATTTGTGCAGCCGCGCCATCAGCCGGTTGACCGAAGCGGCGATGGGACGGACCTCGTCCGGTAGCCCGTCGGGCGAGACCGGCGACAGGTCCCCGGCATCGCGGGCTTCGATCTGGGTGCCGAGATTGAGCACCGGCAGCATGCTGCGTCGGACCAGCCACCACACACCGATGAAGCTGAACGGCAGGATCAGGGCGAGCGGCACGATCAGGCTGAGCGTAGCTTCGAACGCCGCTTCCTTGCGGTGCGCCAGCGGTTCGGCCATTTCGATAAAGATGGTGTTATTGACCGCCGCTTCGCCGTAGATGCGATGCGTCTCGGTGTCGCTGAAGCCGACTTTGGGTTGCGCCGGAAAAACGCTGCGATCGGCATCGTGCGAGTGCAGGATTACATTGCCGTATTGGTCTCGCACGACATAGGTCAGAAATTCTTCATGCGCGTTCAGCGGTGCGACTCGTCGTTCCGACAGATCGCCGTCGTGATCGAGGATATCGAGCACTGCCAGCGTCAGAAGCCGTTGTGCGGTTTCCTGCAGGGCGCTGTCGAAGGCTTCGTCCAGTTCGTGGCGCGCCACCAGACCTGCGACCAAAGCACCGGCCAGCCACATTGCCGTGACCCCGATGGCGAGGCTGATGCCCAGACGGCGGCGCAGGCTATAGGTGCCGGTCATTTGCCACCGACCCTGTAGCCGACGCCACGGACCGTTTCGATAATGTCGCGACCGAGTTTCTTGCGCAGCCGACTGACATGCACTTCGATCGTGTTGCTCTCGAACTCGGCGTCGAAGTTATACAGATGTTCTTCGAGTTGCGCTTTCGAGAGGATAGCACCGGGTCTTTGCAGCAAGGCTTCGATCAGACGCCATTCACGTGCGGTCAGGTCGACTTTTTTTCCGTCCCGGCGCACCGTATGCGCCGCGAGGTCGATTTCATTGCCGTCCAGATTGATCAGCGGATTGGGGTTGCCGGCATAGCGCCTTGCGACAGCGGCAATCCGGGCCGTCAATTCGGAAAGATCGAAAGGCTTCACCAGATAGTCGTCGGCGCCGGCGTTCAGACCCTCGATCCGTTCCGACACCTGATCGCGTGCCGTCAGGATCATCACCGGCGTGGTGTCGCCCGACGACCGTCGTGTGCGCAGGAAATCCAGTCCGCGCCCATCCGGCAGCATCAGATCCAGAAGAATAAGATCGTAAGCAGCTGTCTTGACCGAGAGCGCGGCATCTTCCAGCAGCATGACCCAGTCGACAGCGTGGCCGTCGGCGGCGATCTGGTCGGCAATGGCGCTGCCGAGTGTCCGGTCGTCTTCGATCAAAAGGATACGCATATCGGTTCCTTGCGGTGTAGGGCCGCACTTTAGGTATGCAGCTTACCTGACGTGAAGCTGAAGCAAAAACCGCATTCGGTTCAGTCCGGCGCAAGGTAGCGGTGGAAATCTCCGTCCATCACGTTCACCAACAAGGAGATTGACCCCATGAAACGTCCTTTTATCGCTGCGGCCATGTGTGCCGTTGTTGCCCTCGGTGCCACGGCCGCGTCCGCCAGCGACGACCACGATAAGGTTCGCTGCAACGCGCCGATGACCGAATGGCAACCGCGCGAGAACCTGCGCCAGAAGCTTGAAGCCGATGGTTGGAAGGTCAAACGCATCAAGACCGAAGACGGCTGCTACGAAGTTTACGCCTTCGATCGCAACGGCAATCGCGTCGAAGCGTACTACGACCCGAAGTCCCTCGAAATGCTGAAGAGAAAATCCGATGACTGATAAGAGCGACGGCACGGTCAAGGTTTGGGATCCAGCCGTCCGCCTCTTTCACTGGTCCCTCGTCGCCGCGTTCGCCATTGCCTGGCTGACCGGCGATGAGTGGGACAAGGTGCACGAGATTGCGGGCTATGTGATTCTCGGCCTTATCGCATTTCGTCTCTTTTGGGGGATTGTCGGAACACGCTACGCGCGGTTTTGGCAGTTCGTCCCTGGCCCGGCGGGCGTTAAGGCATACCTCGGCGCGATGCTGCGAGGACGCGAAAAGCGCTACATCGGCCACAATCCTGCCGGTGGTGCGATGGTCGTGGCGCTGCTGGCGGCATTGCTGATAACCGGCGTGAGCGGGTGGATGACCACGCTCGACATGTTCTGGGGCTCGGAATGGGTCGAGGAATTCCACGAAGTGTTCGCCAACCTGATGCTTGTGCTTGTCGGGCTGCATGTCGCGGGGGTCTTGTTCACCGGCCTTCGCCACGGCGAAAACCTTGTCCGCGCCATGATCAATGGCCGCAAGCGTGCGCCCGGGGAAGGGGATATCGCCTGACAATAGATATTGCGGAAAAATAGTAGCAGACATACTGCCTCGGATTTTGCCAGACTGCGGTGCATGACTTTGAACGTTGTCAAACTCGGCGAACCGATGCTGGCCGAAATCCGAGGCATCGATATCTCGCAACCGCTTGACGCGGAAACGCATGAAGCCGTCAATCATGCGTTTTGCGAACATTGTGCTCTGGTATTCCGCGATCAGGTCCTGACACCGCGTCAGATGCTCGACTTCGAGCGGAATTTCGGCACCCCCATCATCCATGTGACAAAAAAATACCGGCACCCCGAAATTGACGAGTTGATCGTCATGACGAACCTTAATGCCGACGGCGAGGTCGACGCGTTTGAATCCCGTCGTGGTCTCGGTTGGCATTCGGACATGTGCTATCTGCCTGAGCCGGCAAAGGCGACGATGCTGCACCCGCTGGAAATTCCGGAAAAAGGCGGCGACACGCTGTTCGCCAACATGTACATGGCGCTGGAGGAAATGCCGGCGAAGCTTAGAAAGCGGTTGCAGGGATTACAGGGCACATTCCGTTTCGGCGGCCGCAGCAAGGACGTGCAGAATCGCCTCGACCCGGCGGACCGTGACAAGCCGCTGATTCAACACCCGGTGATCCGCCGGCACTCGGAAACGGGTCGGGAGTCGATTTTCGTCAATCCCATCCATACGGTCGGCATCCTCGGCATGGCGGATGACGAAGCCGTTGCCTTGCTGGACGAAGTATATGAATGGTGCGGGCAGGAACGCTATCAAGCACGTCACCAATGGCGCATGGGCGATACGCTGGTCTGGGACAACCGCTGCACCTGGCACAGCGCCACCGGCGACAACCCGTTGCGCCAACGCCGACGCTTCCTGCGCGGCAATACGGTCGAAGCCGCACATTAGTTCAGGCAAACTGCCGCCCGCCTCTGGCTAGGGGCGGTCATCGTACCCGGTAAAGTTAAAAACCTTAACCGACGGCCCGGCCCGGTATGTCGAACAGCGGGCCGAATTCCCGTGTTTCGCGGTAGACAGGGGCCAGCTCGCGTCCGCCCTCCAAGCCAAGCCAGAGCCTGAGCATGTGCCGCTTCTGCTCAAAATCGTCGTAGTCCTCGAAAGACTCCCGTGCATGGAAAATGCTGAAATTGCCGGCAATCTGAATATCGCCTGGCGTCATTTCAAAGGAGAAAGTGATATCCGGATCCTCGAACAATTCATCCAACAGATCGAGCGCCGCGATCTGCTTGTCCGTTAAACGGGGAACTTCCTCAAATCGTTGTGCGGCTTCGATGTAATGGCGTTTGTGAAGCGCGTTCAGCCTATCGCCGTGCCATACGAAAATCGGCACTTCCTGCGTTCTGGGGCGACCGGGCAACTGCTGGCCGCGGGCATCGAAATGAAACGGTTGTTGTAAGACGAGCGCCAATTCCGGATCGCGTTTCAGCACTTCGTTGAACATGGTGACCGCGCTTGCCATGCGGCTCGCACCGCCGGATCTCGCGCACCGGCGACACAGCAGCATGACCAGATCGCCGCCATCGTTATGGAACACTTGCTCGGCGTTCGTTTGATAAATCCGGATGTTTGGATCCGTTTCGAAGTTGGCGCCCGTATCCCGGACATGGTGCAACAGCGTCTTTTCGGCATCTTGCGGTTGGGGCACGCCGACGTATTGCCCCATGCCCCACAACGCCAGTGCCGCTTCATCGCCGCTCATCCGTTCAACGGGCACGCCGCTGATCAGGAATATCCCGAGACCGGTATCGATGATCTTTGCTATTTCCTGAAGTCGCTCTCCGAGCCGGGGCAAAGCGAAGTCGTGCCGGGTGACGCCCTGCCAGGACCGGCCTCGAACACCGTCAAGTGCAGTGTCCAGTTCCTCGATGTCTTCCGACGTCAGCGTGTAACGCCAGTCGTCACGGCTCGCCAAGCTCGAGCCATACCATGCAACCGGCGCATCGATCAGAGTGGTACGGTATTCAGACATGCCGAAAAAGATAAGGCATTTTGTTGAAGATTTACAACGTCGAGGAATCAAACGAAGAAGCTGCGGCCAGACACCATCGCGCCGAGATCGTGCCGGCAGGCCTGCATTGAAAGCGGCGTTTGGGTCGCTCTCGCGCCTTTGCAGATGAATATATGCGCACCCAGACCAAAAGTTTCGGGAGCGTTTCGGCGGGGAAGAGTGGTGGTGGACGCAGTCTTCTGCGAACCGGTCTCTAGCCTGTTTCCCTGCTAACCAGGGAAAATACAGGGAAGTTTCCCGTTTGTAAGGCGATTTTGACTGCCTAGGGACGTCTGGATTGCAGGAACCCCGACAGTTCCACAAAAATTCCTTAAATTAAAAACAGGGAAATATCTCCGAACAACCGGGAAGCGGTAAACTTCTTCAGGGAATGCGCGTCACCTGATGATTGGAGGTAATTCATGGCCAAGGACATGACTCAGGCTAGCCAATAATTCCGTGCGGTGATGATCCTGTTTAATATTGTATCAAATAGAAGACCCACTAAAGCCGCCCAAACAACGCCTACTAAAATGAGATCGACGCGCGCAAATGACACGGCAAACTTAAGAACCCGACCTAGGCCCGTAGACGCGCCGAGATATTCTGCGACAATTACGATACCCAATGCCAAAGCCAGACTGATGCGTATCCCTCCAAGCATTTGAGGAAGTGCAGCCGGGAATACCATAGTTTGAATGGTCTGCCAGCGCGATGCCCTGTGCGTGCGAGCAATGATCCAGAACTCACGGGGCAGGTTCGCTACAGCGTGCAAGGTGTGAACCAACATTGAGAGCCCGGCATAAATTGCGCAAACTGTAGTTTGCGCAATTTCAGTTGGCCCGAGAACAATGAGCACAAAAGGGATGAGTATGAGCGGCGGAATGACACGGAGCCACTCCAGCAATGGTTCGATTGCATGACGGAATGGTGGGCATTGGAATAAAAGCATCGCTATAACCGCACCAATGGATGCTCCGACGCTCATGCCCACGACTACTCTAATGATTGTAATGCCGACATGCGGCAAAAACCCATACTCGCCCCCACCTTGCGACTGGATGATTGGATCGCTCAGTGCGTGCGTAATAAGGAGGCTGCAGATATCCAATACACTTGGAAGTATGTCCGCTCCCATCCAGTACGAAATCAACTCCCAGGCTGCAAAAAATACTATTAGAGGCGCCGAGCAACCGATAGTCTCTCTCAAGCGTCTAGTTATTTCGGGTCTTCCTAAGGACATCGACATTAGTTGCTTTGCAGCGCCTCCTTCGCAAGGCGGGCCGCGTCGAGATAATTGAATATCTGGAAATGATATTTTGCTTCTTTGTATTTACCTGTTTCGAGAGCTTGTCCACCCTTTCGCTCGATCTCTTGCAGTGCGTTTGCCGCTTCCTGCTTCAGTTTCTCCAACTCTAAATAGATGTCGTCAGCAAATATAACGTCCTCGACGCTTGGCGGGTTCCCTTTGTATATACCCTGTGAAATGAATGTGTTCAGTATTGCGCCATTTACGTAGGCGTAATAAAGAGGACTTTCAGTGTTGTGAAACCATTCACGTTGCTCTTCGAACGTTATGAAGGGGTTGAGTGAATCATAGATCACTTTGCCGTCAGCCGCCGTAAATTGCTGCCCTGTCACTTCACTTAAATACGGCATATGTATAGCGAGAGCTGACTCCGGATTGTCATTGATCTCTTGTATAATTCGGTAATTCACTGATGCCAGTCTAAGAACGTCATCATGACGCTCCTGGTAGAATTTGCGGGTCGTCGCCCAACCATTCTGAAGGATGCTCGCTAATTCCTTTGAGTCGGCTGAGGGCTCGGCCATCCGTGCAAAGTCGATTGAACTTAACAGAACTTTGAAGCCCTCCCGTTCGAGCACGAGCCTAGACGGCACACCTCCAACCTGGAAGTCTGCCTGGCCATTCCGCATTGCGTTCACTGTCAACGGGTCATCGAGTACGAGAGCATTGATGTCGGATCGCTGCAATCCCCCTTTCTCTAGAACCAGGTCAATGAAGGGCTTAATCGCCGCTTCAGAAGGAAAGGCGAATGTCTTGTTACGCATTTGTGAAACGACTTGTTTGATCGCGTCCTCGGGTGCGGCACCCGCTGCACGAAATTCAGCATAACTACTCAATGCAAGATCCGGCTGTGAGAGAATGGCGTAACCTTGAAAAACGTCGCCGAAAACGAAGCTCACCAAATCAGGGGCGGAGTCAAATGCCGAGAAAAGGATGCCAGGCGGTGTAGACACGACATCCAGGTTACGATTCTTTAGTAGGGGAACGATTTCCTCGACTTTAATGGACCTGTAATCCAAATCGATGCCGACCTCACGGAACCAATTTTGTTTGGCGCCTATGATTGCGTATGTATGGTCCCCGTATGGAAGCATACCAAATGTGACGACACTGAGCTCGGCTTTGTTTGTGGTCGCAGATGTAGCGGACGGAGTATCATTGCTACGCCACGCGAAGACACCGATCATGATCACAAGTATGGTTACAAATATAAAAAACGTAGCGCGCTTTTGCATCCTTGCCTTCTCCTCCCGGAAAACGTTCTCAAGCCCACCGTGTAAGTTGAGCGGAAATTCGACTCCAGACTAGATGAACCATTAAACCAAATATACAGTATACAGCCGCTAAAACGGCAAGCTTACCCATATCGGCATAGAGGTATGAGAGATAAACTAGGTGACCGAGGCCGTCCCCTGACGACGTATATTCGGCTCCAAGTGAAAATGCCCATGAGAGCCCTAGGATGTTACGTACAGTCCCCATTAGTTCTGGAGCCATTGCGGGAACAACAACGGTGTAAAATTGCTTCAAAGGTGTGGCGCCGAGGAGTTTTGCTTGCAACAGGTAGTTGCTGGGGATGTTGATGATTGCCTGATAGAAACCAGTCGCTACGACAATCGCTGTTGAAAATCCGATATACATCCAGATGCCGATCTCTCGTCCGGCAAACCAAAGAATAAACAGTGGTATCAAACCGAATAGTGGGAGACTGCGTAGGAGTGCTAGCAATATGGTCTCCCCCGAACATCGACGGGCCAACAAAAATGTACCGCTTCCGATTAGGAACCCAGCGGCACATCCTAAAATAACGCCAAGTATAATCCTCCAGATTGTGACGGCGAGATGAGAGCCAAGGCTAAGCAGGGCAATTCCGAGATCGGGCTGAGATGCGCCGCCAAAGACAGCCAAGCTCGGGAGTGATACCGTAACGATGTACGAAGGCCACGGAAGAAGTAGGGGCAGGCCGCAAATGCGTCCGATGATCTCCAGCGCGAGCAAAAAGCCAACGGCAGTCGCAAAGCCGCGACCGACAGCTTTCCAGGCCGGGTTTCGGTAGTTAATTGCTTTGCTCTCCCATTAGCCGTTTAATATATGCATTGAATTGCGCCGAAGTGCGTAACTCGTTCCGCCGCGGGCGCGGCAGGTCAATCTCAACTCTATCCTCTACCCGCCCGGCGTTTAGGACAATCACTCGGTCACCAAGAAACACCGCTTCCTCCAAGTCGTGTGTAACGCAGATAACGGCAAAACGATGTCGCATGGCGATCTCTTGGACAAGCCGCTGGATCGCCCATTTTGCTTTATAGTCGAGTTGAGAGCCGGGTTCATCAAGCAGCAGGATGGCGGGCGCCATTGCGACGGCCATTCCGAGCGCTACTCGTCGTTGTTCGCCACCGGATAACTCACGAGGGTATTTGTCGAGGTAAGCTTGCGGGTCTAGACCCAATTGGCGACATAGTTCAGTCGCCTCGGTATCGCTTTGCTCACGCGAAATGCGGCGCAAGTCATTAGAGTAAGTCAGGTTTCTTCGCACCGTCCGCCATGGAAACAATGCGTTGCTTTGAAGTAGATAACCGAGGTGAGGTAGCTTTCCACCGGAATACTGTATGCTGCCACTCGTTGGCGTGTACACGCCTGCGATGAGATTCAGTAAGGTCGACTTGCCCGATCCGGAAGGGCCAACGATCGAGAGGAACTGCCCCGCGTCGAGGTCGAAACTCACATCGACCAGCGCTTCTGCAACCTCACCTGAGAGGGCAACGTGGTGCATTCCTATGCGATCGAGACTGAGCAGCATTCAATCGGGTCCGCTAGTGCTCAGGGTGCAATAAGTTCGCAGCCTGAGCAGCAAGACGTTTGGCATCGTAGTAGTTGTTGATCTCCGCATGTTTCTTAGCGCGCTCGATCAAATTGGCAACATCCACACTGATCTCCCCTGCGGTTTTTTTTCCCAGTTCGGTGATTTTATTTTCATAGTCCATGCGGGCCGTCAGTATTTTGTGGTGAACATGCAAAGAACCCGAGCTTTCTTCTTGCTGCAGGTCGCCATAGTAGCGATCTGAGTGCTGATTAGACAAAACAAACTCACAAGAGCGCCGAAACGCGTTCAAGAAAGCTGACCGCGAAATTTTTAATGGTTTATCAAAAACGACATTATCGGATGACGCCCAACGACCGCGTATCCATTCGCTCGCCAATTCATCCTGCGCCCAAATCCAATCAGCTAGGAATAGTCCGACGGAGGCCAGTCTCATGATCACCGGTTCGTCGCTGATTGCAGTTTGCTCGCCAGAGAAATAAAGGTTCATTGAATTCCGAACCTCAAGATTACGGCGGATTCGGATTAATTTCTCATTCCCGACAATCCTCTTATAGTCTAGCAAGCTGAGAACACTTCGCTGGTCTATTACAGTTTTAAGGTTTGGCTCTCCTATCATAATTGCGGACGCCCACGTAGGCGCGGTCACAATCGCAAATTGTGCATCAGGGTCACTTAAGAATTGCGAAACAAAGCGTATCCCGGTCGACTCAGGGAGAACGGATATTTTTGCAGCAGACACGAGCGGTCTCTCATCATTAAAATTATAAATCGATCGAACTGCCAAAAGATCGTCGAAAAATTTCTTTGCAAGATTGTCCTCCGCCCAAAACGTCTGACCAGATAACTGGAGGTCGACGAGCGCATCCATTATCTCAAAAAAACTGCCCAATCCGTCCTCTTCTTTAAAAGAGGGTAGTAAAGGACCCGGCTTACAGATTATTGCGAAACCACTAAACGAATTGAGTAAGACAATATTTCGGCTCACTTGTTTTTCGCTATCCGACATTAAGGTCCGTGGATAGCTGAAAACAGTGAGTGCATCCGGGTCGGTATTTGATTTATTGACAATATCTGTCGCGGAAATTTCCTGGTCATATACCGTACATTCAGTAGAGAATCCCAATCGTTTGAAGAAACCCAGATGATTGGCATAAGCTAGGGTTTTATGATCCCAAAAAGGAAGTTCAGCGATATTTAGACTTACCTCGGGCGGGGCATCGCCATCAAATAGATCATCTTTTCCGTACAGGTGCGCCCTTTCGATTTTCTTTCGTTTATCAAGGGTTGACTGCTCCCAGAACGTAGGACTTGCGACCGTCGACTCTCGATCAAAGATCTGACAGATAAGATCGTGCTGAAGACTAAAAAAACCTTCGTTGGTTGGCCCTTCCAAGAGACAAAACTTCTCTGAGGATAAGGCTTTCAACATGTAATGTGTATTTGCTTCGCATTCTGCTGATTTAGCCAGCTCCCCGATTTCGCGTTCAGATTTTTGCAGCCGAATTCGATCGCCGGCGCGATTGTGACCAGACATCTCACGGAGCACATCTAGCCAGCACGTCATTTCACTATGCTGGCGAAAATTCCAGTCATGTCGATCTGCACTATGCTGCATAACTTGCTCGATCGCTTGCCTAAGACACCAGCGAACATAGTCCTCCAATAAGCCCAAACTAGTTTGTTCTGCCCCGTCCACCAAGGCTTGAAACGCTTTCGTTCGTAAAATCAATCGCCGTCCTCTGCTGACGGTTTTGGTCTCTTGGTAAAGGCGCAACAAAATAGTTTGAACCAGGGGCAACACGCTGATCTCGGAACTACTCGCAGCTGCCTGCAATTGCTTGATCAGAGTTTCTACGAAGCCGTCTTCGTAGCTGAAATCATAGTGCTCTGCCGGGAAATTGATCAGAGCTGTCAAATCCTCGCTCGATGGATTCGCAAGGTAATGATGACAAAGTCTATTGACGCCATGGAGTTCCGCAAACGCGGGAATGGTTGAGTCGGGAAGCTTTGAAGCAAAATAGCCGTAATGTTCGGTGCGGATTGACAGTACAAGCTTCCCGTTGAAACGATCGCGCGCAAATTCCGAGACCAAGCGTAAGAAGTCTTGATATGCCGATTTAGAAAAATTGTTGTTCGACCAGAGATTCTCGATTTGATCGATTGAAATCAAAAACGGATAGCGTGGATCTTTGCTCAGTTCTGAGAAGAACTCTAGCAATGTCGCGATATCATCGGCAGCTGCATCGACAAAATCATCCCGAGTAGGATGCCGACGCTGTAGCATTTCCGCGATATCGTGCCAGAATTTGCGGCCGGGCCCACTAACAACGTACTCGTAGACATTTTTGGCGATGTGTTCCAGCAACCCATTGTCGGCTGAAATGATATCGCATATAGGCACGATACAGCCGCCCGACAGCATTCGATCTTGGGAGTCAATAATTCGTGGTATCAGCCCTGCTCGAAGGAATGATGACTTTCCACTTCCGCTCAGCCCTTGAAGCACAAGTACCCGTACAGCCGGGGTGAAGAGTCTTCTCACGCAAAGATCTATGTCGTTTTCCCGACCACGATAAAGAATCTGGTCTTTTTCTCCAAAACTGCGTAGTCCGAGAAATGGCATTTCCGGCCACTTTGTTTTGTTATTCTTAACCACCGTTAATTATCCTGATAAAAGGTGTTTGAATAATTCACCCCTTCAATTCCACTGCGATACGCTTCAGCGGCGGCGTCATCAATAAGGCTAATGGGTGGCTTGACTATTAGTTCGGCCAAGCAGTAGTGGGCATAGATAATGCTGAGCGGGTAATGCTTCTGTCTCATCTCTGTGACCGCGGTCACGGTGCTTTGACCTTTTTGAACGCAGCGATCAACTAACTCCAAGCCAAAATTTATTGCAAATTTATTTGATACCGGGACTTCTGTAACGATGGTTGCAGTCTCAAAATTTCCCATTGAAAATGCCAAACTACGGCCCATTTTCCAAGCGTTCTCTACGGTTTCGCATCCATTGATAACTGCGACTAATACTCCGTCGGAAACGAACGGACCATGCAATAACAAATCAAGGAGGTCTAGGTAGTGCCCCTGGCCATCTTCGTTTTGGAACTCTAGCATTCCATCGACAGTATCGGCGTGTGAATGCACAAAGAAAAAGCAGTTTGGTTGAGACTCCGCCTTCTCTGGAATCGTATTGAGGGGGTCGAGACTGCGCTGGTTAATCGAAGCCGCCAACACAACCGCTTGCTCTGGCAAGGCTTTTACATTGTCTTGAAATGTCGGGCGGCAAAGAAGAGGGGAGAAATACCATTCGTCTTCCCTGCGTCCGCTTGGATTCCCGGACGACGTTAACGACACCTGAAGGTCATATTTCGCGCCCCAAAACACGGGCGATCTGTTTTCTGAAATCGAACTATGCAGATCGTCAGGACTGCAGAGCATTCCCCATGGAACTTCAAGCTCAACGATATTCTGCAGTATCAAAATACGTGCATTCTTACGCGCTGACTGAAAAATCCTCTGCGCGCGCGGGAGGTCAATGGCAAAAATAAACTTAAAGAGTGTAACGCTACATTCGTTCAGCTGCTTCCATCTTTCGTCTTCTTTGGCCACATCATATGAAACAGAATCAACCCACTCCCTCGCGGCCTGTCGCAATCGGCGGCAACGTTCGTTTGCGTCATCGCGGCTAAAATTAAAACGTAGAACGACGTCGGTGCCAATCTGTAGGAGACCTGACACATAATGCACGCCGGATTGGAGGTCGTAGTTCGGCGCCAGCCAAATTGTGATGGGATCCGCTGTCATATGTTGATGAAACCTCTGTCGAATTCGTGAAGTTTAGGCGGGCCGGCTGAGTCTATCTCAAGGTAGTTCATCCTAAAATGCACAGGACCATCCTCAAAGATGAGCCTCTTGGCATCGGCAAGTGAGTCCAAATCCTGGTTCGGAATCCAACAACCTCCATTCGAGAAGCCACCGTCTGGCGTTTGACAGGGATCGTGTGTGTGGCCGGTCAATACATACTCGGCTTTGCCTTCTTCGATAAGCTTCCGTGCCATATGCGCCAATGCTTTTGTTTCGACATCTTTTAGGAATCCATTGCGAACAAACCCGAGCTGTTCTTTAGTGACCTGAATGCCCGATTTAAAACCGTTGTCAGCTAATTCGGCGGCAAAACTGTCGAGTACCCGCTTCCGAAAACCCTTGGTTTTTGCCAAATTAGCAAGCGGGCCAGAGATCGTAGTGCCCTGTTGGCCTAGCAGATAAATCAATGTCTTTTCTTCATCTTTCGACAGATTTCGCAACAAATCCTCCAAAGCTTGATGGCAGGCGGCCTCTATGTCGTCATTGGTGTTGAGGGCCGTCTTCAGGTCTACGTCCCACCAAAGCATCGACGCCAAATGTCGCAGCACCAAGATTGGCCGTCCAGGTTCCCTAAACGCATTAAAAGTGATCAGCGCCAACATGATACGAGAGTAGGGCTTGATATAGCTGAGCGAGTGGTACTTGCGGCGCCATCTATTGAGGTAGCGCACCAGTCCGAGTGTGCCCGGGCATTCGTATAGGCGCGGTTGTTTGTCGGTATCGAGGAAGATCGGTGGCGCTGCGGCGCTCCAACGTTCCTCGCCATTTGGAAAGAAACTATTCGGTGGATCGTGCTGATGACCGTGTTCGATCCAATAGCGATGTCCCCACTTCTCTAAAACATACTTACGCTCCAACATAAACACGAACCGCTTCGTCACCGCGTCTGAGTTAGCACCTGCTGACGCGGCCAGACGCTCATAGATTCGTTGACGGACTTTCGGCCAAAAAAGATCGGCATCGTGGTTTCCAGGCAAGATGGTGATGGTGTTGTCCAAATTGGATTCGAGTAACTTCGCTAACGAGTCGAAGACCGGGCCATGGGCCGCAATAATTTCTTCAAGTTTCGAGCCTGATTGTTCTTCCGTGAAGCAGAGCGGTAGGCCATCGTGTGTCGTAGATTCGAGCTGCGGATTGTCCCAAGGTTCAGCCGTTGCAAAGTCGAAAAAGTCACCGTTGATGACGAGTTCCACAGCATCGGGTAATTGAGCTAACCAGTCCAAGAATTGCAGCAGCCGTGCCTCGATATCGGGCGCGAAGTCGTCGAGTTCACCCGCGCCGATGTGCACGTCGCTAATGACGAACACTTTGGCATTCGGACTTTTTGACACCGCGCCATTCATGTTTACCGCACCTCATCAAGGCGAAAAAAACAGGACCAGCAAGTTGCATCATTGGACATGACGACCTCGTGCAGACAGTCCTTTGGGAAGGTTTCGTCGACCGCCCTCGTCGCGCCCGGGCAGTGTTCATGTGCGTAATCATCGAAATATAAAGTCCCGTCTGGCCTCATAATATTTGGAACGTGCGAAGCGCAATATTTTATTGGGCGGTAAAGGTCGCAGTCGATGTGGGCAAAGGCGATGTCATTAAGCGAAATTCGATCCAGGATTTTCTCAACACGGCCGGAATGTAGGTCAATCCATGGGCCATAAGTCTGCGCGTCAAACATCGCGCGCAACTCCGTGATGTCGACATCGGCGTACTTGCCCGCGGGGTGGACTGGATGACCATCGCTGTAGGGATGGCCAGAAAACGTATCAATTCCAATTGCGCGGTATTGCGGACAAACTTCAGAGACGATTTGAGCTAGAACAGAGAGCGTTCCGCCCCGATAGACACCGACTTCGAGCACGTGTCCTGGGCAACGCTTCAACGCTTGACGGCAAGTTTCAGCCAGGAAATCGAGACGATTTTGCGGAATAACGCTGGAAAGGTAAGGCACCCCATCAACTGGCTCGTTAGTTCGAACGTAAGATGGTTGCTCTGCCCACGTCTCGCCCGCTTGTGCGTCGCCGCGACGCCTGTCCGCGGGTCGTGAGCAATTGTAAGTCTGGTTCTTATTCAACATCTTCAACTCGGTCTCTCACTATCTTTAGAACTTTATACTATTTAGGCTATTTTGCGTCAGGCATTATCGCGTTGCCTTTGCCCCTTTTAACGAGATCCATACAGATAGTTAGGAATGCCGTCCGCCAAGGTCACAGGAGGAGGGGAATATTCGGATGGCGAGGAAGAGATTTCGGTCAATTAGACCATCAATTATTTGCATGGGCCGGACGTCATACTGATGCAAGGACGGACGTTCATCGAGGTCCGTCGGCATATCGGTTTACATCGCAGGCGATCTCGCCGATTGGCTCGAGGGGCAAGGCATGGATCATGTCCGTGGCGCGCCGAATCATCCTCAGACACAGGGCAAGATCGAACGTTGGCATCAGACCCTGAAGAACAGGGTTC
>Ga0209273_10001027_pt1 | contig 28166 bp, 21 predicted proteins | sample tdAd471_FD_187126 | JGI IMG/M metagenome (GOLD analysis project Ga0209273, IMG submission 187126) | Marine sediment microbial communities from the Atlantic coast under amendment with organic carbon and nitrate - tdAd47.1 (SPAdes)... | ecosystem: Environmental > Aquatic > Marine > Coastal >...
GTTGAATCCCAGTCCCACTGACTTTGTCGTCACGTCCAGGCGGCGAAAGCCGTCGGGTTCGATATTGGTGTAATCGAAGATACCGAACAGGTAATCGTTCAGGGCCAGAGAACCATTGATGCCGTAGCCCTCGGCGTCGATGTTTTCCACTTCGCCTTCTGCGTAACCCAATTCCAGGTAGGTGTAATTGAATTGCTGGGCAAAAACGCAGGTATTGCCGAGTAACAACAACAGGCCAGTGGTCAGTAATCGTCGTCGCATGCTGTTCTCCCTGAAAATCAAGATGATGTATCAAGCCGGTTTTAGAAAACTACACTCTACCCCGGGAAGTCGGTCCTGCCTGATTGGAGATCCGTTGACAGCGGTAACTGCCATGAAGATCGCGCCTGAGGCGAATCCTGGTGTCTTCCCGGAGGAGACGCCGTTTCCGGACCCTGAGCTGTCGGTAGAAGCTGTCTGTGTCGCCCCGGATAAGGGCAGGAATGTCACGGCACCAATAGCCACGAACGATAACCACGAATATCGTGGCGCTCTCTGCCGGCTATCGTAGCAGATACGTGGGAAGGTTCCCTAGTTCGGTCGGCGCTTGTACATGACAATGGGTTTGTAACTCAGTACCAGCTCGTCATTCTGATTAATCACTTCGTTTTCCAGGAACAGCATGCCCATTTCCGGGCGGGAGCGGGATTCCCGTTTGTCCTGAACGGTGCTTCTTACGCGGAGCACGTCGCCGGGAAACACCGGCTTGACCCAGCGCAGTTCATCGATACCCGGTGAGCCCAGGGATCCGGAGCCGTCTTCCGGCATGTGGTCCACCACCATCCGCATCGCCATGGCGCAGGTATGCCAGCCCGAGGCGCACAGGCCACCGAAATGCATGGCCTTGCCCGCTTCCTCAGAGAGATGGAAGGGTTGTGGATCATATTTTCCGGCAAACTCGACAATCTCTTCCCGGGTCACCGGGTAATTGCCGAACTCCTCACTGCTGCCGACTTCGAAGTCTTCAAAATACTGTTTCTTTCCCATTTCGCTTTCCGGGCTGTGGTCAATTTCTTGTGTCGCAGGCGGTTCTAAACCGGTGTAATCCGGGTGTGCTGAAGATGGTGTTGCTGGCCAACAGAACGTCAGTCGTCAGAGCCTGCGCTGTACGTCAACCGGTAGAGAAAAACAGCGGCACGCTTGGACTGGTCGGGCAGGGCCGCCAGGTAACCGGTTTCATTGACGGTGTGGCCCGCCGCACCACTCATGCCCAGTCCGTCGATGGCCCTGTCCACGAGTCCGGCAGTAAACGACACATCGGCGGCCCCGGCCAGGTGCGGGTTGACCGGCGCCACGCTGCCCTGTCCAAGGTCCTGGCTGGCCTGGCTGTAAAGGTCCAGCAGTTCCCTGTTACCGTCGGTGGGTGCCAATGGCGGATAGCCGTCACTGAAACTGATAGTGGCGCTGGTGTGCGGAAAGTTGTCGGCCACGATAGCCCGCATGGTGGTTCGCGCCCGCTGCAGCTGGTCAAGGGACACCGCCCGCAGATCACCGGTGACCCTGGCATACTCCGCCACCACGTTGTTCTTGCCAAAGGCTGAACCGCTGCCGGCGCCATCATCGAAGTCGATTTCGGTGCCGCCGACAATCCGTCCGGGATTGAAGGTCAGGTTTTCCTCCTGCTGCAGGTTCTGTAGGAACAGCGTCAGTATGCGGGCGGTTTCGTAGATGGCTCCGGGACCGATATCCTCGCGAAACACCTGGGAGGAATGAGCGGGTGTGCCGGTGACGTCGAGAACCCAGCCGGATGCACCACGGCGGGAAATATTGGCGGTCGACGGATTGCCATCACCGTTTTCAAAACCTACCGCGATGTCGGCCCACGCAGCCGCATCCGTCAATGCCTTTTTACTCAGTTCAAGCGGATCGCCGCTGAGCTCTTCGTCGCCGGTCAATACTACCACGATTTCCATGGGGGCCAGGGCGCCCACTTCATGCAATGCCCGCAGTGCCTGCAGGATGATGACGATGCCACCCTTCATGTCGGCAATGCCCGGCCCGGTGGCCCGGTCCGCGTCCTGCCGGCTATAGGATTGAAAGGGACTGTCAGGCTCGAACACCGTGTCCAGGTGCCCGATGAGCAACAGCCTGGGGCCGTCACCGCCACCGTGATGCTCGGCGACCAGATGGCCTGCCCGGCCGAAGGGCGAGCCGTCTTCCCAGCGGGTTGCGAAGCCCAGTTCATCAAACTGTTCCTGGAACAGCAACCCGACTTCCCTGACGCCGGCGAAGTTCATGGTGCCGCTGTTGATATTCACGCTGGTGATCAACAATTCCAGGGCAGCGTCATTGGTCCGGTCGACCACGGCTACCATTTCCTGCTCGGTAGCATCAAGCTGGGCCAGTGCGCCGGATTGGCAGAAGAGAAGGACGCCCAGCAGGCCAAGTTGGCGAATTATCATGGAGTGTGTCCTGCACAACAGTTACAGAATTAAGGATGGGCTATTGTGCCGGAAGTGGACGGGCTTCGGCAAACTCGGGGGAACAGCCGGCGACATCCCGGCAAAGTGCGGAGTTGTTCAGCAGGGATTTTTCGGCCTGGAAGGGCAAAGGTTTCCGGTCTCCCGGTTTTTTCGTGGCGAATGGCAGTGAAAGCATCACATTATGCGTTAGATGGCTGATATTGAACTTCAGAAACCAGCCTATCGAGCCGTATTAGCAGCAAGTTACGAAGTTTGCCGGCAAGTCGACAAAACCACCAAAAACAATCAACAGTGAGCCCTTAAGAACGATGGAACAAGCCGACTCGATCGACAGTGAAATTGAAGCGAGACTGCTCGCTGCCGTGGACAGGATGCCTGCGTTTCCCCGCAGCGTTCAGCAGATTCTCGAGATGAGCAGCAATATCAATTGCCCGCCCAAGGATTTTGTCCAGGTGATCGAGAAAGATCCGGTGATGACCATGAAGGTCCTCAAGGTGATCAACTCGGCCTATTACAGTCTGCCCAATAAAATCAATTCCGTCAGCCAGTCGGTAGTCTACCTGGGTATCAACACGGTAAAGAACCTGGCCCTGGCCATCGCGGCTGTTGGCGTACTGCCCAAACGTAATCCGCGAAACTTCGATATTCATCAGTACCTGGTGCACTCGCTGACCACGGCGGCGCTGGCCCGGCAGCTTTGTGGTCTGGCCAAGGGTGATATCGAACCGGGTGACGCCTACATCGCAGGACTGCTTCACGATTTCGGCAAGGTCGTCCTGGCACAGTTCATGTCCGATGAGTATCAACAGATCATGGAAGCAGTGGATCAGGGGGGTGTTTCCCTGCACCAGGCCGAGCGCAGGGTGTTGGGTACCGATCATGCCGTGGTCGGCGCCATGCTCACCCGCCGCTGGCAGTTTCCCTACGAACTGTCCCAGTGTATTGCCGACCACCATAATGCCCAGGCGGAAGCGACGGTGCTACTGGACTGTGTCCGGGTTGCCAATCAGTTGAGCCGTCGCCACAAGCTTGGCGACGGTCACAATCCGTTCCACCCCGGGGAACAACTGGCGTCGACCCGGTTCGGTACCAATTTCGACGCTGTGATGCATTCATTGGGTGACATCCAGGTCATCGTTGACGAGGCGCAGATGTTTGCCAGCGTCAGCGCTTCCTGAGGACGCCGCCATGAAAGTGCGAATGTGGGGCGTGCGGGGATCAATTCCGTCGCCGGGAAAACATACCCAGGAATTCGGCGGTAATACCACCTGTATCGAGATACGCACCGATGCCGGGCACCTGATCATTATCGACGCCGGTACCGGCATATTCCCCCTGGCCCAATCGCTGCTTGCTGAGCTGCCCATCGAGGCCAGCCTGTTTGTTACCCATACCCACTGGGACCACATACAGGGGCTGCCGTTTTTTACGCCGCTGTTTATTCCTGGCAACCGGCTGCAGATATATGGCGCCCAGGATATTGTCAGTGGCAAGGGTATCGAGCAGGCCATGGACACGCAGATGCAGTACAGTTACTTTCCCATCCGGGAAGCGGAATTGAAAGCGGGGCTGGAATACCGCACGGTGAATACCGGGCGCCCGATAACCGTGGGTGACGCCCGGATAACCGGCACGCTGTTGAACCATCCGGTGATCAATCTGGGCTACCGTGTTGACTGCAACGGCAAGTCGGTTTTCTTCACCGGTGACCACGAACCCTATACCAATATCTACGAGCCCGGTGACGACGCCTACCGGGACTACCAGCGGGTAGTCAACGAGCGTCAGGCCCAGGTTGACGAGGCCATGCGCGGTGTCGACGTGCTCATTGCCGACAGTTCCTACACGCTGGAAGAGTACCAGTCTAAAATCGGTTGGGGTCACGGATCGTTCGATCACAATATCGAGATGGCCGACCGGGTGGGCGCCGGGATGCTGCTGTGCACCCATCATGAACCTACCCGCCGCGACGATCAGCTCAAGCAGGTGTTCGCCGAGGCTCTGGCACGACACCCCCGGTCCGCTGAGTCTGCTGACGTGCAACTGGCCTACGAGGGGCTTGAGCTGCAAATCTGAGTTTTCTGTCTACCTGTTGTTTACCCTGTCACTTTTTCAGCACTCGCGTTAAAGTTGGGGTAGCCAGTCACAACAACAACAGGGAGCAGGCTTATGCTATCGACTTCTATCAGCCCGGTTCGTGGAATTATCGCGATTCTGGGCCTGTCCATTTTACCGGTTGCCACCTTCGCCCAGGATTTCGACGCCGTCCAGATCACCACTGTTCCGGTGCGTGACGGCATCTACATGCTGCAGGGAAGCGGTGGCAATATCGGCGTGTCGGTGGGTGCCGATGGTGCATTCATTGTCGATGACCAGTTCGCGCCACTGACCGACAAGATCGAAGCGGCAATCGCCGAGCTGACCGACCAGCCGGTTAATTTCGTGGTCAACACGCATTTTCACTACGATCACACCGACGGCAATGAAAACCTGGGACGGGCCGGTGCCTATATCGTCGCTCACGACAACGCGCGACGGCGCATGGAAAGTACCCAGGTACTGGCCAATGGCCGGGTTCAGGAAGCCTACGACAGCGTGGGGTTGCCGAAAATCACCTTTTTTGACGTCATGCGCTTCTATTTCAACGGCAACACCGTTGAGCTGGTCAATACCGGGGATGGTCACACCGATGGTGACGCCCAGGTATACTTTCGGGACGCCAACGTCATCCATACCGGTGACATGTTTGTCCGCTACGGGCTGCCGTTTATCGATGGGAACAACGGCGGTACCCTGGATGGCATGATCGAGGCGCTGTGGAAACTGGACGGCCTGATCGATGATGACACCATCATTATCCCCGGCCATGGACAACTGGCCGACCGACAGGACCTGCGTGACTTCCGTAACATGCTGGTGGAAATTCGCGGTAACCTGGTGCGGGCCAAGGTTCAGGGCCTGACAACTTCGCAGATGCTGGCTACCGAGCCGGCGGCGGGCTTCGCCCCGGCCAATGACAGTACGGCCGACTGGCTGTCCCGGGCCTACGCGGAATACCTGTGACCCGGCGCGGACAATCGCCTGTCGACCGGCGACGTTTTCTGCGGGCCACGGCCGGCGGAGCCGCCGGTGCCTGGCTGGGCAGCTGGCCCTGGCGCATCCTGCTGGCGCAACAGGCAGGCTCGACGGTGGCGGAGGACTGGGATGCCGGCCAGGTACGTCACCTGCTGCCCGGCGTCAGCGACAGTCGCATGCTGCTGAAGGCCTCTTTTGCCGGGCCGCTGGCGCGACCGCCGGTGTTGCGCCTGCAGGCCGGTAACTTTTCCCACCGCATCGAGGGCAGACAGAACGATACGGCCGGGGAGTTCTGGCAATTCTACGTGGAGAACCTGGCCCCGGATACCCGGTACCAGCTGTCGCTGCTGAATGCGGGGGGCGAGGCCCTGTGTGACGCCTGGCCGCTGACCACTTTTCCGGCGCCGGACCAGAATGTTGACCGACTGCGCCTGTTGTTCTACACCTGTGCCGGCGGTCCGGAAGGGAGCTATCGTGGTATCGGCGACCGCAGTGGTTACCTGCCCACCGCGATTCGCAACCGGCTGCTGCGTCGTGGCCTGTCCTTTGCGCCGGATGCCGCCATCGCCAATGGCGATCACATCTACTGGGATCTGCATACCTGGCAGGGTGAAGGCGCCGGGGAACTGAGCCCGGCAGGTCGCCAGTCAGATTTCGATTTTGCGGCGCGGGTGACGGGTGGCCATAATGAAAACGCGCTGAAGCTTGCCGCTGGGCCGCAGATAGTGCCCGTCTACGGCACCGATTTTCGCTCCACCCCGGTATTCTTCCTCCAGGACGACCATGATCACTGGGAAAACGATTCCCCGCTGACCTACCCGGTGCCCTGGTTTCAGCTGCAGCTGGCGCGAACCACACAACAGCTTTATTACCCGGAGTTTCTCGCTGATTCCACCAGGCCCGCCGGGTTGCCCTGGTCCAGTCGCGGCCCCGGTGGCGCCCTGTCGGAGAGTTTCGGTACCCTGCGCTACGGAAACCTGGCGGAAGTTCTCCTTTACGATGTCCGCCGCACGCTGCAGGTGGGAGAACTGAATGCCGCGTTTCTCGATCCAGTGGTGGAGAACTGGCTGCATGAGCGCACCGCCTCTCGGGACACCAGGCACCTTGTGCATGCCCCCTCAAATCCGCCAGGGTGGACTGCGGGGAAATGGGGCGAGTGGTATCCGGATACCCTCGATCCCGATAGCGGGGAACTCACCACCGACATTGCCAAGCCTTACTGGCGGCAGGGTTGGCTGGCTCAGCACGATCGCCTCATGCAGTCCCTGGCCGCCATGGAGCATCGCTCGCCGCTGGTGATCAGCGGTGACCTGCACGCCACCGGTGTCGGTGCCATTCATGGGGCCGGCGCCCTTGACTTCAGCCACAACCCCATCACCACTATTCTCAGTGGTCCGGTCAGCACGTCGATCCGAGGTTTTCCCTCGGTGGTGCGCAACGCCCGTCCCATGCCGTCTGCCTACCTGGACTTCGACGAACAGGTCGTGCCATGGGAGCAACACGGGTTCACCGTGGTGGATTTTTACCGGGACCGTATCGTGGCGCGACTGTTCAAATGGGATGTCAACAGCCAGCCGCTGGAGGCCATCGACAGCCTGGAACCCTTTCATGTCGTGGAACTGGGTTGACGGGCGGTATCCGTCATGAAAATTGTGCTGCTATACTCGACGCCGGCAAAAGGAGAATACCTATGCGACTAATAAAAATCTGCTGCCTGATTCTGCTGGTGATCGTCGGGCCATTGACCCTGGCGCAACGACCCAACCGGCAGTTGTTCCCCCTGCAGGCCTACACGCTTACCGAGTACCTTGCCGTAGAGTACCGGGAGGCTTTCGCCATGCCTGACGAGTTCGACGGTGAATCCTACGCCGCGATTGCCGTCAACGGTCGCGGTAACCTGGTGGTTTTCAGTCGTGGCAGTACCCCGTTTCTGGAATTCGACAGTGCCGGCCGGTTTGTCCGCGCTTTCGGCACCGACGGCCTGGTGCGCCGGGCCCATGGTCTGCAGATTGAGGCGGACGGTACCATCTGGGTGACCGACGTGGCCGACCACGTGGTCCTGAAACTGGATGGCAACGGCAACGTGCTGATGACCCTCGGCACCCGGGGCCAGAATGGCCTGTGGGACGAAGCAGCGGGTCAGCACCTGTTCGATCAGCCCAATGACGTGGCCCTGGATTCCAGGGGTAACATCTACGTCGCCCAGGGGCATGGCCGGGGTGAGCCCCGTGTGCTGAAATTCAGTCCCGACGGCCGGTTCCTGGCGCAATGGGGCAGTCGCGGCTACGGTGAAGGGCAGTACACAGCGGCACATGCTATAGAAATCGACGGCAACGACAATCTGTACGTAGCCGATCGTGAAAATATGCGCATTCACCGCTACGACACCGGGGGCGAGTACCTGGGTGAGTGGAATTTTGATGCCATGGTCTGTGCCATTTACCTGCATGACGACGGCTACCTGTACATTACCACCGGGTTCGACGGGCAACTGGCGAAAGTGGCCATGGATGGCCAGGTGCTGGGTGCCATCGGTCGACCGGGTACCGGCAACGGCGAGTTCGGTGAAGCTCATGCGCTCACGCTGGATCGGCAGAACAATGCCTATATTACCGATGTCATCAATCGCCGCATTCAGAAATTTGCCTATCGCCCGGCTTCCCCGGGGCCCTGAAGCCCCGGTTCAGGGCCGGCGATCAGGGATAACCGTGCAGGCAGGCAAGCAGTCAGTCCAGGCGGGTCAGCCCCACCAGGCGATTCAGCAGCTTCTGGAACTCTTCCTGGCTGATGTCGATGTGTTCGATAACCCGACCGTAGAGCATGATGGTGGGAACATTGCGGTCGCGCATCTCCGCCTGGGCTTCCCGCAGGCAATAGAGGATGATCCGCTGTTTGCGGGTCAGTCCATCTCTGGCGTCGGGAATACCGTCTATCAGTTCCTGCCAATCCAAGGGAGGCCTCCCGGCAATTTCCTGTGAAAAAATCCTCAGACAACTATGAAATTAAATCAAAGACTGTCGATACTTAAATAGAGTACCGCTAGGAATGATGTTTTTACAGGTGCCCTTACAAAGAAACGGCTCCTCATTTGCCGCAAAAACAGCGTTCTGGTCAATCCAGGCTAAGCGTCGAGAAAATCGTAGTGAAGTTGCCTGATCCGAAGCCGGCATGTACTGACCAAACTTTTTAAACACACCTATCAAAAAGGGAACATTAAGCCGATGAAGACAGAAGTACAAAGTTTCTGCGATACATTCTCCAAAGAGCTTGATCCTTTTGGCCCGCGGCTTGAACGGGCCATTGGCGCACTTTCCGGGCAGTCTGGGCAGGAAGGCCTGACAGGGCTCAAGGAAACCGTGCTTAACCTGCTGGACGTGCAGCAACGCTTCTCGACCCTGCAGGAAAAGATCGCAAATCAACAGGCTTACCTGCTGATTTTCGGTCCCCTGAAAAGCGGCAAATCCACCCTCATGAATGCCATCGCCGGTGCCTACGTCAGTGAAGTTTCCAGTCTTCCTGCCTACCCGTCGCTGGTTTACGTGAAAAATGGTGAGGAACGACGTTTCAAAGCCACGACCTACGAAGGCAAGACCCGTGATTTTGCTGACAACATGGCGATGAGCTCGGCGGTACAGGAAGATCACACCAGGCTGGTAAACGCTATTCTCGACGTGGAGCGTGCCGGCGACGAGTTCGATCCCAAGCAGCACTATCCCCAGGCCATTCGCCGGCTGGATGTGGAACTGCCGGCCCAGGACCTGGCGGAATCGGGCACCGTGCTGGTGGACACACCGGGACTTTACAGCCGCATGAAGTTCGGCTACGACCAGATGACCCGTGATTTTCGGGATACCGCCGCCTGCGCGATATTCGTGGTCAAGACGGACAACCTGTTTTTCGAGAAAGTATTCGAAGAGTTCGAGGAGCTGCTGGGTTGCTTCAGTCGGATATTCCTGGTGTCCAATATCGATACCTCGAAAAAGGATCTCCAGCCCGACGGCACGCTCAAGGCCAGCCTGGAAAGTTCCAACCCCGAAGCAGTCATCGAGGCTTTCCGTTCATTGTCCATCAGCGCCAGTCTGCAGAAAGCCATCGACGACGGTCGCCTGAATATCTATTCCGTGGACCTGTTGAAGGCGGCGTCCAAGCGTTTGAGCAAAGACACAGTCGAAGCCATCGATGATATCGAGCTGCCGGAGCTCGAATCAGAAGAGCTGTCGGAGACCGGGGAAGAGTCATCGGCGCTGCCGATGAGGCGTAAATCCGGTGAAGACGGATTCGACAACTTTCTGGAAGATCTCACCAGTTATCTCAACAGTAACGACTACTTGCATGACTTTATGGCGGACAGCCTGCGGATGGCCAAGGACCTTACCACCGATGCCGTGCGCCTGGCGGTAAGCGACGCCACCACGGAGTTGCTGGAATCCTGTGAATTGCTGCGCGAGGAGGTCACCAGGCATCACGCGCGTATCGAGGCCCTGGGCAAGCTGGAAAAAATGGACTGGACGGCGAATTTTTCCCAGCTCAAGGAAGAAAAGGATCGCCTGATTGAAGAAATGAACCAGGATTACGGTCGCAAGGGAACGATACTGGAAAATGCCCTGGCGGAATGGATGCAGACCGACGAGCCCTGGCAGGACCTGACCCGGAAACATCTCAACAGCCTGCTGCAACAGGAATCACGCAAGGAGGCTGAAACCATCCTCGAACACCTGCGCACCGCCATCAATAATTCCTACGGCGGCGCCCGGTTCAACATGGCCCAGATGGACGATATCCGGCAGGGTGAATTGCGCATCGAGGAATGCATGCCCGAACTGCTGGAAGGCCTGGGACAGAATGTGGACAGCAGCGTACCCCGTATCAACCTGAGCCGGGATGAAATACCCATGAAGCGGTCACTGATCGACATGATGCTTTTTCGCAAGGGCGACCAGGTACGCCAGCAGTTCTTTGGCGTGGACGGTGACCAGGTTATTCCAGCGGCTAAAAAGCAGAAGCGACTGGCCGGCGCCGGCGAAGAGTATATCCAGGGCCAGCTTCAGGAATTCGCCCGGAACCGACTGCCGGATCTGCAGAAGGATTACGTCGACCAGATCCTGAAACAGTACATCGAGCACTTCTCCAATACCCTGAAGAAGAAAGCGAAGTCACTGACAGCCGAGGTCACCCAGGGAATCGCCGATTGCGAAGAGACCCTGCGGGAACGACAGCAGGCACTGGGCGTCATGGAAGGCATCAAGACTTCCGCCGAAGGCCTCACTACCGCACTGGAAAGCATCCAGGAAGAGTATGGCATCGAACTTGCCACCGAATTTGACGGCACCACGGTGGACAGTGAAGAGGTCAGCCAGGAAGAGCAGGACGCGGACAGCCTGGAAGTGGAAGTCCTGGATGAAAATGACGACGTTCTCGAAACCGATGACGAGGGCTATCTGCAGATCGGTAAGAACGTAGCCAGCGCCGGCAGTTGAGCATCGACTCGGAATGGCCAGGCGGTTGCCTGGTCGTTCCGTGATTCGATTCAACCGCTGCCATCCCCTCGAAGTCCCGGGTTTTCCGCCCGACGCCGAAATCGATGCCTGTCCTCTTTTACACTACCCGATCAGCCCCGCCTGTTTCCCACAGACCAGTACCGGATTCGTTTCGAGCCAGGGCAGGCCACCGCGTCAGTGAGTGCGCTGTCCCCGGTGCCCTTGGAGTGATTGCCGGGGATACGCTAGTATGACACGGCGGTTTTCAACTCTTTCGGCACAGGAACAGACAGGCCGGAAAGCGGATTTCAAAGGCACTCTGGCAGGGAACTGGTCTATGTGCGGATTGGCAGGTTATTGGTGTCGGGAAGGACAACCGGCAGTCGCACCGGCCGCAGATACATTCAAGGGCAGCTCAACGGAGCAGATGGTAGAAAAATTGCGCAGCGTTCGCAGTTAGCCGGGCAATGGCCATGCGGATAAGAAAGATAGAAAAATCTGTTGCTTCAGGTGCACAGACCATCACGGCCCACATAGACAACCTGACCTTCTGGATTCGTTTCCCGGAAGACCTGGATGTCCGGTTAAGTGATGCCTCGCCGTTTGTCATATCGGCCCTGGCGCCGGCCATGATGCGGGGTGAAGATATCGTCGTCGACGATCCTTACACGGTATCGCCCACCCTGCTTGACAACCTCCCGGAAGTCCAGGCCATCTACACCACCTGGAATCCGGTGTTCAAACCCGTCAACGTGCGAGGTTCCCGGGTCGAACCGGCTCCACGGGACGGATCGGTTTGCAGCTTTTTCTCCGGCGGCGTGGACAGTACCTACTCGCTGTTGACGCATCGTGACGAGATCAGTCACCTGGTCGTGATCAACGGCTTTGATTTCGACATGCCCGTCGATGACTGGGTCTATTTTGTCAACAGGAATCGGACGCTGGCAGAAAAATTCGGCAAGCGACTGGTCCCGGTGGAGACCAACCGGCGCAGTTTCAACGCCGCATTCGGCTTGTCTGGATATGTAAACTTCGGTGCCTCGCTGGCCACCATCGGGCAGCTACTGGGCTTCAGTAAGACACTGGTAAGCGGCTCAGCTACCTATGAATCGCTGGTACCTTGTGGCAGTCACCCGCTGGTGGACCCGCTCTACGGTACCGCCTCGTCAACCGTGGTGCATACCGGGCTGGAAGCTGATAGAACGGCAAAACTCAAGCTGATCCAATCAAACCGTGATGCCCTGGAAAATCTCTGGGTGTGCTGGAAATCACCCAGGGTCAATTGTGGCAAGTGTTCCAAATGCCTGAGGACATTCGTGTCAATGCAATTGAACGGGATAAACGATTTCCCGTTCGCCCATCGACCGCGGATTAAGGACATACGCAGAATAACTATCCGCAACCGGGAAATACTGACGTTCTTTGAACACTTTCTCCGGGACGCCAAACAGAAAAATCAGCGGCAGCTGGCCCGGGAGCTGTCCAGACTGCTGTTTTTCACGAAACTGAGGATGCTGTTGAACGACCTTGAACAGACCTATTTCAGAAAGTTCAGGGCATGGCGTCACCGGCGGAAACCCGAAGGTGACGACCTGGTGTCTGTGAACCTGGAACCACGTTATTCCGACGAAAACACCATTCGTCATCACCGGGAACTTCTGCACCGTGGCTATGATCAGGAAGTGACCGGCCAGGGCAGCTATTTCCATGGGGAGAGATAATCAGGGATTCCTTTTCCTGGCACCCTGGCACCCTGGCACCCTGGCGACCGGTTACAACGATGCCGGTCGCCGGTGTTTACGGCTGAATAATGGTTATGACCAGGAATAAAGCATTAACTACTGCTTGAATTTTAACCAGCTCCATGCGATTTTCATACCTGCCCCCGTGCTGTTTACCAACCGGTCTGGTAACCGGGGCCCTGATTGATTTCGCCATGGGCCCGAGCAACCTGCCAAGGAATCCGTTGTCATGCAACCATTCGCCCGCATTCTCAGTAGTGTTTTTCTTTCCCTGATTGCTACACAGGTCATTGGCCAGGCCAATGATCCGGCCAGCGCGCAGCCGGGTGAGCCGGACTGGGATATTGTCCAACAGGAAACCCTGGAGCACTTTCGGGCGCTCCTGCGCTTCGATACCAGTGATCCACCGGGTCGCGAATTACCGGCGGCGGAGTACCTGCGGGACGTGCTGGAAGAAGAGGGGATTCCGGTTTCACTGTATGCCACGGACCCGGAGCGTCCCAACGTGGTGGCGCGACTGGAGGGTTCCGGGGAGGCGGAGCCATTGCTGATCATGGCGCATACCGATGTCGTCAATGTTGATCCGGAAAAGTGGATCTTTCCGCCTTTCAGTGCCACCGTTGACGGTGGCTACGTTTACGGTCGTGGCGCAGTGGACGACAAGGACAACCTGACCGCGGCCCTCATGGTGATGCTGTACCTGAAACGCCTGGAAGTACCGCTGGCCCGGGATGTCATCTTCCTCGCCGAATCCGGGGAGGAGGGCGCCACTGAATACGGCATCGAGTTCATGGTAGAAAACCATTTCGACGAGATCGATGCAGAATTCTGCCTCGCCGAGGGTGGCGGGGTTACCCGGGTCAATGGACAGGTTCAATATGCCTCGGTACAGACCGTGGAAAAAATACCCTACGCCGTGGAACTGGTAGCCACGGGGGTAGCCGGCCACGGCTCGGTACCACTGCAAACCAATTCAGTGACCCGTCTGGCCAGGGCTGTGGCGGCCATTGCCGACTGGCGTACACCAATCCGGCTTAACGAGACAACAGCCGCCTATTTCCGGCGACTGGCCAGTATTTCGTCTCCCGCAGACGCGGAACGGTACCTGGCAGTGCTGGATCCACGGCGGGTCAGTGATGTCGACGGCTATTTTCTTGCCAACGAACCGCGGCATGCCTCGATGCTGCGTTCCTCGCTTTCGCCAAATATTTTCGATGCCGGTTACCGGATCAACGTCATTCCCTCGGAGGCCAGGGCCAGCGTCGATTTTCGCGCTCTACCCGACGAGGATGTACCGGCTTTTCTGGAGCAGATCCGGCGGGTGATCGACGATCCCGCCGTGACCGTGAGTCTCGGTGAGCGCAACACCCGACCGCCGGGTCAGGCACGGCTGGACACCCCGGCGTTTACCGCCATTGAGGACAACGTCGATGAACATTATGGCGTCATCACGCTGCCGACCATGAGCACCGGGGCGACCGACATGGCCTACCTGCGCAATGCCGGTGTGCAGTGCTATGGCATCGGCCCGGCCATTGATCGGGAAGACGGTCCCCTGGGCTTCGGCGCCCACAGTGACCAGGAACGCATTCTGATCGACGAACTTCACCGTTTTGTCCGATTCAACTGGGACGTGGTGCTGGACCTGGCAGCTTCACGGTAACCGTCACAGGTGGACACCGACAGCTACGCATCTTCAGGGAACACCTGGAACCTGTATTCGAGGGCACCGCAGATCCTATGCTGACCCGTCGGGCCCTGGTGCCATTCTTTGTATTGAGCTTCGCCATCGCCTGGGGGATTATTGCCGCCTACCTGCTGGCACCGGATTTCATGGCTGTGTTCGGGCCGTTGACCGGCAATCACCCACTTTTTTTTCTGGCGACTTATGCACCGGCCATTGCCGCTCTCAGTATCGTCATGGCCAGGACGGGTGTTGCCGGACTGCGCAGTTTTCTGGGCAGGCTGCTGCTCTGGCGCTGTTCATGGGGGTGGCTGGTATTCCTGGTAATCGGGTTGCCGCTGGTTTTCTATGCCGGATTTTTTATCAAGGGACAGCAACTGGATGATCCGTTTCCCTTCCCGTCACTTGCCGGCTACCTGGTGGCTGCCCTGCTGATGGCTGTCAAGGGACCGGTGGAAGAACTGGGCTGGCGGGGCCTGGCTTTGCCGCTGCTGCAACGCGGCATGGCGCCATTCTGGGCGGCACTGCTCCTTGGCGCTATCTGGGGGCTCTGGCACCTTCCGGCATTCTGGCTCAGCGGTACGCCGCAAAGCGCCTGGTCGTTCACCCCGTTCTTTGTCGGCGCCGTGGCGATCAGCGTCATCGTGACCGCAATGTTCAATCAGACCGGTGGCAGTATCCTGTTACCGGCATTCTTTCATTTTCAGCTTATCAATCCGCTCTGGCCCGATGCCCAGCCCTACGACACCTACCTGCTGGTGGTTATTGCCGGCCTGGTGGTCTGGAGTGACCGGAAAGCCCAGTTCTCCAATACCGCCGGCCTTACCGACGTGGTGCCGGGGCTGGCTGGCAAACATCGGGAGGATTGATCGCCATGATAGTGCAGGGTAATCCTGTACGACTCCTGTCGTGGTTTTCAGTTGCGATTCTACTGACCGGCTGCGTTTCGCTGTCGGATTCTTCCGGATTTCAGAACGAACTGGATAAAATAGTAGAAGAATACCGGATTCCGGGAATCACGGCTGCCTATGTGGGTCCGGATGGCACCAGTGTCGTGGCGGCCAGTGGCCTGGAAAATGTTAAGTCAGGGGCAGTCATGCAACCTGACTCGAGAATGCTGGCGGCCAGCATCGGTAAAACCATGGTGGCCGCGACAGTGCTGTCTCTCTGGCAGGAGGGAGTCGTTGACCTGGATGCGCCGGCTTCGCATTGGCTGGGCGATCGACAGTGGTTTTCGCGACTGGCCAACCACCAGGAATTCACTATTCGCCAGTTGCTGGGACACCGGTCCGGGCTGCCCGATCATGTCTACAGCCAGAAATTCGGCAATGACCTGGCTGATGAATGGCGTAATCCGGGAAACCCCTTTACGCCGGAACGACTGCTGAGCTATATCTTCGATCAGCCAGCGCTGTTCTCGCCGGGAAATGGTTTTGCCTACTCGGATTCCGGCTATATTCTGCTGGGCTTGATTATCGAGGAAGCCACCGGCCAGGATTACTATCGGTTAATCCAGGACCGGTTCCTCGAGCCGCTGGGACTGACGTTGACGTCACCCTCCAACAGCAGGACACTGCCGGGACTGGTGGCCGGGTACACCACGGAGGACAACCCTTTCGGTATCCCGTCACGATCGCTCACAGCCACGGGCAGACTCACCTGGCATCCCGGCCTGGAATGGACGGGGGGTGGGCTGGTGAGCAACTCCCGGGATCTTGCCCGCTGGGGTCATGCACTATTCAACGGCCAGGCCATGGCCGGCGATTACCTGGTACAGATGCTGGATACCGCTCCGCTGGATTCGCGTGATCGGCGCAGGCGTTATGGCCTGGGTGTGGCCGAATTTGTCGACGGTGGGTTCGGTCCGGAATACGGGCATGCCGGCTGGATACCCGGATACAGCTCCAGTCTGCGGCATTACCCGGATTACAACGTCACAATTGCGTTTCAAATCAACACGGACATTGGCCTCACGGGTGGGGATGCCGACAACATGGGTGCCATTGAAGCACGCCTGGCCGACCTGTTGATGGATTAGGGAACCTCTGTTTAATTCAGAGGTTCCCTGGTATCGCAGTGACATGGCAAGCCAGGTGGGATGAATGACTATGTGGATGTTTTTCAGTGGTGGACTGTTACTGGCGACAGTGATGATACTGCAATTGTGGCGATGGTCAGACCGCCATGCAGACCGGGCCCTTGGCAGCAGGCTTGGCAAATTGCAGCCGGTCAGACCAGGTCGCTTCGACAGCCAGTCGGTGACGGACCTGCCGGATGCGGCGAGACGGTATTTTCAATTCTGTATTCAGCCAGGTGCACCACTTTATACCGTGGCCAGGATCTCCATGGAGGGGAAATTCGCCCTGGGTGACAGGGAGAAACCCGGCTACCTTGACATGACCGCGGAGCAGACCCTCGCTGCGCCCCATGGGTTTATCTGGGGGATGCGCGCGGCAAAGGGCTGGATGCACCTTTCCGGTTCGGACTCTCAGTCCTGGACCCGGTTCTGGCTGGCGGGGATCCTTCCTATAGCCCGCCAGGGTGGCCAGGCTGACCACCGACGCTCTGCATTCGGTCGTTACGTGGCCGAGGCGGCCATCTGGACACCGGCGGCCCTGCTGCCTGCTGACGGAGTCACCTGGGAAGGCATCGACATGCACACGGCGCGGGTCACCGTGACTTACCGGGATTTAAGTCAGCAGGTGGACATTCATGTTGACGACGACGGCCGGCCTGCCTATGTCAGTTTCCAGCGCTGGAGCAATGCCAATCCGGAAAAGCAGTTCAGGTTGCAGCCATTCGGCGCGTACCCGTCTGAATTCAAGGAATTCCAGAGCTTTACCCTGCCCACCCACGTGGAAGCAGGAAACCACTTTGGTACCGAATCCTATTTCCCCTTTTTCATTGTCGACGTAACCAGGCTGGAGTTTCCCCTGGGCAATGCCAACGATCAATCCGCGTAACACCCAGGGAAGCTCTGATAAGGCATTAATCAGAGGTTCCTTAAACGGAGACACCACCAAAAACTGCAACCTGGCTCCCTGGGCATTGCTGGCGCCACAACAGTGCTTTCTGCATGCTGGATTGTGGCCGACGACCCGCTTTAGTGCAGGCTGATTTCGTAGTCGCGTGAAAACCCGCGAATCCTGGTGTCGAAACGCTGGCACGGCAGTTGCTTCCCAATTACTTTTAAGGAACCTCTGACTAATTAATCAGAGGTTCCTTAAGTTGTGGTTCCGCAATCGGGATGCAGGCTGTTCCGGATACCTGACCACGATATTCTGTTTTCCCTATCTGCCTGTCAGCCTGCCAGGCAGGCGAGATCACGCTGATGGCCAGACTACTTCGAGGACTGCGAACTTTCTGTCTTGCAGCCCGCCACCTCAGTTTCAAGAAAGCTGCGGATGAACTGTGTCTCACCGCCAGTGCGGTAAGTCATCAAATCAGTGACCTGGAAGCGGACCTTGGCGTCAGGCTATTCCAGCGCCACACGCGTTCCATTTCGCTGACCGACAAGGGCAGGGAACTTTTCGAGGACATCGAACCTCATCTCATGGCCGTGGAAGAAGCAACCCGGCGGGTCAGGAAAAATGCTGCCCGTGTACCGTTACTGGTACAGATGCCGGAGTTCTTTACCAGTGAACTGCTGATGCCCATCATCAGTAACTTTTCCGACCTTTATCAGGACATCGATCTGCGAATCGAATCGATGGACACAGACGGGCCCATGAATCCCGCGGCAGATATCAATATCGTCCTGTCCCGACACCGGCCCGCCATGTCCAGGGTGGAAAGGCTTTTTCCAATTCGCTACATCCCGGCATGCAGCCGGACATTGTACGAAGATTGGCAAAAGAAGGGGTTCAGCGGTATTGATGCCATTAACGTTGCCACCATCCTGCTGCACAAGGCCCGGCCGCATGCCTGGACGCGATGGGCGCGTCATGCCGGGATAAGCAACATGGAGCCAAAGCAGATTATCTACGTGGACAGCATGTTTGCATTGGCCCGGGCAGCGCAGCAAAGCGCCGGTATTGCCCTCATCCCCATGCCGGTTAGCAAGGCCTGGTTCGATTCAGGCGAACTGGTATCCCTGCATGATTCGGTACTGGTCACGGAGGACTGTTACTGGATGGCATTGAACGACGACAGCCGTAATAAAAACGCGGCGGATACTTTCTGGAAGTGGATTGCGAAAAGATTGCAGCAAAGGATTGGCGACAGGGATGAACTGACTTCAACTGTCGCCTGATGAATCATACTTTGTCGAACACGAAATCGATACTTACTATGTGAATCAAACAGCGAAAGTAATGGAACGCAACAACATTTCTGATCACTTTAGAGGTATCCAGATGAAACACTTAAGCAAAGGAAAAATGGTAACAGCCTGTGTAGGGCTTTGTACCCTGTTTATGGCTGGCGCGGCATCGGCTGAATACCGCGTAACCGCTTTCGGGCAATCCGCGGGATTCAAGGCCATCCTGGCTGGCGACATCGACTCGGCATCCGCAGTTCTCGGCAGGCGCGACCTGTCTGAACTGGATTTTGTCGAGGCCAATAACCTGTGTGTTACCCAGATCCTGTCAAAACACTATGAGGCGGCCGTGGCCACGTGTTCGATAGCCCTGGACGAAGTTGAGTCCGACCTGTCCATTGGCGTGATGACGGAAAGAACTGCCAAGGCGTCGATTATTTCCAACCTGGCAGTGGCGCTGGCGCAGACCGGTGATTTCACGGCTGCCGGTGCGGCACTGGAAAAAGCCCTGTCACTCAATTCCCTGGATCGGAATGCACTGGTCAATTATGACCTGGTCAGCGCCAGGATTCCCGACACGGAACTGGTACAGGGGTTGTGAACCCACCTTTTCAACAGCCTGTTTGTTAGCACCGTCTAAATTTCGTCCGGACTTTCTCCCTTCGATCCGGGCGGTTTAGCCCAGGCGACTGTGGTTTGCCGGGAATTCACCAATGTGTTCATTGGCGAATTTCCGGCTTCTTTTTGCCACTGACCTGTGTGCCGCCTGCTCATGTCGGGTGCGTGAATCCTGTCTACCCGGCACATCAATCATGGGCAGCACCCGTCATAAAATGCCCTGGTACAGCGCGGCTGCGGGACTTATCGCGGCTGCTGGTCCTCGGTCTCGAACGCTTTGATCTGCTGGATAATTTCACCCACCAGTTCGTTGGGAATGGGAAATGTCAGGTGATATTGCGAAATTTTCCAGCCTGCTTCGGTATTGATGACCACACCCGACCCTCGCGCCGTCCCGTAGCTGGCGCTGTCCAGCACTTCGTCAAACCACGCCGTGTCACCGTCCGGCGTAAAATCGATATGCCTGTTCACTGCCCGGTAGATCCAGCCGCTGCGACTGCCGGCATAGGCGCGGAATTCCTCCCGGGTCCAGCGTTCACCGACATCAGTGCCAAGAAAGACGCTGTTTTCACTCATCAGGTCGAAGTAGGTATCCCAGTCCCCGACAGCTGCCGCCTGGTGATAGGCATCCAGCACATTTTCGATAGCTTCCGGCGCGTTTCCCGCTTGCGCCGCCACCTGGGTGTTGCCCATGCACAGAAGCATGGCGCCAAGTACACGTTTCAGTTTATGCCCGGGTCTGCTGCGGGTCATTTGAATCCTCCGATAAATTCTTCAGTGGCGTTGCGCGACCATCGGCCGCGGCAGGCTGGAACATTCTCACTTTGTTGCACGCTCGTTACTGATTTTTCAATCGTTGCTGTCTCCTGGTTACTGGCGGTTTACCCCGCGTTGGCCAGTGGCCCCGGACAGGTGGACGGCCTGGTGCCGCTGTTGAGCCAGACCTGCCGGTCAGTCGATATTGTCGGCAAAGCGGAACGTTGAGGGCGGGTCGGCCTGTATCAGGTGCTCTACAAAATAGTCCCAGCGTTTTTTCATGAAATAACGACTGTTACCGAAGCCGTGCCCGGCGTCCGGTATCAGCAACAGGTCGAAATCCTTCTCGGCGTCGATCAGTGCCTGTACCACCAGCAGGGTGTTGGACGGGTGTACATTGCTGTCCATCAGTCCGTGGGCCAGCAGCAGTTTTCCTTGCAGCCGCTCGGCCAGCAGCTGATTGGCCTGGCTGTCGTAGTTGGTGGATGCCGACGATTCATCTGTGCTGACTGCCACTGGATTGGTTTCCGGGTAGGTTTGCAGCAGGCCCTGCCACTTTTCACCCCAGTCATCCTCGTAGTTGCGGTTATCGTGGTTGCCGGCACTGGAAACGGCCACCTTGTAAAAATCAGGATAGCGGAGGATGCCCGCGGTAGAAGCAAAGCCGCCCCCGGAATGACCCCAGATGCCCACCCGTTGCAGATCCATCCACGGTCTCTGGGCCGCCAGCTGACGGATGGCGGTGATCTGGTCCGGCAGTCCGTTGTCGCCCATGTTGCCGTAGGTGGCATCGTGAAACGACTTGGAGCGACCCGGGGTTCCCATGGCATTTACTTCGACCACGATAAAGCCAAGCTCGGCGAGGGATTGTTTGTCACGCCTGGACGCCTGGAAGGACCAGCTGCCCACGCTGCCGGCCTGGGGACCCGGGTAAAGGTAGTTCAGAATCGGGTAGGACGCCGACTTGTCCAGGTTGGAAGGCTGGTAAATCAACCCGTACAGATCGGTCTGACGATCCCGGGCCTTGACCGTGAAGGGTTCCGGTGGCACCCAGCCGTGTGCTACCAGGGCGTCGATACTGGCAGTCCCCAGATCGGCGACCATGGCGCCGCTGCTATTCCTGACCACTGACCTTGGCGGCTGCACTGGAGTTGACCAGGTATCGAGGAAAAATTCACCGGAGTCTGACCAGTCGATGTCATGATGCCCGACTTCAGGGGTCAGGTTTACCAGTTCGCTGCCATCGAAATTGACGCGGTAAAGATAGTGAAAATAGGGGTTTCCGGGTTCGCGATTGGATCCGGTAAAAAACAGTTGCCGGCGGTCGGAATCAACCTGTTGTACCTGCAGCACGGTCCAGTTGCCGGCAGTTACCTGCTGCTTCACGGTGCCGGTATCAAGATCGTGCAGGGCGAGGTGTCCCCAATTGGTTTTTTCCGAAAACCACAGGAATTCGGAGCGCTCATCCAGCACACGCCAGTTAGCGGAACGGTAGCCGGATTCGTAATAGGTGTCTGCCGTTTCCGTAAAGACATCCCTCACTGTGCCGGTGTCCGGGTCGGCAAGTCGCAGCGTTGCGGACTTGTGGTCCCGGCTTGAAGAGACGAAAGCCAGTCGAGAACCGTCGTCGCTCCATTCGACGTCCAACAGAACGCCGCCGCGCCCGGCAATATGGTCGGTAGTGGTGGAGCGATGTGGGTCCGGTGGCATCTGCAGTTTCACGATTCGCGGTGACTCTTCCAGGTGGATGACTATTCGCTCGATCGTGAAAATAGCCTTGTCGCCGGGCAATGGATATTTCCAGGCGTCAAGTTCCGGGTGTCCCACTTCAGTGGAGTACAGGTACATCTCGCCGACCTGGCGGCCATCATGGCGGAATGTGGCAATCTTGTCGGAGTCCGGCGACCACAGCAGAACCGGTCTGTCCCGGCGGGTCCAGCCGGCGTTGTTGGTAGCGTAACCGTAGTGTTCTTCGCCGTCGAACGTCAGCTGTGTGCGTTCACCGGTATCGGTTTGCCGGATCCACAGGTTGTAATCCTCGATATAGGCAGCCAGGCTACCATCCGGCGACAGGAATTCGTCGCTATCGTTCTCGGCGATTTTCTCCAGGCTGTAGTCAGACAGGGTCAGTCGGTAGCGGGAGCTTTCAAAGGTAAAGCTTACAGTCTGTCGGGGTTCCATCAGTTCGATGGCCGTGAGTTCGAGATCCGCTGCCGGCGGCACTTCCATCCCGGTATCTTCCCGATTGGCCAGGGCAGTCGCAAGACGCTGGAGGTCAAACAGGGGGGCACTGTCGCCAGTCTCCGGATTCACCACGATATAGTCCAGCCCCGTGGGCGTCCGCTTGCGATACACAAGCCGGTCATCGTCCTGCCAGTAGCTGGCCAGGATCACATGATGAACCAGCTCGCTGGTATTGGGCCCCAGCAATTGTTCCGCGCGCTGGTAGTCCTCCAGGTCAACCGACGCAACGATGCCGGGAGAGTCCTGCTCATCCACCGCCGGCAGGCAACCGGAAATTCCGGTGGCTGCTGCCATGGCCAGGATCACTGCTGGCAACAGGGAGACTGTTTTCCTCGAGATAATCAGTATCATGACACCTGCGTCCCATGGTCTGCTGGTAAAGGGTTTCGCTCTGTATACCCGGGGTGGTGAATAGGTTGCCGGGCGATTGCCGCAAGTGTACCGTGGATTCCGTCATGACGGTACGGCCCCGGGGATCTGTACAACCAACGGCGCAGGAATACCGGCATGACACGACGAATTTTTCAGTGACAGGGTAGTGCGTAGCGGGTAATGTACTGCTGAATATTCACACATCGCTTTCAGCTTGGCCCGGTCAGACTGCGTCTGGCGGGAACCCGTCGACCTGAAACGTTGAGTTCAGCCGGGACGTTGAGCGGTGGCAGAGCACTTCCATACTTAATCAGAGGTTCCTTAATCAGAGGTTCCCTAACTGATCAGTGGTTCCATAAACAGCAGTTCCTGAACAAAGAGATATCCAGGTGAATTTCAGACTTTATTACCAGGCCCTGGCGCTGACGGCCCTGATGGCCGCTTTGCTCAACCAGGGCACATTGGCACAGCCGGTTTATGACGAGGCCATGATGACGGTGCCGGAGCGCACCGGCTATGCCCGTACGTCCACCCACCAGGAGGTTCTGGAGACTATTGACAACCTGGTGCAGGGCACGTCCCTGGTTCATCGGGAAACCATGCTGGTTACCCACGACGGGCGGGAAATCCCCCTGCTTGTCGTCGCCGACCCGCCCATAACTTCCCCTGCTGCCGCACGGGCCAGCGGCAAACCGGTAATCTATATTCAGGGGAATATCCACGGCGGCGAGGTGGAGGGCAAGGAGGCAATCCTGATCCTGTTGCGGGACATTCTTCATGGCGACCGGCGTCACCTGCTGGCCAACCAGATTATCGCCCTGGCACCGATTTACAATGCCGATGGCAACGATGCCATGACCGAGAACTCGCGGCCTAACCAGGAACTGAGTCCGGTTATGACCGGCCAGCGTTTCAGCCATGGCTACGACCTGAACCGCGATGGTATGGCGGTGGAGACCCCGGAGACCCGGGGGCTTTACCGCAATGTACTGCAACGCTGGGACCCACAGCTGTTCGTGGACATGCACACCACCAATGGAACCTGGCACGGTTACGCATTGACCTACGCGCCTTCCTACCACAGCGCAGGTGACCCGGCTACAACCGACTACACCATGAACGTGTTGCTGCCGGCAGTTACCCGGGCGGTAAAACAGAAGTACGATCTGGATTTTTTCCTGTTTGGTGACTTTTCCCTGGACACCTGGCCACCGACAGAATTCCGCACCTTCCATCACGCGCCGCGCTACCTGACCAATATGATGGGCCTGAGAAACCGCATGGCCATCCTCAGCGAGACGTTTTCCCACGACCGGTTTTACCAGCGCATTCACTCCGCCAACGTGTTCATCGAGGAAATTCTTGAATTCAGCAATGAAAACGCGGCGACCATCCAGCGTATCAACCGGGAGGCGGACGCCAGAACCGTGACCAGGATCCGGCAGCAGGGTGGGCGGGTCCGCAACGGTGTGGCCTTTGACATGGTGCCCCTGTCCGAGCCGGTGTCGATCCGGTCCTACAACCATATTCCCTATCGTACGGCCAGCGGTGAGATCCAGTACGCCCGCAGCGCCGAGCTGATCACTATCGAGGGCGTCGCCAATTACCAGCAGTTTCGCCCGCTTCGCAGCGCCGTCATGCCCCGGGCCTACCTGATCCCGGCTGAGCTGACGGCGGTAATTGAAAAACTGACACAGCATGGAATCGCCGTGACACGGCTGTCGGCACCGGAGACCCTGGCGGTTGAGGCATTTTCCATCGCCTCAAGGGAGACCCAGTCCTATGTCCAGAACGGGCATCGGAACACCAGGCTTAGTGGTGCCTACCAGCCCATGGAACGTTCGTTCAATGCCGGTGACTACCGGGTCTCCCTCGAGACCCCGCTTGCCAACCTGATTTTTTACCTGCTTGAACCCGAGGCTGACGACGGACTGGCCTACTGGAATTATTTCGATCAGTACCTTGCCGAGCTGGAAGAAAACGGCGAACCGCTGGTCTACCCGGTTTTCAAGGTGATGAATTGAGTGGTCCGACGTCGACTTCCGGGTTCCCGCAGAATCGATCAGCGGTGTCCGCAATTCGAAGAATGGTTGTTGACGGGGCATTAATTCTGGTCTGACCTGCGTTAAACTACGTAACTCCATCGGGCAGTACTGCATTGAGCAGTACTGAGTTTTACTGAACTCTACTGACTCTCCTTGCCGGTATCAATCCAGGACACCACCTTGCGTATTCCAGTTCCAGTCCGCCAGCTGTTTACCCTGCTGGCCTTTGCCGGTCTGTTCGTGGCCCTGACCCTGCCTAACCGGGTTGCCTGGATTACCCGGGAGGCCTTCATTTTCTTTCCCCTGGAATTCATGGTCATCGGCCTGTTACTGCTGGTGCCCGGGCGACTGGGCAATGGCCTGCGCGTTGTGCTGGCGGTCCTCCTCGGCCTCAGTCTGCTGCTGCGCGGCGCCGACCTGGCATCCCACGAAATTTTTGCGCGTCCCTTCGACCTGGTTTTCGACAGTCACCTGCTGGCCGATGGCAGTCGCCTGCTGACTGGCGCCCTGGGCAGCTGGGCCGCCTTGGGTATCGGCCTGGTGCTGGCGCTGGTCAGCGCACTGCTGGGCTGGCTGGCGTTTTTCCTGCTGGGGCGGATTCAGGATGTCCTGCGGAGCAGGGCGAAAGTGGCCGGGATCGGGTTGCTGTCGTTATTGCTGGCCTGGACTGCACTACAGCAGGCCGGCTGGTCCCGAACCGGTCACTTCGCCTGGGATCAACTGGTCATTCACGGCCGGGATACCCTGGAAAGTATTCGTGATATTCGGGAGTTTGCGGAAACCGTCAGCCAGGATGAATGGGTGAACCGGTCCAGCGAGGCGCTGTTTGACCAGCTGCGGGGCAAGGACGTATTCGTGGTATTCGCCGAGTCCTACGGGCGGGTGCTGCTGGACCGGGAGCCGTTCGCAGCCTCGGTGTCCGCCACGCTGCTGCAGGCCCAGCAGATGCTGGAAGCCGAGGGGGTGCAGATGCGCAGCGCCTTCCTGACGTCTCCCACCGTGGGTGGCCTGAGCTGGCTGGCCCATGCTTCGGTGCTGTCCGGTGCCTGGATCGACAGTGAAACCCGCTACGAGAGCCTGGTTCTGAGCGAGCGGGTTACGCTGAATCAGCTGTTCCGGGAGGCGGGCTGGCGAACCGTGGCCGCCATGCCCGCCATCACCCTGGCCTGGCCCGAGGGTCAGTATTATGGGTACGACCAGATTTACGACGCCCACAATTTCGGCTATGCCGGATTGCCCTTCAATTGGGTAACCATGCCGGATCAGTACGTACTGGCTACGCTGCAAAAGCGTGAACGGGATGTCAGCAACCGCCGGCCGATAATGGCCGAGGTTGCCCTGATCTCCTCCCATGCCCCCTGGACTCCGGTGGCGCAGCTGGTACCCTGGGACCAGGTGGGTGACGGGCGGATATTCAACAGCCAGGCGCAGTCGGGACTCACCCCGGAAACAGTCTGGCGGGAAGTGGATTCCATTCGCGACCACTATCGACAGGCCATCGAGTACATGCTGCAGACCCTGGTGTCCTACGTACGTGAATACGGCGATGACAACCTGGTCATCCTGATGATGGGCGATCATCAGCCTGCACCCATGGTCTCCGGTGATGCCTACGGCCGGGATGTCCCGGTTCACCTGATCGCCCGGGATCCCGCCATCATGGAAGCGGTTGCCCACTGGCAGTGGGAACCGGGCCTGTTACCGGGACAGGGGGCCCCGGTGTGGCGGATGGACCAGCTGAGAAACCGGTTCGTGGAGGCATTTTCCCGGAGTCACGGGGCGGCAGAGTAGGGTAATCCGATTGTCGCTGTCGGCTTCTCAGAATACAGCCCTGGCCGGTACGGCAGCCATTGACGAGAAGTACCCCGTTGACGCAGCAGGAGTCAGTCGGTCGGAGGCAGGGCCAGAATATCCCTGTGTCCCACCCGGCAGGTGCCAGATTGCACTTTTTCAAGGCGATAGTCCGTCCAGTCCTTGAGCCCGTCCCCATCGAGAGTTGGCTCCGATGCCACCGCGGTACTGATACCCTGGATGAGAGCGCTGACCAGTCGGCGGTCAGACCCGTCAAGCAACCAGGGACTGTCGGCGGAATGAACGACGAAACCGGCGCCGGTGAAGATTTCCTCCAGGCAATGGCTGGCCTCCGGACCCAGTGCCGGACCCATACCCTTGTCGCGGCGCTGGTCATTGTTAAAGGCCTCCAGCACTGCCTCATCCAGGGGGTGGACAGGTGTCCAGCGGGTGGTGCCGTCGTAATTAAGCGCGGCGTACATGCCGGTCGGCTGGCGCCTGTTGCGGGCCAGGACGCTGGCCAGGTCCCGGGTGAAAGCGGCGGACACCAGGTCGAACAGGGCCGAGGCGGTTACCAGGCAGCTGTCCTGTAACGGCAGCTCTGCTGTTGCGGCGAGGTTCATGACACAGGTCTGCAGCCGGTGTGAGGCACCGTGACGACGCCGGGCCTCGGTGAGCAGGTTTTCATCGAGGTCCACCAGCCGCCAGGCCAATGGCACGGGGGGCCCATCGGCCCTGCTGGCCAGGGCGCGCAGGGTCGACCCCGTGCCGGCACCCAGGTCAACCACCACCCTGGTGGCATCTGCATGGCAAGGGTAGTTGGTCAGCCACTGCCAGGTCCGCTGCAGCAGTTCCGGATCCCGGGCGCGTCCATCTGCGGCTTCCCGCAAGTCAAGCCAGTCAACACTGAATCCCGTCATTGGCCTTGCACCTCTCTGATTTTGCCGGCCACCAGCTTGGCAGCGTCACTCCAGGAAGGCAGGCTGTTCGCTGCGGCGCGGGCACCCTGCCGCAGCCTCAGCCGCAGTTCCCTATCGTTCAGCAGTCGTGCTATGGCCACGGACAGTGCCCTGGCGTCATCCGCTGCCACCAGCAGGCCGGCAGACTCCGGCACCACGTCCGGCACCGCGCCGGCGCGCGCCGCGACAACGGGTAGACCCGCCGCCAGCGCTTCGGCGAATACCATGCCATACCCTTCAAACCGCGACGGTAGAACAAAGACATCGGCATTCCGGTATTCGGCCTGCAGGTCATTCAACGGTCCGGTGAAGCGGATACGTTCGGCCAACTGCAGGCGGTTTACCCGTTCACGAAGGCTCTGTGCCCACTGGGGGTCCAGTGTTTCACTGCCTACAAAGCGTGCCGACCAGGAAAGCGCCTGCAATGGCGCCAGGGCGTCAATCAGGACATCGTGAGCCTTGCGCGGAATCAACGACGCCACGGTCAGCAGGCGAACGGGGTCACCATCGCCGGGGGCCATCGGCACCGGATCGGTACCGGGCAGGGCAACGCAGATCCTGTCCCCGGGTATACTGAATGTCGAAACCAGCAGATCCCGGGTATTGGGGCTGGTAACCAGGATCGCCCGTGCATGGTCCAGGGCTCGATGTTCGGAGACCAGGAAGGCCTGGCGCTGCGTGTC
>Ga0209273_10001030_pt1 | contig 28140 bp, 21 predicted proteins | sample tdAd471_FD_187126 | JGI IMG/M metagenome (GOLD analysis project Ga0209273, IMG submission 187126) | Marine sediment microbial communities from the Atlantic coast under amendment with organic carbon and nitrate - tdAd47.1 (SPAdes)... | ecosystem: Environmental > Aquatic > Marine > Coastal >...
TTGGGTGCCGCTGTGTGTCCCATTGAACCACGGCAATAGTGCTAAATATAAAAGATAACAGGTTTTTACGCTGAGGCCACGTTTATTGGAGGTCATAATTGAAGGGTTGAGAACCTGGTGCGAAAATACCCAGGAAATTTGAATAATCAATCTGTCCCCAATTCTCTGATTCTTTCTTAAAAACAATAGATTGTAAATGCGGAAAATGATCGTGATACGAAGTGTTCAACCCATATGATCAATTATCACGAGCCGCGCCAATGGATTCCCGGTATGCCATCTTGATATATTCTTATCTGTCTAGATCACTCGTGTAACATTTAGTTTTGATCAGCGTTTATATTGTCTAATTAGTAAACGTTGGAGAAAAATTTTATGAGTACTAGTTCGCAAATCTCATTTGGGGATTAGCAACAAAAAGTGGGCTCTCACAGTTTAACCGCCAAAATTATTCATTGGGGTTTTTAAGGTATTTTTGCGTACGGGGTGAGCAAGCAGGTAGACGAGGTTGAAGAGCTTGAAGATTTTGCCCTCCTACTGGAAGAGATTATTCTTGCTGTTGTGTTCCTTTTGCTGTTGCTCGCTCGCTTCGTCTACATGCACTCGACTCGACCAATCGTGTTGCCAAGCGAGACGCCTAACCATTTGATGTTAGTAGCGCGAACAGTCCACCTTGCTGTGTATGTAAGCATGGCAATGATTGCCGTGACGGATTTGATGATCGGCGGATTATACTGGTCAGGTATTAAAGAGGGGGGCGGTATGCAAGCGATACTTTTACTGCATGAGATTGCCTTTTGGACGAGCGTCAACTTAATAGTCGTGCATGTGGCTGGGGCCATTTATCATCGACGCCTAAGAGACGGTGTCTGGAGCGCTATGGCGCCCGTTTGGAAGGGAAAAGCCGGTGAATGATTTTCCCCGCTCGAGGTTTGTAACGCGCGGATCTATTGCCAAACACCCTTGTATTTCTATGACGCTTTTTCCATCCAAACCGCGGTGTCGTGAAACACTGCCCCTCCTACACCACAGGCTGAATCGCTGCTGACCAGAGAATTAATACCTACTCCTTCCAGGAAGCTCCCGTTGGGCCAGATGCTCTCGACAATCACCACGTCTTTCTGGAGATCGTCATAGACTTCAACATGCAACAGTAGGGAGGCTTGCTCATTGCCGATCCGTACTATCCCGTCTTGTTCAAGGTCAAGCTTTTCGCAGGTGGCGGAATGAATTTTTGCTGTCGGCCTGCCTTCACGTTTTTTCGATGTGGGCGTTTCCGTAAAACTACTGTTTAGAAACTGGCGAGCAGGTGCCGTGACCAGCCGGTAAGGCTTATCCTCACTTTGCGTATCGGTGACTGGATAGTGATCTGGAAATTTAGGAAGTGTTGCATTGATTTTGCCCAGTCTTGACCAGTCCGGAGAAAAGTGAAATTTCTTATCGGGTGTTTCAAAACCATTCAGGAAATGGGCCCCATCAAATTCCCTGGCGCAATCGTACCAACGCTGTTGATAAATTGACTCGGCACTTGGGTAGCCACTCCGTTTCAAGGTTTCATCAATTATTTCCCAGCAGGTCATTTCAAAACCTGGATGCTCAGCGCCTAAACGCCTGGCCAATTCACAAATGACAAAGTGGTTGGGCTTTGCATCAGCAAAGGGCTCGATAACCGGCTTGGTTACCTGCAGAAAGGTATGGCCTCCGGCAATGTAAATATCTTCATGTTCGAGAAATGTTGTCGCTGGTAATACAATGTCTGCCATGGCCGCGGTTTCGGTCATGAATTGCTCGTGAACACAGGTGAACAGGTCATCTCGTTCGAAGCCCTTTTTCACCATCAAAGAAGAAGGGGAGATCATTAATGGATTGGTGTTTTGTATCAGCAGGCCTGTGACTGGCGGTCCGCCCTGCAGATCAATCGGACTACCACAGAGAATCTCTCCAATTCGTGATTGATCTAAAAGTCGAGTACTACGGTCAATGACGTCGGAACCGATAATTAGGGTTTTATCGAGGTTGTACAATTCTGTATTGCTGTAAAGGCCCCCGCCACCTTTGTGCTTCCAGGCGCCTGTCATGGCAGGCAGGCAAGAAGCTGCATGCATATTGAATGCGCCATTGCGGCTACGGGTAAAACCGTAACCAAAGCGGTAGTAGGTTTTTGGATTCTCACCCACTAACCGGGCAAACTTTACAATGGTTGACGCAGGCACTCCGGTAATAGCTTCCGCCCATTCTGGTGTTTTACCTTGCAGGTGGGCCTCTAACTCACTATCAAAGTCGGTAAACTGAGCAAGATAGCCTCCATCAGCCAACTCTTCTACAAGCAGCACATGCATTAAAGCTGCCGCCAGTGCGCCATCACTTCCAGGCTGCAGCATGACGTGTAGATCAGCACGTTTTGCTGTTGCATTGCGGTAGGGATCAACCACAACAAGTCTGGCGCCGCGCTTACAGGCCTGAGTAACATGATGCATCAGGTTCACTTGAGTATGCACAGCGTTGGTACCCCACAGCACGATGACATCACTGTGCTTCCCGATTTCACGCGCATCAACCCCGCGTTTGGTACCAGTGCCCGCTTTCCAGCCGGCATCGGAAGCAGCCGAGCACACAGTTGAATGCTGCCTGGAATAGCCCATGGCGTGACGCAGGCGTTCGATTCCATCCCGCTGCACCAGGCCCATGGTGCCGGCATAAAAATGGGGCCAGATTGTTTCTTTGCCATATTTGGCGGAAAGTTCTGAAAATCGGTTAGCGACCTCGTCCAAGGCTTCATCCCAGCCGATCCCTACAAATGACTCGAGGCCTTTGCCTTTATCTCCGACTCGTCGCAGGGGAGTTTTTAACCGGTCAGGATGGTGAACCCGTTCTGCGTAGTTTCCGACTTTTGCGCAGAGAGTTCCGGAAGTATAGGGATTGTCCTTAGCCCCATACACTCTGCCAATGGTTCGAGAGTCAATCTTCTCGACTTCTAATGCACAAACACTTGGGCAGTCATGGGGGCAGGTGCTTTGCACTCGTGCAATGGATTTCTTAGTCAATGGGAGCCCCGTTTTCTGTGTCGCAGAATGATTGGATAGAAGGCTAAAGCGTACATTCTTCCAGGGAATCTAGAAACCTGCCAGCAGTTTGCTCTGTCGCTAGTTCAGAATGGGCAGTCTTTGAAGATGCCACCAGACAGAAATTGGAGCAACGAGACAGGCAGGCAGAAAATTGCTACTCTTTTGCTCCAGCCCTACCTATTAATTTTAGTTACCCAAGAATAACGTTTGAACTATTCTGGAAGACTCCAGTGTGTCTCCAAACGCTGGTCCCGGAGAATGAAGCACCCAAGGCCTGAACAAAACCAATCTATTATATTTGTAGGGTATTGATAATGTCTTTTCCCACAATGATTCATCAATACCTTCAATCTCCAGGAATGCTCTCAAATCTTCAAAAGATTTCCACCCATACTCAGCAAAACCTTCAACAGTGTTGGGCGCCACTTCCAATCCGGTTTTCTTATGTTTCCAGAAACAAGTTCCGTCTACGGTGGGATGGTTCTTTGAAAGGTATACAACTCCAGCCCATCTGGTCTGCTTTTCCACATCAAAATGAATATGAAATTTGAATGGATCGTTCGCTCTCGTAAACCTTAGTCTTCCGTTAGCGTTTGTTGACGTGTTTATAGTCGGTTCCAGAGTGAGTTTTTGAAAGATGTCTCTATGGTGTTCTCCCAAATAAGATTCTGTGGTCATTACGCCAGCATAGCCGCCACTTGGCGAATCTTCTTCTCTTAGTGAGTCTAAAGCAACTTGAACCAGTTGATCAGGATCGTTATAAAAATCGTCTACTATGATATATCTATCACGCATTCTCGTACCGCTTGTTACAGATTAATAAACCGCAGACCTTTGCTGAGCAAAGGCTAAATATGGTTATTTTGGGGTTACATCAGCCTGAATTATTTTAAGCCATGCTATAACTATTTGTATACAACCTGCTGGGACGGCTGTAGCGGTCACTTCACGCTGCTCCCAAATTGAAAATTCACTTTCAGCAGAAAACAAGTAAACTGCCCCAGGAACAATTGAGAACAGCCAGGAAACACAGAATGAATCGGCGTAGATTTTTAAAACAGAGCGCAGCACTTGGTGCAGTATCTTGCCTGACCACGCCACCACTGTTTGGTGCCGGCCCGGGTGACATTGACGATTTTATCGAAGCGAAGATGAACCGGGATCATATGCCCGGCGTAGCGGCATGTATCATCAAAAACAATGATATCGTCTGGTCCAAGGCTTACGGCTGGGCCGATATCGAGCGCAAAATTCCCTTCTCGCTGGATAGCCTGCAGAATATCGCCTCGATTTCCAAGACTTTTACTACGACTGCGATTATGCAACTGAAAGAAGTCGGCCTGCTGGATCTCGATGCCGACCTTAATTCAATTCTACCTTTCGCAGTGACTAACCCTAAGCGCAGCACGGATGGAATTACGGTTCGCCAATTGTTAACACATACCTCGTTTCTTCGTGACGGGCTCTTTTATGCACAGCATTATGCCTGCGGTGATCCGCGCTTCGAGCTTTCGGTGTGGCTCCGGGAATATCTGACTCCCGGGGGCGCCTTCTATAGTGCCGAGCAAAACTTTCAGGAATGGGAGCCGGGATCCCGCTTCGAATACACCAATATTTCGTTCGGAGTATTGGCCTACATTGTTGAACTGAAGTCTGGTATTCCCTTCCCCGAGTATTGTCGACGTAACATTTTCAGTCGACTCGATATGCCTGATACGGCCTGGATGCTGGCGGATGCTGATATGTCTCGTCACGTTGTTCCTTATACCTGGGTTGAAGACGATACCGCACGGGGGCCACGATGGGGAGGAATTCCTCTGGGCGTGATACGCGAGGGCGGACCCACGCTGGAACAGCAGCTGGACGATGGCTACCAGGGGAACTGTGTCTATAACCATCCCAACTACCCGGATGGATTTTTACGTACCAGTGTCAGGCAGCTCAGTAATTACGCACGCGCCTATCTGAATGGTGGAGAGTTCGACGGCAAACGGATTCTCAAACAAGAGACAGTGGCCGAAATGTTGACCGATCAACGCGTCCCATCCGGAAACAGAACGCAGGGGCTGACCTGGTCAGCAGACCTGGAGTTGAACAGTGAACCACAGTGGGGGCACGGTGGCAGTGACCCTGGTTCGAATACAGATATCAGATTGCTGCCCCGGCAGGGAATTGCTGCTATCGTATTTACCAACACCAACGGCGTCACGCCAACAGAGATCAGCAACAGATTGCTGGAGATTGGTGACGAGTTATTTTAAGAACGGTTGGCAACCTGGCAAAATGCCGAATCGAAGGGTTCCGTGAATCAAAGAGGTCAGTGCTACTCGATCGATGTATTCTTGAAATTATAGTGCACAGGGTATGGATACCCGAAGAGTCCGTGTAGTCGTCGTTTGTTCCAGGAGGCAGTTGAAGCAAGGCTTTTCGAACCAGCGCGAAGGATTTTCAGTAGATTACTTGACCGATTCCTTTTTTAGATCAATATGTTGCTAGCTCCAAATTTGAGTGTGCTAAGAAGTGGGCCAAGAATGCACTCAAAAACGCTGTTCATAGTTACTAGATTTTACTCTGACCTAGTTTGTGTTACGGATCCTCCAGGCGTCGACCCGGGCAGGCTGATCCGTTTATCGCAGTAACCCTGAGTAGGACAACGTCCAGACTGGCGAAAGCATCCATGTCGGAACAGCGCACATGGGTGAAGCGCAGGTCAAGTTCATCGCCTTCTCCCAGACCTGAGTTAAGCAGCAGTGGTCGCACATCATAGAGAGACCAGTTGCGTGCCAGGCTCAGTTCCTCAATCTGGCTGAGTCCTGCCAGAGCGCTCACATCTGTGATGTTATTGTTCTCCAGCCTTAAAACCTTCAATGCATGTAGCCGCCTTAACGGGCTGATGTCTTCGATTCTGTTGTTGCTGAGAAACAGGTGCTCCATACTTATCATGTCACCGAGGGGACTAATATCGGAGATGGCGTTGTCATTCAGACTAAGCTGCTGCATGCCGGTCATGCCGCGCAGTGGGTTTATATCCTCTATCTGATTGTTATGAGCCCACAGCAGAACCAGGTCATTCAGATTGGCCAGAGGGCTGATGTCTCTAATCTCACTGTCATAAATTCGCAAATGGGTGAGTTTGGTGAGATTGGCCAGGGGGCTTATGTCGGATATGGCATTGAGATGAATGCGTAACAAGCGCATTTCCGTGAGTCCCGCCAACGGGCTTATGTCAGTGATGCCATTGAATACCACGTTTGGGTCGCGCCCATCTTCCATGTTGAGATAATGCTGGAGTTGATAAGGATACAGTCCGTGCACATGCAATTGACGTAGCTTGGTGAGCCCCGCCAGTGGACTGATATCAGAGATTGGATTTTCACTGACGATGAGTTGTTCCAGATTAGTCAGCCCACTTAGCGGGCTGAGGTCACTGAACCAGTTGGTATGCAAATTCACAGCAACCAGATTCGTCAGGCTGCTGAGCGGGCTGATATCCGTGATCAGTCGGTTGAGCAGATTAAGTCTGGTCAGGCCGGTGAGGTTCTGAATACCATCCAGGCTCTCGAAGGGTTTTTCCGGCGAAGGCCTTAAGGTGCCACCATAGACCACGCGCTGAATAGTGGTGCCGACTACAAGCTGTCCAAGCTCGGCGGCTTGCCCGCAGCTTAGAGGCGCTCCTGACTCCAATCCCAGCGCTTCATTAACTACTTCTGCCAGATCCGGATCGGCAAAGGTGACAATTGCATCCGCTGAAAAATCCCGACAGTGATCCGTAGAAGACAGGGTGGTTCGTGCTTGAGCATTGGCAAAATTGATGAACGAACAAGATAGCAATAGCAGTGTGGCCAGCCTTGATAAGTAAGAGCGACTATTCATGTGTTCAACCTTCTTGTTGTTGCCTTGTTTTAATTAGGTACAGGCGTAATTAGTGAAACCAACTAGTAGTGAAACCAACTAAGGAGAATTGAAACTGATTTCAGCGACAGCGATGCCGCTTTCTCCAGCAACTGAATACAGTAAATAGGTTCTACCGTCTTCCTGAAAGATCGCTGGATCTCTGAGTTGGTGAACCCGCTCATCGATGTAGCCACCTCTGGAAGCTTCCATGGGCAGGTCGGCACCTTCGTAATCCATTTCGGGGCGCAATACCTCGACCGGGTCAGTTGCGGCCCATTCATTCCAATCACCCTGTAACTCGGTTGTAGAAAGCATTATGCGTTCCGGTTCATCGCCCCGGTTAGTGAAGAATACATAGAGGTGATCATCTCGAATCAGCAGAGCCGAATGGCGCATGTTACGAGTAAAAAATTGGGGGCCCGCTTCGAAATCCGTTAAGCCGTCGCGAGAGCGAAAAAGGTAGCCGGGCATGCTCATGGCGTAGTGGAAACCGTCGTGCTCAATCACGCGGAAGTAGGCGCGACCCAGGTTTTCCTCTCGGCCTTCGAAATGAATACCGTCTTCAGACACTGCTGCTCGTGTGAATTGCCCGCCTGTACTTTGGCCATGGTAATACATCACTATTTGTTGAAGGTCGTCGCGCACGTGCACGTCGGGTGATGCAACATGCGCATACAGTATGCCGGTTCTCCCGGGCGCATGGGAGCAGGGCGGACAAGTGGTGGGGAATAAAGAGTCTTCGAGTTTTAATGAGCCCGGTGTATATACAGTCCACGGGCCAGTCACCTGATCGGCATAAGCCATGCGAATGAAGGTGCCGCGGTGATCGGCGAAGTACAGGTAGTAGTTGCCCAGAGGATTCTCCACCCAATCAGGCACCTTGATCAGCGAGGGCCCCTGGATATTGCCGCCCATTCGCTCGTCCATATCGGGTGAGATGATAGGACCGTTGCCCAGACGGGTGACATTGATGCCGGCTGGCTCAGCTGCCTGTACAGTAGAAAACGAAACGGCCAGGGAACAACAGAGGAATACAAGCGTTATTAGAGTTTTCATCTTACGTGGGCAAAATACAAAATAGTAGTGGATGGTAAAAAGGATGTAGTCAGTCCCTCACATTGGTTTGGCAGGTTATAACACATCGCCTACCTTACCACTCTTGAAACGACATCGACATCAGTCTCGGGATTGGCGTCATCACCCGGATCATGAAAAAGTCCTGCCTCTACTCTTACCGACAGCGCCGGGCTTGTTTCGATCAGGCAGGCGATGACATGATTATCCGGATCATCATCGCCGAGCGAGAGCGGGGCTACGCGGTTACCGTTTTCCAGCAGGATCGATATCGCTGTTCGCTGGGCCTCGGCAAGATCAGCGCCCTGTGGCCCGGTAACGCCACCTTGCCAGGTGAGCAGCACTGCTTGTGCTGTTTCTTCCGGGCATTCCCCTTCAAGTCCTGAAGTATTAGGAGCATAGCGCTCGGCCAGTACAAGACTGGGTCCAGACTCAAGTGCTGTCACTTGCTCACCTCTCAGGCCGATCAATGAGTTGCCATCGACATCTTCGAGTTGTTGCACAATCTCAACACTGACCGGTAGTGAATCTTCGGGACTAAAAGGACCGATGAGAAGGATAGTTCGTTGTTCCAGTGATTCCAGAGCAGGGCGAAGCGTTGCACACAAAGGAGTGACTATCTCCCCGGAGCTGATCTCAACTGCAAACGCAGTTGGAGAAATGGTATCGCCATTTATCTGGACAGAAAAGATTACGGGCATTCCATCCTGACCTGCAGCTGGCGGCAGTCCGCATAATCGGGTAGCTCTTGGAGGTAACGGGTCGAGTCCATGGTAGACGGACAAGATGCGCACCTCTACCTCACTTTCTTCTTCATTTTCCTGTGCGTTGGCAACAACGAAAAAGCACAGCAGGATTATTGTTATTAGTAGTTTCATTTTCAGACTAAATCTCTCGTTTCGTTGCGCCAGTGGTGCTCTGGCTACCGTTACCTTGCATAACCCATTTGGCGATGGGATCCTCAAGACAAGCCCGGGACTACTTGTCCTTGACTCGACCTATTGTTTTACTATCGCCGGTGTGATGTGGCTGTGCCTCCCCGTTTAGCACTGGCTAGATCAGTGCTGATTCTGGCCATGATGTCTTTTATTAACCTATCTACGTCTTATGCGCAATGCTTTGATGGTCTCAAAATTTTCCTGTGTCACTGGAGCGCCTCTGGCGAGCTCTGGTAATAACCAACCTTGCAACAATATTGGGGTTATTGGGGTCAGAGTAAAAATACAGTGGATTAATAACTGGGGATTGAAGAGGTGGTGCTCAGGGGCACTATCGAAAAAGCTCTTTCAGGTGTTGATATAAAGATATTGAATGCTTTGAGCTACTTAAATATACCCCCAGAAGCATACCGGGGCCCCGTAGTTGCCGTGGCTCTCATTTTGCCCTTGCGAATTACCTCAAAAAGGGTAGTCCCAAACTGCTTTATAGGCATATACTGGGCTCTACTGCGCCCAGAAGGGAAAAGTGTTACTTCATTTGGCCTTGACCGAGAACAAACTGGAGAATAATAACATGTACAATCTACGATTATTTCTAATTGCCCTCATAGCAAGCCTTCTCCCCCTCAGTGCCCTTGGAAATTTGGAACGCGTGTCCAATTTTGGGCTGATCGATCATCAGGGGTCCTACCATCAGCTACAGAAATTCGGTGACAGCAAGGCTGTAGTGATTGTTTCCACAGCGAGCAGCTGTGAAGCAAACATCAACAATATGCATAAATATCGACTGCTTCAGACTACCTGGAAGGACCAGGGAGTGGCTTTTATTGCGATTAATTCTTCATCACAGGATTCGCTGGAAGAAATCAGGCAATGGGATGAGCTGTACAATATCGAAATGCCGATCCTGGTCGATGATAGCCAGTTAGTGGCAGAAAACCTTGGAATATCGAGAGCCGGCGAAATTGTTGTGCTGGATCCGCGAAGGCTTCAAGTTCTATATCGCGGAAGTCTCGACATTCCAGCGCGTAGAGCAGATCCTGATAATAACGTAGAAGCGTTTGCAGGCACTTCTTTTCTTAATGACACACTAAGTGTTGCTGCCGCAGATGAAATCAGTAGTTTACAGGATACCGTCGTTGCTACCGGGACCGGTTGTAATCTCGAATTTCCTGCACGTGATGTACATCTTGCAGATGTTCCTGATTACGCGACGGAAATTGCACCCATTCTCATAGAAAAATGTGCAAGCTGCCATCGGGAAGGTGGTATTGCGCCGTTCGCCATGGACTCCCATCTTATGGTGAAGGGTTGGTCGCCGATGATGAAAGAAGTCATGATGACCAAACGCATGCCTCCGGCTCAAGTTGACCCTTCAATCAATCACTTTAGCAATGCGCGTTATATGAGCCCGGAAGAATTGCAAACTCTCGTGCATTGGATCGACGCGGGGTCACCGCTCGGTGATATTGCGCAGGATCCACTGGCAGAACTGCCAGTGGTTGAATCAGAATGGGCATTGGGTGAGCCGGACTATATTGTCAATGTCCCTGCAACTACAGTGCCTCCAACTGGTGTACTCGACTACAAGAATGTCACCATCGATCTGCCCTTTGAAGAAGATGTCTGGGTTAAATCTGTTCAGTTTCTGCCTGGAGACAGGCGTGTATTGCACCACTTGTTGAGCTATGTTGTACCCGCTGAGTTCGACGAAGAAATTGTCGAGGGAGAAAACGATCAGTACAGGGAGTTTCTCGAAGGCTATGCGCCAGGCAAGGATGAGGCTGCTACTTATCCAGAGAATTCCGGCGTGTTTGTGCCACAAGGGTCGGCGATACAGATGTCACTTCATTACACGACCTTCGGTACCGAAGCAGTAGATGAAACTTTACTGGGTCTTTATTTTGCAGACGAGACTCCTGAGCATCAGTACCACACTTATTCATTGAGTCATGGCGGCAGCAATATCGTCATTCCACCCGGCGCATCAGAACATAAGATGAGCGCCTCTTATGTGTTTGATGAAGAGGTCATGCTGCATGGCTTACGCCCCCATATGCACTACCGCGGCAAACACATGAGATTCAGAGTGGTGTACCCGGACGGTGGTAAGGCGGATATTCTGAACGTGCCTGACTACAACTTCGCCTGGCAACCGACCTATCGACTCTCCGAGCCTGTGATCTTGCCGGCAGGCTCTCGCGTCATTATTGAAGGGGCTTTCGATAATTCCCAGTACAACCCGGGTAATCCTGACCCCAGTATAGAAGTGCAGGGCGGTCTGCAAAGTTGGGATGAAATGTTTATTGGATACTTGTCTTATCATACAACTGCGGAGGATTAGCCGAGCACCGGAAGGCTATGAGATAAGATAAAGTAAAAAAAGGAAAAACAAGACAGAACAAGGCAAAACAAGGCAAAACAAGGCAAAAGGGCTAGAGCAGAATACAGTGATGTATTTTTACTCTGGCCCTTTTTCTATTTCCATTTTTCCGTGGTCTCCCGGACAGTCAGGTTTTGCGATGGATCCGCGGTGCACCAATGAAAACCTGGGCTTAAGAATTATGCAGGACAGCAGTGACTCTGGTATCTTTGATTGCACTTAAGCTTGAGCCGACCGGAGAACATTAATGCGTAAACGATTTCAGTCTGTCCGTCAGTCCCGTCGGGATTTTCTCCAGAAAGTTGCGGTTACCGCAGCCATTACCGCGAGTCCCCTTGGGGCTTATGGCGCCCAGGAGCGGCGTGTCAATAATATTGGCCTGCAACTGTATTCCCTGCGGCAGGAGATGGCTGCTGACTTCGAGGGCACCCTGGAACAACTGGCTGAGATTGGTTTTACGGAAATGGAATTTGCCGGGTACCACGGTAAATCGCCGGCGGAAGTGCGCAGAGTATTGGATGGCTTCGGGCTCACTTCACCTGCTACCCATGTGCCACTGAATGCCATTCGCCAGGACCTGGAGCGCGAAATCGACATTGCAGCCACCCTTGGCCAGCAGTACATCGTCGTGCCCTCATTGCCAGGGGATGAACGCAGCCTGGATGATTACCAACGTCATGCCGAGACACTGAACCGCGCGGGTGAAAAGACCCGGGAGGCTGGCATCACGATTGGCTATCACAATCACGCCTTTGAGTTTGAGTTTCAGGAAGAAGGGCGGATTGGATACGATATCCTTACCCGCCAGACCGATCCAGAATTAGTCGTGTTCGAAATGGATCTATTCTGGATAGAAGCGGCAGGCTTTGACCCGACCTTTTACTTCCTCAGGTATCCTGGGCGCTATCCCATGCTACACGTGAAAGACCGCTTGTATAACGGTGATATGGTAGATGTGGGCCGCGGCTATATAGATTTTGGCAAAATGTTCAGTTATGCCACCCCGGGTGGATTCGAGCACTATTTCATCGAGCACGATAATCCCAGTGATGGCATCAACTCTGTAGCCTATAGCTATAACACAGTAAGGAATCTGCGTTTTAGTTCTTCATACGAGCTACCGTTCTGAAGCTCTAAATTTGCGTAAGGGCTACTAATAGCCTAGTAGTTTTTAACGGAAAGTGCCTAATTAGGATCAATAGGGTCAGAGTGCTTTGATTTTCCTTTCCAGTTCTCCAAAAGCTCTCTCCAATGAGCTTCTAAGGGACGCTAAGGCTACTGGGGTCTACCATAACCCATTTTTAGCTGGAATCCGCAAGGCATGTCCGGGGCTAGCCTCTAATGACCCGTTATATTCATGACTATCCCCAATTTTATAGCTGCCAAATAGTGACTTTCGGCACTATCCGGGCTCAGTTCCACAGTCAAAAATATAGTTAAATCGGGGGCCAAGGTGCCGGTCCTGCGAATCAACATTTAGCACCTACACAACAAGGGTCTTTACAATGAAATTTCTTCGACAGATTTTGGCATGCGCGCTGACCAGTGGCATGATTATCTCGGTAAACGCAGGCGAAAGAGTGGGTGATTTTGCCCTGATTGATCACCAGGGCACATTCCACCACATGGCCTGGTATGACGACAACGATGCGATTGTCATTCTTTCCCATGCCGAGGGTGAAAGTATTTCTGCATCCAGCTTGGCCACACTTGGCAACCTGCAATCCAATTACACCCAGCAAGGTGTTGTGTTCTTTGGTTTGAATCCTGGTCTGCAAACCGATCGCGAGCTTGTTGGCAAAGATGCACTAAGTGTCGGAATAAATTTTCCAATATTAATGGATGATGCTCAATTGGTGTCGGAATTACTCGGCCTTACACGGCTAGGCGAAGCTGTAGTCTATAACCCTTCCAACTTCGAACTTCTCTATCGAGGCCCGTTAAACGAGCAGGTCGACCAGGTTCTACAACAGCATCTGGATGGTAGCGAACTCGCTCTGGTTGAAGTTTCAAGCAATGGGCGAGAGATCGATTATTCTGCATTGAAACTGAATGGTGATTTGTCTTATCAGAATGACATCGCTCCAATAATTGCGGAAAACTGTGCCAACTGTCACCGCGATGGAGGAATCGCTCCTTTCGCAATGGACAGCCATACCATGGTTCAGGGCTGGTCGCCCATGATCAAGGAAGTAGTCATGACCAGGCGCATGCCGCCAGGTCAGGTAGACAACAAGGTCGGCCACAAGATCGCGGATGCAATGAATCTCACCGATGCTGAAATGCAGAAATTGGTGAAGTGGATAGACTCCGGCTCGGTAATCGAAGGTACACACGATCCACTAGCCGCGCTGGTCTGGCCTGAATCTAAATGGGAGCGTGGGGAACCAGACCTGATTGTTGCCATCCCGCCCCAGGCCATTCCAGCGACTGGCATTGTTGAATATCTCGATGTTGCGGTTGATCTGGGCCTAGAGAAAGACGTTTGGGTCCGCGGCAGCCAGGTCATAGCTGGCGAACCCTCTGTGCTTCACCATGTACTAACCGGTGTTGTGCCGCCGGAAGGAAGAAAATCCCAGCAAGAAATATTCATGCAAATTGTGAATTCACTTCCCCCCGAAAAAGCCAGACCAATCCAGCAGCAGCTGATGGCTGCTGCAAGCTCCGGTGAGGGAATAAATTTCGGTGAGTTATTAAATTCACTTCCACCAGAGGCAGATATAAGCGCCTTGTTTAGCGGATCACAGGACGAGGACACCGCCTCAATCGCTGGTTATGCCTCTGGCGCTGGAGCTCAGTGGAATGAGGAAGGAGTCGGTGGTTTGTTACGAGCAGGTTCGAGCCTGGACCTGCAATTGCACTATACCACCGTGGGCAGGGAGCTTACGGATGCATCGGAAATTGGTATATGGCTATACCCTGAAGGCGTTGTGCCCGAAGAAAGAATGTCAGGGGCTATTGCCAATAATTTTAATATTCGAATTCCTCCTGGAGCCAAGGACCATGAAATGGTTGCAGAGATCACCGTTCATGAAGATGCTTATCTTGAATCTTTTCTACCCCACATGCACTTTCGTGGCAAGCGCATGAAGTTCAACGCAATCTATCCTGATGGTAGTGAAGAACTGCTGCTCTCGGTTCCTAACTATTCATTCAACTGGCAGCTAAATCATCAGCTGGAAGAACCATTGCTTGTACCGGCAGGTACGAAGATCCAGGCTATTGGCGCTTTCGATAACTCCCGTCAGAATGAATTCAACCCTGACCCGGATTCAGAAATATTCTGGGGCGAACAGAGTTGGCAGGAGATGTTTATGGGTTTCTACTCCTGGAAGGAGGCTGACCAGGATAGTCCAAACTAGTCTGATCCAGGGATTCGTATATTGAGAGGCAGGTCATTTCCAACAAAAGCGGCCTGCCTTTTTTTAGCCCGCGCAGCAAAGGAGCAAAGGGGTCAGAGTAATTTGATTTGAACTAATACCCTAGAATTGTTCTTGGCATCGTTAATCAAATTACTCTGACCCCTTTGTTTTCTGATTGAGAAACTTTTATCTCAATCGACGATTTCTACTCATCGAAATACTTTATGACATGGTTATCGAATTTATCGCTTGGAATGAAAGTAGTGTCCATGCTTTTACTTTCTATTTTCCATTTAAGGCCGTTAATACGCCTATGTTAGCACCGAAAGAGTACTCAGACAGTTTTACCGCTATCATCAGAATTGGGTTCAATTGGCGATTCAGGTGCAGGTGTTGCGGACAATAAGGGCGAATATTTGACGTTTCCGCTTTCCTTTTTTCCCTATAAGATCAGTATTCAACTCTTTCGAACAGGAAAAGGTGAGTAACCATGAAGTATCGATTAAAACCAATCTATTGGCTGATCGCCTGTTGTTGCCTGCCTGTGCCGTTCGCAGCTGCACAAACTGATTCATTAGACCCAAGAACTGCTATGCCTGCTGCCTGTATTGCGCCTTCTGAGCAAACTGGCGGTCTGGATTTTACTCCGGATTCAGCCTACCTCCGATTGGGCAGCCCGGGCAATGAAGCCTACGCTTCCATCGACGGCGAGCGCATGAAGGGTCTTGTCGAACAACAGACTGAAATTGCGCGACGTTATAGACAAGCGGGTAACCAGTTCTGGGGGCGAATCATCGGTACCAGCGCCGATCACGAAACTGCAGACTGGATGATGGATCAGCTTCATCAGTCAGGCGTAGAAAACGTCCGACTTGATTCTATTCCCTTGCCCACGCAATGGCTTCCTCAAAGCTGGCAGCTGACTGTTGAGAGTAATGACAAAGCCATAGAGTTGACCTCAGCCTGGCCGGCTTATGGTTCGGTTGGTACTTCTTCGGCAGGAGAACAACTGGAATTGATAGATGTTGGCTTGGGAATGGCTACCGATTTCCAGGGCAGGGATGTGCGTGGAAAAGCAGTTGTTCTGCACTCAATCGCAACCAGCAGTACCGTATTCAATACAGTGCGCAGGATTGGTGCCTTGGAAAGAGCGGAGCAACTGGGAGCGGCGGCTATATTTATCGTGCTCGAATTGCCAGGCAATTTACAGACCGCGTTCTACGATGTAGGCACATCGGTGCCGACCTTTTCCATTGGCTCAGAGGATGGGGCGCTGCTACAAAACTTGCTTACCGAGTCTGCCATGACTCAACCCGTTGAGATTCAGGTGCAGATGGAAGTTGATTACGTGGAAGGTTTAAACACCTCCAGTGTACGTGGCGAAGTACCTGCTGCATCACCCGATGCCGAGAAAATTGTAATCGTAGCCCATCGCGATGCGTATTTTGAAGGTGCCGCCGACAATGCTTCCGGTGTCGCCACCGCGCTGGAATTAGTGCGCTACTTTGCCCAGGTTCCGCAAGCCGATCGACAGCGAGCGGTAGAAATTGTTGGCACCCCAGGACACCATAATATCGCGAGAACAGGCTTCTCCTGGCTATTTGAGAATCGCGATTCGGTTCTCGACAATGCAGTATTGTTGATAAACGCGGAACATACCGCCCATGCGCTGATTGACCGCTTCGGTGATGACCTGTGCACCACCAACGCAACCGGACCTTTTTCCTGGCAGATAAACGGCTCAAACAAACTGGCAGAAATTACACTTCAGTCATTCGATGAGTTTGGCATTCCCCGCTGGGCCGAGACCGGTGGACCGGTGGGGGAAATCAGAACCATTGCCGACCTTGTTCCCTCGATTGTGTTGATGCACGCGGGAGTTTTACTGCATACCAATATCGAAACAACCGAAGCAATTCCTGCGGCCAGTCTTGCTGCGACAACCAGAGCCTATGCCAGGATTATCGAGCAGGTAAACAGCATGAGTCTGTCTGAGCTGACTCAGTAACCTGGGACATGAATCAATTGATCAGATCGGAGTTCAAAGGGGTCAGAGTAATTTGATTGGCACTACGAACAATTCCAGCCTGCTAGTTCAATTCAAATTACTCTGACCCCTTTCTAAATAGTAGGTAAGGATAAATATGAAAACTAAAGTGAATAAGCTCCGTCAAATCGTATTGTTCGCTGTAGCAGCGCTCGCGATTTTAACTGCAGGCAGCCCGTCCTTTGGCCAGGGGCGATTTGACGGAGTGGAGCTTTCCATAACGCCGGTTGCCGGCAATGTTTACATGGTGCAGCGCCCGGGTGGTGGCGGTAACATCGGTGTGCAAGTTGGTCCCGACGGTGTACTCCTGGTGGACTCCCTGTTCGCACCACTCACAGACAGATTGGTCGCCGCGGTAGAGCAGGTGACTGACGAGGAAATTCGGTTGCTGCTCAACACGCATATTCACGGCGATCATACTGGTGGGAATGAAAATCTCGCGCAGATGGGTGTGTTGATCTTTGCCCATGACAATACGCGCGTTCGATTCTTCGAGGAAAGAAGTCGGGTACCCAGAGACGGAGGCCGATTCAGCCCGGGGAAACCTGCAGCAGCAAGACCGCCGATTTCGTTTAACGACACCATGAGCTTTCACCTGAATGGCGAAGAAGTTTTTGCCTTTCACGCGCCGTCCGCACATACCGACGGGGATGTCTTCGTCTACTTTCCTGAATCCGATGTGCTCCATCTTGGTGATGTATACCGCACCACCAGCTATCCCATAATCGATGTCTACAATGGCGGCACGCTGCGAGGAACAGTCGCGGCAATGGACAAGGCTATCGATCTGGCGGGCCCGGACACGAAAGTCATTCCGGGGCATGGCCTGGAGGTGGTTGGCCGGGATGAACTGGTGGAATTCCGTGACATGATTCTCGACATCCAGGGGCAGGTTCTTGCCATGATCCGCGACGGTAAAAAACTGGACGAGGTAATGGCAGCACAGCCAACCGCTGCTTATGATGCGGAATGGACCGATGATCCGGGTTGGGGCCCCGAAGATTTCGTACCCATCGTCTATTATCAGCTTGGTGGCTCCGGACGCCTGGCTGATCGTTGAAATATCCAACGGAACGAGAATGCCGGCGAAACAGGTGATGTGAATATTTTTCCAAGTTAATCCTGTAGTGTTTGAAAGCTGATCTTGGTTCAATGGCATTCGCGTATTTACGATTTACAACGGAGAGCATAGTGATAAAAAAAGAACCGAAGTACGGCAATCTAGTCCTGCTGTTAAGGAATGTGGCTACCGCCGTCTTTCTATTGTCTGGCAGCTTTATTAGCGCGGCGGAAAGTAATCCGGAACAAGCAGCTCGAGCTGCACTTGATGCTTTTCTTGTTGATTGGAATCGATCAGATTTAGCGGCAATTCAGGAGCATTTGAGCTTTCCCCATGTCACTCACGGGCCAGGGCGGTTCATCATCGCCCAGGAAGAAGGAGAGTTTGAACAGGATTTTGCAGCGCTGAGAGCGCAGGGTTGGCAGCGCTCCTCGTTCGACAATTTTGAAGTTTTGCAGGTGAGTGAAAAAAAAGTCAACTTCCTGGTTGACTTCACTCGTTACCGTAACAGTGGCGAAATTTTATCTACGGGACAGGTTTTTTATGTGGTCAGTAAACAGGAAGACGGCTGGGGAATGCAGTACCGAAGCGGTGGGCCACCTGTGGACGCACTACCCGAAGCTGCCCGCGACCGTGCCATTCTGGAAGCCACTTCGGCTTTTTACGATTTTTTTGATGCCTTCAATGGAAAAGATAATGACGCCTTGTTCGACGTCAATCATGTGCCACAGGTTATGCTGAATGGAGATGTTTTCATCAATGGTTTAGACAGAGAATCTCCTCCTGTTGCGGTAAATTTTGCCAGGCTGAGTGCGAGTGAGTCCTGGGAGTTCAGTGTGGCGGAGGATCTCGAAGTCATTCATGCCATGCCGGGCAAAGTGGTCTTTCAGATGGAGTTTGAGCGTTTTAATTCCGATGGTCTCAAGTATCGCCGGGTTCCAGCCCTTTGGGTGCTCACTCAAATCGATGGCAAGTGGGGTGTGCAATTCAGGTCATTGATGCCGCCTACGTTTTCACAGTAGTTGTATTTGTCGAAGTTTTTTGCGGCACTAATCAAGTTGAATTAATAGAACGGGTCAGCAAATTTATTGGGACAGAAAACTACTTTTGCTGAGCCCAGGGTACTTAAATAAATCTGTCCCTAATTAACAGGACTGCTAAAACACATGAAAATTCGCTATTCAATTCTCCATAGCACCATACTCTTCACTTTCATTAGCGCATTCGCTCTCGTCAGTGCACAGGAATCTGCACGACCTAACTCTGAAAGACCTAACATTGTGCTTATCCTCGCCGACGATCTTGGCTACACAGATATCTCTCCTTTTGGCAGCGAGATAAATACGCCGAACATTGCCAGGCTCGCCCAGGAAGGTCTTTCCTTCACTAATTACCATACAGCCGGCAGCTGTGCGCCGGCACGGGCGATGCTGCTGACCGGCGTAGACAGCCATAGGAACGGTGTACCAAATATTCCAGAGGCGCTGCCGGTGGAACAAATGGCGGTTGAGCACTACCAGGGTGTGTTAAACGAAAAAGTGGTCACCCTGGCCAGTGTATTGCAGGATGATGGCTACCATACTTACATGACTGGCAAATGGCATCTGGGGCATACCCCGGAACTGCTGCCCTCGGCGAGGGGGTTCGACCGCACCATTGCTATGGCCGATACCGGAGCAGACAACTGGGATCAGCGCACCTACCTGCCGATCTATGATCAGGCAAACTGGTATGCCGATGGTGCAGAGCACACCCTGCCCGATGATTTTTATTCATCAGAATATTTCATCGACAAGACAATCGAATTTATCGGATCGAATGCGCAGGACGATCAGCCGTTTTTCGCCTATATCCCTTTTCAGGCCGTGCATATGCCGGTGCAGGCACCTCGCGAGTTTTCAGACAAGTACACGGGCGTGTACGATGAAGGTTGGACCGTCATGCGCGAGCGGCGGCGTCTTGCTGCTGAACAGGCAGGTGTGATTCCGGCAGGTACTCAGGCGGTGGTTACACCAGGCACGTTAATCTGGGATAGCCTGACTGAAGAGCAGAAACGTCATCATGCCCGACGGATGGAAGTGTATGCCGGCATGGTGGATGCAATGGATATGCATATCGGACGCTTGATGGATTATCTGCAAAGCATTGGCGAGTATGACAATACAATTTTTGTGTTCACGTCTGATAACGGTGCCGAAGGTTCTAACATCATTCTGCCCAATGGCGGCTCAGCACTTTCTCCGTGGTTCGACATCGTGGGCTACAACTCCGATTATGAGACTCTGGGTGAGCGCAATTCCTGGAATGCCATCGGTCCAAGCAACGCCACGATTGCTGCTTCGCCGCTGAATTACTATAAGTTTCACGCCAGCGAAGGTGGCCTGAGGGTACCATTGGTGATAGCCGGCCCGGGTATTAGCAGGCAAGGTGAAATGACCGATGAATTTGTGTTCGTTACCGATCTGGCTCCCACTATTCTGAGCCTGGTTGGAGTGGATGATCACGCCGGCAGTTGGCAGGGCAGTGCGGTGGAGCCGATAGTCGGTACAGATTTCTCAGAATTTCTGGCTGGAGAAAATTCGTCAGTGCATGATGAGTCAGAATCCATAGGATACGAGTTGGGTGGAAACAGTGCGCTGTTCAAAGGCGATTATAAAATCGTGATAAATCGGGTTGGTCAGAATGACACTGACTGGCATCTGTTCAACATTAAGACTGATCCTGGCGAAACTACCGATCTGGCGCAACAACAACCGGCTTTACTGGAAGAGATGCTTGCGGACTACGAGACTTATGTCCAAACCAACAACGTGTTACCCATGCCCGATGGTTACAACCGAACAGGGAGGATATTGGGTGATGCGCTGCGGGAACTTCGGCAATAAATGGGGACAGATTTGTTTGTTCAATGCTGAACCTGGGAAACTTAGACAACTCAGTCCCTGTTTATAAACCAATCTGATATATAGAAAGACAGGAAAGCTCGGAAGCGAGGCCATGATAACGAGATTGGCAAAAATTACGGTTGCAATACTCCTCACTCTGGCCCTGCTTGTGCTGGGGGGCTTTAGTTTTATCTTCTTCTCACCCCGGCCGCCACTAACCATCGATCCGGCGACACTTGCCGGTGACGGCAGCACCATCAATTATTGCGAATTGCCGGTACTTGATGGTGGCGGCAAGATGGCGGCCGACATCCCGAAAGGCAACACACCGGGTTGCGGCTATTCCCATTTTCCTCTGCCGATACTGGCCCAGTGCACCGAACCACTGCCAGAAGGTGCTGCAGACATTCGCGGTCTTTGGATAGGACGTACTGGTAGGGTTGGCCATGTCGAAAGAGTCGAGCAATGTGGCGAACGTGTCGTTGTGACCGCGGCTGGAATTATTCACGACTCCGGCCCCAACAGTACCGCTGGATTCAACTCCAATGACACGGAAGGGGCTGTGTTGTTTACCATTGGCGATCGGGAGTATTGCCCCCGCACCTCCGCTGGCGCGTTCTGGAATGACGGTGTGCTCGAATTTCGGGTTCTAGGTTGGGGCCCTGTTGTAGTCAAACGCTACAGGGATGGCGAACAAATGGTATGGGAATACGCGGATGGCAGCGTTACCCATTTAGACAGGCTTTGCCAGCTACCGGAAGAACACAAGGAACCGAGGCCACGCGGTCGCAGGTTGGCTTTCTTAAGATAATCAAGTAAGGATGAAAGTAGACATGAAAGTAGACATGAAAGTAAAGATGAGCAGTCTCCGTAAACTATTACTATCCACTGCATCCGCTCTCTCGTTAGCAACTACAGCCAGCCTCTCTCACGGCCAGGGGAATTTTGAGGGGGTGGAACTTTCCATTACGCCCGTCGCCGGCAATGTTTACATGGTGCAGCGTCCGGGCGGTGGCGGTAACATTGGCGCGCAGGTAGGTCCCGATGGTGTGCTGCTGGTGGACTCGCTGTTCGCGCCCTTGGCAGATAGGCTGGTAGCAGCCGTGGGGGAGGTGACAGACGAGGAAATCCGGTTTGTGGTCAATACTCATATCCATATTGATCATGTCGGCGGCAATGCAAATCTGGCGCAGCGGGGCGTGCTGATCTTTGCTCATGACAACACTCGCCAGCGTTTCTTCGAGGAGCGCAGTCGCTTCCCAAGAGCCGGAGGCAGCTTCGTTCCACAACAACCTGCCGCTGCCAGACCGCCTATTACGTTTAACGACACCATGAGCTTTCACCTGAACGGCGAAGAAGTTCTTGCCTTTCATGCTCCACCTGCCCATACCGACGGGGATGTCTTCGTCTACTTTCCTGAATCCGATGTGCTGCATCTAGGGGATGTGTACCGCACCACCAGCTATCCTATTATCGATGTCTACAATGGCGGTACACTGAGGGGCACAATCGCGGCAATGGACAAGGCTATCGACCTGGCAGGCCCGGAGACGAAAGTCATACCGGGTCATGGCCTCGAAGTAGTTGGCCGGGATGAAATGATAGAATTCCGTGACATGATCCTCGACATCCAAGGCCAGGTTCTCGCCATGATTCGCGAAGGCAAAAAACTGGACGAGGTAATGGCAGCGCAGCCAACCGCTGACTATGATGCTGAATGGACCGATGACCCGGGTTGGGGCCCGGAAGATTTCGTTCCCATCGTTTATTACCAGCTCGGTGGCTCCGGGCGCCTGGCCGACCGCTAATCCGATTCAGTAAATAATCACTTTCAGAACACTAGGAAAAAACATGACTTCAGCAAAAGGATTTTCTCTGCTCTGCTCAATTTTATTTTGCTCCCAGGCTATATTGAAGAGGATTATTCTGTTCTCTCTTTTCATTTTCAGCTCTCAGGCATTGATGGCGCAGGATGATGACTTCGTTTTTTATTCTGACCTGGCGCGAGACTGGTATCAGGGTGGGGACTATTTCGAATGGACATCTACCACTGAAGACAATAATGACAGAAAGGTCAATGTTTTCTACCGAACCTGGGGAGACGAATCCAATCCGAAACTGCTGCTGATTCACGGTTTCCCGAATTCCAGTTTCGACTATTACAAGATGATCCCTTTTCTTGAAGATGACTATCACATCGCGACGCTGGATTTTCCGGGTTCCGGATTCTCAGATAAACCACTTGATGGCTTCAACTACATGTTGGCAGAGAATGCAGAAATCGTTGACCATTTCGTACGAGAAGTGGTCGAGTTTGAGGACTTCGCGCTGTTTACCCATGATCGGGGAGTGAGTATAGGTCTGGCTTTTCTCGGCAATTACCTGGATAACCCTGACCCGGGTTACACTGTTAATTATCACTTTCTATCAAACAGCGGCATGTTTCTTCCGCTGGCAAATCTGTCGACCGGACAAATGAGGATGCTCGATACAGATACCGCCGACCAGATGCTTGCACTGCGTGCAGTACAACCCAGGCGCATCGAGGGCGAGCCGGAATCACTTGCCTATTCCGATATATTTGCATTCAATCAAGGCAATATTTCCCTGATCTATGTAGGCCGCTATTTGTTGGAACGTCAGGTGAACGAAGTTCGCTGGCTGGAAAATTTACCACGCAGCCCTGTACCTGTAGCTTATCTTTGGGGATTGGCTGATAACGTGAATCCGATTCGAATTGCCAATCATGTTTGGGACACCTATCTCAACGATCGGGACGTCGAGAGCAGCTTTTGGGTATTACCAGCTGCGGGCCACTATCCACAACGCGATAATCCCGAAGAAGTCGCCAAGATAATTCGCACGGCGCTGACTGGTCAGGTACCGGATCGCGATGCCGAGAGTGAATTTATGCGTAGTTATGGCGCGAATAGATCGGCAGAAGATGCGGTCTATGTGGGGCATTCAAAAATCGAGGAACTGGATTTTCCGAGTTCTATTGAATACACGCCATCTGGCTATCGTGTCATAGAGTAGAATATCTGTCTGCAGACACTTTAGCTGGCCACGGAGTATGCAAGGCAAGTTCGGCATTGCCCGCTCTGGCCACATTCATTCTGACCACATTTTAATTACGGTTTTAACATTACTGACCAATGACTGATAAGCTGCTGAATCGATGGGTTAAAATCCCTTGTATTCATTCCTCAGCAATTTGGTCTCTAGCTTTTCCAAAGGAGAAAGACAAAATGAAACTACTGAAGGTAATACTTATTTCACTATCCGCAATCATACTGCTGAATCCAGTCTTTGCCGCCGATGAGTTGCCCATTTCCGGTTACAACGCAAGTCGGGACTATCCGGGTGCACATTTGACTCCCGACCCGAACACTGAATACAAGGTGTTATTCGACCTGGTAGTCACCGATGACAATTTGGATGATCCCTATCCCATGCTGCCGCTGGTCGCGCGCTATGTGAACACGCTGGCCAATCTGGGTGTGCCTAAGGAAAATCGCAAGATCGCCATCGTGATGCATCAGGGTTCCGGACTGATAGGATTGAAGAATGAAGAATTCAAGGCCCGCCACGACGGCAAGGACAATCCGAACATCGACCTCATTAAACAGTTGCATGCCGCGGGCGTAACTTTCCATCTCTGCGGGCAGGGTGTGCTGTCACGAAACGTCAAGGAAGAGGATCTGCTGGATGAAATTCAGGTGGACTATTGGGCGCTAACTACTCTTATTGAGCTTGGCCGACAAGGTTATGTGAAGATTGGTGGTTAGGAGCTTAGTTGTAAGTCTTTAGAGTCGAGGAATTCATTAGGATGTTAAGAATTCCACGGCTCAATTGACTCGATAGCTAGGAACAATAGATTGATTTAGTTGCCTCCATTCTCAACCAACTAACTGGAGAAGTAAGTGATGAGTGAAAAAGTAATCCACAACAGGCGCAAGTTTCTTGCCGGCGCCGGTCTAGTCGCTGCCGGTGCTGCCGCTGCGGCGAGCGCCCAGGAGGCTGGCCATTCCCATCATGGTGATTCCGGATTTATGCCGGCGCGCCATGCCGAAGACAGCTGGATGGACGAGATGGGAGGAATTCACCGTGCCTTTGTAGACTCTTCGACCGGCCCGGGTGGAATTGCCGCAATGAATTTTGCATCCAACATTCTGCTTGCCCATGCGCAAGGATACGGTGGCAGTGATGAAGACTATGGAATGATAGTTTGTTTTCGCCATAATTCGTCTCCTTATGGCTTCAACGATGCCATGTGGGAAAAATATGGTGAGCTGTTCATGGGGCGCACCGGTGTGAGCAATAGTAACGGTGATCCGGTTACGGTTAATCCTCTCAGCGTAGAAAGAATCTACGGTAATCGTTCCAATACGATCGACAGCATGAGTAGTCGAGGCGTTCGCTTTGCTGTTTGTGATCTTTCAACTCGGGGTATGGCTGGTATGCTGGCACGGTCCACTGGCGGAACGTCTGGAGAGGTTTATGAGGAGTTGGTCACCAACGCAATTCCTTCCAGCCACTTCGTGCCAGCAGGAGTTATGGCAGCTACTCGAGCACAGGAGTATGGATTCAGTTTCTTGTACGCGACTGAGTAGCTAAAGTCAGTGCTGGACTCGCGAACATAGCGATCATTCAAAACCTAAAGACTCAATGGAATCAAAGGCGAGTCAATGGGGACAGAGCATCTTGATCTTACAGCCCTAGAAACAGAGGGGAAACAGAGGGGTCAGAGTAAAAATACAGTAATGTATTTTTACTCTGACCCCTCTGTTTGTCTCTGTCATTTTCTTAGATTGGTCTTGCGCTTTTTTACCTTCTTCTTAGCGAGTTTCTGGCCGTCTTTCTTGCTACCCTTCTGCTTGTTGTGGGTAGTCGCCCGGCTGTCAGTTCTTGTCTTCGCCTTGCGACGCTTGGGACGGTCGCCCGCGCTGAAGTCGAAATGCTCCATCGACTCTGAACCCTGCTCGGGCGAGAACCGCGTGATGTTCAGTTTCTTATCAGCAACTCGAGTATTCTTCAGGTCCTTGAAAATCTCAGTCGGCATATCCACTGGTAAATCTACTGTGCTATAGCTGTCGAATATGTTGATTCGGCCAATGTCTTTGCTGTCGAGGCCTGCTTCGTTGGCTATCGCGCCGACGATGTTTCCAGGCATGACATTGTCGTTATGGCCAACGTCGATTCGAAACCGCTCCAGGCCTTTTTCTGGTGGCGAGTTTTTCCGCGCTGAGCGGTCAGCGGCTCCGACCTTTCGCTGCTTACCCTTTGGTTTTTCTTTTTTTGCCCGCCGCTCGCCGTTGCCACCCCCGGTCCAGGATTTGTCTGTCTTGGGCGTCGGCTGGTGTTTTAGCAGCAATGGCGAGTCACCTTGGGCCAGTTGCGCTAACGCGGCAGCAATCTCAATGGCGGGAACATTATGCTCCAGTTGGTATTGCTCGATCAGCTGACTGAACATGCCCAGTTCGCCTGCCGCCAGTGTATCGGTAATCGACTGTTTGAACTGGGCTATTCGCTTGTCATTGATGAGCTCTGTCGATGGCAGTTCCATCAATTCGATCTTGGAGCCCGTGGCTCGTTCGATCGCATTCAGCAGTCGCCTTTCTCGTGGCGCTACGAAGAGGATTGCATCACCCTTGCGGCCCGCCCGGCCAGTCCGGCCGATGCGGTGGATATAGGCCTCGGCATCATAGGGTATGTCGTAGTTGATCACATGGCTGATGCGATCGACATCGAGGCCGCGAGCAGCGACATCCGTGGCAACCAGAATGTCCAGTTTGCCTTTCTTCAGTTTATCGATGGTACGTTCACGCTGCGCCTGCGGCATGTCGCCGTTGAGTGCCGTAGCGGCAAAGCCCCGGGCAGATAGTTTGTCAGCCAATTCGGTGGTCATGATCCGGGTGCGGACAAACACGATCATGCCGTCGAATGATTCTGCTTCTAAAATTCGGGTCAGGGCGTCGAGTTTGTGGGTACCGCTTACTGGCCAGACCCGCTGGCGGATCAGGTCTGTAGTTGCTTTTACCGCCTTGATGATGACCTGTTCCGGCTTGTTTAGATGCGCATTGGCAATCCGCTTTATTTCCGTGGGCATCGTCGCTGAAAACAGTGCGATCTGACGCTCGGGCGGCGTTTGTTCCAGAATCCATTCCACATCGTCGATAAAACCCATGCGCAGCATTTCATCTGCTTCATCCAACACCAGGGTTTTAAGTTGCTCCAGTTTCAGGGTGCCTCGGCGCATATGGTCCATCACCCGCCCAGGAGTGCCCACGATAACCTGCACACCACGCCTCAATGCGCGTATCTGGCTGCTGTAGTCCTGGCCGCCATAGACCGGCAGCACATGGAAACCCTTCAGGTGGCTGGCGTAGGTCTGGAAGGCTTCGGCCACTTGAATAGCCAGCTCTCGAGTCGGGGCAAGTACCAACGCCTGCGGATATTGTTGGCTTGAGTCGAGGCTGGAGAGAACAGGCAGGGCAAAGGCTGCGGTCTTGCCGGTTCCGGTCTGAGCCTGGCCGAGCACATCTCGGCCGGCCAGCAAGAGGGGTATGGTCTGAGCTTGGATCGGAGAGGGGCTCTCGTAGCCGATATCTTTCAGCGCCTCAAGCAGGGGAGCTGCCAATTGCAGCTGATCGAAAGCCTTTGTCGATTCGCTTGTCATGTCAGGCTGGTTTTAATGGGGGTGGAAGAGATAAAGCACCTGTTTATTTCTGGGATTATTGGGAGGGCGCGGAGTGTACCATGCTTTGCTCGCTCGTTTTTACTACATGCGCTCGGCACCACCAACCGCATCGCCAGGCGATACGCCTGCACGCTGGCGCGAACTGTCCATATCGCTATGTATGCAAGTCTGGTGAAGATTTTCAGTAGGCAGGAGATCGATTTATCTATCGGGTAAAAGGGACCGGGTAAAAGGGACAGATTTATTTTTCAGGTAGAAGGGTAAAAAGGGACAGATTTATTTTTTGTTTCAACGTGTTCAAACTGCGAGGCAAATGCAGTAGTTCTTAAGAGGGAGAAATGAGATGGCAGGGGCGGAATCGAACCACCGACACGAGGATTTTCAGTAGACTGTGTGACCGATTCCTTATTTAAATCATTGAGTTAAAACTGCGAAATCAGAGTGTGCTAAGAAGTGTGCTAAAAATATGGTGATTGAGCGGGCCAAACTACTGTATTTTTACTCTGACCCCATTTATCACCCCATTTATCAATCTGTTGCTACAAAATCGGCGAACTCTGCTTGAAGAAATTCCTGCAGCGCTACGATGGGAGCTGCAAAACCACTTTTTCGCGGCATCATAAGGCTGAGATTGGCTTGGCCTGCATGCCACTCGGGTAATACTCTGACCAACTTGCCTGATTCCAACTCACCCACGCAGGTGTAGGCGGGTAGAGCAACGATGCCGAGGCC
>Ga0209273_10001038_pt1 | contig 27964 bp, 27 predicted proteins | sample tdAd471_FD_187126 | JGI IMG/M metagenome (GOLD analysis project Ga0209273, IMG submission 187126) | Marine sediment microbial communities from the Atlantic coast under amendment with organic carbon and nitrate - tdAd47.1 (SPAdes)... | ecosystem: Environmental > Aquatic > Marine > Coastal >...
AGTTACGGACAAAAAGGTATTGGAAGCCATAAAAACCATTCCAAGACACTTGTTTTTGGACAGCGGTTTTGAAGACCATGCCTATCAAGACAAAGCATTTCCCATTGGTGCCGACCAAACCATATCTCAACCATATACCGTTGCTTTCCAGAGTGAATTGTTGGAGGTAAAACCCAATGCCAAAATATTGGAGATTGGTACGGGAAGTGGATATCAAACTGCAATTTTATTGCATTTAAGAGCGAAGGTTTACACTATTGAGCGTCAGTTGGAATTGTTCAAGACAACCCGCTTGTTCTTCAATAAAATGCATTACCGTCCCAAGAAAATGATTTTTGGCGATGGGTACAAAGGATTGCCCGAAGAGGCCCCTTTTGATGGCATTATTGTGACAGCGGGCGCTCCCAAGGTGCCAAGACCGTTATTGTCCCAATTGAAAGTAGGGGGCAGGTTGGTGATTCCTGTTGGAGTGGATGAACAGATTATGACCTTGTTCGAGAGAAAGTCAGAAAAAGAGTTTGAGAAAAAGGAATTTGGCTCTTTCCGATTTGTTCCTTTGCTGGAAGACAAAAATTAGTTGTTAAAACTTTTTTTGATTCGGCCCAAGTTTCGCTTGCTGTCCCGACTTTTAATGGTTTCGCGTTTGTCGTATAGTTTTTTACCCTTGGCTAGGCCAATGTTCATTTTGGCTAGACCTCTATCATTGATAAAAACTTTGAGCGGAACAATAGTGAGGCCCGTGGTGGCCACCTCCTTTTGAAGCTTTTTTAGTTCCCGTTTGTTGAGCAACAATTTACGTACAGCCTTGGGGGCGTGGTTAAAATGACTTGCGTGGCTGTATTCATCAATCTGCATATTGACCACAAAAAGTTCGCCTTTGTCGTTGAATTCACAAAAACTTTGTGAAATGGAAGCTTTACCCAATCGGAGTGATTTTATTTCGGTACCACCCAAAACAATACCTGCCGTGTAGGTGTCCAATATTTCGTAATCAAATCGGGCTCTTCTATTTTTTATGTTGATATTTTTCTGCATCGTGGACAAAAATATAAACTCTTTGCCAAGAAAATTGTAATGTTATGGTAGATTTTACGAATAAGTACCAAAACCAACTCATGAAAAGAATTTTAATTCCCCTAATGCTTGTTTTTTCCATTGGGTGCAAACAAGAACCAAAGAAAGCCTTGACGGCTCAAGAAATTATTGACAATTCCATTGCCGATAGTGGCGGCAAGCAATTCGACAACCGCAAAGTCTCTTTTGATTTTAGGGACAAAAGCTATGTTTCCGAAAATGTGGATGGCCTTCGTGTTTTTACACGAATTTCCGAGTTGGATACCACCACTATTACCGATGTAAAACGGGGCGATGATTTTGAAAGGTATATGAACGATTCTTTGGTGGTAGTGCCGGATACCATGGCCGTAAAATACGCCAACTCCATCAACTCGGTGCATTATTTTGTGCGATTGCCCTACGGGTTAAATGATGCTGCCGTAAACAAAGAGCTTTTGGGCAAAGAAACTATTGAAGACAAGGAATATTACAAAGTAAAAGTCACTTTTGACCAACAGGGCGGGGGCGATGACTTTGAGGATACTTACCTGTATTGGTTTGATTTAAAAACCTTTAAGCCCTATTACCTAGCCTACGACTTTCACGTGGATGGCGGAGGACAGCGCTTTCGAAAAGCTTACAATGAACGCTACGTAAACGGTATCCGTTTTGTGGATTACGAGAATTACAAACCAAAGGATGACTCCTCAGGAATTTTTGAAATCGGGCAACGATACAACGAGGGTGAGTTGGAATTGCTATCAAAAATTGAGTTGAACAATATTACCGTGACTCCTTTATAGGTGTTTCTGTGGAAAAATTCGTCAGTTCGAGTTTGTTTTTGTAGCAAAAGTGGAGAAAACAAGTATCGAGAATAGAATTTTTTCTTCGAAAACCATATTCTCGATAAAAAATTTTTGCAAAATTTCACTCGAATTGACGGTTTTAAGTTAGAAAAAATCAATCCATTTTTAGACGGATGTCCGTGGGGACTCCATCAATGATTCGGACGATGAACAAGCTGCTATTGTCAGAATCGTCCATTTGATCGTACTTTTCCATTCCTATTACCTTGTTCACCATAATGGGCGTGGTGTTGCTGTGGCCAACGACCAAAACATTTTTCCCCTCGTTCACCAATTTAAATTCTTCAATATCTATTGTACGCGGATCATAGTATTCAATATCGATATCTTTTTTGATCGAAGTTGGGGCCGCGGTCATTGATGTACGCTCATAATTGGTGGAATAGACCATATCCAGCGGAATAGGGTCGAATACTTCGGCCCATCGAATGGCCCTGTCCAATCCATCCTGATTTAGCTCTGGGTCCGGGTTTTCAGGGTCGGTTCTGTCTTTTTCGGCATGCCTTATAAAATAGTAGGTGGAAATAACGGGGTCTTCCCCAATTTTCGTATCTTTTTTGCAGCCAATATATCCAACGAGTATAATTGCAAGGGCGATTAGAGGTTTGATGGTTCGCATAGTTCTATTCAAAGTTCCCGTGTATTTTTGTTATTCAGTTTTAAAAGTAACGTTTAATTTTCATTTTCTCGTATGCCCAAGTTTCTGGTTTGTTTCTTTACAATGGTTATTTGCACCCTAAGTTGGGGACAGGAATCTGCGTTGCCATCAGATTTTAGGCAACATTCCCTAACGCAATTCAATGCTAGTTTGTTCAATCCGACCTATGCGTTGGATTGGAATAACCCCAATTCCCTTTCGATATGGACGCGGTGGCAATGGCAGAGTATTGATGGAGATCCCACTTCCATTTTCGCAAATTATACGCATCAATTAAATGCGTCTTCAGTGGCTGGAGGAGGTTTTTTGCAGCACAATACGGGGATATTTCTCTACACGGGGGGCAATTTGAATTTTGCCCAAACTTTTGAATTGGATGATGGGGTTGGTTTGATGGTGGGACTAAATGTATTTGCTTTCCAACAAACCATTGCCGATGAACAATATGTTCAAGGCGATGAACCTGACCCCGTTGCCTTGGAAGACTTGGAAGGCTTTAAAGTGCAATTTACTCCTGGGTTGCGATTGTTGGTCAATCGGTTTAGTGTGGGGTTGGCTTTGGAAAACGCCGTTGGTTTTAATGTGTCGGGCAATAATGGATCAAATATGGAAAGCTTCCAGAGTATTACGGGAACGCTGAGCAATGATTTCCCTATACAATTGTCCGAAGGCTTGGGCGATAGCTACGTTCGCCCCGTTATTTATGTTAAATCAGTTCCCAACGGTGATACCCAATTTGGTTTGAATGGATTGTTCTCCACATCAAAATTTTGGGTTCAGGGCGGATATAATAGTTTTTACGGACCTTCTGGTGGATTGGGTGTTACCATATCCAATGCATTCTCTGTTGGTGGGCTGATGGAATTTGGTACGGATGATTTATTGAGTGAAGAAGACCCCACAATAGAGATTGTTGCCTCTTATCACTTTGGAAAAACAAAATTAAAAGAAAAAGTGCCTCCCGAGGAACCTGAAGTGGTGCTGCCCGATCCAAATCGGAGGGAAGAGGAAATCGAACAGCAACGCAGAGAACAAGAACAAAGAGAACTTGAGGCAAGGAGAAAATTGCAACGTGAAAAGGATTCTTTGGCCGAAGTACAACGAATCAAGGAGCAACTTGAATTACAGCGTGAAAAAGATAGTATTGCGCGCCTACAGAGCCAAAAAGTGGAAGTACGACCCAATGAACGATATGAAGAGGTTGAAAGCGAAGATGGCCTGGAACCTGGTTTCTATTTGATTGCTAATGTTTACGGTACCAAAAAGTACTTCGAAAACTTTATGAAGACACTTAGGGGGAAAGGGCTAGAGCCTAAATCGTTCTACAGGAGCCTCAATAAATACAATTACGTGTATTTGGAGCGCTACAACACTATGGATGAGGCTAGAAAGGCCCGCGACAGTAAGTTTTTTGGCAAGTATATGGAAAAGACTTGGATATTCCGGGTCAAAGGGAACTAGCTACTTTTTAAGTTCCTGCTTCACCAAATATTCCAGATAGTTTATGGTATTCACCAAATATTTCCGGTCCTGGGTCATGGTACTCATGGCAACTGCTCCTTGAATCATGGTAAACAATTGCTTGGCAAATTGTAGCGGGGGAACAGGAAGTTTAATTTCGTTTTGTTTGGTCCCGTTTTCAAGAACTAAGGCAATTTTCCCTTCAATTTCGCTAATGGTCTCTTTGACCGCTGCAGCCAATAGTTTGTTGTTGCCCTGAGCATCTAAGCCAACATTAAGTATGGGACATCCTCCCATGGGCAGGGTAAATACATCATATTTTTTATAAAAATTCAAAAGGGAATAAAGTTTTGCCAAGGCCTCAACGCCAACCTCCAGCTTATCGTCAATAGCTTTTAGTAATAAATTGCGGTTGTGTTCAAATGCGGAAAGGGCTAATGCTTCCTTATTTTCAAAATTACCATAAATCGCCCCTTTTGTAAGTCCTGTAGCCTCGGTAAGGTCGCTCATACTGGTACCGATATAGCCGTGCTTGTTAAAAATTGGAGCTACGGTCTCGATAATATAAGCGGTGGTTCTTTCTGCTTTCTTGGTCATTTTTTAGGTTGCTGTTGGTCGAATCTAAGATATAAAAAATCAAATACCCTTTGGTATAAAAATAAGCAAAAGCCTCTATTTTAACAAGTTCCTTGGCTTTTGAAATGAAAAAACATCATTGGCAAAGCTATTTTCAGAGTAAAAAGGGTGACAAACCAATTCATTCCTTGATTACGACCAAACTTTTCTCAAGAAGTTGATAAAGTTTTGATGCATGATTTTTTCAATATCTGAAACACTGTATCCTCTTTTTCTCAAAAGATTTGGAATTTTTTGAAGGTCTGCGATAGTTTCCAAATCCCAAGGACTCTGTTCTTTCCCAAAAGCACCGTCCAAATCGGTTCCGATACCAACATGGTCAACGTTTCCGGCCAATTGACAAATGTGATCGATATTATCGACTGCTATTTCGAGGGTCACATTCATTTCTTTTGGCGTGGATTTGCCACGCACCCAATTGGGAACCATCATCCAAGCATCCAAAGCAACACCGATCACAGCATCCCTGCTGATGAGCTCCTTGATTTGTTCGTCGGAAAATTGGCGGTTGTGGTCTACCAATGCTCTGCAATTGTTGTGGCTGGCCCAAACGGGACCGTTGTAAACCTCCATGGTTTCCCAAAAACTTTTATCACATAGGTGGGTGGCATCCAAAATAAGGTTGAGTTGCTCTACTTTTTTGAGCAATTCACGACCCTTTTGTCCAATCCCCCCTACAGAATCCGTCCCGTGGGCATAAATACCGGGACCATAGTGCGCGGGACCAATGGCCCTTAGCCCAGATTCGTAAGATTTTTCCAAATAGCTCAAGTCCACAATGGAATCGGCGCCCTCTAAACTTAAAATGTATCCGATTGTTTTTTTTGGTTCATCACTACTCCAAAGCTTGAGATGTTTCTCCAAACCTTCCTTGTCCTTGATTTGAACCATCTCACCGGCTTCTTCCATAGTTTTGTACCACGCCAATTGCCCTTGGGTCTGTGCCCAAGCTTGATGCTGTGAATTCCAACCGGGTATTGAGCTTCCCTTTTTTACGAAACGGGCAATTTGTGTGGCCATGCACAGCCCAATATTGCCTTTTCGCATAGCTGGAAGGGATACGGTGTTCTTAGCTCGGTCTGGTTTGTCGCTCATTCCTTCCTCACGTTCCCTAATTTCCGAAACGGGAAGCGTAAGGTCGCGGTTCCATTCCAGGGCGTTCATGGCAAGGTCTAGATGCGCATCAAATACGAACATATGCTGTCTTTATGGGTGAAGTTCAAAAATAGCTTCAATTTCGACGGGAATATTGTTGGGAAGCATCATGCCTACGGCACTCCGTGCCCCAATTCCATTTTCTTCTCCAAAGATATCCGCCATCAACTCACTAAAACCATTGATTACATAAGGGTGTTGTCCAAAGTCTGGGGTACAATTTACCATTCCCAATACTTTGACCATTCTTTTGATTTTGTCCAAACTTCCAAAATGCGTGGTAATGGTGGACAACATCGTTAATCCCACTTGTCTGGCTGCTAATTTGGCTTGTTCTTTATCGAGGTCATCGCCAGCTCTGCCTATCATTAAGGAGCCATCGAGATTAACGGGGCCTTGACCTGATACGTACAAAAAGTTACCGACCACTAAAACTGGCCGGTAAACGCCGGCAGGTGGTGGGGCAGGAGGTAATTGAAGGTTTAAGTCCTTCATTTGTTGTGATGGTGATTTATCCATAGGGTTATATTATTAGATTATGCTGTTGATTACCAAGACTCCGATAAGTCCCATAACACCTACCAAAGTTTCCATGACGGTCCAAGTGGAGAGCGTTTCTTTAACGGTCAGATTGAAATATTCCTTGAACATCCAAAAACCTGTATCGTTGACGTGGGAAAGCATCAAACTTCCCGACCCAATGGCCAATACCATTAATTCTGGACTTGTGCCTGTGCCCGAAGCCAAGGGAAGTACAATTCCTGCCGCAGTGAGTCCAGCTACAGTGGCCGACCCCACACTTACCCGAATGGCTGTGGCGATAAGCCAAGCCAAAACCAAAGGGGATATACTCGAACCTTTAAGGCTATCGGCAATATAATCGCTTACTTGACTGTCAATTAAGACTTCTTTTAAAGCTCCGGCCCCTGCAATGATCAATAGAATCATCGTAATACTGGAAACCGAGGTGGATAGCGAATTCATTAAATCACCCATTTCCTTGCCCTTGGCCAATCCCAGTGAATAAATGGCAATGAGCACGGATAGCAGTAAGGCAATTACAGGGTTGCCTATAAAGGTTAGTATGTCCTGCAATAAACTTTTTTCCAAAAACTGTTCTGCTCCAATACCTATTCCAATAAAGATGATCGGGGATAGCGCGGTTAAAATACTTACTGCTGTAGATGGGAGTTCCTCTTGGGGTATGGGTTCTGCATTATAAAATTCTTTTAGAGGTTTGGCTTCTATATTTTTAATGGTACGGGCAAATAAAGGACCTGCCACGATGATAGCGGGAGCAGCTACGATAAGACCGTACAATAATGTTTTTCCAATATCCGCGTTGAACATCGCCGCGATGGCCGTAGGGGCAGGGTGGGGCGGAAGGTAGCCGTGCGTAACCGATAAAGAAGTTAGCATTGGCAACCCCACATAGAGTAAGGGCAGTCCGGTTGAAAATGCTATGGTAAAAACCAAGGGAATCAAAATAACGAAGCCCACGGAGTAGAACATCGGTATTCCCACAATAAACCCAGTGACCACCATTGCCCATTGGACGTGCTTTACGCCAAATTTGGCCACAAGTTGTGTGGTAATTTGTTGAGCAGCTCCACTGTCGGCGACCAATTTCCCCAACATGGCACCAAGTCCTAGAATCAAGACCAGAAAACCTAAGGTATTTCCGATACCTCGTTGAATGGATTGTACCAGACTTTCCAGTTCCATTCCTTGAAAAATACCTACAAAGAGGCATACAATAATAAAGGATAGAAAGGCATTGAGTTTGAATTTGGCAATCAGTAGAAAGAGCAGTAAAATACCTAGAACGGCAATGATTAGTGGCATATTTAGGGTTTGGTTTTGAGCTAAAATAAGGATTTAAATATAATAGGTATTCATTATTGCGAATTTCTAAGGATATGGTTTAAGATTGTGAAAGAAATAAAAAAAAATCGTCAGTTCGTGTTTTTTCAAAAAGGAAAAAGGAGGATGTCTAAAAGGAAGGTTTCTGTCAACCTGTCCCGATAGATGTCGGGATTGTTTCAGGTTCGCAACAATTGGTTTATCAATATGGTGAGATTCTGAAATGAATTCAGAATGACACATTTCAATGTTTTTTAGGCGCCCTCGGTCGAGAACAAAGTTGATACTTTCAAAAATTCATTTGTCAATACCTTTTTTTACTGATTGTCCGCAATCAATCATACAAACAAAAAGTTGTCAGGTCGAGCCCTTCGACTATGCTCAGGATAGACTAAAGTCGAGACCTCATTTTTAAGACGTCGATTCCAATAACTTCTCGACTGCGCTCGAAGTGACAGTGCAATATGATTGACTGCGGATATTCAATATTTTTTTGAACCACAGTTCAAAAAATCACTCGAAATGACAAATTTTTCATAAAAAAACCTCTCCCAAAAAGCTATGGGAGAGGTTTTCCTGACTGAAATATAATTTGAGAACTTACTCTACAAGTTCGTCTTGATTTCTGAATACCAATTGATCATCAAAAGAGTCCAAAAGTACAATGCTGTCAGCAGTTATTTTTCCTGAAAGTAACTCTTTGGAAAGGTTGTTCAACACTTCTTTCTGAATCAATCGTTTTACGGGTCGAGCGCCATATTGAGGGTCATACCCTTTTGCTGCCAAATAGTCTATTGCTTCTTGGGTAGCATCGAGTGTGATGTTTTGCTTGGTCAACATTCTTTTTAAGTTGTTCAATTGAAGTCCCACAATATCCTTGATGTCCGATTTGCTCAATGGAGTAAACATAATGATGTCATCAATACGGTTCAAGAATTCAGGTCTGATAGTCTTGCGCAGCAATCCCAAAACTTCTACCCGTGCCGACTCCGAAGCACTTTCCACGTCTACGGCCTCTTCAAACTTTTCTTGGATAATGTGGCTGCCCATATTACTGGTCATAATAATGATGGAGTTCTTAAAATCTGCCACACGACCTTTATTGTCGGTCAGCCTACCTTCATCCAATACCTGCAATAGGATGTTGAAGGTATCCGGATGTGCTTTTTCAATCTCATCCAACAAGATTACGGAATACGGTTTCCTTCTCACAGCTTCGGTTAACTGTCCGCCTTCGTCATAGCCCACATATCCTGGAGGTGCACCCACCAAACGGCTCACGGAGTGACGCTCTTGGTATTCGCTCATATCTATCCGTGTGATGGCATTTTCATCATCGAACAGATAGGCGGCCAAAGTTTTGGCCAACTCGGTCTTACCTACCCCGGTTGTACCCAAAAACAGGAATGAACCGATGGGTTTCTTGGCATCCTGTAAGCCCGCTCTACTCCTTCGAATAGCATCGGAAACGGCGATAATGGCCTCATCCTGACCTACCACTCTTTTGTGTAGTACATCTTCGAGTTGCAACAGTTTTTCTCGTTCGCTCTGCATCATCTTGTTCACTGGAATTCCTGTCCATTTGGCCACAACCTCGGCAATGTCTTCGTAGGTAACCTCTTCTTTTATCAAAGTGCCCGCCGTTTGCTGCTCTGCCAATTCATCTTGCAGTTTTTCCAGCTTTTCTTGGGATTCTTTGATTTTACCGTAGCGCAATTCCGCTACCTTTCCGTAATCGCCGTTTCGTTCGGCTCGTTCGGCTTCAACCTTATAGTTTTCAATATCCTCTTTTGTTTTTTGGATATTGTCGACCACGGTTTTTTCACTTTCCCATTTGGCAAATATTTCATTACGCTCCTCTTTGATATTGGCCAATTCCAAATTCAGCGTTTTCAATTTGGGCTTGTCATTTTCTCTTTTGATGGCCTCCATCTCAATTTCCAACTGCATTATTTTACGGTCGAGCACATCCAATTCCTCGGGTTTGGAGTTGATTTCCATTCGAAGTTTGGAAGCAGCCTCGTCCATAAGGTCAATGGCCTTATCGGGCAGAAATCTATTGGTAATGTACCGTTGTGATAATTCTACGGCGCCGATTACAGCATCATCCTTGATACGAACCTTGTGGTGTGCCTCATATTTTTCCTTGATACCTCTAAGTATGGAAATGGCACTCTCGGTATCTGGCTCGTCCACCACAACCTTTTGAAACCTGCGCTCTAAGGCCTTGTCTTTTTCAAAATATTTTTGGTACTCGTCCAAGGTGGTTGCACCAATGGCTCTCAACTCACCGCGGGCCAAAGCGGGTTTTAGGATATTTGCGGCATCCATTGCCCCTTGACCGCCACCGGCACCAACCAAGGTGTGGATTTCATCAATAAATAGGACAATGTTCCCATCTGATGAGGTTACCTCCTTTATCACGGCTTTTAAGCGTTCCTCAAATTCACCTTTATATTTTGCTCCAGCGATTAGGGCGCCCATGTCCAAAGAGTAAATTACCTTGTCTTTTAGATTTTCGGGTACGTCGCCTTGAATAATTCGGTGTGCCAAACCTTCGGCAATGGCAGTTTTACCCACTCCGGGCTCACCTACGAGCATAGGGTTGTTCTTGGTGCGTCTGGATAAAATTTGCAATACCCTACGGATTTCTTCATCTCTTCCGATTACAGGGTCCAATTTACCGCTATCGGCCATCTGGTTGAGGTTATTTGCGTATTTATCCAGCGAGTTATAGGTTTCCTCAGCACTTTGCGAGGTGACTTTACCGCCTTTGCGCAACTCTTGAATGGCTGCTTTTAAATCTTTTTCGGTTGCACCCTGATCTTTCAGGATTTGCGCAATCTTGCTTTTGGACTTGAAAATGGCCAACAATAAGTGCTCCACGGAAACATATTCGTCGCCCATGTTTTTGGCAACGATACTTGCTTCATTCACTGTTTTTCCAGCTTCCCGGGAAAGCATTATTTCCCCTCCCGAGACTTTTGAAAAACTCTCGAGTTCCTTGTCCAATATTTGGTTGATGAGATTGGTGTTTACATTCAATTTTTTCAAAATGAAGGGTAGCACGTTTTCATCGACCTCTGCAATGGCCTTGAACAAGTGTTCGTTCTCGATTTGTTGATGCCCAAATTCTTGGGCCAATTGTTGGGCCCTTTGAATGGCTTCCTGTGATTTTATGGTAAAATTATTAAAGTTCATCGTCGTTGTTTTCCTCTATAATGTCAACAACCTTACCATTACATCCGAACCGTCAAAATGTCTGAAAAAGCCAGAAATAGCAAGACATTTCGTCAGTTGTAAGGTTTTTGTTTGCTCACGACTTATCCTGTAAATTTGCAATATGGGAATATTTGATAGCGTCTTTGGAAAGAAGGAGAAAACCGTAAAAGAAAAGAAGGAATTACCGTGGATTCTATTGGAATCTATGAATCAGTTGGACGCAATTGCGGAAAACTCTGAAGACAAAACTCAAGTTTTATATAAGCATTCCAGTACGTGTGGTATCAGTAGAATGGTATTAAATATGTTTTCGGAAGGATATGACACAGATTTGGACATCGACCTCTATTTTCTGACAATTCAGAATCATAGGGATATATCCAATACAATCGAGGAAAAATTTGGGGTAAAGCACGAGTCTCCACAATTGTTGGTGATCAAAAATGGCGAAGTGGTTTTTCACACTTCGCACGTTGCCATTGCTGACATCAACCTAAAAGATTATTTGTAAAAGAGTAGAATATTGTCACATCGAGCGCAGTGAGATGTATTAGGTTCTCGACTGCGCTCGAACTGACAAAATCTCTAGTTGAACTGATATTTGGAGACGATGTTCTTGAGGCGTAGTTTCAGGTCTTCACCTGCATCATAGACCATTTGCTCGTTGGATGGGAAAGGAACTTCCCGGGCATTTAGGTACAACATTAAATCATCTTCCAAAGCTCTTTTGTCACCTTGGTAGTTGGCAAAAATATGTTCGAACAAGAATTCACTGGACAGGGGATAGGAATTGATTTCCTGTCCGTTTCTTAAGTCTGTAAAACTAACCTTGGCTCCAATTTGGGCTGTTTTGGTTTGGGTAAACTGGAAAAATTTACAACTAACGGTTCGCATTTTGTCCACTTTTATCTTGTTGCCCAAACTATCTTTTACCACGTTGCCATCACGGTCCAAAAGATATTCCCAGCCATCCTTTATTTGTCTTTCCTTGATTATTTGGGTCTCATTGATGCGTTCAGGGGATACGTTGATTTCCATAAAGTCCAGGTTCATCGCGTAATCGTATTTAACGTTTTCAAGTGGGTTGGTATGGTACTGTAACCAGAAATTATCGATACCAAAGGCATTAAAATCCAATAGTTCCGATTCCAGTCGCTCAGGAATTATTTGTTGTGTTTGATTGGCGATATTGACTCTTACAAATTCCAACCCTTTATTATAGGCTTCATCCATTTTGACAGCGGTTTCTCGATACCCCGGATTTATTTCCTCCAAATATTTTAAATCCTCGTAGGCGGCCCTGTAATCCGCTTTGTATTTGGCCGATGCCAATAGGTTTGTAGCATTTTGATACAAGTGCTCGGCAAGATCGTCCTTGGTATTTAAAATTTGATTGTCGTAGTTCACAAAATTGAACTCGGCATTACGGCCTTCATCATTAATGTACAAAGGCAATAAAGGTCGAATACGTTGTTGAATTTGCTTCAACTGTAAATATTTGTTGTAGATGGTTTCCAAATTGGCAGGGTTGCCATCGTTCTGAAGAAAAGCAATTTCCTGTTGCTCCCTTGCAGCGTTCTTGGCAAAAGCTTCTTCCAACAGAACAATATATTCTTGATGGCCTTTTTTGGTCTTGTTGTCGGCCAAGTTTTTAATGGCCTTGTTCATTGCCGTGGTATAGTTTCCCGTGTTCAGGGCTTCCTGTGTTTTCTTTACGCCGCTGCAGGCGCCTAAAACGATAACTGCGGTTAAGAGTATAAATCTTTTCATACTGGTCAACTTTATGGTTTGGAAATTGAGAATTCAATAGCTGTGCCAAAAATCCTCAAACTATAAACGGAAAAGGACGCACGGTAGTATATTTTGGCTAAAAAGCTTGAAAAACAAAAGCCTTGGGAGTTCACCGTTATTTTTTAAAAATTGTTAATTGCCGTTTGATAAAATTAACCTTCAACCCCATTTTTATAGATGAAAATCGCCTTTCAATTCGTAATTTTACGCCCTTAATTAAACAATGGGCAATATGCAACGAGACCACAAGATTTTTGAACTGATAGCGCAAGAGAAGGACAGGCAGTTGGGAGGTATTGAACTGATAGCTTCCGAAAACTTTGTAAGTCCACAGGTAATGGAAGCCGCTGGCTCCGTACTTACGAACAAATATGCCGAAGGATACCCGGGAAAGCGCTATTATGGTGGTTGCGAAGTGGTGGACCAAGTAGAGCAATTGGCCATTGACCGTGCCAAGGAATTGTTTGGTGCGGCTTATGCCAACGTCCAGCCGCATTCGGGTTCGCAGGCCAATGCCTCGGTGTATCACGCTTGCCTTAACCCTGGGGATACCATTTTAGGTTTCGATTTGTCGCACGGAGGGCACTTGACCCACGGTTCCCCTGTGAACTTCTCTGGAAAATTGTACAACCCGGTTTTTTACGGAGTGGATGAGGAAACCGGTTTGTTGAACTATGACAAAATCCAAGAGATTGCCGATAAGGAAAAGCCCAAATTGATCATTGCCGGTGCATCTGCATATTCCAGGGATATGGATTTTAAACGATTCCGTGAGATTGCGGATAGTGTTGGTGCCATTTTGTTGGCCGATATTTCGCACCCTGCAGGATTGATTGCCAAGGGTGTGTTGAGCGACCCCATTCCGCATTGCCACATTGTTACTACAACAACACACAAAACCCTGCGTGGCCCACGTGGTGGTCTTATTTTGATGGGCGAGAACTTTGATAACCCATTCGGTATCAAACTAAAGAACGGTAACTTGAGAAAAATGTCAGGTTTGTTGGATTTGGCGGTATTCCCAGGAAACCAAGGCGGGCCTTTGGAGCACATAATCGCTGCCAAAGCCATTGCTTTTGGTGAAGCACTTACCGATGAATACTTGCACTATATGGTTCAGGTGAAGAAAAACGCAGCGGCTATGGCCAAAGCTTTTATGGACAAGGATTACAAAGTAATTTCTGGCGGTACGGACAATCATATGATGTTGATTGACCTCAGAAACAAGGATATCACGGGTAAAGATGCCGAGAAAGTGTTGGAGCAAGCGGATATTACCGCCAATAAAAACATGGTGCCTTTTGATGATAAATCACCATTTATTACTTCTGGTATCCGTTTTGGAACTTCTGCCATTACAACAAGGGGTCTTAAGGAGGCGGATATGGAGACTATTGTGGGCTTTATTGATGAAATCATCACCGACGCCCAAAACGAGAAAAAGGTGGCCGAAATAAAACAAAAGGTCAACGACTTAATGAAATCGAGACCTTTGTTCAGTGCTTAGTATTTGCTAGTGGAGATTTATTCGAAGAGGAAAATACTTTCCTCATAAAATTTTTTTCGGTTAAGGGAGTAAATCAAAGCTTCGTGTTCTTGTTCTCCCTTATCAAAATACAGTCCCCAGTAGTTAAAATAACTGGTTTCAGTATCGATTATGGCCGTATGGTCCTTAACAGTGGTATCTTCAAAAATGGGCACAAATATTTCATACGGCATTTCTGTTAAACCCTTGGTAAAATAAACAAAGTGTTTTCCAATTGCGGTTAAAATTTTACTGGCCTGCTCCGGTATGCTGTAAGCATATAGTTTTGCCACTATAATGGAAGTATCCTTAAAATGTAATGAAAGTTCCAGAATGTCGGTTGGGTAGGCGCTTTTATCGTTAAGTGTTTTTAAAGCTTCGCTCAAAGATTTTGAGATGTTGGAACGGCTTTCCTCGGCAAAATTATAACCACCCCAATCACCATTGTTAAAGTGGCGAAGACATTCGGCAATCCCGAAATTATGATAAAGGTCTATGATCAAATCCGTTCTGTTTTTTTGTGAGTCATGTTTGCATTGCACTTTGGCCGTGGCAAAAAAATACTTTTCCAGAACTCTAAGAAAATCGTCCAGTCCATCTGTGGCCTCAAAGGTTTTTGGACCGTTGTATCTGTATTTGTTGGGTTTGTTTGATGATGACATGTGGCGTTGATTGAATTCTTATATCCTTTCAACATAAAATTAGCACGAAACTTTTGGATGGGATTGTAGATAATCCTTAAAAATTCTATGGGTTTTCCCTTGTTTGTAGGATTTTTATGAAGTTTCTAATTTAAACCAACCACAAATAGCATGCTTGTGGAGAATCCAAACCTTTTAAATTAAATAAAGCCTCTGTTTTTTGCAGCCAAAATTAGGGCAAGATCATTCTCGTTTTCTGTTCCGAACAATGTTTTTAAATGGCGCTTTCTATTTTCGATAGAGGAGGGGGAAAGCCGGATGAATTTTTCCAGATCTTTGTTTTTTGTTCCTTTGGATAGGTGGTAAAGTATTTGTTTGTCCTTTTCATCAATTTCGATATTGTTGGCCATTTTCTTTCTAATGGCCCCCAGTGCTTTGGATGAATAGTAAGGAGGGTCCAGCATTATGGTTTTCACCGCATCTTCCAGCGTTTTAGGGTCGATATCGGTCTTAACCAAATAACCATCCGGGTCAACTGATTTTAGGATACTGTTGATTCTAAAATTATCGCTAAAGGAAGACATGAATACAATTTTGCTCTCTGGCACAATTTTTCGAGCTAAAATACCCAGGTCTTCTCCCGTGTAGGGCTGATCTTCGTTTGGTGCGAACAATTGAACGTCCAAGAATAAAATATCGTAAGAAAAGGAGTTGACAGAATCTTCAATAAGCTTTTTCCCCGTTTGGTAAGAGGTGGCAGTATCCACAATAATATTATGGCCATCAAACGCAATGCCCTCGAGTATAAATTTATATCCGAGCATGGTCATTTCGTGATCATCTATGGCTAATATTCTCAATGTTTTCATGGTAGGTTCTATTACTGTGTTTGGGGGGCTATGCATTAATTAAATCTGTTTCTTTAGAAGTTTTTACATCAACGTATTCTACGGGTATGGTAACTTTTATGGTAGTACCTTTACCTGGTTTACTGTCAACATCCAATTCCGCTTTTATCTTTTTGGCTCTCGAAATAATATTTTTAAGACCAATTCCTTTCTTTCTTTTGTTGATGTTAAAACCAACACCATCATCGGTAATGGTAAGCTTTAATTTATCTTCCACTAGTTGAAACAAAACGGAAACATTTTCACTTTTTGCGTGTTTTACACAATTTTTCAACGATTCCTGAATGATTCTATAGGCATTTATTTTAATATCGCCCAACAAATTATCCCATTGTACTTTATCATCATAAGTGAAAGAACATGATATACCGGAGGACTTTTCTATATCAGCGACCATATTTTTCAACGACACAATAAAATTATGAAATTTTTTGTACGCAGCGTGGTTCAATTCATGGGAAATGGTCCGTATTTCCTCTTCCAGATCGCGTAATTTTTCAATAAGGGCCGCCCGTTGATCAATGGAGGCTTGATCCTCACGTTCGTTGAGACCGCTCAAAATTAATCGAATCCCTAGCATTTCACCCAAGATACCGTCGTGAAGTTCCTCTGAAATCCGCTTTTGTTCCAATTGCTTGCCTTCCTCAAACTTTCCTTGTTGGGAAAGCATTAAATTGTAAATTTCTTGGTTGCTCTCCTGCTGTTTTTGTTTAAACTTTAACTGACTGTTGCTGTGATACAGGGACGCAATGGCCATAAAAATTATCCCAAAAACAATAAGGAGTACGGCAGAATAAACCCATACTTTTTTTTCTTTGGTGAGGATTTGGTTTTCTTCTATGATATCGTCCGTTTCCATACGGATTCTCGCAAATTTGTCCCTTTTCGTGCGCTCTTCTTCTTTAATGGCCTCATTGAGCCGATAATATTGATCTGCGTAGTTTGCGGCGTTAGCGGTATCTAATTGGGTAAGCAGTCTCAATGCATCCAGCGAACGGTCGTTGTTATAGGTTTCTCGGGCTATTTCGTAGGACTCTGTTGCTTGTGTGATGGCATTAATTGTGTCTCCTTTCGCAGCCAACACTTCAGCATAAAAATAGTTGAGACGAGCCTTGTCATACAATTCACCTAATTCCGTATTCAGCTCAAATGCTTCTTGTAATAGCTTTTCTGCATCTTCTATGTTGTTGTCAGCCTTAAGAATGGAATAGGCCAAACTGCCCAATGCCTTTTCGTAAATACTGGGCAATTGCTTTTTTAAAGCATTATTGGAAAGCAATTGTTTATATTCATTTTTTGCTTTAACAAATTCTTCCGTGTTCAGGTAAACACTGGCAATATTATTTTTGTTTTGCCAAAGTAGCTCTGTTTTATTGGTTCTGTCCGAATTGTCTAAATATTCTTTGGCCTTTTCATATGATTCAATGGCTTTTTCGGTGTTTCCCATGCCAGTAGCCAGAATCCCCAATACATTATAGGCATTGTATAACCTATAATCATCATCCAGCGCATCAAATAATTGTATGGAGGCGGCAGCATTAATTTCGCCGCCCAAATAATCCTTATAGGAATCTTGTATACGTGCCATATTATATAACATTCTACCTCTTAAAGATTGCGAGGTTGAATCCACAGATAATTCCTGAAAATTGTCAATGGCTTTTTTATAGTGATAGAAGGCACTGTCCACAACTCCCTTGCCTTCCAAAAAGGTGCCCAAATCCCAATGGGAATACCCCAATATTTTGGTTGCCTTAGCCTCCTTAGCCATTTCCAATAGTTTGGCGTTGGATTTTCGAAAGCCTAGGGAATCTTTAAGCTTCATATAGGCCAAAGAAACCTTGGATAGTTCCTCCAACTGCACGGTATCATTTTCCAAGGTCAATGTTTTGGCTTCGGCCTCCTTTATATAGGACTGCCGATCTTCAAAACTTAGTTCCGTGGCCGTTTTGGCAATACCCAGCAGTGCTTGGATGGAATCGATTTGTGGGTCAGAAGCTGTCTCTTGCTTGGATTTATGCTGGGAACACCCCCAAATACATACTAGCAGTAATATTAAAAGTCCGTTTTTCAAATTCAATGGTCCATTTATACATCCAAGGTAACAAAAAAGCCCCAAAACTATACGGGTTTGGGGCTGAGTTCTATTTTAAATGCCAACTAAAACTGGCGGGTATCATCGGTACTTTGTTGTAATCTCACTTTACCGTATTTTGAAAAACCCAGATGAATTCTTTTCTTGAACGATGCTTCTTGACTTTGCTCTATAACATCCATTCGATTGATATCCAAATAACTCTTGGATAGCGATTCATCTTTTTGGTAAAAAAGTACAGCAAACAGGAGCGAGATGGAAACGGTATTTCGCGCTAAGTTGGTTAGGGTAAAAAAAGTCATTGTTAGTTATTCATCATCCCCACGTCCGTCAACTTCGGCTTCAGCATCATCCGTAGCGTTTTGATCAACGGTCAATTGTTCGTACATGGCTTCGGTGTCCTGTACATCAGTTTCTGTTTCGCAAGAGTAGAATCCAACAGTCAATAATGTCACGGCTAAAATGCTAAGTACTTTTTTCATAATGTTAAGTTTTTAGGTATTGAAATTAAGTTTGTATCGCTAAAGTATGTGGCATTTTAAGTGTGGGAAGTATTGCTGCCAAGGGAGTAGTATTCCTGGACAATCTGCTAGAATTTTACGACAATCTGCAAGAATTTTGCTAATTAAGGGCGTTTGCCGTCGTTTTGGAGAGTATTTCCATTAGCCCATCAACCTTGTCCTTATAGGTTTTGGAGAAGGGAAGTTCCTCTTCCTGTCCGTAGTTTAAACTGCAAATGGACTTGCCGTAATTTATACGGGATACATAGACACTATTAATAATATAGCTCTGGTGCACACGAATAAAATTTTTGGGAAGCTTTTCCTCAAAAGATTTTAAGGTTTTAAAAGCACTGATCACACTACCATCCTTCATGTAGAAATCCGTAGTGTTGTTATCGGATTTTAGGTAAAGGATGTTCATAGTGTCCAAATACCGGTAATCCTTATAGGATTTTAAGCAAATCGTGGATGGGACATCTTGTTTTGGGTGTAACTTTCTTAGGCGCAGTATGGTTTTTCGGATATCGAACTCATTATGTGGCAATATCCAATAATCAAAAAAACCACTTTTAATTGCATTGTAAGCGTATTTTTTGGTTTTGGCATACCCAATTATAATGGGCAGAGTTTGCATATATTGGTTAAGCTCCGTGACCATTTGAAAATAGTCCATGCCATTTTCACCAAGATTGATGAGTACAAGGTCCGGATTGTACTTTAAGATGGAATTTAGGCCTTCGGAAGCATGGGTATCCACTTTGGCACAAACCAAATCTTCATGTTCCTCTAAATAAAGTTGTAATTGTAACTTTGAGGAAGCATCCGAGTCGATAATGTTATAGGTGTATTCCATATGCAATTTGCTGATTGCAAGTTACTAAGCCGACAAAAAAACTCATTGCAGTTTTCCCTTAAAAAAACTATGGGTTTCTCCCTAAAACGGGTCATTTTCCTACAATTTTCCATAAAAAATCGTTAAAACAGAAATAACTGTAATAAAACCTACAATTTTTCAGTGCTAAAAAAATTGGGTCTGAAGGTTAAAAAAAACTGCTTTTAAGGAGTCGAATCCTGGGAATTTTGGAATGTTGCTTGGTTTATTTTTGCTGTTAGTTGGTTGTGTAAATAGGTTTAGTTTGTGTTTGGTTCACTACTATATTACAATTTGTTGGACAGGCTTCAAAATTTTGAAAAGCGCTTTTTGGGATTTACGCTTAAAATTCGACGAAATACAGGGTTTTGGAATCCTAAAAGAGTCAAGTTTTTACAAGTTCATTGCTTTTTCAAACTTTTTGATGGAATCTAGGTATGTTCCTCCTAAAGAAAAAGTGCTTGTATTTCTTTAGGAACCCTTTTAGGTCGAAAGGTTTTGGAATCCAATAAGCACCATTCCGTAACGGCTTTTACCAATAACTCATCGGTATTGTTGTTTTTAATTTCAACTATTCGGGTAGAAATTGGACCGTTGTTACTTTTGATATAGGTACTTATGTTAATGGTATTGCCCAGGACCGCAGATTTGTGGTAGGTAATGTTGTGGTTCCGAACCACCCAGATCATCGACTCTTGAATCTCCCTTGAAGTCACCTGCGCCCAGTGCTTTTTAGAAATATCCTGAATCCATTCCACATATCTAATATTATTCACATGGTTCAGGTTATCCAGGTCATTGGGAACAACATCAAAAATTTCCGAGTAGATTTTCATTGGTCTTTTTTACGGATTTTCACTTCAAAAAGCTTGTCCCAGTTTTTTCCCGTCACAAAAAAGGTTTCTCGCTCGGGATGGTAGGCCACCCCATTGAGCACGGAATTGCCTTCATCCCATTCAGGTCCTTTTTTAACCTTGTTTTTAAGTCCACCAAAATTAATGACGCCTTCAATGGCGCCGGAGGTAGCATCAATGATCATCATACTCTCCTTTTGGTAAACATTGGCGTAGATTTTACCATTTACATATTCCAGTTCATTGGCTCGGTTAAAAATGGACTTGTTGGTCACCGTTTCAATATGGCCTTGTTCTTCCAGCGTTTCTGGGTCCAAAAACCATATTTTTTCGGTGCCATCGCTTTTGAATATTTTTTCGCCATCGTTGCACAAGCCCCATCCTTCGCGGCTTTTACCATAGGTAAAGTTTTTGATTTTTTCCAAATTGGAGATATCATAAACAAATCCCATACCGCTCTGCCAGGTAAGTTGGTAGAGTTTATCGTTCATTATGGTGATGCCCTCCCCGAATATAGAATTGTCCATAGGGATATTGGTGAGCACCTCGCCGGTCTCAAAGTTCACTTTCCGTACTGTGGAAGCTCCTTTTTTACCGGTACTTTCGTAAAGTGTGTCTTTGTAAAACTCCAGTCCTTGGGTGTAAGCGCCTGTATCATGTGGATAGCTGTTGATGATTTCGTAGGTATAAACCTCAGGGGCAGCGGCCGCCAATAGCCTAAAATCTTTCTCGACCTCTACGGTTTGTTCTTCAATTTTAAATTTCGCGACCAAGGTTTTGTTGCCCAAGGTAGGTAGGTCCAAGGTCAGTTTGCCATTATCAACGGGTATTTGCTTACCATCAATGTAATATTGCAGGTCCGAAATTTCGATGTCTTTTTTATTTTTTAATGCCACTCCAACTTGTTGGTTCTTTTGTATGGCTTTGTTTTCCAATTGAATGGCAAAATGCTTGGCTGGGTCAGCACTTCCCCCACATCCCAAAAAGAAGAGCAATGCCCCGGTTATAGAAAAAAGTTTGCCCATGGTTCTTATAGCTTGTATCATAAATTGTTAATCCAAAACACCGAAATTAAGAATGAATTGGGATTGCCACAAATTTAAAACGTCGTATATTTGCAATCGGCAAGTCCTACACGACCAGCTCCTGCAGAATCCCCCAGGGCGGGAACGCAGCAAGGGTATGTGGTCGTAGCGGTGCGATGTAGGTAGCTTGCCTTTTTTTGTACCCAAAAATCAGATGATCATGGATAAAAAAGTTGTACTGATCACCGGCGGTTCTTCAGGTATTGGTAAATCCATCGGAACATATTTGACCCAAAAAGGATTTACCGTTTATGGTACTACACGCAATCCAAAAAACTATCCCGACTTTAAGGAATTTGAACTTGTTCAGTTGGACGTGAAGGACGTGGGAAGCATTCAAAATGCAATTTCCCATATAATTTCCAAAGAGAACAGCTTGGATGTGCTCATCAACAATGCGGGTGTGGGCATCACGGGACCTGTTGAAGAAACACCCCACGAGGAAATCCTTCATGTTTTTGACACCAATTTCCACGGCCCCATACATGTGATGAAGGCCGTTTTGCCCCAAATGCGCAAGCAGGGAGGGGGAGCCATCATCAATATAACATCCATTGCAGGTTATATGGGATTGCCTTTTAGAGGCTTTTATTCCGCCACCAAAGGTGCGCTCGGTCTAATAACTGAGGCGTTGCGTATGGAAACCCAGGATTTTGGGGTGACCATAACCAATGTGGCCCCTGGGGATTTTGCGACCAATATTGCATCGGGCAGATATCATTCGCCTGTAATTGAAGGTTCCGCTTATCAAGAAAAGTATTCCCAAACCTTGAAAGCCATTAATGATGATGTGGATAGTGGGGGTGATCCTATTCAAGTTGCTGAGGCCGTTTATAGAATCATCAACCAGAAAAAACCAAAGGTGCATAATCCCGTTGGGGCATTTTTACAAAGGTTTTCCCTTAGGTTAAAGAAGATTTTACCCGACAAAGTCTACGAAAAATTGCTCCTCAACCATTATAAATTGTAATTTTACACGTATTAGTGAACCTATTATAAATACTTAGAAATGAAGTTTTTTATTGATACTGCCAACCTTGATCAAATTAAGGAAGCCCAAGAACTCGGTGTGTTGGATGGCGTGACCACCAACCCTTCCTTAATGGCAAAAGAAGGTATTACCGGAAAGGATAACATATTAAAGCACTACGTGGATATCTGCAACATAGTGGATGGAGATGTATCTGCCGAAGTAGTTGCCACGGATTTTGATGGAATGGTAAAAGAAGGCGAGGAGCTGGCAGAACTCCACGAGCAAATCGTAGTGAAAGTCCCCATGATCAAAGATGGTGTAAAAGCGTTGAAATATTTTTCAGACAAGGGTATTCGTACCAACTGTACTTTGGTGTTCTCACCAGGCCAGGCACTTTTGGCCGCCAAAGCCGGAGCAACCTACGTTTCTCCATTCTTGGGTAGATTGGACGATATTTCTACCGATGGACTTAACCTGATTGCGGAAATCCGCTTGATTTATGACAACTACGGATTTGAAACGGAAATATTGGCTGCATCCATTCGCCACACCATGCACGTAATAGATTGTGCTAAATTAGGTGCGGATGTAATGACAGGTCCATTATCTTCTATTGATGGATTGTTGAAACACCCATTGACCGATATTGGATTGGCCAAATTCTTGGAAGATTATAAAAAAGGCAATTCCTAAGGAATCCAAATAAAACAAAAGAAGAGCCCTTGAATGAAAATTCGGGGCTTTTTTATGTATGAACCCGTAGTGCATTTTGATGAAAAATTCGTCAGTTCGAGTGATTTTCGGCGGTTGAGCGAAGTCGAAACCAAAGAAAATCGTATCGAGAACCAGAATTTCCGGTCAAAACCCGATTCTCGATACAAAATTCCTTTGGAATTTCACTCGAATTGACGGCTTTTGGTATATGAAGCTTTCATAATGCACTACGAATTATTATAATGAAGTATATAAGTTGGCAAATCCATCAACCACAACCGTATCCTTGGCAATGACACACTTATTGAGGCCATCAATGATCATGGCCATTTGAAGCTCTTTAAAGTTTTCCCCAAAAAACTGCTTGTCCTTGTCCAACTTGTACTCATCCATCATTTGCTTCCACTGGGTAAAATTGGTCCTTAAGTTGATGCCTACGAAGTTATAGTGCGGATATTTTTTCTCCAAGGAGACAATATGCTTGTTAACGTTTCTAAAATGTCTTTTCTGGTCGGCGGTCCAAAAATAAAAGACGGTATTTTTCTTATTGTTGTTGGCCAAATCCTTTAAGGAGATTTCTTCATCATTGAAATTCTTGACCGCAATGTTTGGTAATGTGGCGTTAGGCTGCAGGTTTTTAATGCCGCTGTATAAAAGATCAATTTCTTCCTGATGGTCCTTGTGGGTGGAAAGGGATTTATATTTATTGATAAAGACAGTAGCTTCTTCGCTTGGATTGTGTTCCCTGAGCAAATAATCCATGGCCACGTTCCGGAATAAAATATTTCTAAGTTCCTCTTGTTTAACGATACTGTCAACAAGGGCCAATTTATGCTTGTTAAAATGCAAACGGTCACTCACCGGTTTTTTATTGGTAGAACAGTTTTGCAAACAAGCCATATAAGAAATGTTGCCAAAGTGCCACTTCATAAAGTCAAAATAAGGTCTGAAATAGGTAAGGTCCTTATTATTGTAATCTATTTTTTCACGGTACCCGTAAAAATCATCATCCAATTCGTGAATGGTTTCTTCGCCAGTCTCTTTTTTATGGTAAAACGGATACTTTTCCTTATTAATGTAAGTGTTGTAGTCTATGGATGCTTGCGCCATGGCCAATGCCATTGGTGTTAACTGATTATCAATGTCCAGTTCCTTTAGCAAATCAATCTTTGCGCTGTGCAAAGAATCAATCTTTTTACTGAACGCCTCAGGGTCAAGTTCGTAATAGCTGTTCACCAAATCTTCCTCATTCTCATTTTTCAAGAAGACTTCTATCAAAAAATTATTGATTTCGCTCCCTTTTCCCGAGTACACCAGAGACTCATCAAACTCTACGGTATTTAAACGTGCCAAAAGGCTATCCCCTTGGGTTAAATAGACGTATTGAAGTTCAGGAGTATGGTCGAAGTGATAAAGACCATCTTCGATGTTATTGAGTTGAAAGGAAAAACGGTTTTGGTCATCCAGCTTAACAGAATCCACATAAGAATCATTGTGGTAAAGCACCACATAATCGCTGGTCGGATTTACAATTTCACCACCAAAAAATACCGAGGAACGGCTCTCCGAAGAGTCAGAACACGATACAAAGGTTGAGAATAAGGTGATTCCAAGTAAAAATCTTACCATATATAGGGAACGATTCATTTAACAATCAAAAGTAAGCAACCCCAGCAGCCAAACTTGTTAAGGGGTAGTTAAATGTTGTTAAACGGTGATTTTCCATCCTTCAAATATGCGTTCCAAAATTAGAATTACGAATTGCATTTAGCTACTTTTGCAAAAAATAAAGATAGTTGCATGTTATCAGTATCGAATTTATCCGTACAGTTTGGCAAAAGAGTTTTGTTCGATGAAGTTAACGTAACCTTTGCCCAAGGGAATTGTTACGGCATCATTGGCGCCAACGGAGCGGGAAAATCAACCTTTTTAAAAATATTGTCCGGGCAAATTGATCCCACCTCCGGACATGTGCATTTGGAACCGGGAAAACGGATGTCCATCTTGGAACAGAACCACAATGCCTACGATGAGTATCCTGTTTTGGAGACCGTAGTGATGGGAAACAAGCCCTTGTTCGAAATCAAAAAAGAAATTGATGCCCTATATGCCGATTATACGGATGAGAACGCAGAAAAGATTGGAGAACTACAGGTTAAGTTCGAAGAAATGAATGGTTGGAACGCCGATAGTGATGCAGCGGCCATGTTATCCAATCTTGGGATTACGGAAGACCTGCACTACACTAATATGGCGGATTTAGATTCCAAACTAAAGGTACGGGTACTTTTGGCGCAGGCCTTGTTCGGTAGCCCAGATGTGCTGATCATGGATGAGCCTACCAACGATTTGGATTACGATACCATCAACTGGTTGGAAAACTTCTTGGCCAACTACGATAATACGGTAATTGTGGTTTCTCACGATAGACATTTTTTAGATGCTGTTTGTACCACCATTGCAGATATAGATTTTGGTAAAATCAACCTGTTCTCAGGAAATTATACCTTTTGGTATGAGAGTAGCCAATTAGCTGCTCGTCAACGAGCACAACAGAACAAAAAGGCCGAAGAAAAAGCCAAGGAACTCAATGAGTTTATACAGCGATTTAGCGCCAACGTGGCCAAAAGCAAGCAGGCCACGTCCCGTAAAAAAATGCTGGAAAAACTTAAGGTTGAGGACATTAAGCCATCGAGTAGAAGATACCCTGCCATAATTTTTGATCGTGAGCGCGAAGCCGGTGATCAAATTTTGAATGTAGAAAAGCTATCCGCCACTTCCGATGATGGGGATTTGCTGTTCAAAGACGTGAACATCAACTTGGCCAAAGGGGATAAAGTGGCCATCCTTTCTAAAGATTCACGCGCAAGCACAGCGTTCTACGATATTATAGCCGACAAAATAAAACCCGACAGCGGTAAATTTCAATGGGGGGTGACCACGACCCAGTCCTATTTGCCCGCGGATAACTCAAACTTCTTTCAAGAGGATATTAACCTAGTGGATTGGCTACGTCAATGGGCCAAGACGGAGGAGGAAAGAGAAGAGGTTTATCTTAGGGGCTTCTTGGGTAAAATGTTGTTCAGCGGGGAGGAAGCGCTTAAAAAATGTACCGTACTATCCGGAGGTGAAAAAGTGCGTTGTATGCTCAGCCGAATGATGATGCTCCGTGCCAATGTACTGATGTTGGACGAACCTACCAACCACTTGGACCTGGAAAGTATCACGGCTTTCAATAACTCCTTGAAGAACTTTAAAGGAACTATTTTATTGACCACGCATGATCATGAGTTTGTGAACACGGTGGCGAACAGAATCATCGAATTGACACCAAACGGTGCTATTGACCGCTATTTGAGCTTCGATGATTATATGTCCGATAAGACCATCAAGGAACAGCGGGAAAAAATGTATGCGGTTACCGCCTAAGCATTAAAGTACTTGCTTTTCCAGATGGCTGGGTTAAAGTTTTTCCCCAAAGCAAATCCGTAGAAAATAACTATGGATGCTATGCATTTGAACATAAAAAAGTAGATGATCCAAAATTCTGCGGTGCTACTCTCTTTGGAGAACAGACCCTCTGGAACCATTAACGTTACAAAATAGCTGATCAAAAGGACCACAAGAGCCAAATTGGCAATGTTCTTAAAGGGCCACGCAAACAATTTCCGTAACGGGTGAAGGTCATTGCCCCATTTGTGGATCAGATAGTAATAATCGTTTCCGATAGGAGCAAAGAGCAAGGGATCGTCCTTATCCTCCAGCTTAAACAGTTTGGAAGGTGCCATTATCTTAAAACCCTTGATTTCGGTGTTATGGGCAGCCTCTAAATGTTTGATTTTGGAAATAGCCTTTTGAGGAATCTTACCTTTAAAATAAGAGCTGTTCAAAAAGCGTAATCTGTAATCGATACAAATTTCCCTAATCTGATCAATATGAAAGATTTTATCCGATTCCAGTAAATCAAAATCAAAATCATTTTCTCTATTAGTGTTCTTAGAACCCAATTGATGGGCGATCTGCTCCTCTTTTTGTGAATCCTCGCTCAAAATCTGCTGAACTTCAGCCAAGATTTGTTCGCTATCACACTTCTTGTTTCTTTTGTCTTGAAGTTTGTGTTCAATGTTTGTTCCTTTCAAAATCACGCAGTTTTTTTTAGTAATCTACTCAAATTTAACGAATTGAATTATTGATTCTGACAGATGTCATAAAAACCCAATGTTAAGTTTTTGTTAAATGGATTTTAGTCCAAAAAAAGATAGGTAATCTCAATAAAAAAGATGTATCTTATCGAAGTTTTTGGTAGTTAATCGTAAAAGCATACTAAAAAATAAGCCCTAAAATTTTCACCAACCCTATGAATACCCCCGCAACCAGATTCTTGTTTTGCCTTTGCTTAGCTTTTTCCATATGCACTACCGCACAAAAAGGCTCCAATGCATTATCGTATACTGGTAAATTGGATAACCATAAAATTTTATTGAGTGCCGTAAACGCCACCGAATTGGGAGCATTGCTTCAAAAATCTGGTCCATTCACCATTTTTGCACCTTCCGATGCAGCTTTTGAGAAATTTTCGAACAGCAAAATAGCGGAGATGATCAATGCGGAGGATAAAAGAGCTTTAAAATCTTTATTGTCCTTTCATATCGTTGCAGGGCAACTCACGGCTTCACGTATGCTGCGTGCAATAGGCAGGGGTAATGGGATTGCCAGTTTCACAACCGTTCAGGGCAAGAAGTTAACTGCACATCTGGATGGGTACGATATTGTTCTTACCGATCCTGTTGGCAATACGGCAAGAATCACGGCTGCTGACCTTAATTTGGAAAATGAAGGGGTGGTTCACGAAATAGATAATGTTATCCTGCCCGCTCAAATGTAATTAACGAAGCTCCGCTCCCAATTCTTTTTGATATTGGGCCAATAGTTTGCCCATGATCTTATCGATTTGCTTGTCTGTCAAGGTCTTTTTCTCATCCATCAAGGTAAAGCTAACAGCATAGGATTTTTTTCCTTCCGGTAAGTTGTTGCCCGTATACACATCAAACAAATTCACCTTTTTAAGCAACTTTTTTTCTGTGTTC
>Ga0209273_10001040_pt1 | contig 27879 bp, 23 predicted proteins | sample tdAd471_FD_187126 | JGI IMG/M metagenome (GOLD analysis project Ga0209273, IMG submission 187126) | Marine sediment microbial communities from the Atlantic coast under amendment with organic carbon and nitrate - tdAd47.1 (SPAdes)... | ecosystem: Environmental > Aquatic > Marine > Coastal >...
GGTATCGACGCCTACATGGTTGATCTCGAGAGTGGCGACTATATCGATGGCATCGACCCGCAGTCTTTCGATGCGGCCGCAGCCGCGAACGATCCGAGCATTAGCGTGTCGATTCCCAAAGACCTGGACATCGCAAACTTGCGCAGGCGGCCGGTTTATTCCCCTGTGTACGTCGTGATGGACGGTGACGCGACACAGCAGATCATCCTGCCCGTATACGGCGCAGGGCTGTGGTCGACGATGCGTGGTTTCCTCGCGATCGAGGCCGACGGCAACACGGTCCGCGGCCTGCGGTTCTTCGAGCATGCGGAGACGCCGGGGCTCGGCGATCAGATCGACAAGGACTCCTGGCTCGCCCAGTTTCCCGGAAAGCTGCTATTCAACGCCGCCGGCAATCCTCGATTCGAAGTCGTTCGCGGCAAAGCTCCGCCTGGCCCGAACGCCGTTCACCAGGTCGACGGTATGTCCGGGGCAACACTCACCGGGAACGGAGTAAGCAACCTGATTCAGTACTGGACCGGCCCGCACGGCTTCGGTCCTTATCTCAAGAAAATGACCAATGAGGCGAATGGCAATGGCTGAGGCACGCAAAGTCCTTATCGACCCGCTCGTCGATAACAACCCGGTTACGTTACAGGTGCTGGGCATCTGTTCGGCGTTGGCGGTAACAACCTCCTTGCTGCCTGCACTCATCATGTGTATCGCGATGACGAGCGTCGCGGCGATGTCCGGTGCAACAATCAGCGTGCTCCGTAAGCGCATACCGAACAATATCCGCATCATCGTGCAGATCACAATCATCGCGTCGTTCGTTATCGTCGTTGACCAGATCCTGAAGGCCTATGCGTTCGAGACCTCGAAACAGCTCTCGGTCTTCGTCGGCCTGATCATCACGAACTGCATCATCCTCGGGCGGGCCGAGGCATTCGCGATGAGCAACGGGCCCGGCATGAGCTTCCTCGACGGCATCGGCAACGGGCTGGGCTACAGCGTCGTGTTGATCAGCGTCGCAATCCTCCGGGAGCTTTTCGGCGCCGGCAGCCTGCTGAACGTGCAGATTCTGCCGCTCGCCAGCAATGGTGGCTGGTATGAAGCGAACGGCCTCATGCTGCTGCCGCCGAGCGCGTTTTTCATTATCGGGCTGCTGATATGGGCCATCCGTGCGGTGCGGCCGCAACAGGTCGAGAAGCCTGAATACCAAATCCATGAAGTGCATCGGACCGAGGTGATCTGATGGAGCAGTACATCAACCTCTTTATCAGGGCAGCATTTGTCGAGAACCTCGCGCTGACGTTCTTCCTCGGCATGTGCACGTTTCTCGCAATTTCGAAGCGCGTCGATACTGCGATCGGCCTGGGTGTGGCCGTAGTCGTGATCCAGGCGATCACGGTGCCGGTCAATTACCTGATTTACACGTATCTGTTGAAGGGAGGCGCGCTGGCCTGGGCCGGTTTGCCCGACGTCGACCTGAGCTTCCTGGGCCTGGTTTCCTACATCGGTGTGATCGCGGCACTCGTGCAGATCCTCGAGATGACGCTCGACCGGCATGTCCCGAAACTCTATAACGCTCTCGGCATCTTCCTGCCTCTGATCACCGTGAACTGTGCGATTCTCGGCGGCTCGTTGTTCATGGTGGAACGGCAGTACAACTTCGCGCAGAGCGTGACGTTCGGGCTCGGCAGCGGCTTCGGCTGGGCGGTCGCACTGATTGCGCTGGCCGGAATTCGCGAGAAGCTTCGTTACAGTGACGTACCCGATGGCCTGCAGGGTCTCGGCATCACATTCATCATCGTCGGCCTGATGTCGCTCGGCTTCATGGGCCTGTCGGGGATCCAGTTATGAACACCATGGTCCTCACCGAAGTCGGCCTCGGCATGGCGCTGTTTACAGCGATCATCCTCGTGCTTGTATTCGTTATCCTCGCGGCGCGTTCGCGCCTGGTGTCGACGGGCAACGTCTCCGTCATCGTCAACGACGAGCGGGATCTGGCGATACCAGTCGGCGGCAAACTCATGCAGGGTCTCGCCGAAGAAGGAATCCTCATTGCCTCGGCCTGCGGCGGCGGTGGTACTTGCGGGCAATGCAAGGTACAGGTGCTATCGGGCGGCGGCGCAATCCTGCCGACCGAAACATCGTCGATCAGCAAGCGTGAAGCCGCGGAACATTTCCGTCTGTCTTGCCAGGTCGCGGTGAAGCAGGACATGAAGGTTCAGGTCCCCGACGAAGTGTTCGGCGTGCAGAAGTATGAGTGCGAAGTAGTGTCGAACGTGAACGTCGCGAGCTTTATCAAGGAACTCGTCGTCAAATTGCCCGAGGGGGAGGAAATCGACTTCCGCGCCGGCGGTTACATTCAGATCGAGTGCCAGCCGCACGATCTCTCTTTCAAGGATTTCGATATCGACGAGGAATTCCGCGACGAATGGGACCGCTACGACATGTGGCGCTACAAATCGCACGTCAAGCACGAAACGATGCGGGCGTACTCGATGGCGAGCTTCCCTCTCGAGAAGGACGTCGTGAAGCTCAACGTACGCATCGCAACACCGCCTCCCGGGGCCTCCGAGAAGATCCCTCCGGGCATCGTGTCCTCGTATATTTTCAACCTGAAACCCGGCGACAAGACCATCGTATCCGGACCGTTTGGCGAGTTCTTTGCGAAGGAAACCGACAACGAAATGGTATTCGTCGGTGGTGGTGCGGGCATGGCGCCAATGCGATCGCACATCTTCGATCAGCTGAAGCGCATTCATTCCAAGCGCAAGATGTCGTTCTGGTACGGCGCGCGCAGCCTGAGAGAATCTTTTTACGTCGAGGAGTTCGACGAGCTGGCGGCCGCCAACGACAATTTCGAGTGGCATTTGGCGCTTTCAGAGCCATTGCCCGAGGATAACTGGACCGGCTCTGTCGGCTTCATCCATAAAGTACTTCTGGACGAGTACCTGGCGGACCATCCTGCGCCGGAAGACTGCGAGTACTACATGTGCGGCCCGCCCATGATGAATTCGGCTGTGATTTCGATGCTTCAGGATCTCGGCGTTGCGGACGACCACATCATGCTGGACGACTTCGGCGGGTGACAAGCGTGAGCAGGCATCAGCGTTGGGTATTGGCAGCTACGCTGTCGCTTGCGCTGAGTGCTTGTGGGGATTCGTCTGTCGATCGTCCGGTTCAGGAGCTTGTCGGATCGACGATGGGCACGACGTTCAGCGTCAAGGTGATCGCACCCCCGGCGGATCTGGATCTGGCCTCTTTGCAGCAAGACATCCAGGATGCGCTTGACGCTATCAACCAGACGATGTCTACCTACCTCGACGACTCGGAGCTATCGCAGTTCAATACGAGCAACAGCACAGAGTGGATAGAGGTCTCCGCGGAGCTTTGTCACGCAGTCGAAGCCGCCCAGGTCGTCAGTCAGTTCACGGATGGCGCCTTCGATGTCACGGTTGGACCGTTGGTCAACTTGTGGGGCTTCGGCCCTTCAGAATCAGTCACGGCACCGCCAAGCGAAGATCAGGTTGCAACGACGTTAGGCAACACAGGGCATGCGAAACTGCATACGGATTGTGGTAAGCCCGCATTGCGCAAGGACGTGTCTGGCCTCAATATCGATTTATCGGCTTTTGCGAAAGGCCACGCCGTGGATCGCGTGGCGGACCTGCTTAATGCGAGAGCCCTGGCCGACTACCTGGTGGAAATCGGTGGCGAGCTGCGTCTGCGCGGCCTGAATGGAAAAAGTGAGAAATGGGCCATCGCCATCGAGACGCCAGACCGAACCGGGCGCTCGGTGCAGACCGTGTTACATCTGACCGATACGGGAATGGCGACGTCCGGAGACTATCGCAACTACTTCGAGCACGACGGCAGTCACTACTCGCACACTATAGATCCACGCACGGGCCGGCCGGTTGCCCATAACGGCGCATCGGTTACCGTCGTCGCCGATACTGCAGCCTTCGCGGATGCCGCGGCAACGGCACTGCTGGTCATGGGGCCCGAAGCAGGGCTTGCCCTCGCGGAACAGGAAAGTATTGCCGCTTATTTCCTGCTTCGGCTCGGCAGCAAATTCGAGGAACGCATGTCGCCGGTGTTTGTGACAAAGGTATTGGGACGATGACCATGTTGATCACCTTATTAATGAGCTTTGCCATCATCGCGCTCGCTGTCACCGGCATGGCGATAGGTGTCATTGCCGGGCGCAGTCCTATCAAGGGCAGCTGTGGCGGCCTCAACGGCAAAGGTTGTGAGTTGTGCAGTGGCAATGGCAATTGCCGACGCAAAGCAGAGAATTAGAGGGAAAGGCCATGCCAATCAAGCCAGTTCAGGTCAAAGACTACATGTCAGGCAAGCTCGTGACATTCGCACCCGACACCGATGTGCTGGACGCGATTCACGACCTCGTAAACCATCGCATTGCTGGTGCCCCGGTCGTCGACAGCCATGGCACGCTTGTCGGCATGTTGTCTGAATTCGACTGCCTCAGCGTCATCCTGAAAGCCGCCTATCACGAGCAGCCGGGCGGCCCCATCTCGGACCTGATGACGTCCGATGTGGATACCGTCGATGCCAACATGAGCATCATCGACCTCGCCGAGTTGTTCATTGCGTCGGGCTACCGGCGATACCCGGTGATGAAAGACAACATGCTCGTCGGACAGATCAGTCGCCAGGACGTGCTCAGGGCGTTGAAGGAGATTTCAGCAGCGTAGGCAGAGCTGAACAAGCCATATCGCCTGAGTGCCCTATACTATCGAGTACGCAACGCCAATCAGGTGACGAATGCTCACGCGTACCGTCCTGACTATCGCTTTTCTCTGTCTTTTCTTGCCATTTGCTGCAAGCGCAGGTGAAAAGTCCACAGATGCCTCAGATGTAATCCTTGCCACATACAACGACTGGGTCGTATCGACCAACGCGAAGGACATTGACCGGTGGGCGACATTCCTCGCGCCCGAGGCAGTATTTTTTCCGCCCGGTGTTCCGGCACTTGATTCAAGAGAGGCTATTGTTGGCTTCTACACCAAATTGTTTGACGATCCACAATTCTCGCTGGACTGTACGCAGACCTTCGTTGAGGTTGCCGACTCGAAGGACCTGGCGTGGTCGCGCGGTACCTGCAACGCGACATTTTCGCTGCCGGATGGAAGCGTTGGTCGTGGTTCGAGCAAATGGGCAAAAGTGTGGGTTCGCCTGAAAAGCGGCGAGTGGAAGTGCAAGGTCAATGCCTGGAATTTGAACCAATGATCGGTTCATCAGTACCTGCCGAAGTACCGTCGATTTCTTTCTGGGTGATTTCTGGCGCATTGTTGCTTTGGGCCCTTGGCGGCGCTTCGATTTATGTCGCTTACTTCGTAGAAACACCGCAAGAATTTGCGTTAACGGCTGAAACCGCAGAAAACAGGCAGGCCTACGCTGACTATATTTCGAACATCCCTGTCTGGGCGATCGCGGTCGGAATTATCGCTGCCGCGACTCGTTTGTTAGGCGCGATTTCTCTGCTGTTGCGACGGGCCTCGGCGCTGCCGCTTTATAGCATCTCGGTCGTGTTCTTCATCGCCGCTTTGTGGCGGGCGTTTGTTCTTGCCAACGTTGCAAGCGTGATGAGCGCATCCCATATCGCCGTTGAATTCGTGTTTCTTACTCTCAGCATATTCGCCATCTGGTTTGCTCGTGCAAATAAGATCAAGGGCATTCTCAAGTAATGTATACGGGACACTGCCTCTGCAATCAGGTTCAATTCGAGTTCGAAACTCAACCGACCGACGTCAGCATTTGTCACTGCTCTCTCTGCCGTCGCATGACGGGAACAGCCTTCGGTGTTTACGTAAAGGTCCCGGCCACGAACCTGCATCTCATCGCCGGTAACGATCATCTCAATTCGTACGATGTAACTGGCAAGCTAAGTATGTTGTCCTGTCGAACCTGCGGCAGCTACGTGTACGCAACGCATTCGGACTACGCGGAGTTTGCTTACGTTTGTCTCGGCACCCTCGACGACGACCACGATATTCGTCCCGGATATCATGAATTCGTCGGCTCGAAAGCGAACTGGTTCGAAATTCACGACCCGCTGCCTCAGTTCGAGGATTGGTCACCCGACGATCAGTAGCAGCGGATCAGGGCTACTCCGGACTTTCTTGCGAGCCTGCTACTTTGCCGGAACCCTCGTCTGCGCTCATCACAGGGTTGACCAGTAGTAGCGCGCTGCCAACGAACGCGAGCGCGACGAACAGGGTCATGGGCTCGCCGTTAGGAAAGTCTTCGACAAACAGTTTCACCCCGACCAGCACCAGGACCGGGTAAACCAGCCAACGCGCTTCCGGCCACCGTGGATGCTGGCTCGACAGCGCCAACGTCACCGACGCTACGGACAACACCGCAGTCCGCAAAGCGGCCAGGGCACCCAGATCAGGTTCCGCACCTGCAGTATTGGCCAGGATCGGTGCCGCGAATACCACTATGAGTCCGCCGACCTCCCAGACCGACAACATCAATACGGTCAATTGTGGCAGGCCAGCCAGCGCGCCCCAGCGCTCCGACTGCTGCGCAACCGGCAAAAACAGGCAGAGAACTGTGACGAGCGCTACGCCGACATGGGCTGAAAGCAACAGCGGCCACCCCGAAGTAACGTCTCCCGCGAGTGCCTGCAGCCCGGTCGCCAATATGCCCGAGTACACGCCGGCCGCGACCAGCAGGAACGTGCATTGCAGGCTCAGGGCGACCCGGCCCGTGCGCCCGCTCTGCCAGGCCATGGCCAGCGCCATCAGTGACCACAACGCAGCGGCCGCGGTTGGCGACAGGATCATCGCGCTGCCTGCCAGCACGAAGACAAGCCCCAGCGTGGAATAGTAGAAGTAGTTTCTGCCGCGGGAATGACGCGATTTCCCCGTGAACGCCAGCACATAGGCGCAGCCGCCAAGTACGATCGACATAACTCCCACGGGAGCAAGGCCGAACTGGCCCGCCTGCGCCGCCACATACGCCGCCGAGAACGCGATGACCGCTGCAACCGGTGCCTGTATCGCCTCGAAAATGCCGGCGTACTGTCCGAGGACCCGGGTGTGAATCGCGAAACTCAGCAGGTAGGCAAGTAGCAGAATCGTGCCGAAGATTGCCGCCGTCCGAGGCTCAATTGACCACTGATCAGTCTGGCTGAGCGCAACCAGGGCCAGCACGCCGGCATTTGCCCCACCGGCCGCGAACCACTGCAGCGCCATCCACTCGAACCGATATACGAGCCATAGTACACCGATGCCGAGCAGCATCAGGAATGTGGCAACGACGATGGCGCTGTGCGACACGATCATCACGGCACCAGCGGTCGCAATACCACCCAGCGTGGTTAGCCAGGCGATGCTGCGCAGGTCACGCATAGCGGCCACGGCGAATGCCAATCCGCAATACACGGTCAAAGCAATGAGACTTTGCGTGCCCGACAACAGCTGGAAGCGGTTGGCCGCCTCGACCAGCAATGGCATCGCCAGGACGATCGATATGGCTCCGAGAATCACCGCCTGCGTTCGCTCCGCCGGGTCAGCGCTCTTCCGATACGCCAGGAACAGCCAGAAGACGGCGTATGCCGCGCCCATGAGAATACCGATGCCGGTCGGTACGAATTGAAAATCGGTGATTGCGCGCAGCAGGTAGGCGCCGCCGAATATAAGCAGGGCGCGGCCGATATGCATCGAGGAAACGGTAACGAACCCGTAATCGGATTCCACATCGGGAACCGGTTTGTCCGCACCGCCGTCCTCTGGTGCCACACCCTCCAGTGCGCTGAGCCGCCGCTCGACGCTGGCCAGCCGTGACTCGAATTCAGCTATCCGATCTTGCATGACGATGCCTTCAATTCGGCTGCTAAGCGTGTCCAGGCGTTGCTATCAATCCTACTCCTGGTCCCTCTCCAGCGAAGGTACGAACTTGTTGATCATCCAGAACAGTACGAACGGTGTGGCAATTACGGTCAGGGCGCCGAACACGCCCTCCTTGAACGTCTCGAGGCTATGTGGAATTACCGGGATGTGGTAATGCATGTAGCCCGAGAATGACAGTGAGAACGCCTGGCCGCCGATGACAACGTTCCAGCGCATCATGAATACGCCGAACAACACGAGCAGCAATGCGAGCACAGTGCGCTTCATCGTCCGTCCCGGCAGGATCAACAGGACGAACGGCACCAGGTTACCGAGCGTGTACTGGAGCACGAAAATGTTGATGAAGTCCTTCCCGTACATGACAGAACGGAGGATGTCCCAGGACTTCATAGCAGTGTAGCCACGGAAAATGAGATCGAGCAACTCCAGGCTGATTGCGGCGATGAGGAAACCGATCAGGTACTTCGCTGACTTGTCTATGATGTCTGTTTCCGCGCCCTTGATCGCGCTGGCCTCGATCGCCCCGCCACGGCGGCGGCGCCAGAACGCCTGCCACTCCATGATGCCGATGTAAGTCAGCATACAAAGAGCGATGCCTGAGACAACGGCCGACATGATGAAGATGACGGGCATCAGCGGCGACATCCAAAGCGCGTTAGCCTTGACGGAGCCGAAGATAAACCCGGCGTACCCGTGCAGGAAACACGCAACCGGAATACCGACGGCCGCCAGTATCTTCGCGGCTTTCTTGTCCACTCGCAGCGCTTCCTCGCTGATATCGAAAGACCCCATCGTCAGAATGCGATAGACATTCAGCCGAAAGAAATTGACAAGGCCGGACTTACCTTTGAGTTCGTGAACCTGCTCAACAAAGTACTTGCGATACACGAACCAGATCTCACTGACAACGATGAGCCCGTACGCTGTAAATACAATACCGAATGCGGCAATCGCCGATGTGAAATGTGGCGTCAGCAACGGTTCCATAGCGCGCATTGGCTGTTGCAGATGCAGGAGCAACGGCAATGCGGCGACGGGCAACAACGCAAGCGAGAATACGAGCGAGAACTGCGCGATCTCCTTGAGATCTTTCTGACCAAACACGTGATACAGGGACGACAGCACGAACGCGCCCGCTACTAGACCCGTCATGTACGGATACATGACAATCTGGATGCTCCAGTAAATGAACTCATTCGGGTATACGAAGAGCTCTTTTACAGTCCATTCGACGCCATGAACGATTGCTTCGGTTGTCATGAAATCACCTCACGTTCGTATCGAGGCCGAGATAGAAGACGTGCGGCTTCGTGCCGTACTCATCTTTAAGGACCGATACTCTTTCGGTGGTAATTATCTTGGTGACCGGATCGTCGGGATCGCGCAGATTGGCAATCCTGCGGGCACCGAACGGGCAATTCTCGACACATGCCGGCTCTCTGCCGTTGCTGATCCGGTGATAGCAGAAGTTGCATTTGTCAGCTACGCGGTGCTCCGGGTGGAAGAACCTGACACCGTAAGGGCAAGCCATGATGCAATAGCCACAGCCGATGCACCATTTTCTGTCGACCAGTACAACGCCATCATCCGTCTGGTAGGTAGCGCCTACCGGGCAAACCTGCACACAGGCCGGGTTATCGCACTGATTGCAGAGCTTGGGAACGAAAAAAGCCTTTGCGATATCGTCGGGATCAATCTCTTCATCCCGAACCATGTCGCTTATAAACCCGTCGCGGCCGCCCAGCGGTGAGTCGATATGCGTTTCCCCGTCTTTCGTGACGACGTAACGCTCCACCCAGGTCCTCGTAACCGGCGCATCAAACGGTATTTCATTTTCGTTCTTGCAGGCTGTAACACACAGACCGCAGCCAACGCACCCTCTCGTGTCGACAAGAAATGCCCACCTTGTTTTGGACTCCGCGACGATGGCTTTTGCTTCGTCCGTCGTCAGCAACGTAAATGCACTCAGGGGCAACGCTGACACCAGCGTCCCACCCACGGCCTTCTGTAGGAAGTCCCTCCGGGAACAGGTCATTCGTCTTCCTCCCTCGGGTCATGCGGGTCATGGCACTTGATGCACTCGCGACGTCGCTTGTGCGTACTGTTTCTGATGTTTGGAAGCTCTGCGCGCTGGCTGCCCGGATAGTCGAGTGACTCGTGGCAACGCAGACACAGTTCCCGGGTCGTATTCAACGGCAGATATTCGATCTCGTCCGGATGATTGGCGCCGGGTCCGTGGCAGTTTTCGCATTCAATGGGCGCATGTGGAGACGCGGCGTTCTGCTCAAAATTCTCCTCATGGCATTCGATACATGAGTCTCGTCCCAGGTACTTGGCGGGAAAGTCTTTCCACTCCTGGACGTTGCCGAGTCGATGATAGTTATAAGTGAAGCTATCTCCGTGGACCCCGAAGTCGTCAGGGACCATGAATTCACGAGCGACAAAGATCGCAACGATCAATCCGATGGCCAGCCATAGCGGGCGCAATACGTGCCACTTCATCTACGCTTCTCCCAACCCGATTCTCAGGAAGGCAAGCCCGATTGTCAGGCGTGCGAAAAATTCGATGCGTTGCTTGTTTTTATTCCCCCGCATCTATGGATACGTAGCAACACGGAACTCCACAATACGTAGAATCCGTAGAACTCAAGACGATCGTTGGGGGCGATAGCGTAAACGCCTGAATAGCCTGACCTCGCAGTCGTTACTGCGGGGTTTACGACTTTCGTCGAATGTCAGGCCTTTTTAGTAAATGCCGAAGACACTGCTTTGCGACGCAGGTAGGCATACACCTCGAGTAGCGGCAATTCCTTGGGACAGATGTCGTGGCAGGCCATCATGCCGATGCAGCCGAAGACGCCGTCCTGGTTCGACACCACGTCGAACCACTCTGAATCCTCGCGCTTGTCACGCGGGTCCATTGCAAATCGCGCGATACGATTCAATCCGGCCGGACCGAGAAAATCATCATTGACGTTCGCAGCGCCGCAGGACGCAACGCAACAACCACATTCGATGCAGCGATCGCTCTCATAAATCGCGTCAGCGGTGTCATTATCCATGCGCGCTTCCTGCGCATCGGGATCGAATGCTTCTTGCGCATGCACCCAGCCTTCGGTTTTCTCGACCATCTCCCGAAACCAGGTGCCGGTATCGACTGAAAGATCGCCGACGAGCTTGAAGACCGGTAACGGATGCAGGTTAATCACCTCGGGCAAATCGCTCGTCAGGGTTCGGCAACCCAGTGCCGGGCGGCCATTGACCATCATGCCGCAGGAACCGCAAATCGCCGAACGACAGGCAAAGTCGTACTGCAAACTCGGGTCCTGCTTCTCGCGTATCTCGTTAAGCGCAATGAACAATGACATGTACGGCGTTTCGTCGAGTTCATAGCTTTGCATATGCGGCGTGGAATCCGGATCTTCGGGGTTAAAGCGGAATATCTCGAAGCGTAGTCGCCTGCCCGCCGTGGTAGCTCCGCTACTCATACTGATTGCTCCCATGCGCGCCACTTGATCCGGCTGCCTATTGGTTCCATTGTGCCGAGCTTGCCGTGTTGTTCCTGTTGGCCGTCGACATCGGCGTTATAGTCGTCGATTGGCGTCGTCAACTCTATGCGTTCGTCGCTGCCGTAACCACGATGCCCCGGCGGCAGATCAATGAGTCCGACTGGTTCGTAGCTGAACTCGGGCTCTGCGGCGTCTGCCTGCCAGCGAACCAGCGTGCGGCTCAGCCACTCCGCATCATTGCGCAATGGGTAGTCTGTGCGGTAATGCGCGCCGCGACTCTCGGTTCTTGCCAACGCGCCCTGGGCGGTAACCAGCGCCAGTCGCAACATGCTCTTCAGGCGCAAGGCAAAAGTAAGTTCCGGATTCATGCCCGGCGCTTTCGAGCGCAGCACGGCCTTGTCACAATCTTCGTGCAAGGTTTGCAGGTCACTCACGCCCTGCTCGAGTTCCTCGCCCGTTCTGAAGATACCGACGTTGGCGATCATCGTCTCGGCCATGGCGTCGCGAATCTCGTAGACGCCCCGGCCATCACCCGTTCGAGCGAGCCAGTCCTCGGCACGCGATTCCGCATAACGCGTAGCGTCGAATGCCAGGCTGGTGCTCGTATCAAGCGGGGTACCTGCCGCAAACTTCGCGACGCTGCGGCCGACAAGTCGTCCGGCGACGATGGTCTCGGCAAGACTGTTGCCACCGAGACGATTGAAGCCATGCATATCCCAGCAGGCCGCTTCGCCGGCAGCGAACAAGCCTTCCATGTTGTAGGCCTGGCCATCCTTATTGACGCGCACGCCGCCCATTGAATAATGCTGTGTGGGCCGCACGGGTATGAGATCGTGTGCCGGATGCAGCCCGACGAAGTCGCGGCAGATATCGAACACTTCACGCAGCTTCGTCGTTACGTGCTCCTCACCGAGGTGGCGGATATCGAGCCAGAGATGCGGCCCGTATGGCGTGTCCACGCCTTTGCCATCGCGCATGCGTTGCGCCATGTGCCGGGATACCACGTCGCGACTCGCGAGTTCCTGCTTCTCCGGTTCGGCTTCGACCATGAATCGATGCAAGTCCTTATCGAGCAGGTACCCGCCATCGCCACGACAACCTTCGGTCACGAGGATGCCGCTTGGCGATAGTGCGGTCGGATGAAACTGCACGGCCTCCATGTTGCCGAGCGGTACAGCGCCGGTATTGAGCGCTATCGCCGCACCCATGCCCTCGTTGATCGTCGCGTTAGTCGTGTATTGACCATAAACTCGCCCGTAGCCTCCTGTCGCAATGACCGTGGCTTTGGCAAGGATGGGGAAGTGCTCGCCCGTACGCAGGCAGCGTGCAACTGCTCCCCAGCAACGGCTACCGTCGTGAATGAGTTCGACAGCTTCCGCTCGATCGCGGACCGTTATGCCCAGGCGAACGACTTCCTGGTCAACCGCGTAGAGCACGGCATGCCCGGTTCCGGCTGCTGCATAACAGGCGCGCCATTTTGCGGTACCGCCGAAATCACGGGCCATGATCAGGCCTTCATTCTCCTGCCGCTCTTCGATATCGACCCGCTCGCCCTTGATGAAGTAGCTGTTCTTGCCACCGCGAACACGACTCCAGGGAACGCCAAAATGCGCGAGCTCGCGCACGGCGATAGGCGCTTCTTCAGCGAATATCCGTGCCACTTCCTGATCCGCGCCCCAATCGGAGCCACGTACCGTGTCCAGAAAATGCAACGTCGGATTGTCGCCTTCCGCCTTGACGCAATTACCAAGTGATGCCTGCATGCCGCCCTGCGCTGCACAGCTGTGGCTGCGCCGCGGCGGCACGAGCGAGAGAATCAACACATCGTGGCCCGCCGCCGCCGCTTCGATTGCGCAGCGTTCGCCGGCAAGTCCACCTCCGATGACCAAAACGTCAGTACTGATGAGCGCGCCAGTCATGATCCCGACCCCGCTAGTAGAAATGCGAGCGGTGGTGGCAACACGTCAGCCAGTACGAGCAGCACGACCGCACCGAGGCCCAGGAAGAACCACAACAAAACCTGCTCGATTCGATGCACGGCCTTGCGACTCAACCACAGGCCGGCGCCCCATTTTGTTGCAAGCCGATACAGACCGATGCCGGCGTGGAATTCAACGCAGACAAGCAGGATCGCATAGGGCAACCACAGGCCGCCGCGGACCCTCTCGATGCTCGTAAATGCTTCGATACCGACCCGATCGCCGAACAATGTGGTCAACACATCCATTCCCAGCAGAATGATGTGAAAACTGCCAAGCACGAGCATGATCATGCCGGTGCGAACCTGCCAGATCCAAAGCAGCGATTCTGTATGCGGATGGAATGGCGAGAACTCACTGGCGGTTGCGACCTTCTCGCGACCGGACCGGCTCAGGCCCTTGCTGAGTTCCAGCATCTTGCGGCGCTCACGCAATTGCGCCGGTATCTTGCGACTTGCCAGAACGGCATGCACCAGGAACAACGTGAGTATGACCAGCACCGTCGGCTGCGCGATGTAGTAGTCCTCGAGCATGGTCGCCATCCAGTTGAAGCCACGCTCGCCGGTCAGTATCGACCCGACGAGAATCATGTGACCCCACATGAAGAGAGCCAGGAAAAGACCGCTGGCGCCGCTGATAGCTTCGTAGGCGAACTGGCGTGACGCGGTCGTAGTTGTAGCCTTTGTATTCATTCTGATTTCAACAATTGCAGGAAGTCCGGGTCTTCTTCGGCTTCGGCGAGGACGATGTGACAGTTATCGCAATCGTCACTAATCTGCTCACGTTCGGCCGTTCTCATGCTGCGCTTGTGACAACGAGCGCAGCCGTCAGACTGCTCGTGGCCGATGTGATTTGGATAGGTGTCCCACCACACCTGCATATTCGGGAACACGTTGACCGAGAATGCCTCGCCCAGCGCCTCGCCAGCGGCGGTAACTGCGTCCGCCTTGCTTGTTGCAATGTCCGGATAGTTCTCAGCATAGAATTGCTGCAGGCCTTCGGCGATCGCGGTACGCGCCTCCTCGTGAGACGGATATTGTTGATCGATGAGGCGCAGACCCTCGCGTTTCACGAACGGCAAGGATCTGTCGACCAAACCCTCACTGATGACACGATCGACCTCAACGTGTGCCGACCGGTAAATATGGCTGGGCCGGTTGTGACAATCGACACAATCCATCGTACGCCAGACACCGCCCTCCTCCGGCGCTCTCCGATCGGAATAATTAGTGACCGTGCCGTCCGCATTCGTGTATTCCACCTCGTAGATGTCTTCGCGCGTCTCGTCTGACCTGTAACGAATGCTCATTCCAGGATCGACGTGCCAGTGTATTCCGGACGACTCCAGACCTTCGGCACCTCCCACTTTCAATACAAGTGCTGTCGTCAACTCGGTGTTCGCCTCATCGTCCTCGTAGTGCTTGATGACACGTAACTTGTCGCCGACGTGCTTGGTCGGCCAGTGACACTGCTCGCAGGTCTCGCGAGCCGGGCGCAAATCGTGCAGCGGTGTCGGTACCGGGCGCGGATACAGATCGAACGCGACGGATACGAGCTGCCAGGCACCGTCGAGTTTGGATTTAACGAACCAGTCAGCACCGGGGCCAATGTGGCACTCGGCACAGCGGACGCGAGAGTGCGGCGATCGCGAATGGGCGGTGTGTTCCGGCTCCATCACCGAGTGACAAGCCAAACCGCAAAACTCGACAGACTCCATCACCTCAAGGCCCTTGTAGGTGGCGCTCGCAAGAACGATGATGTTGACCATCGTTGCGGCAAGGAAAATCAGCAGCCAACGACGAGTGGTCGGCAAGTTCAGGTCGAAGACGGGCAATAGCGGCGATCCTTCCCCACCCGGCATCTTGCGCATTTTGCGCCGGTACAGTACTGCACCGACCGGAATCAGTACCAGGCCGCCTGCAAATATCATCGGCAGAATCAGGAACGTCAAAATACCCAGGTACGGGCCGCCCTCGAAGCCGAATTGCTGCATCGTAAACAGGCTCGCAATGAGCACCAGGCTCGCGACCGCGAGCGCCGTTCCGATCAAGCTGATCGCGTTGTGCGTGATGGACGCAAGAAAATTCTTGAACATGGGATTCCTCGATCTGTGTCAGTGGCCGGGTGTTATTCGCTTTGGTGTCCCGGCCGACCTTCGCGCCATCGACCGCTCATCTATTATCCTACCAATGGCTGCTTAGCGTCCAGATTGCGGCTATCAACACGGTGCACCCCGTGATCAAACCGACCTCGCCGAAGGCGTCTGTCTGCACCCATCATCATTCCTGAAAGCTCTTTGCTTAACCCCCGTAGAGGGTAATATTCCAATAGCCATAGTCTGGCTATCCGGGTTTTCCGAAGTCTCTCTACGTGTTGTTGGGGGTGGGGTTCCACCGTAGAAAGCGCATCATTCGACATGGCGCTCCTGCGCCAGTCAACAACATCACCATGCGCAAGCCTCTTGCCATTCTCGTCACCTGCCTGCTGCTCGGAACGCAGACGGCATACGGCGAGGAAGAGCACCCGTGTAACGATTGCCACGAAGTCGACGTCGCTCAATTCGAGAGCACCCCTCACGGCTCGACGGAATGCCTCGACTGCCACGTTGGCGCAGAGCGCAGGCACCGACGTGGGCTCGATCCGGTGAATTGCGGGGGAGAGTGTCACGCCGACGTGATCGCCGAGCAAGCTGTGAGCGTGCACGGCCCGGACGGCGTACGACGCTTCGCCGACGCCGACCTCCCGTCATGTGCTGGTTGTCACGGTGACATCCATACGATGACGGTGGCTAGCGAGCCGTCCTCGCCGGTGCACGAGAGCCGCCAGGGAGAGACTTGCGGAGTCTGCCATGGCGCCGGCCAACCGGCACCGCAGGGCGTGCGCACGATTCGTCCCATTGAGGCCTATACCGGCAGCGTGCATGCAGCTGCAGTAATCGGCGGCATTCATGGCGCAAGCTGCAGTGACTGCCATACGGCCCATTCGCCATTACAGGCCACGGATCCTGCCTCCTCCATTCATCGTTCGAACGTATCGGCCACGTGTGGCGCGTGTCACGCAGCAATCACAGCGAAGTTCGACGGCAGTATTCACGGTCTGGCCGTCGTCGCCGGGGTCCTGGACTCGCCCGTTTGCACAGACTGTCATGGCGAGCACCGCATCCTGGCAGTGAGCGATAATGGCTCGCCGGTGTCGGCGACCAACATTCCGCTGCGGGTTTGCGGCCCGTGTCACTCGGATTTGCGCCTGGGCGAGAAATACGGCCTGCCTGCCGACCAGGTACCTTCTTATGAGGAGAGCTTCCATGGGTTGGCTGCCCGTGGGGGTGTGCAAAAGGTCGCGAATTGTGCGAGCTGTCACGGCGTGCATTACATACTGCCATCCAGCGATCCCGACTCCCGCATCCATCCTGACAACCTGGCGGACACTTGCGGTAATTGCCATGCCGGAGCGGGCAGTCAGTTTGCGATCGGTCCCGTGCACGTGCTGGCCGATCACACACCCAACATCGTCGCCCACTGGATCCGGCTAATTTACATTCCGCTGATCTGGATAACGGTCGTCGGCATGCTCCTGCACAACCTGCTCGACCTGGTCAAGAAGACACGGCACCCGGAACCGAGACTACGCAAGCCTCCCGAGCACTGCACGATCATGGAACGCATGTCACGGTCGTTCCGCATAACCCACGCTGTGGCCGCCGTGAGCTTCATGGTGCTGGTGTTCACCGGCTTTGCATTGAAGTACCCGGAGAGTTGGTGGGCTGGCCTGCTGCTGCTCGGCGGCGACAGCGGCGAACTCCGTGGCCTGCTTCACCGTATTGCCGCCGTGGGCCTGATTGCGGCCTGCTTGTTCCACTTCATTCACCTTGCTGTCAGTGCCAGCGCCCGACGCCAGATCGCCACATTCCTCCCTGGCGCCGCCGACTTCAAAGAGTTTTTCCACCGGATCGGCTACAACCTCGGGCGCCGGGCCGATCCACCCGCTCCAGTGAGCGTCGGCTACGTAGAGAAGGTCGAGTACTGGGCTGCTCTGTGGGGCACGTTGATCACGGCAGTCACCGGACTGGTGCTCTGGTTTGAAAACTTCACACTGACCTGGCTCCCGGGTTGGGTCCCTGAGGCCGCCACCATCCTGCACTTCCTCGAAGCGATTCTGGCAACGCTGGCCATTCTCATCTGGCACTTCTACTTTGTGATCTTCGATCCTGCCGTGTATCCGATGGATACCGCCTGGCTGACGGGTAAGCCGCCCTTCTCGAGAGCGGAAGAACGCGATGAGGTCATCCGCGAAGAGACACCCGGGCAGCAGGACGACTAGCCACACCGACTTTGAAACGGGACAAAAAAAGGCCCTCGCGATGAGGGCCTTTTTGTTCCGTTGACCTGTTTTGAAGCCCGCCCTTAGCGGTAACCAAACAGCATCGTGTAAACGATCAGGCCCAGGAGAACCAACCCGAACGTGAGCGCAAACGCGCCGAATATCTTGAGGCCACGCTCTTTACGCCTCGGATAAGGATCCCGAAGGAGTTCCTCCAACTCACCCGACTCCACCAATGCCTCGTATTCGCCGGGCTTGTCGTATTTCAACTCGTCCAGGGGAACCCGTCCCGTGAATATAACGGGGTCCATCGGAAACTTGTCCGGCCTGAAGTGCGTGTTGAAGAAGTGGATCGTGAATATGAAGCCCACGGCCAGCAGTGCCTCGTCACTGTGGACAATGGTTGCCACGTTGACAGCCCAGCCCGGTACGAGGCGAGTGAAGAACTCCGGGAACCACAACACCATCCCGGTGCCGCCAATGATGGCCACACCCCAGGCAACTGCGAAATAGTCAAACTTCTCCCAGTAGGTATAACGGCCGTAATGCGGACGGTCACCCAGGCCGAAGAACCACTTGATCGACTGGATGAACTCCCGCAGGTCGCGACCGTTGAATATGATGGAGTCCGGTCCGGTGATGATTTGCAGCCATGTTTGCTTCGTGGCCTTCTTGCGACGAAGTACATCCAATATGTGCGTGGTGAATACACCGAGCAACACAATGGCACCGACGCGATGCTGGAAGCCCATGCTATCGAATCCGCCCAGGAAATTGGAAACAGCCTGTGCCCAGGACATGTAGGAGAATTTCAAGGCCATGCCCGTCAATGCCAACGTGAAGAAGCTCAGCATCATCACGATGTGCATCGTGCGCTGGAGCGGCGAGAAGCGTCGGTAGACCTTTGCCCCGTTGTTGTTCTTGCGGGCCAGCTCCTTATGCGGCGCCCACTCGTGACGGCTCAATAGCAGCCGTACGACCCAGGCGAACGTATGCAGCAAGGCGAAGGACAGCGTGCCCACCAGCAACGCCGTCATGCCCCAGAACGACCAGAACAACCAGGGGTAGCGGTCGCGGTCGTGATGCGTCGCGTGGGTCAGGTAGCCCGCGAATTGCCGGTGTGATCCCTCGTGACACTGGCCGCAGGTCTCGACGACGTTATCCCGGCTGAGCATCGAGTCAGGCTCGGTCGGGGGAAGAATCGCGTGCGTGCCATGGCAGTCGTAACACTTGGCGACACCTTCGCCGCCAAGGCGCGAAACCTTGCCGTGGAACGTATCGAAGAAGGTTTCTGCCTGCTCGGTATGACAACGGCCGCACTGCTCCATCACCAGGGTCCGGAATCCCGGTTTGTCGATGCGCGAAATCGTGTGCGAGGCATGACAGTCCTCGCAGGTCGGGTGTTCCGTCTCGGTATCGGGGTCATCGGTGTAGTGAATACTGGTCCGAAACTCCTCCTCGATCCCGTGATGGCAGACACCGCAGGTGCCGGCGATATTCTGCGGGTTGATCAGGGCATTCGGATCTTCCGGCGGGAGTTCCGAGTGCGCGCCGTGGCAATCGGCGCACGTTGCCGTCACGACGAGACCGCTCTTGATCAGGCCTCTGCCGTGAACGCTGTCTTCATAGCTGCCTACGATGTCTTCGACGTCGGCCTCGATCCGTGTCGCCGCCTGCTCGCCGACGCGATGACAGGTCCCGCACAACACGGGAACGTTGCGCGCGTAGGTAGGCGACTCCGGAGAATCTTTATCGAGCGTGGCATGCTTGACGTGACAGTCCTGACAAGACGGCGCGTCGGGGTCACTCTCGGCATGCAGGGTTCCGTGAGTACTGCCATCGTATTCGGCGACCTGCTCAGCGTGACAGATGCTGCAATCCACCTCCGCTGACTGCACGGTTTCGCAGGCGCGTTCCTGCGATACCGTCACATCTGTGTGGCATTGCGCGCACGCGGTTCCCGAGTGAATCGACTCGTTGTAGAGCGTCTCATCGACGAACAGGCTGACGGTTTCGCCACCGCGCGACATCGTCAATTCCTGATCGCCATGACAGGTCAGGCAGTCCTTGTTGGCAAGGCCGGTCGGATAGAAAACACGACGAATCTCATGAGGCGCATGGCAATCGACGCAGGCCGGAATCTTGCTCGGGTCTTCGATCCACAAGTTGCCTTCGATCACCTTGCGGTGCACGCGGTCGATCTGCCCGTGGCACGCGGTGCAGGTCTCGGCCACATTGTCTGCGTGGATACTCGATCGCTTATCCGTATGTGGGCGGATGTCATGGGCCGTGTGGCACGACGTGCAGACGGCTGTAACGGTAAGGCCCTGCTGGAACAGTCCTTCACCGTGAATACTCATCGAATAGTGCTCGAGGATTCGGTCCTGCGAGATCTCGTGAGTCTGGGTGACGGGAGAGCCTTCCTGGTGACACGTGCCGCAAAGCATCGGCACATTCATCACCGCGGTCGGTGAGTCGTGGTCCGAGGACGGCAAAATATCGTGATTGCCGTGACAGTCGGCGCAGGTTGGCGCCATTGGGTCGCCGCGTTTTGCCGCCGCGCCGTGCAGGCTGCGTTTTTGCCTCGAGGCTTCGGGCCTGTGGCAGCCGCTGCAATCTACAAGTTCCAGATCCTTGCGGGTGGAGTGCCGGCGTTTTGTCGGGTCCAGATCGCTGTGGCAATCAACACACACCATGTCGCCGTGAACGGACGCCGCGTAGGTCTCCGGTCCCACGTGCATCGACATCTCTTCGTCGCCACGGGTGCCCGTGAGTTCGGGGTCGTTGTGGCAGTCGAAGCATTTCTCATTGTCCTGCGCGAACGCAGGGGCTGCCGCAAGGCCCAGAATCGCTGTTGCTACAGCAAGGTAATACCAACAATGATTTTTCCGGAGGAACCGGGGTTCAGAAGAGTGCTCGGGAGTACGCAAGAGGATTCCAATGGTCACGCAAGAAACAAACTAATCCGGTGATGACGCGTGCACCGATTTTCACGACCGGGAGTTTGCACTGATTCCAGCCTGCGTAATATTCCAATGGTGTTGAACTTGGTATCCGGGTTTACCGAAGTCGTATAGCGCGAGAGCGCGATTAATTCACGCCGCGTACAGGGGCCCTACATCGATGTAGATTTTGTACTGCGAAATAAGTCCCGCATCGACTTCAAAAATATTGGCAAACGGCAGCGTGATCTTGCTGCCATCGTGTCGCATATAGGTGACCTCACCTTCACAGACGACGACATCGCCATCGGCGACCAGGCGATGCAAATCGTGCCTGAGGGAAGCAAATGATGAGAAGAAATTCTCGACCGCCGCGCGAATGGCAGCGTGACCCTTGACGGGCTGTGTGGAACCGAAGCGGAAGACCGCGTCTTCGGCGATAAAGCCGAGAAAGCTCTCCGTGTCCATCGAATCGATAGACGCGAAGAGCTTCTCGAAACTTATGTTTTCGACTGCGTCTCCGGTCACTGCTGGCTGGCGTAATAATTCAACAGTGCTGTTACATCGTCAGCACTCAGCGCAGAGACTTTCTCTTCCATTTTCTTCGGTTGTTCACGATCGCCGGATGCATATTCGGCCATTGTGGCTTTCAGGTACCCCATCGGCTGACCGGCCAGGATGCCGGCTTCGTCTTCGGGGTTCGATCCACCTTCAGAATGGCAGCGATCGCATTGCGCTTCGTGTACAGCCTGGCCGGCAGCGGCCAGATCCGCATCGAAGTCCTGCGTCATGGCAACGTACGCCTGTTCCGCATAGTAAGCGGCGATTTCGTCAATCTGGTCGTCGCTGAAGTCAGCGACAACAGCGCACATCGTCGTAGCGGCGCGGCTCGTATCGCCCTGCTTGTATTCGCTTTCACTACATGGCCGAGCTTCATCACGGAATAAATACAAGGCATCGGAATGCACGAACTCCGGAACGCCGGCGATCGTCGGTACGTCGGTCCACTGGCTGACACCATTGTCACCGTGACAACCGTTACAGTTCTCGGCGGTGGCATTGACGTCAGCAACTGCAGAGGCTGAGCCAAACAACCCGAGCGTCAGTGAAATTGCTATAGCGGTTATGCTCTTCATGAGTTTCCCTTCTTCGTTTGGAGTCCTGAGCAGTATCAATCATGCTTACTGCTTTGTTAACCAAAGCTGAACAGGACTTGGTAAAAATTCAGTGATGCGAATCCGATAGACCGTCCACCCCGTCAACCGGTCGTTGCCGGCCAGTTATTTTGTGCCATAGCTTACCAGCAACTCCAATAGGTAGACGCCGTAATATGACCCTTATGTGAATGCCGCCCGGTATTCCGACACGGGCTGCACAATCAGGCGACTACCTGACCTTTGGATTTACCGTCGGCGATGTCGTGCAGCTGGTCCCAGGCGTGAATCTCCATCCTGCCCCGGGGTGCATCGATCGCTCCGTGGCGGTGCATGTCGGCCATTATCCGGCACACAGTCTCCTCCCTGAGTCCAAGCAGGCTGGCCATTTCCATGCGCGAGAACGGCAGCGGGAAGCCACAGTTGCCGTGCTCCGACTTCGGGATCATCAAGAGAATAAACGACGCAATCTTGGCGGCGGCACAGGTGTGCCCCAGGACTTCCGTCAATGCCCGGCTGTGGGCGAGTTGTTCGCTAACCGCCTTGACAAGCCGGACGGCGAGATCGCCATCGTCGTGAATGCAGGCGAGCAAGGTGCGGTGACTGATCTTGCAGACCCTGACCTTCGCGGTAGCGATCGCGGAATAGGCATAGTGCTTGTCATTTAGCGACTGCAGCCCGGCCAACGCTCGCTCCGGGCTACAGAGACCGACGATTTGCTCACGGCCCTCGGGACAGTGCGTGCAGAGTTTGACGATACCCTTCGTGACCACGTACACGTGCGCACTGGGCTGTCCCTGCATAAAAATGACGTCACCGGGCTCAAACTCGATGTGCTGGATGACATCACCCAGCATGCAGTCAAGCTCGGTCGCTGAGGATATTCCTTTCCCCATCATGCTTACCCGGAACGGGCAATCACAATCGCAGCGCGGTGCAGATGAGGCTACTTTCACGTTCTTGTTACTCCCAACTCTCCTATTTAGACGATTTAGGCGCTCGGGTCGATAGCAATTTGCCGGGAGATGCTTCGGTTTTTACGTAGTCGAAGTTGCGCTATATCAGTGTTCGGAATTACCCCGGGGCGTAAAATGCGGTGAGCTAAACGCCTATTTTCCAAGCGCTAACAGGCAGCCCGGTTTTCCTACCGGCAAATCCCGATTCGAGGGACTCGCAACCGCACAAAAACCGTACGTAATTACCGCCAATTGCGCCCTCCCGAATACGCAGAATCCACGGCCACTTTCTGACTTCAAACTGACAAAAATCAGTGTCGCCGAATCCGCTGGGACCTAGGCTATGCGCAGCGCTGGAAGGCTGCGCGGGTTTTTTGCCAAAAGCGGCTTCCGGACTTCAGATTAATCGAACTAATAGGAGTGGAAAAATGAACCGGTTCGACGTATTGAAACGATGGGCCTGGTCGGTTCTCGTCATGTCTGCACTCGCTTTCGCGATGGCTGGATGCGAGGGCGACGACGGGGCAACAGGTGCCCAGGGACCAGCTGGTGCCGACGGCGCTGACGGCGCTGACGGCGCTGATGGCGCTGATGGGACTGCCAGCACCACGCCCCTCGAAAGCTGTAACGTATGCCATGGTGACGGCTCATTTGCCTCTGCGACAGCAGGCCATGAAGTCTTCGACGTCGGCTCGTTTGCCGACTTCGCGGTTGCCCCGGACGCAACCGTGCCAGCTGATCTGGTCATCAGTTTCAGCGTAACGGTCGACGGCGCAGCAGCGACGGAGGCGACATTCCGCCGTGCCTATGTCTCGGACGGCACGGTGCGCACGAGCCTGACGGACAGAGTCACCGGTGATCCTGGTGATCCCGGTGCTATTCCGCCCGTACCCCCCACTCCGATCTCGGCCTTTTTCGTCAACAACGGTGACGGCACCTACAGCCTCACGATTGAAGGCGGCGAGACCGAATTCGGCGGCACGAACAGTCGTTACCTGGTCGTTGTGCTAAACGGACTCAACGATCTCGAGGTTGCCGCGGAGGGTGACTACCCGGCAGCGATCCCGCTCGCGGGTCTGGCCAGCAGCGAGGCCTGTGTCGGCTGCCACGGCGACAGCGGCGAGGTTGGGCGCTTTGACCCCACCAACCGCGGCGGGCACTATTCCGCGCCGATGAGTGCGGAAGCCTGCGTGGTCTGCCATCGTCCTGACGATCCGGCAACCCCGGGTGAAGACGAAGAGCCGAGTTATATGCAGTTCTTCAGAGTCGTGCACGGTATCCACGCCGCGCATACCTGGCCGAATGAAGAGTTCGTGTCGGACCGTGACAATGCCTATCACACTACCTATCCGACCTACATGTCGAACTGCAGCGTCTGCCATAGTGACACCACTGTTGTCCCAGGCCCAGGCGTGACCGCACTTGCCGCGGCGAACGCGATGCCGGTTTCGGGCAGGGGCTGCCTCTCCTGCCACGGCGCGATGGATAATATTTATTGGGACTTCACCGGCCTTGAGTTCCACTTGGATAATATTCCGGACCCGAACACGTTCGACTGCGCAACGAACTGCCATGAACCTGGCGGTCTCGCGACAGGCAAAGTCGTCGTGACCGACTTCCACAACTATGCTGGCGAAGACGCCAATGGCGATCCCATCGGCATCGTCACCGCGCGCGGCGGCTTGATCGTTGATGGCGTCGACACCTCCGTCACCGAGGGTGCGAAGTTTGACTGGCAGATCACCGGCATCGTCGATGACGGCACGAACCTGGCGATCACCTGGCAAGCCTCCTACGACGACGTTGGAGTCGATCCTTGCAACACCACCGCCGCTCCAGGCGCCCCGACGTTCCACGCCTCCGGCGATGGCAACCTCAGCATGCTGCGCAACTACGCCCAGGGTGATGACTTCATCCTCGGCGAGTCAACCAGCGCGCCAGGCCAGGCCCTCAACGTGCCCGTGGACGACACCAACACGACCTGCGCGGGCAACGTCGCGACTACCACCATCCCGGTGGACGTCGTTACCGCCGAGCGCGGTATCGTGGCCCTGCAGGGCAAGCCGCGCGTCGTCGACCCCGTCGATCCTGCTTTGACCACGCGGGTCCGTGCCAAGACGCCGACCTACGAGTGGATCGTGGGCGATGGCGCAGCACCGCTCGAGGTGCGTCGCAATGTTGCCGACACTGGCGAATGCCTGAAGTGCCACGTGGGTTCGCTCTACCAGCATGGCGGCAATCGCGTCGACAACGTCGGTATGTGCATCCTCTGCCATAACTCGGCCTCCAACGAGCAGAATGTCCGCGTGGGCATGGGTGTCGATCCGACCGAAGCCTATGACGGCAAGATCGGCGAGACCTTCGAGATGAAGACGATGCTGCATCGCATTCACTCTGCCGGCACGCCAGACTCTCCTCCCTACCTGGTCTATCGGAACCGCGGCATCTACGCCTTTGCGCCCGATACCACAGGGCTGCCGAACTGGCCGGGCACGGGCCAGCAGGTCGTCTTCGGTTCCGAACCGCCTGTAACGACGAACCACAACTTCCACGCACCGACCTACCCGCGGGCGCTCAACGCCTGCACGGCCTGCCACACGCCGGACTTCGACGTAATACCGGTGCAGACCGAGGCGATGGCGACCACCACCGACGCCGGCAGCACAGTGTGGGAAGACCAGCTTGACGATGTGCTCCAGGGCGCAGCGACGACTGCTTGCATCACTTGCCACAAAGACGGTGCGACCAAGGGTCACGCATACCAGAACAGCTGGACCCCGCAGGAATTCGCCGAGGGTCGTCAGACGCTCATCGACGCGGTGAATTAATAATCGGGTCAAGGGGTGGGCCTCCGGGCCCATCCTGCACCACCGAAAAGAAGAAAAAGTTGAGGCCGGGAGATTGCTCTCCCGGCCTTTTTTCTTGTCCAAAAGTAAGAAAACAGTCAGTTAGACATGTTCCCGGCCCTGACACGACCGCTGGTAGCCCTGTCCGGCGGCCCCCCCCCTATGCCCGTCCGGGTACGAAATCTGAATACGTACAACTACCAAGCCAGTCACGGCGCGTTCCTATTTTGGCCTTTCCCCTGATATCTGTACTATTGCAGGTACGAAATAAGAATGCCGGCAGATCCCTCTGCCGCGACCAACAAGCAAGGTGACGAAAAATGGCAAGTTTTATAAACCGCTCCGGCCGCATTGCATCTTTGATACTCATCGGTCTGCTATTCGCCGGCTGTGAGGGTAATGATGGCGCCCCTGGTGCTGATGGTGCACCGGGCCCAGCCGGACCACCAGGCCCGGCAGGACCGTCCACGGGCAGTGGCGTGCCGGTCGATTCGGCGGAAACGATCAACATTGCCATAACCAGCATCGCTGTACCTGCGGGTGGTGGCGCACCGACGATCTCCCTGACCCTGACCGACGATCTCAATTTCGGGCTCGTTGGATTGCCGGCCGGTGACATTCGATTCACGATATCGCAACTCACAGCGGGCACGAATGGCGGATCGAGTGAGTGGCAGTCCTACGTCACGGGCGACGACGGCGGAGTCACCGACGTCCAGGCGACGACCGAAAGAGGGTCGGCCGGTACCTTCGTCGACAACAATGACGGGACATATGTGTATACATTCGCCAGTGCGCTCACCGACTATCCGGCTGGGCCAGTATATGACGAGGCGAAAACTCATCGTATCGGCATCGAGATCCGCGGTCAGGCGCCAATTTCATCGAACGGTATTGTCACTTTCGTACCTGTGGGCGGAGACCCGGTCACGGAGCGCCGGATCGTCGACAACAATACCTGTAACGCCTGCCACGATCGCCTCGAATTCCATGGCGGGCCGAGGACCGACGTCGATTATTGCGTGACCTGCCACAACCCCCATTCGACCGATGGCGACACCGGCAACACGGTCGACATGAAGGCCTTGATTCACAATATTCACGTCGGGCGCGACGGCTACATCATTATCGGACACAATGACTCGGTGCATGACTATTCCGACGTTGTCTGGACACAGGACATTCGCAACTGTCAGTCCTGCCATGAGGAAAATGACACAAACACGCCGCAGGCGAGCAATTGGCGGTTGGTTCAGAATCGCGCCGCTTGCGGCACCTGCCATTACGACGACGGCATTCCCGATAGTGGGCACGACTACGCTATCGAAAACGGTATACACCCGGCCGGCCTCGTGTTCACGGACGACACCCAGTGCGTAACCTGTCACGGGCCCGACGCGACCGTTGGCGGCGGCAGCCTGCAAGTTGCCGTCGTCCACTTGATCCCGACGCAGATCGCCAGCCTGGCGTTCGAGTACAACATCCTGAGCGTCACCAATACGGCGCCTGGTGAATTCCCCGTCGTGGACTTTTCCGTTACGGATCCGACCAACGGTGACGCGGCGTATGACATCCATACGGCTTCGGAGTGGACGACATGTACGTTCGGCCTGAGCCGCCTGGCGGTCAGCATCGGCTGGAGCACGACTGACTACACGAACACCGGCAGCGGCGCCACTCCGGCCCAGCCGATCAGCATGAACCCGCTGAACGCCTGCGGGGGAGACTCGACCACAACCGACAATCAGGTATTCACCGTAACGTCGACGGTTGCCGTACCCGCCGGTACCACAGGCACGCTGGCCGTCACGATGGACGGGCATCCGGCCGTGGATATCGCCGGCACGACCGAGCGCATCGCCGTAACGAACGCCGTCGCCTACGCTGTTGTGACGGATACGACAGCGCAACCGCGACGCAACGCCATCGCGATCGAGAAGTGTGACGACTGCCACAACCGCCTGACCATTCACGGCAATAACCGTACGGATGAGCCGGAAGTGTGCGTGGTTTGCCACAACCCGAACGCGACGGACGTCAACCGGCGCGTCGCCGGCTCCGAGTGCGATATCGGACGGCCTCCAGGCACCAACGGCCCCGATGATCCTGGCGTTCCTGGCCTCGGGCTGGATGATCAAACGATCGACTTCAAGCGCATGATTCACTTGCTACATGCCAGCGGCGAGACGGGCGTTCCGTATGGCGTCTGCGGTTTCGGCAACACCGCGCATGTCTTCGACGTCCACTATCCGGGACACCTGAACAACTGCGAAGGCTGTCACGAGGCCGATGGCTACTTCCC
>Ga0209273_10001043_pt1 | contig 27841 bp, 29 predicted proteins | sample tdAd471_FD_187126 | JGI IMG/M metagenome (GOLD analysis project Ga0209273, IMG submission 187126) | Marine sediment microbial communities from the Atlantic coast under amendment with organic carbon and nitrate - tdAd47.1 (SPAdes)... | ecosystem: Environmental > Aquatic > Marine > Coastal >...
CAGAAAAGCCGGTACCGGCAAGACCATCATCAAGACCACGGCCATGATGAGCGTGGGGACGACGGCGCTGTACCTGTCGGCGGAAGCTGCGGCGATTGCGGTCGACATCGGTGAACGGGGCCCGGCCCAGCGGCGGCGTCCGGGGCCCGACTATCGGGTCCCGGCCCAAAACCAATCGGCGGAACCGGGGACGAACTACACGGGTCGGCGACCACGTAGGCGGTAGATGTAGGCCAGAATCTCTGCGACCGCTCGATAGAGTTCCAGCGGGATCTCTTGGCCGACGTCGGCGCTCTTGTAAAGCGCCTGGGCGAGAGGAGGATTCTCGACAATGGGCACGCCGTGCTCTTCCGCGATTCCACGAATGCGCAACGCCAGGTAGTCCAACCCCTTGGCGACCACCACCGGCGCCGGAGACGTCTCAGGGTCGTACTGGATGGCGACGGCGTAGTGGGTCGGGTTGGTGACGACCAGGCTCGCCTCCGGTACGTCGGCCATCATTCGCTTACGCATGAACTCGCGTTGTAAGCGCCGGAGACGGCCCTTGATCTGCGGGTCGCCCTCGACGTCCTTGTGTTCTTGGCGCTGCTCCTGCTTCGACATCCGCAGCTTCTTGTTGAGCTTGCGGCGCTGACGCCAGAAATCGAAGACGCCGAGCGCCGCGAGGAGCACCGCCGCCTGGATCAGCAGATGAAGGATCGCCTGATAGACCGTCGACGCGCCGGCGGCCAGGGCCATGCGCGGCAAGGAGAGAAAGACGCCCAGTTGAGAGGAGACCACCCAGTAGAAGGCCGCGGCTGCGAGCGGCAGCAGGACGACGCTCTTGGCGGCCTGGGCCATGTTCTCCGACGGCGTCTCCTTCAACTTCTGGAGCGGGTCCAGCCGCTTGAGGTCCGGCTGCAGACGCTTGGCCGTGATGGCGAAGCCGGTTTGCGACAGGTGGACGACCGCCCCGTCAAGCAGCAACGAAGCGCCGAAATACCAAACGAATTCAAGCGGCTGCAAAAGGAGTTCAGACAGCGCCTTCGACAGGGTTCCAAGATTCAGATCCCCGTGGAAAGCGAGGCGGAACAGTCCGGCCATCGCTCTCCCAAGCCCCTCGAACGCCGCCGATCCGAACAGGGCGAGCAGCATCACCGCCGCCCCAAACTGCAGAGCCGACGTCAGTTCCTTGCTGGACGCGATCTGTCCGTCCTCGCGCGCTTTGTCTTTGCGGCGAGGGGAGGCCTCTTCGGTTTTCTGGCTTTGATCCTCAGGCATCGGCGATCAACGACTGAGCAACGCGACAATCAGTTCCCCGCCCCGCTCAGCGAGCGAGTGGAACAGGCGGGGAGACTGCAACAGCGCCGGATAGAGCACCGCGAGTGCGGCGATGATCTTGGCCGGGAAGGCGAGCGTCAACAGCTGCATGCGGGAGTGGACCTGGTTCAGCAACCCGAGCGTCAGGTCGATCAGCAGCAACAAGGCGATCGCCGGCAGGGCCAGGCGGACCGCGAAGTCCACCATGTCGGCGCTCAAGCGCGCCATCGCGAGGGCGTCGGCGGGACGAGAGGACCAGGCCCCCAGCGGGATCGTGCGCAGCCCGTCGGCGAGGACTCGCAGCAGAAACAGATGCAAGTCGAACGTAAAGAACAACAGCCCCGCCAGGAGAGCGAACAGCACGTTGAGGATCGATGCGTCCACCTCGCTGCTCGGGTCGACCATGTTGACGTACGAATAGCCGGCTTGGAATCCCAAAGCCTGGGCCGCCAGGCCGAACGAGTCCATCACCAGCCGCACCGCGGTTCCGACGGCGACCCCCAAGGCCGCCTCCGCCAGAAGCAACTTCAGCAGCAGCCAGGGCCCCGCCTCCGCCGACAAGAGGGCGCTGTCGACCTGCACGCGGGCCAAAGGCGCCAACAAGACCGCCAGCGCGGCGGCGGCCACGATCTTGGGAAGTCCGGGCGCGCGTCGTAGCCCGGGTATGGGCACGAAGACCATCAACCCGGCCGTACGCGCAAGCAGCAGGCCGTAGTGCACGACCCACAGCGCGGGCAATTCCAGTTCGAGTCCAATGGGCACGATGCGTCCCCCAGAATCAGACTGCGAACTTCTCCAACCCGCCCAGGATCTCGCGCGTGTACTGAAGCATCCGGTCGGCCATCCAAGGCAGCAAAAACACGGCGGAAAGGAGGAAGAGCAAGAGGCGCGGCACGGTGTTGAAAGCCGGGTCCTGCATCGACGTCAAGACCTGGACGATGCTCACCACGACGCCGCCCAGGAATCCGATCAGCAGGATGGGCGCTCCGGTCACGAGCGCCGTCCAGAACGCGTAACGAATGATCTCCACCGCTCCGTCGACGGTCATCAGTAGAACCCCCGCACCAACGACCCCACCACCAAGTTCCAGCCGTCGACGAGCACAAAAAGCAGCAGCTTAAAGGGTGTTGAAAGCATGACGGGCGGCAGCTGGATCATTCCCAACGACAGCGTGATGGAGGCGACGAGCAGATCGATGATGAGAAACGGAAGGAACAATACCGCGCCGATCTGGAAAGAGACCTTGAGCTCGGAGATGATGTAGGCGGGCGCCAGGACGACGAGATCGACGTCGTCCAACGCGGCGGGTCGCGGACGCCCGGTAATGTCGAGAAACAGGGCGACGTCCTTCTCGCGTACAAAACGGCCGAGGTATTGCCGCAACGGCTCTTTGGCGCGGTCGAGAGCCTCCAGATGACCAATGGACTGTTCCTGAAGAGGTACGATCGCGTCGCGGTGGATCTCATCAGCCACCGGCTGCATCAAGACGATGGTCAGAAACAGGGCCAGCCCCAGAAGCGTCTGGTTGCCCGGCGCCGTCTGGGTGCCGATCGCTTGCCGCAAGAAGTGAAGAGTGATCACGATCCGTAAGAACGGCGTCAGCGAAGCCAGAGCCGCCGGCAGCAGCGTCAGCAGCGTCAGCAGCAGCAGGATCTGGAGCGGGACCCCGAGCGTCTCCGGCGCTCCCGTCACCGTCAGGCTGGGCACGATGGGCGAGACCGGCGGCTGGGGCGGGGTTTGCGCCCAGCCGACGCCGACCGCCGCGAGCCCCACCGCAAGCAACGCAGAGAGTCGACTCACGTTCCGCCGCTCCGGGCCGCAAACGATTCTGACTGTGAACTGGAGACGGCCACCGGCTCGCCTAGCTGCACCGGCTCGTCCGCCCGCTCCAGCTCGGCCAGCATGCGAACGCGACCGGAGCCGCCGCCTATGAGGAAACGACGATCTCCGGCCCGGACCGTCGCTACAAAGGCGCCTCCTCCCAGCGACTGCCTCTCAAGGACCGAGAGGCCGCGCGACGTTCCGGCTCGCGCGCGGCGAAGCAACCACGCCCAGGCGGCCAGCGCGACGAGCAGTAAGATCGCTCCGGAGGTGGACAGGCTCAGCAACTCAGCGTCGCCTCCGGGGCTGTTGCGCCTCAAGATCGGTAATCCGCAGGCCCATCATTTCCTCAATGACCACGATCTCGCCCGCGCCGATCAGTTGACCGTCCAACAGCAGATCGACCTTGTCGCCGGCGGAGCGGTCAAGCTTGATCACCATCGACGGCTGTAACGCGAGGGCGGAGCGCAGCGGCAAACGGGCGACGCCCAACTGCACCCCGACCCGAAGGGGAACATCCAGGAATTCAGAGAATTCCGCTATGTCCGCAGGCGCGGCGTCGTCCAACGCCGCGCTCTCCGATTTAGAAACCCCTTGCTCCTCGCTAGCCAGTGTTTGCTCCTTCGACCATGACCTGCCCCAGCGCGAAGTCGCCTGGCGCTATCTCTTCAGGTTCAACGCTTCCTGATTCAGTTCGTCCGCCGTGGTGATCACGCGCGAATTGGCTTGAAAGCCGCGCTGATAGGTCAGGAGGTTCGTGAACTCTTGGGCTATATCGACGTTGGAGGTCTCAAGCGATAGGCCGATGATCGAGCCGCGCCCCGCTTCGTTCGGTCGTCCGACAAGCGCTTCGCCCGCCGCCGCCGTCCGCACGAAGTTGTTGCTGCCCACGGCCTGCAACGCCTGCGTGTTGGTGAAACGAGCCATCGCCAGCTGGGCGAGCTGGAGGGTACGACCGTCGGAGTAGAGACCGTTCATCACGCCGCCGTCCGCCATGGAGATGCTGACCAGTTCGGCCGAAGGGGTGCCGTCTTGAAACAGATCTGTGATCGCCGAGGCCGCGGCGACGCTGGTCACCCGAGGCAGCCCGGCAATGTCCAGCAAATTCCACTCGATATCCAGGTCCTGAGCATTGTTGGCGTAGCGCAAGGCCGGAACCTGCGTGGCCATCTCGATGTCGATAACGGTCGGCGAGAGCGCCGTGTCGAGTTGTCCGTTGGCGTCGAACTCGACAACGAGCGGCTGGCCGACCACGAGGTTGGGATCCGTAAGCGGGGCCAGACCGGACACCGTGTCGATGACCTCATCGGCGGGCAAGGTCACCGAGATCTCGTACCCCGCCGACGAGCCCGGGGTGAGCGCGCCCGGAGCCAGCGGAGTAAAGGTCAGGGTCATCACATGCGAGCCGCCGAGCGAATCGAAGATCTCGACCGGCCTGGAGAACGTCGCGGTGGCGCCGGTCTGCAAATTGGCGTTCACTTCTAGCGTCGAGGTTGCGGTCGGCTCGATGCGGTCTTGTCCTTGGAGATTGATCGGCTCCTCGGTCCCGGTGCGGATCTGTCCAGTCGACGGATCGCGCGTCCAACCCATGACGCCCTCGGCGTTGATGGTGACGAGTTCGCGATCGGCGTTCAGCTGGAAGTTTCCCGCTCGGCTGTACTGCGTCAGGTCGCCGTCACGGACGATGAAGAACCCTTCGCCTTGGATGGCGGCGTCGAGAAGGCCGCCGGTGTTCTGAACCGTGCCTTGTTCGAATCGGCGAAAGACGGAGATCGGCGCGGTGCCGATGCCGATTTGAGAGACGACGCCGGAGCGGCTCTGGCCGACGCTCTGATAGAACAGGTCGCGGAAATCCGAGCGGCTTCCCTTGAAGGCGATCGTGTTGAGGTTCGCCAGGTTGTTGGCGACCACTTGGACGGCTTGTGAGTGCGATTGAAGTCCGGATAGTCCTGTAAAAAATGCGCTGGGCATGGTGCGGGATAGTCTCCTTAAAACGTAGTGAGATGACTGCGGGGAACTAGGCCTGATCGGCTACGGGATCGGCGGCGAGCTGTTCGATCGCCTCCAACGAACGTCTCATCTCGATGAGGTTCTCGAGCGAGCTGAACTCAGCCAATTGACTGATGAATTCGGTCGGGTCCTGGGGATTCAGCGGATCTTGGTTCTGAATCTGCGTCACCAACAGGCGTAAGAACGTGTCGGTGTCGGACTTGTCGATGAGGCCTGGGGACGCGGTTGCGGCCGAGGCGGATGCGGCGGAGGCCGCGGTGCTGGACTCGGTAGTCATGGTTTCTAGGCTCCTTGTGAAATCGGGTTGGTGGAGAAGATGGCGCCGGCGGCCGCCAGAGCGGCTTCCTGGCGCGCGCGACGTCGCTGTTCGCGGCGACGCTCGCTGTCGCGCCGGCCCGCCTCGTCCCGGCGGGCATCGTCGCGGCCGGACTCATTGCGCCCCGCGTCGCTCCGCCCGGGCTCCATCCGGGCGTCTTCTAGATCCGCGGACGTTCGGCCGCGCGCCAGAGCGTCGGTCAGGTGCAGAAGCGAATCGGACAACTGTTTGGCGGTTTGGGGCTGATCGGCTCGCAACATCGCGTCAACGAGCCCGGCGCGCTCCACCAATCGGACAGAGACGCGCCCGAGCTGATCGTCGTGAACGACCAGTTGGAGCCGGCTCGGTTCGGACGGACGGGAGTCCAGCATGGCTTCGACTCGGCGGAACGCCGCCGCTTGGGCGTCGCTGGGCGGCTGAGCGGGGGAGGCCGGATCCGCTGCCCGAAGGGCGAGATGGGCGCCGGAGAGGCCGGCGATAGGCGCGGAGATCTCGCGAGACTCGACGACCAGCTCCATTCGGGGATCGACCTTCGCCGCGCTCTGGTCGAGAGTTCCGTTCCGGTCGAGCGCCGCGGCCGCCCCGGCCCTCGGCGAAGTCTCGTTGACGTGCATCTGATCTCCGCCGGGAGCTTGCTGTTGGGAACCGACCGTGGCGAACTCTCGCGAGCCGGCGGCGGCCAGCTTGAATTTGCGGTCCGACGGGCCGTGTTCGCGGCCTGGATCGGGATCCGGGTTGTGGCCTCCCGCCTCGGAAGACTGGTCTTGCGGGGCCTCCATGGGCGCCCCTCTCCCCCCGTTTCGCAACGGTGAAGGGGCTGCGGCCGGCTTGCCGTGGGAGGCCGCTTCCAGCGACATCCGACGGGGGCGGAGGGCGTGTTCGCGGCCCGCGGCGGCAAGAGTCAGTGCCGCATTGGCGCCACCCTCGTCGTCAGACAGAGGCTCGTTGCGGGGCGCCCCTGTCCCATCCTGTGGAAAAACTGTGGAAATTTTGTGGATAAGCGGGCTGGGGACCGGATTGCGTCCCAGTTCCAACTGCAACCGGCCCGCGTCGTGCAGCGCCTGGGGAAGCGATGCGTTTCCAGGAGCCGGGCTCTCTGGAGCGGCAGAGAGCCCGGGCCGTCCTTTCTTGGCGGCAGCCGGGACGGCGTCCGCACCGCCGAAGGCGTCCGACAACTCAGCCGCGCTCGACGGAGGGAGAGACGACGAGCCGGACGATGACTCGGGGGCACCCTGGGGGCTTCGTGCGCCGCCGTGTTCGGTTTGGGGCGCGGCTACCGAGTGGGCTGGATGCGCATACGGCGTCGGGGCGAACGGCGAGGGCTCCGGACCGGGCTGCGGAGCTGGACGCGGTTCGGGCGGGGGCTCTAGCATCGAGGGTTGCTGGAGCGGGCGCGCGATGGGGCTGGTCCCAGGCCCCTCGTCCGGAGTTCCCGCATCGCGTTGATCGTCGCTCGGCTGCTCAACTGCCGAATCCGACTTCGGGCTTGGGCGAGGGGACCGCTGCGGTGCCGGATCGGCCGGGGCGGCGCTACTGGTCGTTCCCAGAGGAGGAGTACCTCGCGGGTCGTCGGCGTCGTGAATGTCGACGTGGCCGCTGTCGTCGGCGCTCCCTTCAGGAGCACGCCTTTGCGCGCCAAGCTCGGCGGCTGCAGCCGGTTGACCGGACGGGAGTGATTCCGCGCGATCTGCCGTCTTCCGAGCCGCTTCGACCGGCGCGAGAGTCATTGCGGTTGAGAAGACGGGCTTTGCGACCCCGCGCGTTCTTCGGGCCCCCGCCGTAGCGGGCGCGATCTGGCCTGCCTCACGTGAGGCAGGCGCACTCGGACGGGCCGCGGGAACCGGGGCGGCCCGTCCCTCGGGCGTCTCGTCACCGACGACGAGGGCTACACTGTCGCGAGTCTCCCGGCCCGCCTCCGTGGATGGCTCCGAGGCCGCGATGGGAATCTCCGCGTTAAGCAGTCGCCCGGCCGGGCGGGTCGGAACCGGATTGTGTTCCACGGACGATCTATCCAATGCCTCCCCGGCCGGGTCCACTGTCCGGGGCTCCGTCCGCTCCCCGGAAGTGTCTCTCACGACCGCCCGAGTCTCTTCCGCATCGACGGCAGGGTCTCCGTCCTCCTCGGCCCCGTAGGATTGTAAGACTTCAGTCGGGTGGTGTGGGTTGTGAGCATCGGCAAGCGTCGCGGAGGCCAACAGGGCGGCAAATAGCTGTGCGAGGCCGGCGACGCCTTGTTGGGCGTCGGCCGCTCCGGTCGGCGTGGAAGCCGCCTCGGTGTTCGCGAGCCTTTGGACCGTGATCACGACCGGCGTCTGTGCAAACGCAACGCCAAACGCTAACTTCCTGAAAAACCATGGGGCGAAGCGGGTCGAGCGCCCGCAAGGTCCGACGAGAATTTGTCGTGTGACAAGTTCTCCGCGCCCAGCTTGCCCTGTCAATCGGCCTCTTCGCCCCTATTTGCAAGGAAACGGGGTTTGGCCCCCCACCTGCATCAGCTCCCAACAATGAACCCCGCTTTACTCACGACCGCGGCCGGAATGCGCGCACGCGTGGAATCGCTCGAGACGATCGGAAACAACCTGGCCAACGCCGGCACCAACGGCTTCAAGGCCGATCACGAGTTCTATCAGCTCTTTGTAGGACGATTGGCTCGAAGCGACCCGCGCACGGCTGATCTCGCTTCCATGCCGGTGGCCGAGGCCACGGTGATCGACTTCCGTCAGGGCCCGCTGGAGGCGACTCACTCGCCGCTCGATGTGGCGCTGAACGGCCCTGGCTTCCTGGCGATCGAAGGGCCCGCCGGCGACGTTTGGTACACCCGAGCAGGATCGCTCACAACGACTCCCGAAGGGCGCTTGGTGACCCCGGAAGGCTTCCCGGTACGCGCGGTGGAGCGGCTCGACGCTCCGCCGGAAGGCCCCAACGACGACCCGCGGAGCATCTTCTTGCCCGCGGAGGGCGCAGTCGAGATCGACCGATTCGGCGCCGTCAGCGTCGACGGCATCCCGGTTGGACAGATGGAGATTGTCGAATTCGACGATCCAAACGTCCTGCGCAAACTCGGCTCCAACCTGTTCTCCGCCGGCGGCGTGGAGCCTAGGCCGGCCGCCTCGGTCGACATCCGCCAGGGGCATTTGGAATCGTCCAACGTATCGACCCCCGAGGCGGCCGTTCGACTGATTCAAGCGACGCGACATTTTGAGACGTTGCGCCGAGCCACGTCGCTCATCGGCGACGACATGGACGGCCGCGCCATTGATTCCCTCGGCCGGACCAGATAGTCCGCCACACAGAACACTGGATGGAAACCTATGATCAGAGCCCTCTTTAGCGCCGCCAGCGGCATGACCGCCCAGCAGCTCAATATCGACAACGTGGCCAACAACTTGGCCAACGCCAACACGACAGGCTTCAAACATCGCCGCGTCCAGTTCCAGGACCTGCTCTACCAGAACCTCGTTTCGCCGGGCACGGCGGCGAGCCAACAGACCACGTTTCCATCCGGCCTCCAGCTGGGTCTCGGAGCCCGCGTCGTGGCCAACGAGGTGATCTTTTCGCAAGGCGACTTTATCTCGACCAATAATCCGCTGGACGTGGTGATCGAGGGGGACGGCTTCTTCCAGGTGTCGCTGCCGACCGGCGAACTCGCCTACACGCGGGCGGGTTCGTTCCACGTCGACCAAGACGGCAACGTAGTGACCGCCAACGGAGATCCGATCGACCCGAACATCGTGATCGCCTCAGAAGCTCTCGACGTCGTGATCGGGGCCGACGGCACGGTCTCCTACACGCAGCGCGGCGCTCAAGAAGCGACCCAGGCGGGCTCGATCCAACTCGCCGGATTCCAGAATCCCGCCGGCCTGAAGGCGCTCGGGAGCAACCTGTTCCAACCGACCGAAGCATCCGGCCCCGCGGTCGTCGGAGTCCCCGGCGACCAGTCGGGCCTGGGGGCGTTGCGCCAAGGCATGTTGGAGAACTCCAACGTCAGCGTCGTCGAGGAATTCATCCACATGATCATGAGCCAACGTGCCTACGAAGCCAACGCCAGAGTCGTGCGAGCCGCCGATGAAATGTACCAGGAAGCTAATGCTCTCAGTCAGTAAACGCGCTTTCTTCATCCTTTGCTTAACCATGCCGCTGGCGGCTGATGAGGTCGACGAGGTGCGCAGGGTCGACCTGCCGGGGCCGGAAGTCCGGGCCTCGGACCTCCTGCCCCAGTGGTCCGCCAGCACCGCGGTGTTTGCGAAGTCGCCGCTGCCCGGCGCGACGCGACGAGTGCCGCGCGGCGAGCTGGCTCGCTGGGCCCGCGCGGCCGGATTGGAAGCGACCTCGCTGCCCGCCGCCCTGCTCTTGCGCCGGCGGACGCGAACGGTCGGCGAGGACGAAGCCGGAGACCGAATCGCGCAAGCCGTGGCGGCCCAGGCCTCACGGCCTCTCGAGCAGATTACGGTCGAGGTGCTCTCTCTCGGGCGCCCGGTCGTTCCCGACGGCGAGTTGAGCTTCAAGCCGGGCGGACCGTTTCGAATCCTCAACCGCGCGGCTCATTTCTCTCTGCGTTGGAGCGAAGCCGGTGGACGCAGCGGCGTACTGACGGTCGAAGCCGTAATCAGAGTCCAAGGCCGCTGGTTGCAGGCGCGCCACGACCTACGAGCCGGCGCGACTCTTGACGCAGGTGCGTTCGAACTCCGCGAGGGCGACCTCGACGATGCCTCACGTGACTACGTGGAATCGTTTGACGAGCTCGTCGGGCGGCGGCTCAACCGACCGGTCCGCGCCGAAACTGCACTGTTGCGCGCGGCGTTGGCGGTGAAGCCGGACATTGAGCGGGGAGACATCGTCGACCTGCGCGTGCGCATCGGCGGAGTCCAGCTGCGCACGGCCGCCCGGGCCGAGTCGGCGGGCTCGCGGGGCGACCTGATCGCGCTCCGCAACTTGGAATCGGGCGGACGCGTCCTGGCGCGGATCGTGGACAGCCGCACGGCGGAGGTAGATCGACGATGACTCGACTGATTGTGATTCTATGGACGGCCGCCGCGGCTTTGAGCGCGCAGACGACCGAAGCGGCGTTGGAGCGCTATTTGGAGGAATCGCTCGGAGCCCGAGAGCGATTCGCACCGGCGCCGGGATCGCTGTTCACCGCGCAGTCTTACTTCACCGACTTGGCGCGTGATCCGCGCGCTTCGCGCGCCGGCGACCTGATTACGGTGATCGTCGCCGAGCGGGCGAGCGCGTTGACCAGCGGCGCGACCACGCAGTCACGCAACTCGGCCACCGACGCCTCCATCGGGAATCTGCTGGGACAGGTATCGCCGCTCGGGGCGCTGCCGAACTTGTTCAATCAGTCGCGGGATTCCAGCCTGCAGGGGCAAGCTTCAACCAGCCGCCAGACCAACGTAACGGCGGTGATCACCGCCCACGTCACGCACGTGATGCCGAACGGCAATCTGGTCATCGAAGGCGCGAAAGAGGTGGCCGTCAACGACGAACGCCAATTGGTTTGGATCCGGGGCGTCGTGCGCCAGGCGGATCTACAGCAAGACAATTCGGTGGGCTCGGAACGCATCGGGATGCTCGACCTCCGAGTGAACGGCAAGGGCATCGTCCATGCCGCCATCAAGCGGCCGAACGCGCTCTACCGCTTCTTCCGTGCACTATTGCCTTTCTAACCACCTGCGAGTGACCCCCAATATGCCAATTCGACTTCTAGCCGCCGTGCTCCTGCTTTGGCCCCTGGCGGCGTCCGCATCAGCTTCCATCCGCGTGAAGGACCTGGCGACGATTGAGGGCGTCCGAGACAACCAGTTGATCGGGTACGGCCTGGTCGTCGGACTGGCGGGAACCGGGGATCGCCAACAGACGGTCTTTTCCACCCAGAGCCTCTCGAACCTGCTGCGCAAAATGGGGGTCAACGTCGACCCGATCGGGCTGCGGGTCAACAACGTCGCCGCCGTGATGGTGACGGCGGTATTGCCGCCTTTCGCCGGGTCGGGGACGCGTCACGACACGGTCGTCTCCTCGATCGGCGACGCCGCCAGTCTGCAAGGCGGAACGCTGCTGCTAACCTCGCTGCGGGCGCCGGACGGACAAGTCTACGCAGCCGCGCAGGGGTCGATCTCCATCGGAGGATTCGGCGCGGGCGGCGGAGGAACCGGCGTCCAAGTGAATCATCCGACGGTAGGACGCATCCCCGGCGGCGCGCTGGTCGAACGCCCCGCCCCAACGCCGCCGCCGGACCCGAGCGGCTTTCGGCTACAGCTGCGCCGACCCGATTTTGTGACGGCCTCGCGCATGGAACGCGCCTTGATGCTGGAGTTCCCCGAGGCCGAGGTGGAGGCCGAGAGTTCAGCCTCGGTCCTGGTTCGCATGCCGGAGGTCTATCGCGAACGGCCAGTCGACTTTCTGGCCCGCATGGACGTCGTCGAGGTGGAGACCGATCGCCGCGCCCGTGTCGTGCTGAACGAGAGGACGGGGACGGTCGTGATCGGCAGCGAAGTGCGCATTGCGCCGGTCGCCGTGCTCCACGGCTCGCTCACCGTCCAGGTAGTGACCGACTTCAACGTTTCGCAACCCGGTCCGTTCTCAGGCGGACAGACGGTGGTGACGCCGCAGGTCAACGTCCAGGCGACGGAGGAGGAAGCGAAGGCCGCGCTGATTCCCGAGGGGGCGAGCGTCGAAGACTTGGTCACCGGCCTGACCGCCATCGGGTCCACGCCGCGGGACATCATCGCGATCATGCAGTCGATTGCGGCGGCCGGGGCGCTTGAGGCGGAGCTGGAGATCCTATAAATGGAGATTGGAGCGCTTCCTTCCGTCGAACTCGACCGTCCCGGCGCGGCCTCTCGCATGACGAGCGCCGATGCGGCCCAGGAGTTCGAGGCCATCGTGATTGCCGAACTACTCAAGGCCGCTCGCGAAGCCGGCGAGGCTTGGGGCTCAGAGGAGAAGGAGACCGGGTCGGAGTCGTACTTGGAATACGCCGAGCAGCACCTCTCGCGCATCCTGGCGAGTCAAGACCTGCTCGGCTTCAAACGGATCGCCCTGGAGGACTTGGGAGAGAGTGAGCCCGGGACCGGCCAAGCGGCTAATGATTTGGACGAAGCGAGTCGATAAGTCCGGGTAGTATGCGGATAGACGACACGTTCTCAGCGTCAACCGACTTGCGGTCACTCCAAGTCGAGAGGAGTCCGCAGGCCGATGTTGAAGGAACGCGCGCGCCGCGCACCGAACAGCCGGGAGGCGATTCGGCGTCCCTATCGGCGATCGGAGTCGAGGTGTCGCGGGCCTTGGCCGGGGAGTCTCCCGAGAGCGTGGCCCGGGTGGAGCGTGCGCAGCAAGCGTTTGAGGCGGGCGACTCGTTCGGACCTCCCGGCGAGACCGCCGACGCGCTGATCACAAGCGCGCTCGCCGAGACCTCGACCGACAGCCGACTCGAAGCGCTCCAACAGTAGCCGACGACGATGGCCTCGACTGATCCGGTTGCGTCGATTCTCCAGCACATCGATGCTATTGAGGACGCCGTCGCTCATGGCCGCCTGGAGGAGTTCGCCGATCGAGCCGAAAGCCTCGGCGCGGCACTCGACGTCCACTCGCTGCAATCGGCACTGCTCAACGATCAGGCGCAAGCCCAAAAACTCAACTCCCGACTCAACCGGCTGGGCGGCGTGCTGGGCTACATGCGAGCGCTGCAGCAGGCCCTTCAAGGTTTGTCCCAACCGGCCGATGAGGCCTATAGCTCGGCGGCTCCATCGCCGACCGAGCGCCGCACAGCGGCATGGGAGGCGTAGCGCGTCATGGGAAATCTAGCTGGAGCCTTGAGCGCCGCACAGCGTTCGCTGTCTACGTTCTCGCGCGGCTTGAGCGTCACGCAGCAGAACATCGCCAACGCCTCCACGCCGGGCTACGCGCGTCAGAGGGTGGAGCTCTCCACGGCGGTACTGCCCGGCTCTCGCGTCGGACAGGGAGCTGAGATCAGCGCGGTCCGTTCGTTGCGCAGCAGCCTCCTCGAGTTTCAAGCCCAAGCGGCCCTTCAACAAGAAGCACAATTTGGCCGCACACAGGAGTTCCTGGCGGCCGTCGAACCGACATTCCAACTCTCTGGAACCGGGTCCCCGGCGGCGGGCGTCGATCGATTCTTTCAAGCCGTCGGCAGTCTGTCAGTGAACAGCGGCGATCTGAGCGCGCGGAAGGAAGTGCTCAGCGCGGCAGACTCGGCGGTGCGCAACTTCCGCAGCGCAGCCGACGGGTTGTCGGACCACTCGGCCACGCTGCAGGGCGAGGCGCGAGCGACCGTACGACAAATCAATTCGCTGCTCGAACAAGTCGCCGAACTCGAGTCCAAGCGCGGCGCCAACGATCCGCTCGCGCCCAACACCGGCGTAGAGACCCGATCGCAGCAGGCTCTGGACGAGCTTTCGGAACTGGTCGGCTTCACCCTGCAGCGCCAGCGCGACGGGACGCTCTCGGTGATCGCCGGCTCGAGTCCCGTGGTCACCGGCGACCGCGTTCGGCCGTTGAGCGTTTCCGTCACCGACGCCGGGATTCGAGTCCTGAATTCCAACGGCCAGGACATCACCGAAACCCTCGAAGCGCAAGGCGGCAAGCTCGGGGCCGTCTTGGACGCGCACAACCGCATTCTGCCCGGATTGCAGTCGGACCTGAACCGCCTGGCGAAGGGGTTCGCCGACGACGTCAACGAACAACTGGCAGCCGGGGTCGATCAAGCAGGCCAACCCGGAAGGGACTTGTTCGAGTACGCCACGAGCTACGTCAGCGGCGCCGGGCGCACGGCCGGGGTCAGCGGGGCGGTGACGCCCGCTCCTTCCGCTTCCGTCACCGTCGACTTCACCGGCGGCGTGACCGGATCCATTACCGCCGTCGTCGACAGCTTCCACGTGGGAGCCGTCGCGGACGTGCCGGTCGGCGGCGAGACGATCACTCTCCGCTTCCAAAGCAGCGACGGCGCCGTGGATCGCACGCTGACCACCGCGCCGCTGCTCGGCGGCGAGTCGACCGACGACATCGCCACGCGCATCAACGACCGGATCGCACTCGACCCGGAACTGTCAGGGCTCGTGACAGCCTCGGCATCCGGCGGAGCCGTCAAGCTGGTCTTGTCCGAGGAAGCTGGACAAGGATTCAGCTTCACCGCCTCCACTAGCGACCCCGGCTTCACAAACGGACTCGAATCGGGGGGGACGCTGGGAGGGCAATCGGCTCGCGAGTTGGCGGACGCCCTCAACGCGCAGATCGCGCTCAACCCGGACCTCGCCGACGCGGGAATCCGGTTCACCTCGGCCGCGGGGGAGCTGCGCCTCGACGGCGACGTCGCTTTTGACTTCTCCGCAACCGACAGCGACCCGGCCGCCACGGGGTTCGCCTCCGGCCTCGATGGGCTGAGCGAAACCGCCGGCGGAGCGAACGCGGCGGGGACTTTGCGCCTCGCCGATTTGACGCCGTCACAGTTAGCGGCAGGCGGGCCGAATGAGCCCGGGGGCGGCTCGAATGCGGTCGCATTGGCCGCGCTCGCCGACGAGGGATTGGTCGGCGGACTTACCTATACGGACTTCTACGCAGGCGTGGTGACCGACCTCGGCGCCGAAGCGCAGGCCAACCAATCACAGCTGACCACGCAGCAGAGCATCACCTTGGTTGCACAGGGGGCCAGAGACTCGTTCTCCGGCGTCGACGTCAATGAGGAAGCGGTCCAACTGCTGCAGTTTGAGCGCGGTTACTCGGCCATGCTGCGGGTCATCCAGGTGCTCGACGACCTGAGCAGCGAGGCCCTGACGCTCGTTCGCTAGGAGGCATGGAGATGCGTACGCCGGCCCTTGCACAATCCCGTCTCACGCTCCTGGATATCCGAGCAGCGGCCGAACGGCGTGCAGACGCCACCCTTCGTATCTCTTCGGGAATTCGAGTCTCAAAACCCTCCGATTCGCCCTCGGACGCGGCGGGCATCGTACGGACGAGCTCCGAACTCGCCCGCATTGATCGTTTCCAATCCGACCTGGAGACCACCCGCTCCGAACTCCGCGCCGTGGACGGAGCCCTCTCTGGGTCGATCGACGTTCTGCAGCGCGCGTTGGTCTTGGCGACACAGGCCGCCAATACGACCTTGGACGCCGGCACGCGAGCGAAGATCGGGGAGGAGATCTCCGGCCTGCAGCGACACCTGGTCTCGATCGGCAACACCGTCCACAACGGCCGGCACGTCTTCGCCGGAGGCAACGACCAGCAAGCCCCCTTTGACCTCGATCTCAACACCGGAGAAGTCGCCTATACCGGAGATTCCGTCGGGCGAGCCGTCACGCTTCCAGACGGCCGGCCGGCGTCGATCTCCTTGCCGGGCGACGAGATCTTCCTGACTCCAGACGAGGCGGTCGGCGCCGGACGAACGCCCCAGACGACGGGGTTGCCTCCCGATCCTCCCATCGGCGTGGGCGTCTCCTTCTCAGGAGGGCTCGACACCGTCGTCAGCGTGGATCTCGAAGGTCACTTCGTGGCCTCCGCGCCGCCCGCCGGCGCGGCGCCCGGGGACGTGGTCACCGTCACGTTCACCAGCAAAGACAACGCTCTATCCGGAACCGTCTCCACCCCTCCTCTGGCTGGGGGCGAAGACGCGTCCGCCATCGCGCTACTGCTCAACGGCGCGATCTCCGCGGATCCGCAATTGGCCGGGCAAGTCTCGCTCGGAGAGGAAGGAGGAGCCCTCAGAGTCTCCGTTTCCGAGAGCGCGGGAGTGGGTTTCGATTTCAGCAGCTCCGTTGCCGGTTCAGCCGTCACCGGCCTTGAAAGCGGCGGCTCCATCGGAGGCTTCTCGGCGGAAGAGATTGCCGCCGCTTTGAACGACCGCGCCGCGCAGAACGAGGCTCTCGTAGGTGCGGGCGTGCGCTTCTCGGCGCGCGACGGTGAGTTGGTCGTCGACGGCGACGTCGACCTCACCATCGAAGTGATCGACTACGACCGCGGAACCGACTTTCGCTCAGGGCTAGCAGGCGTCCATCGCATCGGCGGGGCGCAATCCGGCAACGTCTTCGGGACGTTGGATCGGCTGGCGACCGCCCTCCGGGACGACGACGTGGAATCCCTGGCCGGCATCGTCGACAGTCTCCAGCGCGGCGTCGACCGGGTCTCCCAGTCGCAAGGATTCTATGGGGCGACGCTCAACCAGGTCGAAGTCACGCTGGATCGGTTGAATGCTACGGAGGGCGTCAACGTCGAGCGCCTATCCGCCCATCGCGACGCCGACCTGCTGGCCGCCATCGGCGACCTACAATCGGCGACGGCGGCGGAAGAGGCTGCCATCCAGGTGGCGGGGCGCGACCGCCCCACGCTGCTCGACGTCATCGGTTAGCATCGGCCCCTCGCCCCCGAGCCTCCCCACCAACACCCTCGCGGCGCAGCCCGTCGAGATCGCTCTGCTACTCTCAAGTCGCGCTCGCCGATCGTTCTCCCGTTCGTTCGGAGAAGGAAGGAGACGCCCTATGCGTTCGCTGCTGTTGGGTCTGTTTGTCGTAGCCGGAGCGTCGGCTCAGGTACTGGAAATTGAGCAAGTCGCGGGCGTTGCCGACGGCTTCGCTGGAAGGGTCCTGCAGGACTTTGTCCAAGCCAAACAGACCACCCTGTGCGAGCCCACAGGCTTGGCGGTCGGCGCTGACGGCACGCTGTTCATAGGCGACTCGTGCCGCGGTGCGGTGCGTGCGGTCTCTGCGCAGGGAGTCATTCGAACGGTGGCGGGCGCCGGGTTGGACGCGGACCGCGTCCCCTTCACCGGCAACGCCCCTGCGCGGTTAGCCGGGTTGGGAAGAGTCTACGGGATTGACATGGACCGGGACGGCGCGCTCTATGTCGCCGCAGAGCAGGATACAGTACGCATCTCTCCCGAGGGCCATATCGACCGGCTGGGATTCGGGGCCTTCGACGTGGCCGTGGACGGCCTCGGCAACGTGTACGCCGCCGCCAATGAAGTCGTCTACCGGCTAGGAGCTGAACCGACGATCGTTTTAGGCGCGACCGACCGACTGCTCGGCGTCTTCGGCATTGCCGCCGACGCTTTGGGCAACGTCTACGTGGCCGAGAGTCGCGCGCACCTGATTCACCGGCTAGCGCCGGACGGGACGCTCCATGCCGTGGGCGGCGTGCGGGGCGAAGCCGGTACGGGATCGGACGGCGACGGCGTGCCCGCAACGGCGGCGCGGTTCAATCGGCCGCTGGACGTGGCTTTGGGCCCCGACGGGAGTCTGTTTGTTGCGACGGAGGATCGTGTGCGGCGGATTGATCCGCAAGGGATGACGACCACCGTGGCAGGCGGCGGCTCAGGCCCGCGCGCGGACTATTTCGGCGACGGCGGGCCTGCAACCAACGCATCGCTGACCCGACCTTGGGGACTGGCGGTTTCCGACGAAGGCGATCTATTCATCGCAGAGCGATCGAGCGGTAGGGTGCGGAGAGTAGACGGCTCCTCGGGCGTCATCACGACCTATGCCGGTTCAACGTCCTTCACCGGGGACTCGACGCATGCCGAAACAACCGCCGTCGCGCGACCGTCCGGGCTCGCGTTTGACGCCTCGGGCGTCGGCTACTTTGCCGACACGCTGAACCACCGCGTGCGGCGCATCGGGCCGGACGGGTCGATTGCGACAGTGGCGGGTAACGGCGAGTCAGGGTTCTCGGGCGACGGCGGCCCGGCGACAGAGGCGCGACTGTCGTTTCCGGCGGGCGTGGCCCTGGGCCCGCTGGGCGAGCTGTACATCGCGGACACGGTGAATAACCGGATTCGGCGCGTGGGCCTGGACGGAGTGATCTCCACGCTCGCCGGCGACGGGACGTATGCGTTTCGCGTCGACGGCGGCCCGGCCAGCGCCGCTTGGTTGGCGGCGCCCAAGGACGTGGAGATCGACGCGGAAGGAGCCGTGATCGTCGCCGACACCGACAACCATCGCGTGCGCCGAATCACTCAGGACGGTGTGATCCGCACGATTGCGGGCAACGGCGAGGTGGGAACGAACGGGGACGGCGGGCTGGCCTCCGAGGCCCAGTTGATCATTCCCGAAGACATCGCCGTAGCGGCGGACGGATCCATCTATATCGCCGACCCGGGCGGCCAGAACGTCCGCCGAGTTCTGACGGACGGCCGCATCGATACGGTGGCGGGACGGCCGACGGCGTTGGCGATCGACGGATTGACGAGCGTAGCCGCCGACCCGGACGGGACAATCTACGTCGCTGCGAACCGGACCGTGCACCGATTGACGGGAACAGGCGAGTTCCCCGCCCTGGACGTGCGAGACGCCGACTCAGGGTTCCGTCCCGCGGGCTCCCTGGAGGCGCGCCTCGGCGTGGACCCATTCTCGCGGCTATGGCTGGCCGGGAGCGCCGGGGTGTTTCGCGAGCAGAGCCCGGGATTTCGGTTGCCGCTGGTGGGCCTGAACGGATTGCAAATCGGAAGTCGGAGGGGGGTCCTGCCGCTCTCGCCGGGGGCGATCATCCAGGTGTTTGGACGGCGGTTCGGCCTGGAGTCCGGGCAGGCGGCGCAGTTGGACTCTTCCGGTATGCTGCCGAGAGCGATCGGCGATCTCGAGTTGCGACTGGACGGTGAGCCGCTTCCGTTGCTGTTCGGTTCCGACGGACAGGTGAACGCCGTGGCGCCGATGGATCTGGACACGGCGGCGCTACACGAGTTGCGCGCGGTGGCGGCGGGCTTGGGATCGAACGTGGTGCGCCTGGCGGCCGTGGAGGCGACGCCCGCCGTCTTCACCAACGACGGCCATGCGGCGGCGTTGAACCAAGACGGCACGGTGAATCAATCCGGCGCGGGAGCAGCGCCCGGTTCGATCGTAAGCCTGTTCTCGACCGGCATGGGGCCGATGGCGACGCGGCTGGCCGACGGACAGGTGGCGTCGGGCGAGTTGGTCCTGACTTCGCTGCCGGTGACGGCCACCGTGCAAGGGATTCCCGCCGAAGTCGTGTACGCAGGCGTCGCCCCAGGGCTGATCCACGGCGTGGTCCAGGTGAATATACGTCTGCCTGAGGGACTTGCTGACGGACTCGTCGGCGTTGTGGTCTTCGCGGGAGCCGCGCCGTCTCAGGTTGCGACACTAGCGGTCAATTAGCCGCGTTACGGCATCGGGTTGACCTGGGCCCGATCGGCCCAGGCTTCCCAACTGGCAGCCATCTCCTGGACGCGTTCAGGCTCTCGGGAGGCGAGGTCGGTGGTTTCGGTGCGGTCTTGGGCCAGGTTGTAGAGTTCCCAGGGTTTGCCCGATAGAGCCACAATCTTCCAGTCGCCCTGGCGCATAGCGCGGGCGCCAAAGTGCTCGTAGAAGATCGGACGCGACGGATCGAGCGTGTCTCCTTCAAAGACGGGGCGGAGGCTGCGGCCTTCGAGCGGAATGGTCCTGCGTCCCGCGAACGTCTCGGGGACCCGCGCGCGACCGACGTCCATCGCCGTAGCAACCAAGTCCACGACGTGGCCGGGTTGCCCCGTGATGGATCCCGCCTCCAACTGCATGCCTGCAGGCCAGTGGACGATCAACGGCGTTGCGGAACCGCCCTCGTATTGTTCTTTTTTCCAATATCGGAACGGCGTGTTGGCGGCGTTGGCCCACATGGGGCCGATGCCCGCGTAGGTGTTCTGAGCCCCCGGCATGCGACGCTTGCGCGTCGTGTAGCCAATGCGATTGCCGTCGCGCGTGTGTGACGGCCGATCGAAGCCGGGCAGGTAATGCTGCGGCTCCTCGGGGCTGGCGCCGTTGTCGGAGAGGAAGACGATCAGCGTGTCGTCCATCTCGCCGATGCTTTCGAGGGCGCTCGTGATCCGGCTGAGGCCTTGGTCGAGGCGGTCAACCATCGCGGCGTGGACAGCCATGGCCCGCGCGTCGAACTCCTGTGTCGGGTTGTCTTTCCATGCGGGCCCGGCGTCGGCGCGGGCCGAGAGTCGAGCCGTCTCAGCGTCCAACAGGCCGTTGTCGACCATGCGCTGGTAGCGCTCCTTACGAATCTCATCCCAGCCGATCTTGTAGCGGTCCTTGTATTTTTCGATGTCTTCGGGCAGAGCTTGTAGCGGCCAGTGCGGGGCGGTGTGCGCGACGTAGAGGAAGAACGGCTCGTTACGACGGCCGAGTTTCTCGACCATCTCGGCGGCGCGATCGTTCAGCCAGTCGGTGTAGTAGAAGCCCTCGGGCACGGAGGGGATGGGACGCTCGTTGTGGACGAGCGAGAACGGGTCAAAGAAGTCGACGACGCCCCAGATGGTGCCGAGGTGTTCGTCGAATCCGCGATTGACCGGGTAGGTCTGCACGCGCGAGAAGGGGCCGAGGTCGAGGAGGTGGCTGACCCAGAGGGCGTTCATGGGCGAGTCGGGGGTGAGCGAGAGATGCCACTTGCCGACCATGCCAGTGCTATAGCCGGCGGCGCGGAGCATCTCGGCGATGGTGGGCGTGTGGGCCGCGAGTTCGCCTCGATAGCCGGGTTTGCCGGTGTCGTGCGTCATGCGCCCGAGGCCGGTTTGATGCGGGTAGAGGCCGGTCATCAGAGAGGCGCGCGTGGGGCAGCAGCGGGAGGCGTTGGAGAAGTTGGTGAAGCGTAGGCCGTTCTCAGCGAGCCGGTCGAGGTTGGGTGTATCGATTTCACCGCCGTAGCAGCCGAGGTCGGAGTAGCCGAGGTCGTCGGCCATGATGACGATGATGTTGGGGCGCTCCGCGGCGACGGCAGACAGCGCGAAGAGGGCGAGCGCGGCTAGGCGATGCATCTGCAACAGGATACTCGGGGACTAGCGTTCCGCGACGAAGTAGGCCGCGCCAAAGATCAGGCCGAACACCACGAGTAGAACCCTCATCACCCTCCGGTGCATTCCAGTGATCGGTTCATCACCGTGCGGAGGGTACAGCTCGCATCCACTGAGGCCCAGTGCAACGAAGCCGCAGGCCATGACAAGCATGCCGACCCAGTCTGCGTGAGTCACCGCATCCTCAATCCACCACGCATCGAAACCCCAAATTATTCAAGCCGGAATCCGGCTCCGTCTGCATCCGGGACGCGACCCGGTATCCCTGGCAGAAGTTCACGCTGCACAGCCAGCTACCGCCGCGCTGAACCCGTTGGACGCCTGAACTCGGTCCGCGCGGATTCTTGGTCGGAGACTTGCGATAGTACTCGGCATCAAACCAGTCGTTGGTCCACTCCCAGACGTTGCCCGTGATGTCGTACAGCCCGTAGCCGTTCGCCGGGAAGCTCTTCACCGGCGCGACTCCGGGAAACCCGTCTTTCACCTCGTCGTGGTCCGGGAAGTAGCCTTGCCACGTGTTGGCCCGGAACTCGCCTTTCGGATTGAAGTCGTCGCCCCAGGCGAACGCCGCGTCGTCGAGGCCCCCTCGTGCGGCATACTCGTATTCCGCCTCGCTGGGCAGCCGTCCGCCTCGCCATTCGCAGTAGGCGTTCGCGTCCATCCAGGACACGTGATACACGGGGTGATCCATGCGTTCGTCGATCGACGTATCCGGCCCTTCCGGATGGCGCCAATCGGCGCCCTTCACGAGGTCCCAAGCTGTCGCGCCTGGAAAGAACACGCCGGAGTCGCCAAGCTCCTCGGCGGTCGTCACGTGCCCGGTCGCCTCAATGAACTTCTCAAACTGGGCGTTCGTGACCTCCGTCTCATCCATCCAAAACGAGTCCAGCACGACCCGGTGGATCGGCCCTTCAAACGGCATCCCCCGATCGGTGCCCATGAGAAACTCGCCGCCCTCAATGCGAACCATGCCGGTAGTGTCCGGGGGGGTACAGGACCAGCCCATCACCGCAGCAAGACAGAGTGACAAGTGTGCACGGGAGATCACCCGCGTATTATAGTTCGCTGATCATGCCGAAGACTCTCACGCGCAGAACTGCCTTGACCAGCGTCGGCATCGCCGCCGGAGCGGCGGCCTTGCAAGCAGACCATGACGGACCGCGCCTAGAACGCCGCGGCTACCAGCCTTCAAGGGGAGGCCAGGAGCGTGACCACTACCTTTACCTCCCGCCGGGGTTCGACGACGATCCGTCGAAGAAGTGGCCGGTCTTGCTCTTCCTGCACGGCAACGGAGAGCGCGGCGACGGCCTCGATGAGCTGAAGTACACGATGCTCCACGGGCCGCTCCGCGAGGCGTGGATCCAGAAGCGCGACCTGCCCTTCATCATCATCCAGCCGCAACTCGATTGGTACACGCGTCGGCGACCACAAGGGACCCGCCCCGAGCCTGGCGAGCGAGCCGACGGGCCTGGCCCGGAGCGCCGGCACGGCGACCGGATGACCTCACCGATGATTCGGACCGAATCGGGCGCTCCTCCGCGCTGGGGCGCCACGTTGCCGGAGGGTTGGGGCGAAGTCGAGCAGGATCTCCTCTCCATGGTCGACGCCGTCCTGGAGGACTATCGGGGCGATCCCGAGCGCGTCTACCTCACCGGACTCTCCTACGGAGGCTTCGGCACTTGGCTGATGGCGGCGAAGCATCCAGAGAAGTGGGCGGCTGTGGCCCCCATCTGCGGCGCTGGAGACCCGAAGACCGTACAGCCGATCGCCGATCGGCAGTTGCCGATCTGGGCCTACCAAGGCGGACGGGATCCAGTGATCGAGACCGAGTACGTCCTGCGAACCGTGCGCGCGCTGGAGGCGGCCGGACACGCCGACGTACGCTTCACGGTCCATGAGGACCTCGGCCACAACGTGTGGACTCGCGTGTATGAGAGCGAGGATTTCTACCGCTGGCTGCTTGCGCAGCGCAACCAACAAGGCCGATCCAGCTAAACTAAGTCCCCATGCCTCTGATCGTAAACGGCGAAGAAGTCCCCGAGGCGGCGATCGCCCAAGAAGCGCAATCGTTGATGCAGCGCTTCCAACAATTGACGCCTGAACAGCGGGCCCAAAACGGCTTTGACGACGCGGCGATGCAGGCGCGGGCGGACGAGTGGGCCCGGGAAAACCTCATCGAGCGCGCGCTGATGCGCCAGCAGGCGGCGGCGGACAAGAGCCCCATTCCCGACGAACCCGTCGAGAAAGCCGTGGAGGCGATGACCAAACGGATTGGAGGAGAAGAGAAGTTCAAGGAGGCCGGGGTGACGCCGGAACTCCTCCGCAGCGAAGCGGAATTGAGCATCCGACTCGACCGCTTGCTGGCATCGGTGACGGCCTCGGTCAAGGACGCGAAGTCGAAAGACGTCGCCGCGTTCTACCGCAAGAACAAGGACCATTTCCTCATCGGCGAGAGCGTGAGAGCGGCACACATCGTCAAACACGTGAATGAAGACGTGACGGAAGAGCAGGCGCGCGAAGCCATTGACGACGCCCGGCGACGACTCGACGCCGGCGAGGAGTTCGAGAAACTGGCCGATGAATTCTCCGACTGCCCGGGCTCCGGAGGTGATCTGGGGTGGTTCGCGCGCGGCAAGATGGTCGAGGAGTTTGAAGCCGTCGTATTCGAGATGGAGCCGGGCGACATTTCCCAGCCCTTTAAGTCGGTATTCGGATTCCACATCGCCAAGCTCAACGACAAGCGCCCGGCCGCCCACCGGCCGTTGGACGAGGTCAAGCCGGAGATCGAGCGACAGCTTCGGCAGGAGAGCGAGACCAAGGTTGTCGAAGAGTACGTGGACGCGCTGCGGGCCAAGGCGGACATCGTCAATACGCCGACCCCGGAGGCCGTAAAGGCGACATGAGCGACGGGATCGCCAAACCCCATCCGTGTTGCGTCCCCAGCATTCAGCGAGCGGAGCGCCTAGAGGAGTCTCGCCACCTAGCCCAGTGTCGGAACAGGGTGGAGTCGGGCTCGACCGAGGGCATGATCCAGCTCGACGGCGGCCGATTCCTGATGGGCACCGAGTATGAGCGCGGTTTTCGGGCGGACGGCGAGGGGCCGGTGCGCGAGGTCCGGCTGGACCCGTTCTGGATTGACGCCCAACCGGTAACGGTCGACCAGTTTGAGCACTTTGTCCGCAAGTCGGGTTACGTCACCGAGGCGGAGCGTTTCAAGTGGTCGTTCGTCTTCCACGCCCAGGTGCCTGACAGCCTCTACGCAGAACTCGTGGACGACACCGTGCTGAACCACGAGTGGTGGTGCAAGGTGCCGGAGTCGGATTGGCGCAGGCCGGAGGGCCCAGGATCGTCCATTGACGATCGCCGCGATCACCCCGTCACCCACGTCTCATGGACCGACGCCGCAGCCTATGCGGAGTGGGCCGGGAAGCGGCTGCCAACCGAGGCGGAGTTCGAGTTCACACAGCGCGGCGGTACCGAACAGCAGCTCTATTGGTGGGGCGACGATCTGGAACCGGACGGCAAGCACCTGTGCAACGTCTTCCAAGGCGACTTTCCGCGTACGGATCTCGCTGAAGACGGCTACGCCGGCACGTGTCCGGTGGATGCGTTTCCTGCGAATCCCTACGGCATGCTTTCCTCCATCGGCAACGTGTGGGAATGGACCGCCGACTGGTTTAGTCCCGACTATCATGTGACCGCCACCCATGTGAATCCGGTGGGGCCTCCGACCGGGAAGGGGCGCGTGATGAAGGGCGGGAGTTACCTCTGCCACGAGTCCTACTGCAATCGCTATCGGATCGGGGCTCGCACGTCGAACACGCCCGACAGCTCGACGGCGAACTTGGGTTTCCGTTGCGCCCGCGACGTCTAACGTTCGCCGACATTCGCTAACTTGTTGGAAGTGCCCGAGGAATCCCCCTACGACTCGATCGTTCTCGTCTCCTTCGGGGGGCCGGAGAAACGTGAGGACGTGCTGCCGTTTCTTGAGAACGTGCTGCGCGGCAAGAACGTTCCGCGCGAGCGAATGCTTGAAGTCGCCGAGCACTACTATCACTTCGACGGCGAGAGCCCGATCAACGATCACAACCGGGCATTTCTAAAGGCGCTGCGCACGGAGTTGGACGGAGTCGGAATCGACCTGCCCCTCTATTGGGGCAACCGGAATTGGCATCCGCTCTTACCCGACACCTTGCGGCAGATGACCAACGACGGGAAGAAGCGGTCCTTGGCGTTCGTGACGTCCGCGTTCGGCTCGTACTCGGGATGCCGCCAGTACCGAGAAGACATCGCGCGGGCGCGGGAGGAAGTGGGCGGCCAGGCTCCGCAGGTAGACAAGCTCCGGAACTTCTTCAACCATCCCGGCTTCATCAACGCAATGATCGACCGCGTGAAAACGGCTCTCGCGGAGCTGCCCGAGAACGCGCGCGGCGATGCGAAGATCCTCTTTACCGCGCACAGCGTCCCGCTCTCGATGGCCAAGACGTCTCCCTACGTCGAACGGCTGCAAGAAGCCTCTCGTCTGGTCGCGGAAGCCGTGCGACACGAGCACTGGGAGCTCGTATGGCAAAGCCGTAGCGGACCTCCGCAGCAACCCTGGTTGGAACCCGATATCTGCGACCGCATGCGTGAGCTTCACGAGGCCGGCGACCTGGATAGCCTAGTCGTCGTGCCCATCGGCTTCCTAAGCGACCACATGGAAGTGCTCTTCGATCTGGATACGGAGGCGCGGGATCTGGCTGCGGAGTTGGGGGTCGAGATGGTCCGTGCCGGAACGGTCGGAGTGCATCCGCAGTTTGTGCAGGGCGTTCGCGAACTAATCGAGGAGCGGCTGAATCCGAACAAGGAACGGGCGGTCGTCGGCCGGATGCCGGCTTGCGAAGATCAGTGCCCGGCAGACTGTTGCCCGAAACCGGTCCGCCCTCAGGCCAGACCGGCAACCTAGACTTCGGCCTCCAGCGTCTCCGCGTTCCAGCGGATCTTTCGTCCAGCCTCAATCGATCGGTTCGCCAACTGCAGGATCAACGCCGCCTGAAAGCCCTTTTCGATGGGCGCGGTCGGCGTCGCACGCGTACGGACGCATTCCAAGAAGTTCTCGACGTGATCGACCGTGGCCTGGCTGAATCCACCGGGTACTTCCTTATTGAGGGCCGCAACAGCGGGATCAGCAGCATCGTAGATACGCAGCGATTCCCGGCCGATGTCCATCCGCGCTCTATCGCCGTCATAGGCGTTCAGCTGGTCGTCCTTGCTCTCATACTTCATGGCGGCATAGTTGATGGTGAACACCGCTAGGAAGTCCTCGGGGTATTCGGCAACGACGACGACCGATTCAGGTTGATCCGCACCGTCCATGTGTCCGCCACAGGCCGAAGCGGCGACGGCGGTGGGGAAACCGGCGTCCATGATCATATGGATCGCGTCGTAGATATGGGCGCCTTGATCAATTACGATCCCCCCGGCGTAGTCGGCCATGTGGCGCCAATTGAAGAAGTGATCCGGATTCGGAGCGACGTTGCCGCTGCGCTCGGCCGCCGGACCCAGCCACTGTTTCCAATCAAGCGGCCCCTCCAGCCTGCGTCGACGTATCGAGGTCTGGCTATTCAGCCAGTAGGTGCGAACCATGCGAACCGTGCCGAGACGCCCGGCTCGACGGATGTCGCGAGCTTCCTGGTAGAGGCCGAAACTGCGCCGCTGCATCCCGACCTGCACGACGCGATCGGACTTTCGTTGCGCCTCCACGAGCTCCTTCCCTTCCTCCGGCGTGTGGCACAGCGGCTTCTCGACGTAGACGTCTTTCCCCGCAGCCATCGCGTCAAGGGTCATGCGGTGGTGCCAATGCTCGGGCGTGCCGATGAGAACCGCGTCGATTTCCGGATCGTCCAGCAACTGCCTGTAGTCGCGATAGGCCTTCGTGCCGGGACCGGCGATGGAAAGCCCCTCTTCAAGATTCGGTTCGTAGACGTCGCAGACCGCGTGGACCTTCACGTTCGCCGACTTCTGGAACTTGATCATCACGCGGCGACCGCGTCCTCCGGCGCCGATCAAGCCAAGCGTGATGCGCTCGTTGGGAGACTGCGCAAGCGCGGCGGCGGAAGAAGAAAGCAGAAAAATTCGGCGGTCCATAGCTGCCGGATTCTAGCAGGCCGAGAGACCTAGAGGCCTAGAGCATTCCGCAGGCTTCGAGCAAGGATCGCTGCACGATGAGATCGTGGCTCGCGCTGTAGCGCGGAGCTCGTTCTCCCCGGATCACCCCCGCCAGTTCGATGAAGTCCGTCTCATATGGCGGCGCATCCACGGTGAGTTTCAGTTCCTCCCATCCGTCGCCAAGGTCAACCGCCAGTCGCCCGTCGGGTGCGAAGGGCCGCACGGTTGCGGTGCCCTTCGTGCCCAGAATCTCGAACGTCCGATAGTCGCCTCCGTTGGGTTGCATGGCTGCGACGTAGACTTCCGCCATCGCGCCGTCATACTCAAGCAACGCCAAGGTGTTATCGGCCAATCCGTCGTCGAAGTCGCCGTCGTGACGGAGGCGTCCCTTCACGCTGTTGGGAGCGCCCAGAACCTCGACGATGCGGTCGATCATATGGCCGCCCATCTCAAACATCATGCCG
>Ga0209273_10001046_pt1 | contig 27744 bp, 16 predicted proteins | sample tdAd471_FD_187126 | JGI IMG/M metagenome (GOLD analysis project Ga0209273, IMG submission 187126) | Marine sediment microbial communities from the Atlantic coast under amendment with organic carbon and nitrate - tdAd47.1 (SPAdes)... | ecosystem: Environmental > Aquatic > Marine > Coastal >...
GAAAGGCGACCGATGGTGGTTCCCGACAACTGGCGACGGAAGCGTTGAACTGGGTCCGCACCATCCTCGCCGACAAGGTCCTCGCCGAGCAGATGCAGCTGGTGATCGACGCCTCGCAGAAATCTGCGGACTCGCCCCGCGTGGAAGTACGAGTCGCCGACGACCAGGCCGCAGGATCCGAAACACCGTCCGCTGCATCTGAAAAGTCGACCGACGCACCGGAGAGCGCGAAACCGAAGAGTCCGGTCAGTACAGCAAGCGACACGCCGCCTGAAACCGATCCTCCGGCCGGAGCTGCTCCCAAACAGTGAGCCGGTTTCACAATGCCACGCGTGCGGTCGCCAAAACCACAAACCGCTGACAGGTGCTTCGGGTTGGCGGCCTGCCAACTTCGCGCTCGGCACAGTGCATGTCGAACCGGTGAATGCCGAACCGGTTGCCAGCCTCGCGCGACTGCTGACCGGACGCCGATTTCGAATGCTTCGGCTGAAATCGTGTCGATCGGGCTCAGTCGGATTCGGGCGGGGCGATGCCGAAGTCCTCGATCGAGAGCAGCGATCGAAACGGCAGATTGCGATCGGCGAAGTTGGCCGCTCCGCCTTCCATCCGGTCGACGATCCCGACCATCTGAACGACATCGCAGCCGAATTCCATGATCCGGTCGGCTGCGAGCAGTGCACTGCCGCCCGTCGTCACCACGTCATCAATCACGACGACCTTCATGCCGGGCTGCACCGGGCCTTCGACGTACTTGTTCGTCCCGTGCCCCTTGGCTTCCTTGCGGACGAGAAACCCCAGCAGTTCCCGCCCACGCTCGGCGGCAGCCGTCAGGACACCGCCAACGATCGGATCAGCACCGATCGACATACCGCCAATCGCGTCGTACTCAACGTCTGCCAGCAGGTCGAGGAGGCCTTCGCTGACGTGCCGCAGGCCGGCGGAGTGCAGCGTGATCTGCTTGCCGTCGAGGTAGTACTTCGACTTTTTGCCTGACGCGAGGGTGAAGTCGCCGAACTTGAGGGCGCGCTCATGAAAGAGCTGAACGAGCTGGTCGCGGTCGTACATGAAAAGGGCCTCCGGGCTGCAATCTCGAATTCACGCAGTGGGAATGCCTCATAGCCAAACCGAACGCCACTGGCAATTCACCATCCCGGAGCGGTAAGTCCGTCAGCTACTCGTTGTCGTCTCGACGCTCTCGTTCTTCAACGAGATCACGCAGGGTTTCGTGAATCTCGCGAAGCTGGTTGCTGAGATCCTCGACACGCGCTTCGAGGTGATGAAACCGCTCTTCTGCATGATGCTCGACGTGTTCCCGGTCAGCGTGGCGTGCTCTTTCATGCAGAGTACGATCAATGTGCTGAGCGAGTTCGTGCGTCTGCCGTTCCAACTGCTCAGCCGGCTCATGAAAACCGGCTTCGTGCAGATGACGAACCGCCTCGTGCAGCAGTTCCAGTCCCTCCCGAGCATGCTCGTCACGGGCGTCGTGTTCGGACCGGCCGCGTTCGCGATGCCCTTCTCGCTCGTTCGCCGCGGCACGCTCAATCAATTCTCGCAACTCCCGCTCAACGGCTTCCGCCCGATCCGCCTGACCAGCTTCCCGCAGCTCGGCAATGTGCTGGCGATGTCGTTGAATCTCGATTTCCAACTGGAAACCGCGCACGCGCCGTTCGATCTCGCGTTCGACTTCTTCCGCTTCTGACGCGTGTCCGTTTTCTCGAAGTTCCGCAGCTTCATGCCGCAGCGCCCCGATTGACTCCTCAAACTCCCGATGCTCCGCTCGAACCCGGCGATCACGATCACTCTCGCGTTCCCGTTCTGCCCGTTCGAATCGCTCGTCGCGCTCCGCCAGTTCTTCACCAGCGTCAGCACGAACCTCCGCGGCACGTTCCTGCCGGGCATCTTCCTGGGCACGAACAGTCAGCAGAACTCCACAGACGCCACAGGCAACTGTGGCTGATAGAAGCGTTTGACGAAGCGACATGAGTTGTCTCCAGACGGGCATCAGGTGAACTGAATTTCGAAGCAACACCGCAGTACTTCAGTGAGGCGCGCCAGCATTCTGATAGGCGAGTTCCATAACTCGATTCACTGCGCGACCGCGCTCACCGGTAACAGTCGGCTGACGCTGCGCAACAATGGCGGCAGCGAAATCGGCAATCAATGGCGAATTCAGATTCCCGGCGGGCGGGTGCATCTCAGTTTGACGCTCCGTGTTTCGTTCGATCACCAGCGAGCCTCCGTTGAGCGGGCGCGAGGTCAGCCGGCCTTTCGTACCGAGGACGGCAAACTCGTCCTGCTCTGTATCCGTCCCGAAGAAGCACTGCAGCGTGCCATGAATGCCCGACTCAAACTGCAGAATCAGCGACGCGACGTTCTCCGACTGATAATCAACAGCGATTGTGCCACAGAGCGCTTTGACGTCACGAATCGGTCCGAACATTCGCAGGAACAGTTCAAGCCGATGACTTCCCACATCCATCAGACTGCCGCCACCGCCTTCGCCCGGAATCACCCTCCAGTAACCGTCTTCACCCGGATCAATGGCGAATGGCGTCGACGTGATTGCCGATACGGACAGCACACTGCCGATCGCCCCATCGTCGATCAACTGCGACATCCTCTGAATGACCGGGTAGAACGGTCGATAGTAGGCAACCCCCAGACGGACATCAGCTTCACGGCAGACATCGATCATCTCGTCGCATTCGGCCGTGCTGAGTGCCATTGGCTTCTCGACAAGGACATGCTTGCCGGCCTGCGCAGCCGCGATTGTCTGCGGATGATGGAGATGCACCGGAGTCGCGATGTAGAGCGCATCGATATCGGACGCGCTGATGAGATCGTTCGCCTCTGTTGAGCTGCGATTGACGCCGAACTCATTGCAGAACGCCGCCAGTTTCTGCGGATCGCGGCGGCACAACGCAACCAGTTCACTGTTCGGATCGTCCTGAATCGCTCGGGCAACGCGTTTCCACACAACATCACCGCAGCCGATAATTCCCCACCGAATCGTCACGAAACAATCTCCCGAAAAACTCGACAGCCAACTCGCCGACCAGAGCAGACTCCCGCTCAACAGATGCGACGACAGCCCCTCCAGTCGCGAAGAAACTGACAGCGAAGTTGTGACTGGCAGCAGATCGAATGACAAACGAGTCCGCGCCAATAAAACAGGCCTCGGCGGGATCAAGTCCCGTCGAGGCCTTCAGAGTTGGCACAACCCATCAGAGTGACTTTGGCTTCAGAGACACTCCAGGCTGCCTGTCCCTCACCGGGACTTCTCATTGGTCAACGGCAGAATCCGGCGCTGTTGAGCCCGGCAATGACTCATGCGACTGGGCGTCTGAAGCCCGGTCACGAACCCGCACCGCAACTTTCACCGGCTGCGCTTCGACTCGGCGTTTGATCGCCAGCGTCAGGATTCCATTCTGCAGGTCGGCTTCAACGGATGTCGGGTCGAGGGAATCGTCGAGTCGGACACGACGCTGAAATTCGCCGTAGCGATGCTCGTTGTGTTTCAGTGTCCCCGTTCGCCCAGGAACGACCCGGTTTGCTGAGACCGTCAGCACTCCGGCCTCAATCTGGACATCAACATTGTCCTCGGAAATCCCTGGGACCTCGAACTCAAGGACGACGTGGTCATCGTCTTCCCACAGAGCCATCGGAGCTTGCGCAGACTGCGGCTCGCGAACGGTCCGGCTGACGGAGTTGAAGGCGCTGTCAAACTCGCGTCTCAGTTCATCAAGCGTCGCCGGAGAAACGTTCCAGATTCGGGAAAAAGTCCTGGCTGGTGACATAGCTGCACCTCCTACAATGAAAACGGTCAATGGCTCCGACACTTCGTCTGAGCCGACTACCTGTGACAGTTGCAGGAGCCTCTAAGCATCAGCCGTACCAGTCCTCAATGCGAGACGGTCACATCAGCGTAAGCCATTGTTCTATCAGCTGATACGCTCAATCCAGAATCCCGGACCTGCGGCAGCGAACTGCCACTTTGGCACTCGCAAGACTCGTCAGCGACAAGAGTCTGCAGTGCCATTACGGCAGCAAGACATAACCCGACATCAAAATGCCCCAATTAGAGAGCTTCCAGGATTTGCGAACACTCTGAAGAAGAAGTGCAACTGGCAAAAAGGGCAAGCGACTTGCTTGTCCGGAAGTGATCGACCCACTATTCCTACTCGATACAGCCGTTACATCTATCCCGAAATTCCGAACAGCCGCCGATGTCCTGACAACGGGATTCGGATCGCGGGTTATGTTTGGGAGGCAGGGTTGCCGGGGAGTTCAGGACGCTCTGCGGTATACGAGGTTTCTGTTTTACTGTGTCCCTGACTTTGAATGACTCGGTCACGGGACAGCCTGGAGGAGTTCCCATGAGAAGGCTTGCAAGTGTTTGTTGTGCTGTGGCCGTCGTCGCCGCAGCAACCGCAGCTTCGGCTGCTGAGTACAGTCCGCTGTTCCCGACGCCGGCTGTTGGCCCGGCTGTGGTTGGTTTCGACCACCACAAGGAAGAAGCCAAGAAGGCTGAACCAGTCCATCTGTTTGAGTGCGTCAAGGTCCGCGACTGGGATCACATCGCACCGTGCGCTGAGACGAAGATCGTCAAGGTTCTCGATCCGTGCTGGAAGCCGGATCCGTGTGCCTGCTGCCAGAAGCCGAGCTGCGTTTACGTTGCAGTTTGTGTCCCGAAGCAGCAGTGCTGCCCGAAGCCGAGCTGCTGTGCTCCCGCTCCGTGCTGCCACTCGCACGGCAAGACCATCTGCAAGGATGGCGGTCGCTACGTGAAACTCGACTACGGTAAATACCGAGTCGAAATCCGCGTCAAGAAGGGCTACGTCGAAGTCGATTACGACAACTAAGTCGTACGCCGCAAGGTCTGACGCTGACAGCACAACGGCTGGCAGGACATTGAGTTCCTGTCAGCCGTTTTTTCTTGCGCTGACACTCACGCCCGCTGACAACAACTGCATCGCTGTTCGCAGAAGGACGTGGTTGCTCTTGTGCGTTGGGTCCTGGCACAATGCGGCTCGATCGGGTTCAGACTTTCTGCTGGTATTTTCGTAATCGCGATTCACCAGCGACGATCGGCCAGACCGGCGATGGCTGCGGCGCCTCATTTCCATTCTCAGTTGTCATTTCTGCTTTCAGGGAGTCGGTCACATGTCACATTCAACGTTTCGGCATTGTCCCTGGCGACGTTTCCAGGCGAGTGCTTCACTGGCCGCTGTCGCGGTTCTGATCATCAGCGGCTGCGACCAGGTCGAGTCGATTGTCAACGATGTAAAGTCAGACGTCGCAAGCGCGCCAGAACCGCCTTCCGCTCCCGACAAGACGCCCGCACAGCCACCGGCTGTCGAAGCCCCACAAACAATCGCACCGCAAACGCCCGCTGCACCGGACCCCGGCCAGCTTGTCGCCGAGTTCCAGCAGATTTCTTCCCGTGACCTCAACGACGCGGCTCTGCAGAAGCTGGTCGCCGTTCCCGAAGCGGCAGCACAGATCACAGAGCTGGACCTGCGCGGCACTGCCGAAGCACTCACGAACGCTGGGCTGATGCTGGTCGCGGAACTTCCGAATCTGCAATCCCTCAATCTGTCCCGCCGGCCAGTATCGTCCGAAGCAATCGCCGCGATTGGCAAGAAGACCATGCTTCGCGAAATCGACCTGACTGGCGCGCCAGTCGACCCGTCTGTCGCAGAGTCGTTGCAGACACTTTCGCACCTGCAAACACTCAAGCTCGACGCGACAGCGGCTGGAGATGGGGCCGTTCACGCCGTTTCTTCGCTGCCGCTGGAAACGCTGTCGCTGCAGGGCACACCGTTAACCGACGCGGGCTTAGAGGAAATCGGCCGGATTCAGACACTCAAGTCTCTCGATGTCGGACGAACTCAGGTCACGGGCGTCGGCTTCCGAGCGTTGAAGAAACTGGACCTCGTCAAGCTGAATGCGTCGGTCACCAGGTTCGGCGTGGAAGGGTTGATCAATCTGCGAGGAATGAAATCGCTCGAAGAACTGCACCTGTTCTCGGCGGGAATCGTGGAGCAGCCGAAAGCGAAGGTCTTCGGCACGATGCCCAACCTGCGGATTCTGATTCTGGGAGGCAATCAGATTACTGGTCCCGGAATGCACGAACTCTTCAAAGGACTCAAGAGCCTCGAAGAACTGCATCTCTACAAGACCAAAGTCAACGACTATGGGCTTTCGGCCCTGATCACTTGCCGAAACCTGAAACTGGTCAATGTTGAAGAGACGCTGTGTTCGATCCGCGGCGCGCAGGAACTCAAGAAGCGGCTCCCGGAATGCACCATCCGATGCGACGGCGGCTCGATCTGAGCGAACTTGCCATCTGACAGAGCCCTCGTTGCACGACGTTTCATCAAAGCACCGGCCAATCCAGCCCGAGCCTCTCTTTCGAGTCGGCGAACCATGGAACCCATTCGGTCCCGCCACGACGCGATTGCCTTCCTCTACAGTCGCATTGATTACGAGCGAGTTTCCGCATCGCTTTCGGCCAGTGACTTCAAGCTGGAACGGATGCGGAATCTTCTTGAACGGATTGGGGATCCGCATCTCAAGACGCCGGTGGTGCACGTTGCCGGCACGAAGGGCAAAGGCTCGACGTCGTCAATGATTGCGTGTGGACTGCGCGAGGCTGGCTATCGCGTCGGCCTCTTTACATCACCGCACATCGAACGCTTTGAAGAGCGGGTTCAGATTGATGGAGCACCTCTTGGTGAGGACGAGCTGGTCGCTCTCGTCGCGCAGCTGCAGACGGTCACCTTGCAGATCGATTCGGAACCTGAGGGCCTGAACCCAACGTTCTTCGAACTGACAACCGCGCTTGCGTGGCTGGCGTTTGCTCAAGTCGGCGTGGACATCGCCGTCCTGGAAGTTGGACTGGGCGGACGGCTGGATTCGACGAACCTTTGCCAGCCGGTGGCGACCGTGATTACCACAATCAGCCGTGACCATACCCACATCCTTGGCAGTCGACTTGACGAAATCGCCCGCGAGAAGGCCGGCATACTGAAACCTGGGATCCCGGTGATCAGCGGCGTCTCCACACCATCTGCCAACCGTGTCATCGCGGACTTTGCAGACCGACTGAAGTGCCAGCTGGCTCGGCTGGACGAGCACTTCAGGCTGGAGGACGACAACACAGCGACAACTGCCGTCCTCTGGAACGACAACCGCCATGCCCCTCTGCCCATTGTGAACGGCATCCGGCACCAGCTTCGTAATGCCGCAACAGCCTGCGCGACATTACAGACCCTGCGCGACTCTGGCTGGTCGATTTCCGATGAGGCCATTCAGACCGGCATTGCAGAAGGACGCCCCGAATGCCGTCTGCAGCTGATCAGCCGGGAGCCTGGGATCCTGATCGACGCTGCTCACAACTGGGCATCAGTCGGAGCGTTAACTCAAACCCTCGCCACATACTCCGAGCGTCATCGAGTGCTGGTCTTCAGCACCAGTCAGGATAAAGACGCCGCCGGTCTGCTGCGGCGACTGCTTCCTTGCTTTCAAACGATCGTCCTCACCGAGTTTCAGTCCAGCCCGCGAGCGACCCCGCTGGAAGAGCTGGCCGCAGCCGTCCGGTCGATTACTTCACAACCGGTTCATCTGCGCAAAAACTCCGGCGACGCAATTCAGGCAGCCCGACTCCTGAGTCCTCGGGATGGCCTGATCTGCGTCGCCGGTTCGTTCTTTCTCGCCGCGGAAATTCGATCGGTTGTTCAGAACCCACCGCCAGGATAACTCGATCCTTCGCCTTCGCCCGGTCCCATGGGCATTCCGTATCCGCTGCCATAGCCTCCCATGCCCATGTTTCCTCGCTTCAGTGAGCTGCGTCGTCGCCGTCGCCCACCGCTACCCTCGCCAGCTCCTTCCATGCCGGGGTAACCGGATCCCATCATGCCGGGATAGCCGCTTCCAGAGCCTTCGCCTTCTCCGTATCCCTGCAGCAGTCCTTCAATGCCGCCTCCCGCACCGGCGGGACCTGCCGCATTCTTCAAGTGGCTCCACAGCTTTTCCTGTTGCTCCTGGCGGGCCTCAATCGCTTTGTACCTTGCATCCTGAGCGGCGCTGTCCAGCATCACAAGTTCGCCGAACTGGTTCATTGTCAGAGCTTCGTCGCGTGAAAGCTTCAAGCGACGGCCGCCCAGCTCAAGGTCCGGATGCTCGTCGGGAGACATCATTGCAAGATGCTCGAAATCGATCAGCGTGTTGCCTGTGATGTAATCGATCTCTTCTGTCGCGAACGTCATATTCACCGGACGGAGAACGTCAGTCTCCAGCTGTCCCGTCATGTTGCCACGAGAATCCTCGGTACCAATGGCCGCGATCCGGTCGCCGCGCTGCAGCTTCTTGAACGGGCCCTTGACGTAAGTTCCGGTCTCGGTCATCCACTGATAAACATCAAGGTCGACGCCACGTTTCTCGTCAACTCTGGCCAGAAACATCTCGGTTTCATCCTGGACAACAGCCGGATTGCTCGTCTCTGACCAGGGCGTGAAACGGAACTGACCTTCGCGAAACGCGGGATCATCGAGTTCGGCGATGTCGCGATCGTAGTTCGGGTTCATGAGTTTCAAACGCACGCGATAAACGTACTTGTTCCCCGGCACGACACTGAAATCAAAGAAGCGGAAGAGCAACAGATCCGGCGTCGCCACAACTGCCATCCGGCCATAAGCACCGCCGCCTGCCCCCCCGGAATATGGGTTGTAGCCGCTCGATGCATAGCCACTGCTGCCAGGTCCTGTTTCGCCTTCGCCCTCACCCGTGCCCATCATGCTGGAGTAGTACTCGCCGTAGGACTGCCTCATCTCTGAGCTACCGCCCATCGCTGACTGCAGCGAACGGGTATTGTGCTGCACCTGACCGAATCCGCCCTTGCGTTCCGTCTTGAGCGTCTTTGCTTCTTCCGCCGCCCGGATCAGCGCGGCGGCCCGAGCTTCCTGTTCCTCTTTTTCCTTTTCCGTCAGCAGGTGCTTGATGCGCGGATGCGAAGCGAGAACCCGCTGTCCGTCCATGCTGACCGCCGTATCCCAGGCTCCCGTCACGCGATAGGGAAGCGGCATCGTGAAGACTGAGTCGCGGTACTCTTCCGAGATCACATCAACATCAAAGTCTGTTCGATTCAGAAGCTGAACCGCGACTTCGATATCGACCGGCTCCCAGTCGGCAGACCATTCCTCCGCTGCCCCCGGAATGGCCGCCTTACGCTGCAGTTCGAAGTCCCAGAACTCAATCTGCTGGGCGGCTTCCTGAACGGTCTCAGCATTGAGCGCCTTCCTGTAGCTTTGAATGAGTGATTTATGCGGCAGCACTCCGCGGATCGACACAAACCTGGCACCGCGGGCTTCCAGATTGCTGCCCGTGCCACCCGATCCCGGGTACCCGCTGCCCGGATAGCTGTTCCCTGCGTACATTTCCGCATCGTTCGCCAGGGGATCTGCGCCGGACGGCGGTAAAGCCCCCGGACTGGAGCCCGCAGGACCGCCCGGACCAACTGCTCCCGGCGCGGCACGCGGACCATCGACTCGCGGACCGGCAATGCGGGGCACTGCGGGCGAGGACGGCTCCGACGTTTCCGAAGCAGCTCCGTCATCCACCTTGACCGCCATCGACGGCCCAGCCGGACCGGCTGTCACTTCGGGCATCAACTGCAGCAGCACCTTGCCGGCATCGGCAACCAGATCTTCGATTGGGGTATAGGTCGGCTCTTTCCGTTTTTCCTTCGGCTTGTAAATGGGGCTGACCCACTGCGTCGAGTACTCGAAACTCCCCGTCTTTCCGTCGAGCACATGGTCGACCAGACTGTCGGCGTATGGAGCGTCCATCTCAGCACGCTGCTCGGCCGGAAAGACCGAACTGGCAAACGCCGCGTCCTGTGCTTTGACTGCCTGCTCAAACTCGATCGGCTGCTTCTGGTAGGTCCCCCAGCGAGCAGATACGACCGTCGTGAGAACAAAGAGAACGACGCATCCGAGCACGATCTTTTCGCCGTGCCCAACGATCATCTCTTTGAAGTTCTTGCCTTTGAGCTTGCTCATGACTGTGACTCCTTACCGCTCGTGACGAGGGACAGGTTCCTGATTTCGAGTTCGGCAGTTTGAATGCGACGTGATTGTTTCAGACGAGCCTCGCTCGACCTGGCACCGAGGCGGCAACAACCGCCAGCGTGTCTACTGCTGAGGCTGAGTTGTCGGGGGTGTATCAGCAGGCGGAGTGGCGCCCGTACCGTCGTCGTTTGGAGGCGGCGTCGACTCGGTTGAAGGAGGAGGCGTCCCGCCAGCCGCGGTCGCCGTTGGTGAATCGCCAGCCGGAGCATTTTCCGGAACGACGTTCGTCCCCAGAGTCGCGGGGGCGTTGCCGGCTGGCGACGCGACCTCACCCGTCAGTGTGGCCGGGCTGCCCGGCGCCGCGACAGCTGCCGGCAGACCTCCGGCGGGCGCGACCGCACCTGCAGGAGCTTCGGCTGGCGGCAGTGTTCCGACGGGATCAGTGTTGGCCGTTGCAGCCGACGAGCCGGCGTCTGCAGACTGGTCGCCCGCTGCTTCCGCGCCGTCAACTGTCTCCGCGGCCTCCGGCTGGTTGTAAAGGTAGATCTCACCAACAATGACGACGTCCATCAGGTTGACGTCAGCAAGAGCGGCTCCAACGACGGCACTGTTCACCGCATTGTTCGCTGCAGCTGCCCCACCTCCAGGTCCCGAGATTCCGCCCAGCGGATCAAAGCCGGTTGACTCGCCTTCTCCTTCGCCGGTGCCCGTGTATGAACTCTCGCTGCTGACGAACTGTTCGGATTCCGTACCAAAGCTGCCCTCGCCTCCCGGATAACCTCCGGCTGGGAATCCGCTGCCACCAGGATAAGCACCACCGGAAGCTGCCAGTCCACCGAATGCTCCTCCACGTTGAGAGCCCGCACGGTCTGGATTCAGAGCAGATTGTTGAATGCGGACGATCTCCAGCGGGAACTCGGACTTCAGCAGCTCCGAATACAGCAGCGGAACATACATCTGATGGACGGTAAGCTGCAGCTTGAAGCCACGAGTCCGATAGGCCCATTCCTGCTTGATGTAACGATTCTCGTCGGCCTGAGGATCGGCGCCTGCGTTCGCGCCGGTCGACCCGCTGCTCGTTTCGCCCATGGAACTCATCGACCCCATGTTGTAGCCGCCACCGGAACCTGCCGGCGCGTCTTTGACGTCGTACTCTTCGGACAGAGCAAAGTCGGCCGGCGCCGGGCCACTCGACGCACCGGTCCGGCGACCATATCCCGGACCGCCCATGCCACCAAAACCTGGCATCGAGGAATCACCGCCACCCGGGCCCGCCGAACTCCCTGCTGAACCAGCGGCGGCGCGATCGCCGCCGAAGAGTTGAATTCTTCGAATGTGTCGAACGTTTGCATCGGCGATCGATGTCGCATCGGCGTTGGTTCGGGCGATCCCTTTCAGCAGTTCCGACATCAGCCAGAGATCTTCCTGGGCGTTCCACATCTCTTTCCAGGTCGGCTGAGCGGCCATCCACTTCGCGCGCGGCACGCGCGGCATCGCCGTCGACGGGAACAGCACCTTCTGCGGAGCGTCCGGCTCCGCCTTCATGCCGCTTTGCTCATCAATGGGTTCCGGAATCCGCCAGACGCGCTCGATCTCGCGTTCGTAATCCTCGCGATAAAACTCAGGGACGCGCCCCATCAGACGGGCGGCTTCTTCCGCGGAAACCCCCGGCACATCAGCCGGTGTGCCTCGATAAGGGCAGTTTTCCATGTAGGGACGAACGCCGTTCGGCCAGACCTGCAGAGTTTCCTGAACGTCCCACAGTCGGTTCCAGGCTCGTCGATTGGACTCCTTCCGAACATTCACCAGCTGAGTTGCCGCCGTGGTCCAGTCGCCATTCGGGGCTCCCGCCCCGGATGCGACACCGTTGAGAGTCGAGTTCAGGTCATCAACGCGAGCCTGCGTTTGCTCGTCCAGAGCGCCGGACGTCATCGACCACGCAATCGGCGGCAGGATCAGGGCAATCAGAAAGAGAATCCAGAAGTGATGTCTGATGATCGGTTGAAGCTTATCCATGATGAGCCCTCACCCTTGAGGAGATGATTTCGGGAGTCCATTAAGACATCGCCAGAGCCGCCCTTCACGCAGGACGACCGCGAACACTCAATCAATTGCCGGGGACAGGTTGAGAACCGCCGGGCGGAATTCCAGTCGCCGGCTGTCCGATGGGCTGGCCGGGTTGTCCGATGGGCTGCCCGGGTTGCACGCCGGGAGCGACCGCCGGGTTCTGCATTGGAGTCCCTGCGGAAACATCAGCTGGCCCGGAAGGCGGAGCACCATTTCCCGGAACGCCACCAACCGCTCCAGCGTTCTCTGCCGCTGCCGGTTCCGTCGTCAACACACGATCCTCGACCAACGTCGGAGACCAGGCGAACTGCAGCGTAAACGTGGTTCGTTCGATCTGGACAGGCTTGTTGTCAGCATCGACCGCAGCACCGCCTGGCGGTTGAGTGCCCGGTCGTGCCGGCCCAGTCGTTGGCAACCGACCTGGCAGGCCCATATTGCCTCGACCACCCGTTCGGGGTTTCGATGGCGGTCCATTTGGGTACCACTCAACTTTCATCGGCTGCGGGCTGTCCGTGATTACCGGATGCGAAATTCCGATCAGCCCGATCGGAACCGGTTCGAGTTCCCGCGATTCCGGCTGCAGAAAGACCTGCTTCTTGAGGTTGGCGAGCAACGTGTCCTGCACGAATGAAATCCCGCCGAGCATTCTGTTTTCCCGACCGGGCGAGAAGTAGTGCTCTCCTTTGAGCGTGAAGACGTAGCCTTCCCCCGTCGGGCCGTTCGCTTTCTCGTCTTCCGTCAAGGTCAGCGTGTCACGTTCATCCAGTCCTGAGAACCAGGTCCCGAGGTCGCTCTCACGTTTCGCCGTGAGACTCAGGATGTTGATCCGGCGAATCTTGCGAATGTCCGTTTCGTCGCGCTCAAGGTTGACCGGTCGCGGCAATGCCTCATTAACGGCCCGGAAAACTTCGATCCACAGTTCCCGGCGGTCATTAAAGGCGAACAGGTACTCGCCGTCCGAGACCAGTTTGGCGTGCTCCGATTTAACGCCATCGAATGCGGACTTGGCACTGCTGATCTTGCCGTTGTGTGACTCGACAGTGCTCTTGGCCTTGTCGTAGGCCTCAGTGTGCACCTGGTTGTACGCGTTGGCGTAAGCCGCGACAGAAATTGACAGGCCCGCCAGTAGCGACGCCGCCGTCGTGACAGCCCACGGCTTCTTGCGACGAATCTTGCGCGCCGTGGCGATTTCCGGCGGAAGCAGCGTCGTGTGAATCTTCGTGATCTGCAGCGCCTGCAGTGCCAGTCCGTAAGGCACGACAAACGACATGATATTTTCCTGAAACACCGGAGCGTTCAGGACCGTGTCGCCGATCACCGCGTCAAACGCTTCGACACGCTCGACTTCGTACTGCAGATTCTGCTGCAGGAACTTCTGCAGGCCGGCCAGCTTGAAACCATTGCCAACGCCGATGACCCGGCCAATCTTCGCGTCACGATTCACACTCGAGAAGTACCCGATCGATCGCTGAATCTCGTTAACGTAGTCATTGAAGACGGGCCTCAATGCCTGAAAGACCGCGCGAGGATCCGGCGACTTGGTCGCGTTGCATTTGAGATGCTCCGCCTTCGCAAAGGTCAGCTTCATCTCTTTCGTGAGAGCCCGCGTGAAGTGATTGCCCCCCAGCGGCACGTTGCGAATCCAGATCTTCTCGCCGTTCGTCACCAGCAACGTCGTGTTGTCAGTGCCCATGTCGAGCATGATCGTGTAGTCGTCCGGCGCGACGAAGTCCTCATCGTCGAGCCGCATGCCAAGCTTGTCGTAGCACAGATAGTTGTACATGCCGAGCGGGGCGATCTGGACGAGATCGATTTCGACCTTGGCCTCGTCGAACGGCTTCAGCGCCTCGTACACCTGCTCCTTCTTCATGGCGAACAGGCCGACTTCGGCCCCGAGCATGAAGCCGCTTTCTTCCATCCCGCCGCCGAGCGTCTGGAAATCCCAGATCACATCTTCCAGAGCAAACGGGATCTGCTGGCGTGCTTCGTACTTGACGACGTCCGCGACCTTGGTGCTCTCAACAGGCGGGAGTTCAATAAACCGAGCCAGCGCCGAATGTCCCGGCAGGCTGATCGCGATCGCGTCTCCCGTGACGTCGTTCCGTTCGAGGAACGTCTCCAGCGCCTGCTTAATCAGGTCTTTGGGAATCGCGTCCGGCTGGCTGAGAATTTTCGGATGCGGGATGTAGTCGAACGCGACGGCCAGCGCCTGACCGGCCTGCTCGGCATACTTCAGACGGACCGCCTTGAGGCCGGCCTGCCCAATATCGATGCCCCAGACTGCTCGGTTTTCAGCCATGATGGAACACTCCCTGAGGGGTGTGAACGTGAATCTCGATCACCTGATGGAAACTGAAGTTTGAGTTGGACCGCGAAATGGTGGCAACAAACGACGGACTGCCGGCAGCACGACAGCGATGTCTGACGAGCTGAAGCTGATCGTGTCTGTCACAAAGTGAACCCTGCCGGAAACTGACGATGCCGATTCTGCCGCCGGTTTCCATTGCCCGGCCTGTGAAGAAATCACGGAACGCCGGAGCTTCGCGGATATTCAGATTGAGGTGACCCGGAGAAAGGACGTGAGAAATGACAATGATGCCGAAAGCAAAGCTATCACGGGACTTCGGCAACCGTCAACGATAAACGAATCCTGCTGACGACGCCCCGTTTTCGAGTCCGGGCTGCTCGGATTTGCCGACTGTAACGCGACGCCCCCAGCACTCGCCGCACCCTTCCGGGAACGGCAACCGCAATGTCGAATGAATTGAAAGTCGAATGAATCGAGAAATGAGAACGGGCTGGGAACCAATCACGCTTCGTCGCGTCCGAAGACCCGAAAGGCCGAGGGCGAAGAACTGCCTCGACCACTCCAATCCGGAACACACCGCCGGGCGACAGTCATTCGTCCCGGATTGAACAGGGCTTTGGGACGGGTTCCCCGGCGATTAGTTCCAGCGATTTCTGAAAAAGTCGAGTTTCTGCCCGCCAGACTCCTCGTCGGAAATCACAACCGCTTTGCTGAGCGAGCCTTACGACCAGCCGGCAGATTCTGGATTCTTCTGGAACGCCGCCGGAACTCGGTTGCTGAGTCACTCAGTCAGTCACTCAAATCTGCGGCTGGAGTCGGTTTTCTCCGTTTGACAGCCCGCGTCTGGGCGACCACCGACTGCTCTCCGTCTCAGTTTTGTTTCCCCCCGCGTCGTTCGCCCCCGCTTCGTTCGCGAGTTTCGCTCGACAGGTTTTCCCATGACGTACAGCGAAGTCGTCATCCTCATCCCCAGCCACAGCCTCGAAGATTTCCCGACTGAGCTGGGCGACACGCCCGCGGCTGGATTGCTCAACTGCTTCGCGTGCAGCTGCCACCCGTCGCTGCTGGCGGCGACCGGCAACTTTCCGAGCTGGCATCGGGCCGACGAGCCGCCCGAGCAGTTCGAGGGCCGCCTTTACTTCGTCGCGGAACCGTCCGACTCGCAGTTGCCGCACGGCTGGAAACAGCGAGCGCGCGACGCTGGAGCCGTTGTCGTCGACGGATCCGACGATCGCCAGCAGATGCTTCAGCAAGCCCTCGAACCGCTGCTCAACGACAGCGACAACAGCAGCGACGAAGGCTCGCCGCCGGACGACACCGATCTCAACACCCGATTGAACATCGACCCGGAACTGACCGCTGACTTTCTGGCTCTCGGCACATGCTGGATTCTGCTCGAACTGCTGACCCGGCACATGCACCACTTCACGAGTTACGACGAGGTGTTCTTTGAGAAGACCGCCGTCGCCGCGGCCCGAGCACTGCTTGAAGGCTCGGCAGATCAGTGCACCCAGCATCTGCAGTCGTGCTTTGACCTGATGACCGAAGCACGCGAACGGTTCTACCCGGTCGATTGCTACCTGCTCGATCTCTGCCTGCTGACTCCGGATCAGGCCGATGAGAAGCTGGCCACGATGCTCGACGATCCGTCGCCGATCAACATACTTTTGAAAGGAGCCGATGCCGACGCGATCGCCGACGCCTCGCCGGAACTCGTCGACAAAATCTCCGCTGCCTGGCAGGCCGAGACACTCGATATCGCCGGAGCGGATTACGAGGAACTCGCCGTTCCGCTCGTCCCGCTGGAATCAGCGCTGCGCGACCTCGAGAAAGGCCGCGCCGCCTTCAAGCGACTCTTCGGCAAGGAGCCGACCACCTGGGCGCGGCGACGGTACGGCCTCTCAACAATGCAGCCGCAACTGATCGACCGGAACGGCTTTCATTCGGCGCTCCACTTTCTCCTCGACGACGGCATTTATCCTGACCGCGAGGAAAGTCGGATGAAGTGGGAAGGCAGCGATTCGAGCCTCATCGATTCGTACTCGCGAATTCCGCTCGCCGCCGACTCCAGCGCCACCTGGCTGCGGTTTCCGCAACGTCTCGCCGAAACGATGGAGTCCGATCAGGTCGCCGCGCTGATCCTCGCCCGCTGGCCGGAAGTGACCAGCCCGTTCTATCACGACCTGAAACGAATCCAGAAGTACTCGCCGGTGCTCGGCCGCTTCGTGACATTCTCCGAGTTCTTCACACAGACCGACGATCATGGCGGTTATGGCTACGGTTACGCGGGAGGCGACTCGAAGAACTACCTCTCGCCGTTCTTCATTCAGGCCGTCGCTCGGCGCGAGACCGACCCCATTCGGCGGTTCGTGCAGCACACGCTGCGGATCGCCCGTTACGAAGTGGCCGAGTGGCAGTCGCACATCGCTTCGGTCCTGATGGGACAGCCTGTCGACCGCGAACCCGCCAACACTGTGCTCGACGTTCTCGAACAGGCCGGCCCCGACGCGTTTGAAGAAGGCTCTGAAAAAGCCGACGAAGCAATCGGCCGCGCTGAAGCGGCTCTCTCTGAATTCGCAGCACCTGCTGAGAAGAAGCTGCACCGCATCATCATGCACGGTGCTGGTGAGCAACGCGGCTGGCTGTGCGTGAATCCGCTCTCCTTCCCGCGACGAGTCGTCGTCGATCTGCCCGACGGAGCGTCCCCACCCGACGTTGCCGGTCCCGTCAAAGCCGTTCAGTTTGACGATCGTCGACGGCAGGCTCTGGTGGAAATCCCAGCCGCCGGATTCGCCTGGGTGCCAGCGTCGAGTTCCGGCCAGTCGACAGGCCAGAAGACCGACATCGTGCTCGCCCAGGAAACTCGACTGAGAAACGAGTTCTTCGAAGTCGAGGTCAGCGAGGCGACCGGCGGTCTGCAGCGTCTCAAACTGCACGGTCGCTCGCCGAACCGGCTCAGCCAGCAACTCGCCTATCGCTTTCCGCGCGAGCAGGTGATCCGCCGCGAAGTCGACGGGGAGATCGAGGAAACCAAAACGTGGTACTCGACGATGCGCTGCCAGTCGGTCGAGGTCACCAGCAGCGGCCCATCGGTCGGCGAGATCGTTACGGCGGGTGAGATCGTCGATCCGAACACTGACGCGTCGATCTGCGGCTTCCGGCAGACATTCCGAGTCTGGCGCGGGCTGCCGTATCTCGAACTGGAAATCGAACTCGAACCGCAGCGTCTCCCGGACGGCGATCCCTGGGGCACGTTTTACGCGTCCCGCTTCGCCTGGAACGACAGCTCGGCGGCGATCTCGCGATCAATCCTCGGCGCCGCCCAGCCCATGCAGATGGAGCGGATCGAATCCGGCGAGTTCATCGAGATCGCATCGTCCGACCAGAAGCGCACAACCATCCTGCCGATCGGCCTGCCGTTTCATCGCAAGACCGGCCCGCGCATGATCGACTCAATTCTGATCTGCGAAGGCGAGTCAGCTCGCAGCTTCCGCTTCGTCATCGCGATCGACCAGCACTACCCGACACAGGCCGCGCGCGATGTCCTCTCACCCGTCATCGCCGTGCCAACCGAATCCGGCCCACCCCGCTCGGGCGAGACCGGCTGGTTTTACAGTCTCGACACTCGCTGCGTTCAGGCATCGCATTTGGCTGGCCTGGTTCGTGAACCGTCGCTGCTCGATTCGCCCGACGAAGTCGAAACACCGCCCGACACCAACGGCTTCTCCATCCGACTGCAGGAAACCGAAGGCCGTTACCAGCACGTCAACGTCGAGCTGTTTCGGACTCCGTCGAGCGGTCGAATCCGCGACTTCCGCGGCCAGACGATCTCCGACGCCATCCCCGACGGCGACGGCCTCCGCCTCGACCTGAGCCCCTTCAGCATCGTCGACCTCGAAGCCCGATTTGACTGAGCAGGCCATCAAAGTCGCATCACCCGCACCAACAGGCGAGCCCACGGCGTCAGCCGTGCGGTTTCATCACTCGTTCCCACGCTCTGCCCACGCTCTGTGTGGGAACGCTCCGCACGGACGCTCTACGTCCAGAATCGCCGCGGAACAGCGCGATCAACTTTGCCACTCAGATCGAGGGAACGAGCGGCAAAGTGACCCGCACGGCTCACGCCGTGGGCTCGCTGATTCTGCTCTCAGTTCCACTGTTGAAACACCGCCTATTTCAGCCGACCTGCCGCCCAGAGGATGCCCATTGTGAGAGCTTTGCGGAACACGGGGTCGGCGAACGTTTCATTGGCGTGGCCGTAGGTCGTGCCGAAGACGCGGGCCTTGCCGTACTGGTTCGTCCAGAAGACCGGGTGCAGGTCGTTGGACTTTTCGCTGACTGACGTCGCCAGCACCTTCGCGTTGGGCCACAGTTTCTCGATGACGTACAGCTCGTCCTTCGGAGTTGACCAGTCGCTCGGGAAGCCGTCCATGATCGGGTGGTCCTTCGCGACGACTTTGACCGGGTACTCGGATTTGTGGTCGTGGCGGCGGCTGGTCACGCCGAGGAACTCGCGCCAGTCATCGATCGTCGCCTTGCGGTAAGTGTGCATCGCGCAGTGAATGACGACCGCGTTGACGCCCTTCTTGTGGGCACTCGTGATGCTGCGCACGTACTGCGGATCGTCGGTGTTCGCGAAGCATTCGTTGTGCACGACGACGTCGTAGCCGTCCGCCCAGTTCGGATCGTTGTAAAGATCGATCTGAGCTTCAGTGCCGGTGCCGCCTTCCATGACCACATTGACGTCCGCCGCGACACCGTTCTCGGCCAGAGCCTTCTTCAGTTCGTCGGACTGGTAAGCGTAGTCGTGGCAGCAGCCACCGGTAATCAGCAGCACCTTCAGCGGTTTCTCGTCAGCGGCAGAAGCGGACACGGTCAGCAGCACGGTGGCGGCCAGGGCGAGCAGCAGCGATTTCATCGTCAGCGGTCTCCGAACGGGGATGACTGTTGAAAGCAGATTGGAAGGCGTGCGAGCGTAGCGTCTGCCCGGCGGGCTGTCTCGCAAACGCGAAGTCCGGCTGGACTTGCTCCCGTCGTCAAACATGCGGGAAGATGGATGCGTCATCGAAAACTCCTGTCGAGGATGTCTCGTGCGCGGATTGAGCCCCTGGAAAACTATCGCCGCTCTGACGATCGCTCTGCTGTCCGGCAGTGCGACCGCGAGCTTCGCCGCAGACGCCACCGCAAGTCGATCGCTGGCTGCCGTGCCGCAGCAGGTCAAACTGTCCGGCCCCGCCAGCCGCTGGCAACTGCTGATTCATCGCGACCTGCCGAGCGGCCTGACAACCGACCTGACTCAGCAGGTGACCTACGAGAGCGCGAACACCGACATCGCAACGGTTTCTCCCGACGGCCTGATCCGCGGACACGCCAACGGTCGGACGGTAATCAAAGTCTCGACGCAACCCGGCGACGGAACGGCGGAAGCAGTCGTCGAAGTTCCGGTCACCGTCGAAGACTCAACGATGGGTCGCCGTCTGCATTTCGAGAACGACATCCTGCCGGTGTTTGCCCGCTTCGGCTGCAACACTTCGGGCTGTCACGGCAAGGCGGAAGGTCAGGCCGGCTTCAAGCTGTCAATCTTCGGCTTCGATCCGGCGGCAGACCTCGCGGCGCTCTCGCAGGAGGGCCGCGGACGACGCATTAACTTCACGCTGCCGGACCAGAGTCTGCTGCTTCTGAAAGCGTCCGGCGGAGCGCCTCACGGGGGCGGCATCCGAATTCGTAAGGGTTCGGGTGAGTACCGGCTGCTGCGTGACTGGATCGTTGCCGGTGCTCCGGCTGGCGAGCCCGACGCGCCGACCGTCGTCTCGCTGCGAGTCGCCCCGCCGGAACGTCGGCTGGCAATGGACGCCCTGCAGCAGCTCCAGGTCACGGCGATCTACAGCGACGGTCGCGAGGTCGACGTGACTCATCACGCGAAGTTTCAGTCGAACAACGACGCGCTGGTGCAGGTCGACGAGTTCGGTCTCGTTCGCACCGGCGAGACGCCGGGCGAAGGCGCGATCATGGCCAGCTATCAGGGAGCGGTCGACATCTTCCGGGCGATGGTGCCGCAGCCGGACGACGGGTCCGAGTTCCCCTCGCGGCCCGTGCACAACTTCATCGACGAACTGGTCGACGCACGGCTGCGGAAGCTCAACATCCATCCGTCAAAACTGTGCTCAGATACAGATTTTCTACGCCGCGTTTACCTGGACATTCTGGGCACGCTGCCGACCAGTGACGAAGCCCGCCGCTTTCTGACCAGCAACGATCCGCAGCGCCGCGCGAAGCTCGTTGACGAACTGCTGCAACGGCCCGAGTACGCCGACCTGCAGGCGCTGAAATGGTCGGACGTCCTGCGAGTCGACCGGCTCGCTCTCGGTCACAAGGCCGCGTACTCGTACTACCACTGGATCCGCGACAGCTTCGCACAGAACCGACCGTTCGACGAGTTCGCCCGCGGCGTCGTGACCGCGACCGGCCCGCTGTCCGATCAGCCAGCCGGCCATCTTTACAAGGTGACGAAGACACCCGGCACGGCGGCATCGACGCTCTCGCAAGTCTTCCTCGGTATTCGGATCGAATGCGCTCAGTGCCACCATCACCCGTTCGACCGCTGGAGCCAGCGGGACTATGCCGGGATGCAGGCTTACTTTTCGCAGGTGACGTTCAAAACGACGAAGTTCGGCCAGACGCTCACGGCAACAAAAACCGGAGCGACGAAACATCCCCGCAGCGGCGATGTCGTCGAAGCTCACGCACTGCTGCAGGCCGAGCCGGAAGCAACTCCCGAAGGCGACCGCCGCGAGTTGTTCGCGCAGTGGCTCACCGCGAACGGGAATCCCTGGTTCGCGCGGAACATCGTCAACCGAGTCTGGGCTCACTTCCTCGGGCGCGGCATTGTTGAACCGGTCGACGACGTGCGGACGACAAACCCGCCCACCAATCCTGAACTGCTCGACGCTCTGGCGGAGCACTTCGTCGCGTCCGGTTACGACCTGCACGATCTGATTCGCACGATCACGGCCTCGCGCACTTACCAGCTCTCGTCGCACCCCAACGCGTCGAACGATCGCGACGAACAGAACTACTCGCGAGCTTTGTTCCGTCGCCTTGATGCCGAAGTTCGTTTCGACATGATCTGCCAGGTGACTGGGATGCCCGAAAAGTTTCGTGGGATGCCGAATGGCTATCGAGCGATTCAGCTCTGGGATAGTCAGGTCAAACACTACTTCCTCGGCCTGTTTGGCCGCCCGATTCGCTCGACCGCGTGCGAGTGCGAACGGGCGACCGAACCGAGCGTCGGGCAGGTGCTGCACATCATCAACTCGCCCGAGATTCAGGCCAAACTGAGCGACAGCGGCGGACGGCTGGCAACGCTGGTCCGCGAAACCGCAGAGGACTCACAACTGGTCGACGAACTCTACCTGAGCTTCTACAGCCGGTTTCCAACTGACGAGGAGCGCACCGCGGTGACGACTTTCCTCAAGCAGGCCACCGACCGACAGCGAGCGACCGAAGACATCGCCTGGAGCCTGATGAACACCGTCGAGTTTCTGTTCAACCACTGACGCCACGCCGCAGCTTTGGTTCCATCCAACTGAGCTGGAAAGAATGAAAAAGAGGCGGCAGGAATATGGATGGCAGGAACATTCCAGCATCCGACATCGCCGAATCATTTTCCTGCCACTCCATCTTCCTGCCTTCAAAATGCATGCAGAAGAAACGGACGCTGATTGTTTGCAACCGAGAAATGTCGACCGCCCCCTCTCTTCGTTCCCTTCTCACCTTCTGTTAGACCTGTCCCTCCCGATTCAGTCCCGCCTGCGAGGCCACGCCCTCGATATCCCGCCTGAGGAATTCCCGAATGAAACCTCATCGTCCCTTCTGTGACGGCATGAATCGCCGCAGTGCTTTGCGAGTCGGCCTCGGTGCGACACTCGGGGGAGCGATCGGCCTCCCGCAGATTCTGGCCGCCGAGTCATCATCAAGCGGTCGAATGGGGGGCGCTAAGGACGACGTGTCTCTGATCATCCTGTTCCTGCAGGGCGGGCTGTCGACGATCGACACACTGGATTTAAAGCCGCAGGCGCCTCCGGAGTTTCGCGGCGAGTTCAACCCGATCGATTCCGCCGTCCCTGGAATGCAGTTGTGCGAGCACCTGCCGACGCTGGCCGGGACGGCGAATCTCTTCTCACTGGTCCGCAACTTCACGCACGGCAATTCCGGCCACGGTCCCGCCGACCATTACATGCTGACCGGCTACCTGCCGCGAGCGGGCTTCAACGGCGGGCTCAAGCCGAATAACCACAATCCGGCACACGGTTCGATCATCTCGCGAGTGCTCGGCCCGCGAGGCTCCGTGCCGCCGTACGTCTGCCTGCCGAAGATGCACAACTCGGGCAGTTCGGCGTATCTTGGTTCGTCATACGCGCCGTTCGTCGTTGACGCAGACCCGAACGCGCCGGACTTCAAGGTTCCGGACCTGTTGCCGCCGCTGGCGATCGACTCGACGCGCATGAACAACCGCCGTCAGTTGATGCGCACCGTCGATCGTTTTCAGAAGAAGGCCGAGGTCACCGCGAACGCCGGGACGCGAGCACTCACGACGTTCCAGCAGAAGGCGTTCGACCTGATCACGTCGCCGGCCACGAAGGTCGCGTTCGACATTCAGTCAGAAGGCGACGCGATGCGTGACCGTTACGGACGCCACTCGCTGGGCCAGTCCTGCCTGATGGCTCGCCGCCTGGTCGAAGCCGGAGTCCGCTGCGTCACGATCGACCATACGAACTGGGACACGCACTACAACAACTTCGACGTGCTGAAGAACGACCTGCTGCCGCATCTCGACACCGGCCTGCCGGCGCTGCTGACGGACCTCAACGAACGCGGGCTGCTCGACACGACACTGGTCTGCGTGATGGGCGAATTCGGTCGGACGCCGCGCGTCAACAAGTCCGCCGGGCGCGACCACTGGGGGCCGGCGAACTGCATTCTGCTGGCCGGCGGTGGCATTCAGGGCGCGCGAGTCATCGGCGCCACCAACCCGCGCGGCGAGCATCCTGACACCGACCCTGTCGGCCCCGAGGATCTGGCCGCGACTCTCTATCACTGCCTGGGCATCGACGCCGAGCACGAGTTCCTCACACCCGAGGGCCGCCCCGTGAAGATCGCCAACGACGGACACTTGATCGATGGCCTGGTCTGAAACGTCGACCTGAAAGCGCCAGGCATGGGAGCAGTCCGACATTCGATCGAAGACGAACGGCCAACGTGTGGTCCGTGTAAAGTGCCCTGAGGCGTGGCTAACGAAAAAGCAGAATGAAGCTCACCGATCAACGCGCAGATCGGACAGAGGCTGTTGAGGATCGACTGATGACTGACACGAGTCGAAGTCTCCCACACCTTGAAGGACGCCTTCACCTGAAGATGAGGCCTCTGGTTCGCTGCTTGCGAAACTTTTGTGGAAGGCCATCTTCGCTGCGGGTTCTGAACGCTGCAGTGCTGGCCCTCGCTGCTTTGCTGGCCCTCAAACCTGCAGTCCGAGCCGACGAACGCACTGAGTTTTTCGAGACTCGTATTCGTCCTCAGCTGGTGAAGCACTGTTACGAGTGTCACTCGTCGGCGGCTTCAACAGCCGAGGGAGGACTGAAACTGGATTCGCGCGAAGGCCTGCTTGTCGGCGGAGATTCCGGCTCGGCACTGGTGGCTGGCAAGCCTGAGAAGAGCCTGATTGTTGAGGCACTCCGGTACGAGTCGCTGGAGATGCCTCCCTCTGGAAAGCTTCCTGACGAAGTCATCGCCGACTTTGCCAGGTGGATTCGTGACGGCGCTGTTGACCCGCGCGACCATCCCGCGTCTGCTGAGGAAGTGGTCGCGTCCTCATGGAAAGCCGAACTGGCTGAACGCAGCCGGTGGTGGAGTCTGCAGCCTCCACGCAACGTCGTGCCACCCGCATGTGATAATGCGGAGTGGTCGGCGGAGCCGGTCGATCGATTCATTCATGCGGCACTGACTGATGCCGGGCTGGCTCCCGCGACACCGGCCGCCGCCCATGTGCTGCTTCGCCGCCTGGCCTTTGTCCTGACGGGCCTGCCGCCGACGCCCGAACAGGCCGAATCGTTTCCGGGAGAGTACGCCGACAATCCTCAACGGGCACTGGAGGACCTGGTCGATGAATTGCTCGCGTCACCGCACTTTGGCGAACGCTTCGCTCGACACTGGATGGACGTCGTCCGCTACACCGACACCTACGGTTACGAATGGGACATCCCGGCCAGAGGTTCGTGGGAATACCGCGACTACCTGATTCGAGCATTCAACAATGACATCGCGTTCGACCAGCTCATTCGCGAACAGATCGCCGGCGACCTGCTGACCGACCCGCGGACCAATCAGGATGAGGGTCTCAATGAGAGCATGATCGGCCCTATGTTCTTTCACATGGGCGAACACCGGCACGGCAGCAGCCTCGCGTTTAATGGCATCCATCAGGAGATGATCGACAACAAGATCGACGCGTTCTCCAAGACGTTTCTGGCCATGACGGTGGCCTGCGCCCGCTGCCACGATCACAAGCTCGATGCGATTTCGCAGTCCGATTACTACGCGCTGGCAGGAGTCTTCATGACGCCGCGATGGACAGCCCGGCCCATCGACTCTCGCGACAAGTACAGCCAGCAGATTGAAGAACTCAAGCAGCTGCGAGCCGCGATCCAGACCGAGCTGGGCAAAGCATGGGCCGCCGATCGCGGACCACTCACATCCGGCACTGCACTTCGTAAGTGGGTTCTTGAGAATCGGGCTGCCATTCAGAATGCAAAACCAGAAGACGTCGCCTGGCCGCTGCGGCAGCTGGTGAGCGAAGCTCGACTCCTGAAGTCAACGGGCCTGTCGGCGGCTGCGTCGACAGCGGGAACGCAGTTGATCATCGAAACCGATGGAGCAGTCCTCGCTGGCGGGCCGATTCCGGATCGCGACAGCTACACCGTGACATTCTCAACAGAACCAGGACAGGCATCGCTGCTGCAACTCGAAGCACTCACGCATGAGAGTCTGGGAAGCACCGGTCCGGGACGAACTCCACACGGAAATTTCGTGCTGTCCGAGATTGCTGTCACTGTGAAGCCGCTTACCGAACCTGCCGACGAGGCACTCGGACCGCGCGAGGTCGTGCTCAGTTCGGCCAGCGCGGACTACTCGCAGCCGAATTATCCTGTCGAGTCCGCATTGAAATCGGTGCCAGGACGCGGCTGGGGAGTTGGCCTTGGCGGCAACGTCAACCGCATGGCCCGCTTCCACTTCTCAGAACCGATCGATCTGCCACACGGTGGCGAGTGGACAGTCAGGCTGGAATTCAACGCCGGTTCACAACATGTACTCGGTCGTTTCCGGATCGCGATTGGCGGTGACAACGAGTCGTCTCGCAGTTCATCGAATGGCGACACGAACGACGACAGACGCGCCAGAGAAACGTGGTCACTGATTGCTGGCCAATGGCGGCATACGCGTGAGACTCGCCGCCAGGCAAACGAGCGTTTCGAGACTCTGACCAGCTTCTCGTCGCCAGGATTTCCGGACGGATGGGTGACGGATGGAGCGGGAATGCAACATGGCCATGTTGGGTCGGGCACCCCACTCGTCAGCCTCAGCGGGGATCAGCTTGTTGCTGAGTTCCTCGACGCGGGATACCACACGCGAGCGCTGTCGCCAAAGCTTCCCGGGGCGCTGCGTTTGCCGACTCCTGAGACGTTCGCGAAGAAGCGAGTCACGCTCAAGCTGGCGGGCGGTGAGTGGGCCGGTCGTCGCGACATCCCACAGAACGCGTTCCTCAACGAAGGCCCCCAGTTCTTTGATCCCAAGGCGGCCCCAACATGGATGGCCGTCGCCGCTCCGGGCCTGTCCAACGGAGTCACTCGCGTTCTGACGGAGATCACGACGGCGGCGTTGAACTCGAATTTCCCACCGCGGACCGGCGTGGCCAACGCCGGCGGTGTCCGGCTTCCTGACACGGACGAAGGCTTTGACAAACTGAGCTGGTTCAGCATCACCGGGCTGGTCAGCAACGACGGCGGTGGCGGACCGGCGGACGAACTGAATGAGTTCGCGTCCCTCTATGATGACGACCTTCCGAAGACAGACGACGCGTGTTGGGAACGACTGCGAGACTGGCTGGCGTCGTCCGTCGATCGCTGGGCGGTAGGACAGTCAAAGCCTGCGGACGTCAAGCTGCTGAACTGGCTGCTATCGTCGAAGCTGCTGCCCGGCGATGCGGCTTCGCTGCCTGACGTGTCCCGGCTGGTCGACCGTTATCGTGAAGTCGAAGCCTCGATCGGCCTGCCTCGCAGCGTCAACAGCATGGACGAGCGCGGCGTGCAGCCCGTGGATTATCGACTCAACATTCGAGGCGATGTCTACCGGGAAGGCGATCCGGTGCCGCGTGGATTCCTGCAGGTCTTCGCGGATGGCCAGAAAGTTGGTTACTACGAAGGCAGCGGACGGCTCGAACTTGCGCGGTATCTCAGCAGCCGTGACAATCCGCAGACAGCCCGCGTGTTTGTGAACCGCGTCTGGCACTGGGTGTTCGGCACGGGACTCGTCGCAACTCCCAACGATTTCGGCAAGCTGGGAGATCGGCCCTCGCATCCGGAACTGCTGGACTGGCTGGCCATTCGGTTCATGAAAGACGGCTGGTCGACGAAGAAACTCATGCGGCGACTCGTCCTCAGCCAGACTTTCCGGCAGTCCGGAATCGTCAGTGAAACGGCCAGCAGCCTCGATCCCGCCAACCGGCTTCTGCATCACTACCCGACGCGGCGGCTTGAGGCGGAAGCCATCCGCGACAGCCTGCTGGCCGTTTCCGGATCGCTCGATCGCTCGCTTTACGGGCGTCCCATCAATCCGCCTCGTCGTGCTGAGGACTCGAAGAAGCGTCTGTTTTCCGGCCCGCTGGACAGCAACCGTCGCCGGTCGCTGTACATCGAAATGTCGATTATGGAACCACCCGCGTTTCTCGTCGGCTTCAACCTGCCGGACCTGAAACTGCCGACCGGTCGTCGGGACGAAACAAACGTTCCGGCCCAGGCACTGATCATGCTGAACGATCCGCTGGTGATTCAGCAGGCCGAGCACTGGGGCAAGCAACTCGTCACCGACGGGAGCAGGACGGCCGCGCAACGCGTCCGCAGAATGTTCCTCCGAGCCCTGGGACGACTCCCGGACGATCAGGAGTTCGAACGCTGGACGGATGCCGTCGCCGGTTTCAGTGCGTCCGGTGATGCGATGGCCGACCGGCAGGCGTGGGCCGAGCTGGCT
>Ga0209273_10001049_pt1 | contig 27670 bp, 25 predicted proteins | sample tdAd471_FD_187126 | JGI IMG/M metagenome (GOLD analysis project Ga0209273, IMG submission 187126) | Marine sediment microbial communities from the Atlantic coast under amendment with organic carbon and nitrate - tdAd47.1 (SPAdes)... | ecosystem: Environmental > Aquatic > Marine > Coastal >...
AATTGACGAGGCCGAGGGGTTTGTGCCGCCCTCGGAATAAATTCCACGGCTACCCTTGACGCTGCATATGTGAGAAGGTTTAATACGCGCCTTCTGAGACGCCAAGCGGCTCTTGGAACAATGCCCAGATAGCTCAGTCGGTAGAGCAGAGGATTGAAAATCCTCGTGTCGGTGGTTCGATTCCGCCTCTGGGCACCACTTTTACCGTAACCCTTTCATTCTGAAAGGGTTTTTAATCTCGCAAAGCATTGTTCAGCCAAGGTGGTACATCTTGGTGGTACACCATATGCGTCATTCGTTCTGTTCATTGTTATCACAATGCACAACCACTCGGACGGATGATGCCTTGCGAGGTGCAATATGGCTCAAGGCCAGTTTTTAATCCGCAACCGCCACAACAATCGATGGTACGGGCGGGTCGTCATCCCCTCTTCCCTGCGGGATCATTTCAACGGCAAGTGCGAGTTCCGTCGAACACTCAACACAACCGATAAAACCACCGCCAAAAGACGCGCTCTGGAATTTTGGGTAGAATGCCAAAAAGGGTTTGAGGCTCTTTCTCAATCCCCCACGGTCGATGCCGTCGCGCATATATCCGACCGCATGACAGGGCTGTCTATGAAGAAAAAGGATCGCAGACAAGCAGGCTTTCTCACCGAACATCACCGTATCGAGTTTGAGGACGTGTTCGGCAGTCGCCATGTGGTCGATCTGGACGATCCCGCCAAGGAACAGGAAGTCGCCCTGCAATTACAGGCGAATGCCACCGCTCTGCTCGACAAATACAAAGACCGCCCCGATATTCTGGATCGCCTGTTATCGATCCAGTCATCGACACCCGCGCCACAAATACCTGTTCCAACCAATCTGCCCGAATCCCCGACACCGTTTTCTGAGGCCGTTGATCTCTATATCAACAAACTCACCACCCAAGGGCGCAAGGGTAAAAAACTCTCTACCCGTACCCTGCTGAACTATCAGGGGCGGTTAGGGTTTTGGAAAGAGGTTTTAAACACACAACCCGTCCATGACATTACGCTCAAGCAACTCTCGGAGATACAAAACTGGCTGACGCGCCTGCCCTCCAATTACTCCAAACGTGGGATGACCACGGCACAGGCCGTCAGACTGGCACAATCATCGGACAACAGTTATGAAAGCATTTCCGACAAAACCCGCGCGGAATATCTGGGGCAGTTAAAGGGCGTGTTGGAATATGCCCATGCCTGCGGATTCGTAACGGCTGACCTGTCCCGTCATGTGGAAATCCCCAATACCAAACAGAGTAAATCCGTTGAACGCCTGCCCTTTACCGCAGACGACATGGCGAAAATCTTCCCCGAAAATTACGATCAGGTTTTGGGGCGTAAAAACACCGCGCTTGATTGGAATGCGCGGTATTGGTTTCCCCTGATTGCGGCCTATTCAGGCGCGCGATTGGAAGAAATCGGGCAACTGAATACCGATGACATCAAAACCTGTCCTGACACGGGTATTGTCTATATGAACGTGACGGACAGCGGTCTGGTCGGTGACGGAGAGAAAAAACACGCCAAGAATAAAAACTCCGTCCGTCCGATCCCCGTGCATTCCAAACTGTTGGAATTGGGTTTTATGGATTACGTGGAAACCCGCAAATCCGACACAAAAGACAAACGCCTGTTTAAGCTGAAACGGGATAAGCAAGGCAGGCTCGGCAAGGGATTATCCAACTGGTTCTCTCGGTTCGAAACCCGCCCGAACGGGAGCAAGATTCTGGGCTATATCGAACGCCAAGGCGTTATCAGCAAAGGTACGTATGACACGGGCGAGAAATGGACGAAGACTTTCCATTCGTTCCGTCACACGGCGATTGATAACCTGCGGGGAAAGCAGTTTGAAAACGGCGAATACATCCGTGAGCAGGACATCGGCCTTGTCATGGGGCATGAAAAAGGCAAACTGGAAACCGCCAATTACGGCGCGGACAGGTCACAGCTTAAACTTCGTAAGGCAGTGATTGAGACTATTTCTTATACACGAATATCCTTGAAAACTTAAAATGGTGACTGCGTATGTGGTTTTTGAGAAAGACTAGAGCAATTAGGAATATCTTTGCTGATAGAAGTACTCTGCTCTATATGTTGGCTTGCTTGAGAAGACTTATATCTATCCGTTGCGTGGTAAATATCTTCAACAACATTAGAGCCAAAGTCCCAAACTACACCACCGAAGACCATGCATAACATCCCCGTCACTAGTCCTTTTTTATATTCCTTATCAATGCCTTTTTTCATGTTCTAAATTCCTTCCATACTTCTATACCATTGACTTTTTAGCTACCATCTCAAAACTGTGTGGTCAAGTTTAAAAACAAGGATTCATAAAGTGTTCATCACCGTAGAATTAACCATTAGTCATAAACAGCCTTTTAACGCCAAAGTATTAGAGGCAGTTTTTGATATTTTTAAAAAGGCGATTTTAGAGTCTAGCGAATACGTTTTTGAGCGGCATCAGGAAGAATGGAAAGCTCTGACGGGAGAAAACCTTTATGATAGAAAATCAATTATCGAAAAAACGCTCAATGATTCTATTTGGATAGAACAGGTCAGCGAAGGTTCTAGCAAATTTAAATATGTAATCATCCTATTGGCATCAAGCACACCTATAGAAAATACTGGAGAGTTCATGCTGGAAGCAATAGAAGAGATAATTAAAAATACTGACGCATATGAAAATTTTATTGAAAATAGCTCTCAACTTCTCGACACACAATTGGACAAATTCTGCAACTCTGTTGAAAGCTCTTTCAGTGAGTACAATGCAATAGAAAAACATAAAGTACGCAAAGCAAAAGACCGACATTTTGCGTCCTTTTTTTGCTCTCTTACAGAAGGGTCAGAATTAAAGCCTATAAACGAGATAAAATGGCAATCCCCCAAGCCTAAAGACTAATTGAATCAACTCGCTCTATAGAAATAGCGCAGCTCTTTCAATAAAGGCGCAAATTCACCGTGAACCCGCACCTGCCATTGATTTCCGCATCTACCCCATAGATGCCAGTATCTGAGAGCTTCGCATTTTTCGGACAATGATTCCCGGAATGTGCATAAAAATATAGAACAGAGAGCCGAAGAAAATTGCTCCGATTGCACCCCATAAAACCCGAAGACCTGAAATATCGCCCGTCAAAATACCGGCAAAAGCCAGAAACAGGAATACGCCGAAAATGATCGTCACGCGCTTAATCATCTTGTGAGGCATGGCGAATTTTTCGATGACGCTTTTGCTGAAAATCTCCTTGTTCGTTGTATGATTGACCCCCTTAAACCACCAACCGTCATTTATCCCCCAGAGCGTTAGTTCGTGTCCTTCACGACAGGGAACAATCAGATCAACCAATTCGACGGCATGTTCCGAACCGCTATCGTCTTTGAGATAAATCGTCTGAAACCGTGTCGTTTTTGACGAAATAGTCCCCTGCACACCTGACATTCTGTTTTGACCGCCACTAATACGTCCGTGAGTTTCCGTTTCAGAGCGCGTTGTCTCACTTTCAACACGGCCTTTCAGCTCCTGAATGCTATAGCTTTGGTTTAAGGCCACACCTTTTGCGATTTCTTTCATGTGAATTGTCTCCTGACTTTGATTTCATCCTGTTTCTTACTGAACGATGACCCATCCGTCATCGGAATTGATAAGCCTGATTTGGGTGGTCGCCTTTTGACGACCGACGAAGGGGCGTTCAACGTCGCTTTCAATGTCGCAGTTATAGCCGTTATCGGCTTTTGAACAGCCGAGTTTTTTCACGGCGTGAATGGTAATCATGCCCTCCGCAACACCGCTCAAAGTATTTTCCAACTGCATTTGTGCGGCATCGAATATCTCCTGCTCCGACGGTTCGCCACCGCTACAGGCGGTTAAAAGACAGGCCATGCCGACTGATAAAATTTGGGTGATTTTCATGGTAAAACTCCTTTTTTCGGATTTTTCAGACTTAACCGTCTGAGTTCTCTTTGCTCAAAACTTCATAGATACGAAACAGCACCAAGACGACTTCGCAACTGACCCGCATGATGATCGGGGCGGAAATAATTCCCACCGCCCCGCTGAGGAAGCTATGTGGCAATATCATCAGAGAAGGGATTGCCATTGATAACGTCCCGACCCAAAACACCAGAGGGATAATGGATGGGGTGATGAATTTGTCGAATTTGAGGAAATCGTTCATAGCGCACCTTACAGTTTGGGTGCCTTCACTCCTTTGAGTGAATTATTTTTTTGATTGATATCCGCATCATCGGAATGATAGCTTCTCCATAATTGCTGATTTCGTTCATACTGCGTTTTGGCATCATTTGCACTGCCTCCATTTGCAGAAACATTCATACTAATCCGCAAGCTCATCATTACCACTTCTTCATCTTTTACGGACAAAACAGCCTTCATACTTGAATTAGTCGCCCCATCATTCCAGTTGAGTTCCTTGGCATAATTATCCCCTGCTCCGTGGTTCAATGATCTATCAGGCTTCCCGTACTTCCCGTTCAAAGAGGATTCAATAGTGCTAACTGGCACTGGTTGCTCCGTTAATCTCAAATCTCTGTTAATACCGATAAGTACGTTCGGAAAAGGCGGTTCAGCAAACCAAAATTTAAAATTATCACGCGCGTTTTCTCTACCGCTTTCCGAAATTAGCTGGTGAACAAACTCAACCCCTCCGGGCATATTCGGCCTCTTCATTCGTTCTTTTAAGCTCAATTTCGGGTTATGTCGTTTGATAGTGCTTATAACATCACTGGGTTTTTGACCTAGCTTTACACCCACAACATCAAACGGAGGAAATTTATTTAGGATAAATAAATCCTCTGATAACAGGGTAGATAATTCCAATGAAGCAAACTCTCTATGTTCATATTCGGGATTGTTATGTCTTCGCCATGTCGCCATAGGGTCACGCTCAATTTCCTCAGAAGTAGGAGGGATTGGTCTTGACGCATATAAATGCATATCACCTGGTTCTATTTCTGCAACGAACCCCTGCGCCCATGAAATATCCCTAAGCTCCGAAATATGCTTGACACTCTTTATCTCATAAGTCCAATAACCATTAATACTGAATGATTGACCTTTACGTCCCTCTTGCTCAAACCAATTTTTCAGATTCTCAGCTTCATCGTGTGACATATCTATGCTTTCGAGATTTTTACTTCCCTCAAACAAGCCTATTAACTGATGCCTATAGAATGTCTTTATTTCAATCGCTCTAATTTCATATTTATTATTTACAAAGTCATACTCACGAAATTCCGTACTTATTTTTTTCAGATACTTTAATGGTGCGTTTTTTGCCGTATTAAGGATTCGTTGTTTATAGTTATCGTGATTTTTCCTTTTAAAAAACTCATCTTGGGTATATTGCCTATAATCGGCTTCAGGAATCCCCAACGTTTCATGACCTGTACGTAATAGCAGGTCAAACAGCGTTTCCTCGCGACCACGTCGAATTTCTTTTTCTAATAATTCGGGACGTAATCTGACAGTAGTCAAACCAAAATTAAATTCTGTTTCTTCTGCACTCTGAGGATCATAGGGCAAAGACGATTTTTCCTTTTTACTTGTTCTGTCGGCAACTCTTGTTTGATCTTTTGAAACGACTTGTTCGGATGATGTATCAATATTTGCCTTCTTTTGAAGACTCGTCACCTCACGATGGTCTTCCAGACTGACCGAAGCCTGCATTTTTTGCATATATGCCAATAAATGCTCAGAAGGAACTCCATCAACTAACAGGCTGTTCTTCTGCTGAAAACTCTCAATCGCTCTTTTAGTCCCGCCCCCATATAGACCGTCAATAGAGCCAACACTAAAACCCAACCTGTTTAATTCAGACTGAATGTCAGCAATCAGTCTCTTCTCATAGCGCGGGGCTTCTGGTTTACTCGTTTCAGTGGGTGCGCTCTCGACACTCTCGGTTTCCGTGACCTGATCGGCCACCTCATTGGCCTTTTTCTCGACCGTTTTGTCGATGACGTTGGTGACCGTATTCTTGGTCTTTTGCAACGCATCGTCGAAGAATCCCGCATGGGCGGGCAGATTTGTCAGGAATGCCAGAAGGCTCGCCAGATAGATACGGCGAAATTTAAGTTGAAATGTCATGTGTTACCTCTCTCGTCAGGGTTACAGGGTGTGACCTTGACCACTCCATGAGGAATGGTGCCGAGAGGTTCGTAAGTCCAAGACGCGGACCCGATCGTATTTACGCAAAGCGTTATTGTATTCCGACCGCCTCTCGACCGAGAGACGGACATTTCCACGCTAGGCTGTCCAAATAGACCTACGCCTTGGGGTTACGAAGCCCCGTCGTAGTGGTCGGCTGGACTTCCACCGATCACGAACGGGACTCTATCAGATGGTTATGGTATTTACCATAAAGCGGTTGTTCCTAGCTCGTCCGCAAGGACGGGTGGAACAGAGCGACTGGGATCACGAATGCATTGCGAGTCAGGAAGGGGTTCTTTCGAGCGAGATCAGCCCAACCATATTGTGTTCAAATTCAGGGCGTTATCTTTCCTTTTAACGGGTTTTTCAGAGACCTTTCTAGCATCCCTGCCCCTCTGACATTGCCAAGGGTGAACCTCCTCCTCTGCGTTACGGCCTAACGGTGGCACTTTGGGCGGACTGCTTTTTTCAAGGGCATCAAAACCGTTGAAGAAAGGAAAACGCTATGAACACTCAAAATCTGATTAACCTGATCCGCATCGACAATATCGATACCCTGGCGGTCGAACAATTACACAACCTGATTGGGCAAGCCTACCGCGCCCTTAGTGAACTGGAAGAATTTCCAATAGAACAACTGAAAGTTTTGGCGGTTATCCGTCGCCTTGAACTGCGTCTGGCAGAATTGACAAGCAATCCAAAGCCATTGCCTGCACCGATACCCCGCTTCACTCCGTGAGGCGGATTACTCTCCGCCCCTGAAACTTGAGGTGTCAATTTGGCACTTCAAGTTTCAATGTCTCTTTCACCCATCCTTTTAACCAGTCACAAATTGTGACCGGTTCTGCCGAAATTGGATGTCACGGATTGTGACCTCCAATTTTCTGACCGTCGATTTACGAGAATTAAGACTTGTCTTTATCAGGGATAAATCCGATAGGATTCTTAGGCTTTTCCGCTTGAAACATCAGGCGTTCAACCTGTTCGAACAGATAAGCAATCTGCCCGTCATGTTCAATGAGTTTGTCTGCAAGCTCTTTATGCGTTGCCAAGATTTCGCGCATTCGGACAAAGGTATCAATGATAGAAATACTAACCCTAATCGCTTGCTTGCTTTTTAGGACTGAGGAGAGCATCGCTACTCCATGTTCAGTAAAAGCCAAAGGCGGATATCTACGCCCTCCCCAACTTGAGGTCACAATTTGTGACCTCAAGTTTTCAAACTCATCTTTAGATAAACGAAACGCGTACCTTTCTGGAAATCGATCCTTATTACGACTTACCGCCTGATTAAGTACCTTTGTTTCCACGCCATACAACTCCGCAAGATCACTGTCCAACATAACCTTTTGCCCACGTATCATGTAAATACGTCGTTCGATGAGTTCAACAGGAATGATTTGATCGGAATCTGCCATATATCTTTTCTGGCACGGCAGGTCTTTTCGGTCAAGGCGGAATTGGAAGTCGCAATTTGCGACTTCAAACCCGTATATCCGTATGGTAGTAATTTATTAACATAATCTCGCTATGATGGAATATAGGGAGTACGTGTGTGTGGCTATTAGAGAAAGGAGTAGCCTATGCGCACTGGATATACCGACCCTTGGGGTTACGAACAAAAAATCACCGACCTGTCCGACTGGTCAGAGTTCGAGCCTTGGCAATACTGGTCAGCGCAGTTTGAATGGATCAGAGAAACCGACATTCAGGAACAGGATATTGTCGCCTTTCGGGATAATGTCCGTTACGACATGCCTGACAGGTCGGCTCTATACACCAAAGCCTCGCGTTTCATCATTGCCCGTATAGCAGGAATTGTTGATAACGATGTCTATCTTGAGGTCATTCATAGCGAGGGTGAAAACGCCCTCTTTCCAGAAGACAAAATAAGACGGGGAAAAGGTTCGTTATTTCAATACGGTTTGTACCGTTGGCCTCGGGATCGTTGCCCAACCGAAAACGTCGATCCTGATCGAAAGGGTCATGGTCGAGAAATCAAGCCCCGAAAAGAACCCACTTCTCGGTATATCGGGTCGGGAAAAAAGTCATCTGGCGGGTTATCGTCGATCTTTTGCGGGGTTGCCCGCCCCAAAGCTAAGAAAAAGCCTTTCCCGCACACCCTCCAAGGCACAAAACACAACATCTAGTGCCAAAATATAAATTTTATCTACCATATATAGTGTTTTATGTTATATTACCCATGCACAGAAGTGCATTTACAGTATAGGAATCCAAGGAGCTATAGCCATGTCTGGAAAAAACCAATGGGTCGTACCCCGTGACAGCGGTTGGGCTGTGAGAGGCGAAGGGAATAGTAAGGATACTTCCCATCATCGCACTCAGCAGGAAGCCATAGATGCCGCACGGGAAATCGCCCAAAACCAACAGAGTGAAATGTTCATTCAAAACAAACAAGGTCGTATCCGCGAACGGAACTCATACGGTGACGATCCTTACCCGCCAGAAGGTTAAAACCGACTTCTCGCGAAAAAGCCACTGAAATAATTTTTCGGTGGCTTTTTTATTTACGGCTTTGGCGGTTCGGGTTTGTTTTCAGGTGAATCGCCAGACTTTACTTTGCCTCTCAACCGCAATAGGTATGCTTTGACGGATTGCGCGATGTTTTTACGCCAACGACGGGCAATAGCCCGTTTCAACGTGACCAGACGTAATTTTTCCCGTAAAGAGTCCCCCGCACCGATGATGCGGTCGATGACGGTATGATTGAATTTGGCTCGGCTAATCGACATGAGTACGGCAAAATACCGCAATCCCGTATCCGCCGTCTTTTGCGGATCAGCGTGGGCAGGAAGGTCTTCGATAAATTGGCTCTGCAATTCCTGCCTGTGATTAGAGCCACTTATCGTTCGCGTTCATCGGGGTCTCTGCCCCGTCCGCGTTGCCGTTCTCTGTCCCGCTCATATTCCTGAAGAAGCCGTTGTCGATGCTCTTCCCGCTCCTGTTCCAATTGTAACTCTCGGAACAGCTCGTCCTGACGACGTTGCTCCAAATTCAGGCGTTCCTGCGCCTGCTCCCGCTCAAACGCCTGCCTGTTATCCTCTCTGTCACGGTTCAGATCGTCGATAAAGGCATTGAGTTCTTCAGCATCCCGCTCGTCCCGCATTGTCTGTATTTTCTTGCGGTCTTCGGCTTTTTTGATGGATTGTTGCGGGTTGTATCTCTGTTGGCGGAGCTTATGATATTTCTTGATCCCGTCGGTCAGATCGTCCCCTTCCCTGACTTCGGACTGTCGTCCCCAAAACTTGTCTCGGCGCATACAGATCAACCGTAACGCCTGTTTTTCCTGATCCGTCTGGCGAACGGAAATTTGTTCGGGCGTTAATCCCCAGTCACCCCAAAATTCGATCTTACGGCGTTGTTCCAGCTCTTGTTTGAACAGTTTGATTTGCGTATTGATCCGATCTTCCCAAACGCTTATCCGATATAGCTGTTCGTCTTTTTGAAACTCCAACAGATCGTGCTTTTCCTGCTCCAACCGCTCGTTTAATTCCTGCAAGGCTTGGCTTTGCCTGATCTGGTCTTCGGTAACACGGATTTCCAGAGGATGCGGTTTTGGCTGAGGCTCTGGTTCTTGAACAACTTCACGAGTCTCGTTTTGCCTTTCCTGCCAGAGTTCTTTCTGCTTTTCTTGTGCAATCTCAACAGTGGGTAGGCTGTCAAACTCCAAATCGGCGAGTTTGGCATCCCTGTCTTTTTTCATCGTGCCTTTACCCGTCGTATAGCGAGAGAGGGAATAAATCTCTCCCGCCAGATCGACCAAGACCAAGGAACGCCTGTTGCCCTGAGCCAAGACATATCCCTCATGGCTGAGGGCTTGTTTAAACTCCGTGCCGTTTCTGCTCTGGTGGAACAAAGCGGTTACTTTCTGTTTGAGCTGATCGGGGTTTTTCTTGGCACGTTCGGCCTGCTGAAACTCCCCGTAACTATGGGTCGCATCCACCTTGTCATAGAGTTTTGAACGGGCTTCCTTTTCACCGACATGTTTGCCCTGTACCAAATCATGTCCGAACTCTTGCTCCAACTGTCGGGCGGTGAGTTCGTGTTTTTTGTAATTCCATCCATCGGGGCGTAACTGCATCGTATCAATATCGGTTCTTTGCCAGACGACATGCAGATGTTCTCTGCCCTCCTTCTGGTGTTTTACGACGGCGCGGGGCAATCCTTCAAACCCGAGCTGTTGTTCAAGAACCTCTACGCATCTGTCCCATTGCTCCCGCGACATTTCATATTTGCCGTGGGGGTCGATATTGGCGTGATAAAGACCAAGCTGTCCGCGTTCGGTCAAATTCACCATCAATTCAAAATCCGTCAGAGCACGGTGTAAATCTTGAGAGCCGTGCTGAATCTCGAAGATCTCGACAAGCTCATTGGTATCGGTACGGAGAAGATGTGTGGCAAGGTCATAAGCACCGCCTCTGCTTCCTCCGTTGATAACCAATCTCGCGCTCCCTCAATGTTACGGGTTTATATCAAGATGCCTGTTAATGGCCTTTGAGAGCCTGTGCCAGTCGGACATGGCCTGACTGATATAGGCAGGTGGCGGGGCAGTCCCCATATTCATGTGATGGGCAATCTGATTGATATTGTTGCCGACGCGGTTCAATTCGGCTTTCAACTGTAAAAGTGCCTTTTCCGAAGGCAGTTTGTAACGGTTGGCAACCCGTCGTTTTCTGACCTTTTGCGCGCCTGCGCCAATGGTGGAATAACGAATGAAAGCGGATATGCTTTCCCCGAATTGGACGGCTTCATTGCTCTGTTTCCATGTTGCGTATTTCAGATCAAAGATGTCTTGTTCATCCTGATTGAAATGCCCGACATGGCGGAACTTGCGTTCCCTTTTTTGGCTACCGCTTTTGCCCATCTGCGCCACCTCCTTGATTTGCGTATCCAAGACCGCTTGTCTTGGTCGGGTTGAGCGTGACCGCTCACGGTGTTTGAGGCAGTGCCTCATCATGCCTGTCCAAGGCATGTTCAGGGGGATGCAACGGGGGAATTTATGCCCCCTTGCCAAGACGTGCGTGTCACACGCACATGGCTTGCAGTTATCGATAATGACGGGAAATTAAAAAAGTGTAAACAGCTTATTGTTGTATCAAGCCAATATAGCAAATCAGGCAATACATTATCGATAACAGGCGATAGCAGGGCTATCGCTCTCTGTCGTCGCGGCCATCGTCCCGATGCCTCTCACGCCAAAGGCGGTCTTCTTCGAGTTTCTTTTCTAAACCTTCTCGCTCTTTTTCTATATTGTTTTCATTTTCGAAGTAAGTTTCCAATTCAACAGATGAATGTACAACCTCGAGAATTTCAATAACGCCATCGTCTTTTTCAGCAAAAAAGATATTGTGTTTTCCCTTTGGGAAATACATATATTCAGGAGGACAAAACTCTCTTTTTAATCCCATCCTTGGATTAAAGGCCAAATTATCAAACAGTTCTTCAAGCTCCAAAATATACCTTTCGGCCTGCTCTTTACCCCTGTCATATACCGTATCCCAGTAGATGTCCCTAAACTGCTCTTTAGCTTTATCAGACAACTCCCAGTCGCTCATAAAACTCCCTATTTATGACGATTTTCTGTGGGATTATTCTTAATATAATCGACAAATTGCTTAAAGCCGTCTTTTCCTTTTATTCGGAATCCTTTTCCGTCTTTGATTTCTTGTTGTCTTCTTTGCAAAACATCTCTTGCATTCTTCATGCGAGAAAGATAATTAGCATATTCATCAGTCATCATAAAATGTAAAGCCTCTTCCAAAAGCTCATTTACATCTTGATAACCGCCTTTTTCGACACTCTGTAACAGACTTCTTTCCACCTCTGGGGATAGTTCAATGGTCATGATTTGTTCTCCTTCTCCCTGCAACGTCGCACGAATATTCAACCTCTGTCAATCATGTTTATTTCTTCGGTCGTCGTTTGGGTCTTGCCGTTGATCCCATCTCGCCCAGCTTCTTCATATTCGCTTTATGAGTACGGTCTTGCTTGGTTTCGACCTGATCCCGATGCGTTTTGAACTCTTGCGGGTAATGCGCCTGCCCTCGTTTGATTTTCGCTTTCATCACACCTGTCGGAAGCTCCCCTTTCAGACCGTCAAGGTCAGAATCTCCAAAATAACGCCGTTTCAATAAAAGCGGTTTCGAGTTTGAGCCAAGGACAATGACTTTATCGTCATACTCCCCTTGGGCAAGTTTTTCAGGACTGACATTGGGTTCTGAGGTTTGGCCTTGCGCCGTTTTTTTGCCCAGTTCGTCCGAAACATCTTGCGCCATTCCGTCCTGCATTTTCGGGGAGAGATAGAGCCTGACCGCCGCATTTGAAAACATCGTTTTCGCCTGCGGATAAATATTTTCGATCTGGTGTTTGCTTTGCGCGATGGTAAATAAACTTATTCCATATGACCGACCGACTGAAAACGCAGTTTCAATGGTTGCCATATAATCAAGCATCGGCATCTCATCCAAAAGAAACAGCACCTTTTTCTGCTCTTTCGGCTCACGTTCATAGAGCCTGTCCATATGCACACCCAAAATCGTGCGAATAACAGGTAGATATTGAGAAATATTTGCAGGGTCAACCTGAATGTATAAGGTCGGCGGTCTGTCTTTTTGGTTTTCCGCTCTGAAATCGCTCGTATGCCAATCGCTCTGTCCCGTCGTGACGGCTCTGACATTATTCGATCCCCACCCCGCCATCATGGTTCTGAGTGTCGATAAAATCGAGTTCATCTCCTTTTGGTTCATATTGGCATCAAGCGCATAGCCTGTCCGCATCAGTTCAGGGTCGGTGTGGTTTTTCAGAGCCTGAACGAAACGTGACCACCCGACACCTGCGATAATGTCCAAGACCTGCGACATAGACCTTTGGTCTGGTGCGACACCCGTGCAAGTAACGGCTATTGCGGCTGTTAATATATTCCGCGCACTTTCTTCCCAATGGGCATTATTCTCCCCCCCTTTCGGGATAACCATATGCCATGCCAAACGTTTTGAATCTTCATAAATATATTGAGGGCTATCTCTGATTTCAGACAACGGGTTGAATTTAAGACTGTTTGACGGGTCAAGAGGATTAAAGCGATAAACCGACCCGTGTTGACTGCGCCATTTGCTCGTATTTCGGTATAGCTCTCCTTTGACATCCAAAACGACACATGCGCCGTCTTTCCAAGTCGTCAATATCGGCAATGCGAAACACTGGGTTTTCCCTTCCCCCGTTCCGCCGAATAACATGACGGGACGACCTTCGTCGTAATTTACGGGAATGTCGGTTTCGACAAAGCCGACCTCGTTTTCAATCAATGTTCCCAGTCGGTAGCCTTGGTTTATATCCGTCGTAAACAGCGACAATTGAAGATCATCTTTTGTTGACCACACATGCTCACCATTAAGACGTTTATAAAGATACCGAACCGTGGCGTTATTCGGGTGTTCCGTCACGGCATGTTGCAGATCGCTTGAAATGCTACTTTGCGCACCGACCGAAGTTATATCGTGAAACCATGAACACACCCACGTGAACATATTCCCGTTATGGTTTACCGGTAGCCTGCATTTATCTTTTTTTGGAATAATCTTTTTATATCGCGCTTTGATTTCTTCAAATCCCTGACTGACCGTCGAAGGATGAAATCGCCCCCCTTGCCCCTGTCCGTACAAAATACCGTAGCGACAGGTATAGAAGTTGTAATCGGACATATAACCTTCGTTATAAAGAAGATAGGCTGTGACCAGATGATTGATCTCCTCTGCAGTTAAATTGCTAATATCTCGTATCATCGTTGCCCTGACGCGCCCACCCCCTCCTTTGACATCAACGGCAAAAAGGATTGTCCCGAACGGCTTATCAAAAAACGTGATGATATTTTTATATCTTTCCTCCTTGGTTTTTCCGAATATTGCCAAGGCTTCCTGATTTAACTTCTTATGCGGTTTTGGTTTGTCCCGAAACAAAAACATCAATACACCTCCAATAATCACCATATAAGGCAAGGATTTGTATAAATAAGCCAGATAATCGCCAAGCTGAGAGAAGGTTATCAACGGCTTTTGCTCTCCGAAAAACCGCTCATACCGCCGATCTGATTTGGGAAGAGCCTTGATCGCCTTATAAAGATTTGGAGCGTATTTTTTCGCCGACCTCAGCTCATCGCCAATGCTAAATCGACTGCTCGCCTGAGCGAAACGTATTCTTTGTTCCCGATCAGTCACATTGGCGTAGTTCTTTCGGCTGAGGCGCGAAACCTCAAGCCGATATTCTCTAATAATGTCGGCTTCTTCCGACCAGAGCGTATTGTTATATGTCCCGTCCGCATAGGTTTCGAGCGCAAAGAACATATCCTCCAGTTTTGCGGATTTTCGAGCATCTCGGATCAGCGGGTCTTTATCGTCAAATTGAATCTCGGATACGGGTATAAAATCCGCCAAATAATAAAAATCGGGCTTGGGTTTACCGATCAATTTTTTGTGCGGGTATTTCTTTCCGATTTCGGCAAACGCCTTGCGTTGGCAAAGGTTATATTCCTTTAAGAACAGCGGATCATCGGCATATTGATCCAATATCAGGAAATAACGTTCCTTCAATTCATCAGTTTTCTTGCCCAGATCAGGCGTACTTTCAAGGTATCCCGTATATCGCATTGTTCCGAGTTTTTCTTCTTCTCTGAACAAGCGACACGCCTCACTCAGGTCTTCATCAAAACCTGAAAACGTAAAAGGAGAGTGGATAAGGCTGAATAAAAATAGAACCGTCCCTAGTCTTTTCTGCATGGAAACTCCGTTTCACGGCATACTCGTCAGGGAATATACCACAGAGAAAACGTCATGCCGTAATGGGTCAGAGAGCGGAAACGCTCTCCAAACGCCGTTTTTGGGGCGACAGACACAAAAACGGCGCGGGGCTTTTGCCCCGTTCCGCCTTGCTTTGTTTAGTCAACTATTCCAGAAAATATGGACTTCCTGATAGCCTGTTTCGATGGTGAATATATCCCCGCTCAGCTCCATATCGCGCCCCATGCGCTCGTAATCGATATAAAACTGTAGATGCTCTGGGATTTCGCTTGTATCCTCGGTCAACTGCTCGGCAAAGCCTGCCACGCTGTCATAAACGCCGTTATATTGCTCTGACAGGGTTTTCTCGGCCTGTTCGATGTCACCGCAGGCATAATCCAAAACCTCCGCCCCTAACGCGCCATGCTCCTCTAAAAATACGGCGATATTATGCACGGCCTCTAATCCCTCATATTCCGACACACGGTAAGCCCCGAACCCTTCAAAGTCATGGATCGCGTATTCCTCCGCTAACGGCTCAGGTGAGTTCCTCAGCATGTCGTTGACCTGCGCCCAAATGTCGTCCAGATCGTCCGTTGCGTCAATCCAGACCCCGTGCAATCTGCCTGCGTTGTACGCCGATAAATCCGCTACGTAAATTCTGATGTCGTCACTCATTGTCTTTTACTCCTTATCTTAAAAAAACATCCCCTTTTGGGGTTGAAAACCCCAGACAAAGAGCGAGCTTGCGAGCGTTAATCATGCTGTTTTGACAGAGCCTAGACAGGGGGGACAACCCGACCTGCACAAGCTACGCGCGGAAGGTTGGGGGATGTCTAGGTGGCGGAAAAACACATGATAGGATGGCGTAGCCCCAAAAGGGGAAACCTGAAAATCAAAATAAACGGCAGAACGCGCCCCGCGTTCTTCGACAAATACAACGGGGCGTTGCGGGGTGTCCCCGCAGATGGGGGTGTCGGAAAACACGCCTTGGCGTGGTTGAAGCAGGGGGAAGACTTTTCCCCACTTACTTACCCTGTCACATCAAAAGCGATTTTATCGAGCCAGTGCTTTTTCTGCTCAAGGCTCGGGCCATTACCGTACCGTTCACGATGGTACTTATGCCCCATCAAAGCGGCCTGTACCTTATCAGGCGGTTCAACGGCGGTCAGACGATCTTCAAAACTATGTCGTAAACTATAGAGCGAATGATTTTCGGAGGGTAACAAATCATGGGCTTTCAGAAATTTGTTCACATTGGCAGAAAGCAGGTCTGATTTCAGATAGTAATGCTCAAATCCCCCAGGCAGATTATGAAACGCATACAAAGCCGCACCCACCAAGGGCATCATCCGTTCGCTCTGTGCGGTTTTTAGGCATTTTTGGTGATCTGGGCGTATGTGGATAAACGGCACATCGCAATCCAGTCGAATATCACCTTTTGAGGCATTCAAACCGACCAATTCGGAAGGACGCGCCCCCGTATCAGCCATTGCATATATGAAAAGACGACATTCGTTATGTAATCCTTCAAGAGACTTCGGTTTGAGTAACGTATCTTTGATATAGGCCGTCGCAAAGGGCTTACGCTTGCTCTCTTTTTCGATAAAGCGAATTTTCGACATCAGCCCCGTCACATCAAGGGGCAGGTTCTTGTTATCCCGAACAAAGCCCAACACCTGTCCGACATAGCCGAAGTCCTTATTTGCGGAATTGGCTGATTTGCCCTCTTCCTTGATACGATGAAACCACCAATCCCGAAACTTCAAAATATCCTGTCGGGTGATTGCGGGGGCATCCAGATCACCGCAAACGGAAATGAAGTTACTGATCGCTTTGTTGCGCGGATTTTTCCATTTTCTGATTTGATCCTCGCTTTTATCAAGCAGGTTGGGTTTATTAAATTCCACAAAATCCAAAAGAGCCTGACTGATCGGATATGCACTCTCCTCTTCTCCGCCACAAATGGCAGTGACTTGCTCCTCCTCCAACTCTGGCGTTTGACGCAAACTTTCGATCCGCGTCATAAGCTCTTCCAGATCGCCTTTGGATAAGACCTCTCTGTCCTGATAAGTAAAACCGCTGAGTTTCGCAAGGGTAAGCGACCGCTGAAATCCGTCATCAAATTTGTCATCAAACCTTTCGGTGGCTGATAGCCATGCCCGCTCCAATTCGGCATTCAGTAACTGGGCACGTTGGTTGGCGATTGTTTCTGAATCCGTTTTAAGAGATGCCCTGATGAACTCTGTTCTGTCATACAAGTGCTGAAAAAGTTTCGGAATACGTCTCTTGAAATAATAGTTTCGACCGCGACGGATGTAGTAATTCGTGTGTCCCATTTTGTGTCCCATTTGTGTCTCACTTTCCTTGTTTAAGATTAACAAAGAAGCCCTTAAAAACACGTAAACGCCAATATTTATCCTTTTGTTACAGCACGTTACGCGATTTAATTTTTGGGATAAAAAGAGAAAAATCTGGCGGAGACGGTGAGCATCAAACCATATCACCTGACCACCCATAACACACTGAATTAACAAGATTTTGAAATTATCAAAAAGCCGATATGTTAATCTTTGTGTCCCACTTTGTGTCCCAAAATACTTGGCGTAAATTCTCGCCAAGCAAGCTCCATAGCATTTCTATTTGGTAGCAAATTTGAGTGAGTGCAACAAGAACAATTTTTATTCAGGCTGTTTTGTTCGAGCGATTTTCAAAGCCTTTTTGAGCGTTTCTCTTCTTTCTTTACGAATTTGAATTTCGGCATGCAGACGTTCAAAAATTGGCAGATATTTATCACCGAAAACTTCAACGATCTGCGCGGTGAATAGATAACACTCTTCCAATAATTCATCCGTGATGTCCGCCTTACAAACATTCTTACGTTGAACCAAGGAAAATTGAGATATTAGTTGCCCCCGCCTAGGCAACAGTTTGTCTTTATAGTCGTCAACACTCCAATTTCGTGTGCCTGACATGGTGGTAACTCCTTAAAGTTCCACCCCACAGATAACATACACCCTATACTTGTATTTTATGGAAAACGGGTTAAAAGATGGTTAACCCTAGACCAATTCAGAACACCTGATTTATAACTTCAGAGATCGTTCTTAATGTCGAAATACTCTGCGGGTGTAGCGTTTTCGACCCGTGGGCAAGATCGTTTCTTAAATTAGCCGTGCTTGAAACAATACCTCCGACTATATCTATTTTCTCCAAAGCATTTAGTATTTCTTCCTCTGTCGGATCATCAACCATGCGCTCTGATTCACCCGTTTCTTTCATTTGTTCAATAGCCTCAAAGGTTTTCTCGGTTTCTGCATATCTTCTAGCTCTGCTCAATCGATCCGAAAACCCTTCATTCGTTATCCACCGCTCACTTTGGGCGTACTTCAATAGCCCTCGAAGCGTGGGTGATTTCTTATCTGGATTTTCAATTCTATAACGCTCTTTAAGTGCCATCTCCAAGGCGGAATACCCCACCAACTCAGCTACTTGATGAAACCTATATACATACCAAGAATACAAAGACACATTCTTTGCCGTTTCAAATAGCTGACGCACATCCATAGGTACTCTGCTATGAAGTGTTATTTCAGATAAAACACGATGAATATCTTCTAAGGCAATTGAGAATGAGGAGTGACGACTATCGGGAACGCATATGTCTTCCAGTGACTTAAGCGGGTCTTCAACATCTGTATTTTCAATCGTCATGTTTATCTCTTTCACATGAGAGCAGCTCAAAATATAAAGTCCGCACTCTATCCGTTTTGGCGTTTTGTCAGGTCAATACCAATCACTTCAATTTGATCTACATTTGCGAAATTACGCGAGATGGAAAGCCAATAACCTTTCAAATATTCAACCAACTCATCGAACTCTGTAATCCAGTGAGATGGGGCAACTTCCCATCTAGTCCTTTCTCCTCCATATACGAGAAGATAGATACCCCTTGAAGAACGAACATCTCGCAAATAATCACCACATAACTGATTTTCAAGACGTTCCACCAACACTGATCCATACCATTTCTCAGCCAGTTTCAATTCTATGGGTACTGGCGCATCAAACCCGATTCCAAGAATACGAATATCTGGTCGTTTAGCATCCGCCAGTTCATCCTCCTGAACGACGGAGTATTTATTACGGGAGTTATCTCGTAATACCCCCGCCAAATATTTCCGTATCTCGGTTTCCTTGTTTACACCTTTTAGAATGGAAGCAATACTGGTATCACCGTCTTCCAAATCATATTTAAGATTGAGCAACTTACGGCAAGCCAAGGTGTAAAGCTCTTCGTGATTTTTTGGGGTGATTTCAGTATTGTCTATAAACTCCAATAGCTGTACTTCAGACCAAGGTGGCATACTTGCATCTTTAACAGCTCTGTTGAACGCATTATGTCGCATGACTTCCTGTGATGACGGCTCAGGAAATTCATCTAAAAAATCAAGAAGTGCGATATACGTTTCTTTGCCAGAGATTTCTGTGATTGTCTTAAATAAAGCGTTTCGCGCATCTTGAGCGTTATCTCTTAATTCAGGAGAATAACAACCCGTTCCCACACGCTCAAAATCATCCGAAGGCCGTATATTGTTTCTCATCAATATATATAGAGGCTTCAAAAACCCTATCGTTTCAAAATTCTTTCTGGTACTGGAAGAATGCCGACGATCACCCAGTAAATTCACAATAAATTTCATCGAAAATTGAACTGCTGTTTCAGCAGCTAAAGTTTCAAGATAATTTTCTAAAAAGACGAATGCATCTTGAGGATTTACTCCAATCCAAACAGCAATCCAAAGGGCAAGGATATTTTCGTCCTCACAACCTTTAATTCGCTCAACCGCAAGCTCATCAATATCGGCATCAGAAATCACAGTAGAGCTATTAAGGATCGTCAGTGCGTGTTCCAAATTGCGGACATTTGCAATCGATTTGCTTTTCAAAGAACCAATCAGCGCAGGAGATACATCATTACTCATCCATCGATACGCCCAAGAAATCCTGCTCAGCATGTAATGTGTATCGACCGTTTCATCATCGGCCTCATTAACCTCCCACAATATCTCCTTGATTAATATCTCTGCGACCTGAGCACTGTGGTATTTATAAAAATTATCAAACCAATCAGGGAAGCTATTGAGTTCTCGAATTGCATATCTAGTAGCGACAGCAACCTCATCCTTTGATAAGGATTTATACCAACTCGCGTTTTCACTTGCTTCAAGAGAAAGTCCTGACAAGCCATATATCACCTGATACGGTGTGCTCTTTGTGTCTCCGACCTCTGAATAAATATCAGGTTTATACGTCCTCCAGAAACCGATTGCCCCTTGCTTGTATGCCTCAGCGACATCCAAACCATATACAGGGATTAGAACCTTATAATTATTTGATTCGTGGCCTCCCTCTGAATCAAGCTCACTAATACGTCTATGAAGGAACAAATGCGGATTTAAGAATTCTGGTTTACGTACAGTCTCCACATGTTCCAATAGCCAGTCTTTCCATTTCTTCTCAGCCAATTCATCTTTTAATTTTCTTTTCTTGTGTTGTTCCTCCCATCGGGCATGCCTACGTCGTGTCCTTTTATCTTCATCTGTCATTTTGGGGGGATGCAAGAAAAGATTTAATCTATCTTTTAGAACCTCATTATTAGCAGTCTTTCTTTTCAGCCTCTCTCGCCATTTTCTAGGTCTTCCTGCTGACACGTACAAGTTATTTGCAAGCGTTAATGCAATGAGACGGTCGTCTGTGAAACTCCTTTCGGTAATTTGCCCCAACGCCCAATCAAAATCATCAGTTCCCAATGCCCAAAACGAGTCATAAATAGAAACATGCCAATAATCATTCAGAGGTTTTTCTTTGGCCTCTACAAACTCTCTACGGTTTTCAACATGTCGCCAGAAGAGTGTCCTGTTAAGTTCAGGCCACTCTTGAACAAGAGAGGACAAATCAACCTTCTGGCTAGTCAGGATAAAATCATGACAATGATAGGCTTCAGGCAGTAATAACAAGCAATCTAAACACTCATGTTCAAATATGGACTTATGTCTGGCCTTAAGTAACTCTTCTAGAATTTTGCAGACAGGGCTGACCAACCACCCATATTCTGTTGAAATACGTATCTCTCTTCGTTCGTAATGGGGTTCTTGATTTAACAAAGCGAAAATCTTTTTTAGAAATTCATATAAAAAATCAGTATCAAGCCTTTGTACGTAATGGCAGATTGCCTCCCCTAATCCTTCTCCACGATAACGATTGAAAGCATGCGCGTTTTTTATACCCTCAAAAATCAACTCCAGATTATTTTGCTTTGCCTCTATATATTCAATTACCGTCGCAAGTACACGCCTTTCAACCCCTCCCTCAAATTTTCCGTAAAAATCCAAAATGTCAGCAAGATCGCTATCGTCTCCGATTTCAGCCAAGGCTCTTATCGCCGATACTCTGGCAGATTCATCCAATGCTATATCCTTGGCCAGATCGAGAGCTTTATCCCTCAGAGGAGACATTTTTCCACGCCAGACCATTTTGCAAAGAAACCACATAACTTCGCTGTCATCTGAATACGTATCTGCAAGTCTTAGCGTTATCTCCGATAAATCAGGTGAAGCAAACCTTTGAACAATACCAGACCCCGTAGATAACCTACGCGAGTCACGATGATGCAAACGAAGGCATACAGATTCCAATAATGCTTCTCTTTCCTCACGAGGAAGTCGAGAAGGGTCACCACCTTCTAGGATAATTTCAGGTTCTATAGCTACTGCTTTTTCCCTTATCTTCTGATCCATATGAACCATCCAACAGAGGACGGAACGCATGTTTTCATCAATGACTTCAATGTCATATATTTTTCGGAAAAATAGCTCTTCGATGCTTTTTCGTGATGTATTGAATGACAGTAGTTCAGACAGGTATTCGGCAGTCAAAAACTCTTTTGCTGTTCGATGATGAAAGCGAACAGTGCCATAAACACTTTCATCAAAAATCGGTCGTGACAGCAGTGTTGATATTTCAATATCATCCCATTTTAATTGCCCCAAAATTCGCTTTGCAGATAACCCTCGCCCCTGATAAGAACCTTCAGGAACACTAATTGAAGACTCCCTTAAAAGAGTAGTCGCAACAGCCAAAAACTTCGCCCCCTCCCGCGCTCTACTTAAGGTAAAAGGTCTTTGCTCTGCCCTATTCTGGTCTCTTTCTAAAAGCCGTCTTTCTATGCTGTAATTTATCCATTCCCAACGAGTACCGATCTGTCCCTTTTCCTTCCAAGACTCAATTAGCTCTTCCAAGTCCTGCGGGCGGGTTGTATATATCCAAGCATCTTGCCGTTCCACCTCATCCAGAAAACCTTGAATATCATCCACACCCTTATTAGCGAGAAAGATTTCAATTTGAGAACTGACCAAATCAGCCAAAGAAACAATAATTACCTGATCTTTAGTATCTGCGTTGTGTTCTTTATTGGGTTCAACCTCGACCTGACTTGTCGGAAAGTACTCAAGAAATGTCTCCAAATCTGATCTTGATCGCCATGCTTCTACACGGCTACTGATTATCACGTGCAATCGATTAACTGCACCTTCTAGACAATTGGAGATAATTTTCAGTGCGAAATGGAAAGCTCGTGGATTAACTATTCTTGCCTCATCAACTGAATCCAAGAATAACCAACCCTCATGAGAAGAAGATTTCCATGCTTCAAACTCTTCGAATGTGCCTTCCTCAAACGCATTTTCAAAGTCCTCTGAAACATGTTCGAGACGGATAAAGAAAGCGGCTTTGCCCTTCTTAATAAGTTCTTTGGTCGCCTGCCTAATCTCTGTTGTTTTCCCTGCACCCGCCTCGGAAAGTATTACGACTCTGAACTTTTCATACAGATCAGACCATTTGAGATTATCTGTTTCCCCATAATATGCGCGAGCAAAATCAAACTCTTCATCTGAAGGTTTGTCCGAAAAATCTATCTTATGAAATTCGCGGTTTAGCTCTATATATTCCATTAATTTTATCTACTTCTTAATTTCCCTGATTTGTTTCTGTATATGAATGCAAACACCTCAAAATGACTTATGTATGCAATTCGGTTCGCCACTGATTTATCCTTTGGATTGTCGTTCCCAATTCATCTTTCGCCGTACTAGTAATCCACAATTTCAACGTGACAAATACCTTCATCTCACATGAAGCATAAAGAGTAAATGCTATTATCAACAGCTTCCTCTACTATCGATTTCGCTATGGTTTATTTATCAGTAAATCTGCTCAAACGTAACATATTTTCCGTCGTAGCCTATTTTGCGTGATACACGCCCCTTTACACCGATGACCCTGCCTGTTGGAACTTGGGTACTTTTTCTACTGTTATAGGCATTCTCCGCCGAAGATGGCAAAACCTGTACTCCCAACTTTCCCAATGCTTCTTTAGCCAAATCTGGCAGACTCTTCTCGGGGATAACCTTTCCGCTCAAAGAAGATTTACGAGATTTGGCGTAAAGCCCGTGACCGATTTTGATTAGTGTTCCCTCTGCAACGAGCTTTGTTAATACCCTCCCCACTTGGCCTCGACCTGACGACAAGTCAAGAAAGTCCCGTGGCATAAAAACGGTATCCTTAGCTTCTTCTATCCTACTTCTCAATTTACTTTCGAGAGTCTTCATCGTTCATCTTTCAAAAAGAAACATATATATTGTTTTTCATTCCAATTGCTCCAAAACCCTACAAATAGCAACTTATATGTTGCAATTAACCAAAAAGCAACTATTATATTTATACAATAGACTAGAGCAATATATTTGTTTCTTTTGAGGTTGGTATGAGCGATATTCACGAACAGTTAAAAAAACGCCGTCAAGCGCTTGGTCTAAAGCAGGAGGACATGCACCTGCGTGTCGGCATGTCGAGACAACAATACCAACGTCTCGAGTCCAAGGGTAACCCGCGCCTTGATACACTGGAACTGATCGCCAAAGGATTGAAGATGGAGGTCATGTTGATCCCGCAAGAAAAATTGCGTGATGTCCGCGACTATTTGGATGGCAAAAAAGCGATTGGTGGCGCGATTACTCTTAAAGGTACAGCCACCGTCGGGAAAGCATCCCCTGCCGATAATCCGTGGGATGGGCTGTTGGATGAGGATGAGTCATGAGCAACCCTGCCGAAGTCAGTGTTCTTAAACTCTCCCTTCACGGTATCACCGTGGGATACCTTGCCGGGTACAAAGACGGTCGCAATATTCTGAGCTTTGCACCTGAATTTTCGGAAAATCCAGACAGGCCGACATTCAGCCTTATCACCCATCCTGACTTTCCGAATGCAGCCAAAGTTTTGTCTGAACCGTGGGCGAAACGCCAACGACTTCACCCCGTACTATCCAATCTGTTACCCGAAGGTGCGCTCAGGGAATTGCTCGCCCAAGGCTTAAAAACCCATATCGATAACGAATTTCAACTCTTCAGCTATCTGGGTCAGGATTTACCGGGCGCAATCATCGCCTCAGCGGTTGATCCGAATGACGTGCCTGACTATGTATTGGATACAACCGCAAAAGCCAAAGCGGTTAAATTCGTTGCCCAAGAGAACACCAATCACTTTTCCCTCGCGGGCGTACAAATGAAATTCTCCATGCGGGAAAAGGACGGACGTTATCACATAGCCCAATCGGGCGAACTGGGCGACTGGATTATTAAAACGCCATCGACAAAACACAAACATGTTCCCTTGAACGAGTACACCACCATGCGCCTTGCGGAACAGGCAGGTGTCACCATTCCCGAGATCAAACTTGTAGAGCTGAATACGCTCGACAAGCTCCCACAGATTAACCTGCCTGACGAGCAATATGCCTTTGCCATACGACGATTTGACCGTGAACATGACAAACGCATTCATATGGAGGATTTCGCCCAAATACTGGTGAAATACCCCCACGATAAATACGACAGCGCGAATTACGAGCAGATCGGTAAAGTCGTCTACAACTACACAGGCGACGGCCTTGGCAATGCCCAACAGCTTGCCCGCCGTCTCTTGGTCAATATCCTGCTTGGAAACGGGGATGCTCATTTAAAAAACTGGAGTTTGGTCTATCCCGACCAAATCACCTCTGAACTCTCGCCTGCTTACGATATTGTCTTTACCCGCGCTTATATCGCCGATGAAAGCAAATTCGCCCTTAACCTCGGCAAGAACAAGGAGTGGTACAAAGCCGAGTTCAGCCATTTTCAATCATGGGCAGATCGGGCAGGCATTCCGTGGCGAGCAATCAAACCCCATTTGGATGGTACATTAGACAAAGCAAGATCGCTATGGCCTAAGGCTCTTGATGACCTACCCATGACTGACCCGCATAAGAAACAGCTTATAAGCCACTGGCAAAACCTGACAGAAGATTTCAGGATTTAACTCTTGAATCTGTAATCGGATGGAAATGGATAAATAAATGGATAAACGCGTATAATGAGGATGGTATGCACTCGTCTAAATGACTCGAATCCGCTCCACTAGGGTGGTACACTTGGACTCTATCTTGAACGTCAGATAGATTTTTAATTTTAGTTTTTTCAGTAAGTTACGGGCGTTTTGCGCGATTAAAAAATTTGTGGTTCAAGTCCGCCTCTGGGCACCATAAACAAGATAAGGCTCCGCATTGCGGGGTCTTTTTTGTTTAAGCGTAGCGTGGCGGAAGAGAACCACCTGGTTCGACAAAAATGTGAACGCATTTTTGGGCCCTCGAAGAGGGAGCCGAAGGCCGAGCTCCATGGCAGATTGGAGCGAGTATTCCGCCTCTGGGCACCACTATTCTAAAGGCCTGCGACTAGTCGCAAGCCTTTTTCATTTCCGGGCTGTGCCAAAATTGTGCCCGGAACGTTTCCGGCCGCACCTTGAAGATGTTCACTTGCAAAATGGGCGTAGCGAAGCGCCATGTCACAGCCCGACCACTCGCTCAAACTTCACCCTACTCAATGAGTCTTCAGCATTTCCCGCACCACATAATGCAAAATGCCACCGTGTTTGAAATACACCGCTTCATTTGCGGTATCAATCCGCGATGTTAAATCGCAGGTTGTGGTTGAGCCATCCTTGTAGGTAATGGTCATTTTCAGGATTTGCCCTGATTCGATTTCACCAGACAAGCCTTCGATACTGATGGTTTCTTCACCGGTCAGTTTTAGGCTTTTTCGATTCGTATCGACAGGAAACTGCAGTGGCATCACGCCCATACCAATCAGGTTGGAACGGTGAATCCGTTCGAAAGACTCGGCTACTACAGCATTAACGCCCAGCAATCGAGTGCCTTTTGCTGCCCAGTCGCGGCTGGAACCTGTGCCGTATTCTTTACCGGCAATGACGACTAAGGGCGTTTTCTGCTCTTGGTATTTCATTGCGGCATCGTAAATGGCCATCTGCTCGCCTGTGGGCACGAACCTGGTGTAGCCACCTTCAACGTTATCCAGCATTTCGTTTCTTATGCGCACGTTGGCGAAGGTGCCGCGCATCATCACTTGATGATTACCCCGGCGTGAGCCGTAGGAATTGAAGTCTTTAGGGTCGACACCGTTTGCTTGCAGGTATTTGCCCGCAGGGGTATCGGGCTTGAAGGAACCGGCTGGTGAGATATGGTCGGTTGTCACCGAGTCACCCAACAAGGCGAGAATATTGGCATCCTTTATGTCGCTTATCGCATCTGGCTCTTCTCGCAGCCCTTCAAAAAAAGGCGGGTGCTGAATGTAAGTCGAATTGTCAGTCCATTTATAGACTTTGGTTTTCGGGAATTGGATATCCTGCCAAATGGCATCGCCGTCGAACACTGCGCCGTATTCTTTATGAAACATATCGGTTTTTACTTTTTCAACCGCTTCGGCAACTTCCTGTTGGCTAGGCCATAAGTCTTTCAAGTACACCGGCTCGCCGTCTGAACCAATACCGAGAGGCTCTTTGGTCAGGTCAATTCGTACGTTCCCTGCTAAAGCGTAAGCTACAACTAATGGCGGGGATGCCAGCCAGTTGGTTTTTACTAGCGGATGCACGCGACCTTCGAAATTTCGATTACCAGAGAGGACAGAAGCCACGGTCAGGTCGCCGTCGGTTATGGCTTTCTCAACTTCATCTGGCAAAGGTCCTGAGTTACCAATACACGTGGTGCAACCATAACCGACGAGATTAAAGCCTAATTTATTGAGCTCAGTATCGAGCCCAGCCACCTTCAGATAGTCGGTGACCACCTTAGAACCTGGCGCCAGCGAGGTTTTAACCCAGGACTGAGTTTTCAAACCTTTGGCTACCGCTTTTTTGGCGACCAAACCGGCGGCCATCATCACGCTTGGGTTAGACGTGTTGGTACAAGAGGTAATAGCGGCGATCACAACGGCACCGGGATTAAGATGGAATGCCATTCCTCCCATCTCCAGTGGCTGACTTGATGAATGCTCATAGCTAGCGTGAACACCCACGGCGGTTTGGCCACCTTCGGAATCAAGTTTGGTTTGCTGGGTTTGAGCAGGGTCTTCGGCGGTTTTCATTAATAAATCAAACGACGCCTTCATATTTTTCAGGGCCACCCGATCTTGCGGTCGTTTAGGGCCCGCAAGGCTGGTTTCGACCTCGCCCATGTCTAGCTCAAGCTTGTCGGTATAGACCGGCTCAAACCCGGGCTCGCACCATAATCC
>Ga0209273_10001051_pt1 | contig 27648 bp, 16 predicted proteins | sample tdAd471_FD_187126 | JGI IMG/M metagenome (GOLD analysis project Ga0209273, IMG submission 187126) | Marine sediment microbial communities from the Atlantic coast under amendment with organic carbon and nitrate - tdAd47.1 (SPAdes)... | ecosystem: Environmental > Aquatic > Marine > Coastal >...
CACCCGACGGTGTCGCGGAAGCGGGAATCGTTGGTGGAGGGGAAGACGGGTCGCCAGGCGAGCGGGCCCCGGTCCGCCCCGGTGGGGGGGTGGGGGCGTGCGGCGTTGTCGCGTCGGGTGGCGAACTGGAGCAGGGGTGACTGCTCGGGCTCGTCGTGGTTGATCAGGGGGGTGCCGTCGGAGAGGGTGGTGTGGTCGAGGATGTAGAAGTTGGTGTAGACGGTGTTGGTGGAGTGGGCCCGCTCGGTGGCGAGCTTGAACCAGCCGGCGTCGTTGCCCCCGTGACAGCGGACCGAGGCGCAGGAGTTGATGAGCCAGCCGGCCCGCCCGTGCAGTTCTTCACGGAATTTCTTGAGGGCCTCGGGGTCTTCCAGGACCTGCACCTCGGGGTAGAGGTCGCGGGCCTTGAGCTGGAAGACCAGGTCGAGGATCTCGTGGGCCGGGCGGCGGGCGAGCTGCTCGCGCCCCTCGGAGGTGGAGGGCAGCACGGGCGAGCCCGGGTACGCGGCGTAGAGCTTCTCGAGCGTCTCGCGCGTCACGCGCATCCGGGGCGGGTCGGCGAGGTTGACCTCGTACACGCGGATGGTGTTGACGTCCTCGTCCGACAGCAGCGGGAGGACGGCTCTCGGGCTGGGGCGGGCGTCGCGGTCGCGGATCAGGTCGAGCGTTTCGGCCCGGTCCGGGTCGGCCTCGGCGGGTGCTTCCTGCTGCTGGACGCGGCGCATGCGGAGCTGGGCGTCGAGCCACTGCTCGAGCCGGCGGGCCGCGGCGTTGCCCGGGTCGATGTCGAGGGCGTCGCGGATCTCGCGGTAGGCCTCGGCGAAGAGGCGTCGGTCCCGGAGCCAGTCGGCCAGCACGATCCGGGCCTCGGCGTCGTCAGCGGGGAGTGTGTCACGCATCGCCCTGTAGCGGTCGAGCGCGGGCGGGAGACGGCGAATGGTGTTGATGTCGGAGCGTTGGACGGTCGTGCGGATGCCCGCGACGTTGATGACGATTTTGTAGTCGTCCTCTTCGAGGATCTCGCCCCGGATGACGCGTCCGTCGCGGTGGTTGATGACCGCCTCGGGGAGGCTGGCCATGGCCAGGGCCTCGATGGGGCTGGAGCGTGGCGGGTCGGCGGGCTGCGTGGACGCGTGCGATGGGGCGAGCAGCGCGTGCGGCAGGATCGCGCCGGTCGCGAGCGCGAGACAGAGAGCGATCCCGATTGGCGTGGCGGTTGGTGTCATCCCCAGAGTGCCCGAGGATACCCTCGGCGGCGTTCCGATCGTGCTCGGTGTGTTCTGGAGAAGTGTTCGCAGCCCGGGCCCGGTTGGTTCCGGGGGCCGCGTGGATCGCGGCCGGTCGAGCGTGCGTTGAATGCCCAGGAGAGGACTCGAACCTCCACCCCGTTTCCGGGACTACCACCTCAAGGTAGCGCGTCTGCCAATTCCGCCACCTGGGCCTGTGGTTGCGGTCTTGTGACCGCGGCCCCGAGTCTAGGCCTCTGTCTCCGAGGCGTCGAGTCACGGAGAAGTGTGGCGAGTGGACATCTATAGTCCCGCTGCGGGACGTTCCGGCCGGCTCGGGGCGGCCCGTGGGTCCGATCATCCCGGTTTCCGGTGCATGTTTTTCCCGTCAGGAGACGCCCTTGGAGAGCACGATGCAGTCGCTGTTGGAGCAGATTCAGAGCAGGGCCGAGGCCTCCGGGGTGTTCGGGGACATCCGGATCGAGGGCGGGATGCTGGTGTGCGACGCGAAGCACTCGGCCGAGCCAGCCCACTATCGCGTGGAAATCCACGGCGAGGGGGCCAAGCCCGAGGTGTGGGTCTCGCTGGTAATGAAGGACCGCTGGCAGAGCGAGTCGATCGAGGCGGAGCTGATGCACACGGGTGACAAGCTCGAGGAGCTGCTCGACGAGGAGCTGGCGGACCTGGGGTACGAGGGGCCGGCGCTGGGGTTCGAGCACTTCCGCTCGGAGGACATGCTCTTCACGTTCCGGAGCCGCGTGCCGACGGACGACCCGGAAACGGTCGGGACGTGCCTGCTGGGGTACGAGCTGACGTTCCGTCCGCTCGGGGACATGGACACGACCGAGGAAGACTGATCGGGCGTACCGATCGTGGGATGGACGGCCTGGGGAGCAGGCCGTGACGACCAGAGGGCATTGGAGCGAGACGATGCGGATCCTGATGCTTGGCTGGGAGTTTCCACCGTTCGTGGCGGGCGGTCTGGGGACGGCGTGCGCCGGGCTGACGCGTGCGCTGCACGAGCAGGGGCACGAGGTGATGTTCGTGCTGCCCAAGCCGATCGGCGAGGCGAAGTCGGACATCGTCGAGCTGATGAGCCCGGAGTCGCTCCGCAAGACGGTCGAGCGGGTGCAGGCGATCGCCCACAAAACGCCCGACGAGCCTGCGCACGAGGTGGTCGAGGCGGTGCTGGACGAGGAGCCCGCGGTGGAAGAGACGGTCCGCGCGACGGGCAAGGCCGGGCCGATGGCGCCGGGTGTTCGGACGTACAAGGTGCCCGCGGGGTTCAGCTCGCCGTACACCGGGCTGGACGTCGGGGGCGAGGACACGATCCGGACGGTGCTGGAGGACCTTGGGACCGAGGAGGCGTCCGAGGCGTTGCAGCAGATCCGCCCCGGTCAGAGCGGCCTGCGTGCCCTGAAGGGGGCGTCGGCCAAGGTGCTGGCCGAGGTGATGACCAAGATTCTGGACGAGGTGGACGGCGAGGGCGGGGCCAACGACCACTACGGCTCCGACCTGTTCGGGGACGCGCAGCGGTACGCCAAGCTGGTGAGCGCGCTGGCGGTGGGGCTGAACTTCGACGTGATCCACGCCAACGACTGGCTGACGTACCCCGCCGGGCTGGCGGTCAAGGCGTTGACCGGCAAGCCGCTGGTGTGTCACGTGCACGCGACGGAGTTCGACCGCTCGGGCGAGCACGTGAACCAGCAGGTGTACGACATCGAGCGTGCGGGCATGCACGGGGCGGACCGCGTGATCGCGGTGAGCCGGCTGACCAAGGCGATCGCGGTCGGCAAGTACGGCGCCGACGAGCGCAAGGTGGACGTGGTCTACAACGGCGTGGAGCAGCACGACGTGCAGCCGACCGCGGCGGACCGGATCGAGCGGGACGACCGGATCGTGCTGTTCCTCGGACGCATCACGCTGCAGAAGGGCCCGGAGTACTTCATCCAGGCGGCCAAGCGCGTGCTGGAGAAGGTCGAGAACGTCAAGTTCGTGGTCGCCGGCTCGGGGGACATGGCGGTGCGGATGATCGAGCAGGCCGCGGCGCTGGGCATCGGGCACAAGGTGCTGTTCACGGGCTTCCTGCGCGGTCGCGACGTGGACCGGGTGTTCCGGATGGCGGACTGCTACGTGATGCCGAGCGTGAGCGAGCCGTTCGGGATCGCGCCGCTGGAGGCGATGCGCAACGACACGCCGGTGATCGTGAGCAAGCAGTCGGGCGTGAGCGAGGTGCTGACGCACGCCCTGAAGGTGGACTTCTGGGACACCGACGAGATGGCCAACAAGATCGTGGCGGTGCTGAAGTACCCGCCCCTGAGCCAGACGCTGCGTGAGCACGGGGCGTTCGAGCTGCGCGGGCTGACGTGGGACGGTGCGGCCCAGAAGACCGTGAAGGTCTACGGGCGGGCGATCGGGTCGTGAGGGGCAATGCCCTCACGATGTGATCATTCCTTTGAGTTGAGCCTGTCCCGTGAGATGCGTCCCGTCGCTTGCGCTCCGGGCTCGTCTGTTTGATCGTTTGGATCAGCCGGGGATTGACGAGTGGGGGGTCAGCCGACGTCGCGGGTCTGGAAGAGCATCACCGCGACGGCCAGCATCGCGATGATCTGGCTGAGCCCGTAGAGCGCGATCAGGCCGAGGTGCGAGAGGGGGATGTCGCGTGCCTGGGACACGGCGTCGATCATCCAGAAGACGTGCATGTTCGGGATCACGCCCCAGGCGACCTGCGCGAGCGGGTTGGTGGTGGTGTGGGTGATGAAGATGAAGTCGCCGGCCATCGGGGGGGCGAGCACCGGGACGGGGGGGTTGCCCACGTTTTTGAGGGTGATCCCGAGCCCGTTGGTCTCGTCGGGGAACTGGGTGATGACGATCGCGCCGGGCGTGCCCGCGGGGAAGCGGGTGTTGTCGAGGTTGATGTCCGAGGCGTCGAACGCGGGCGAGACGGGGGGGGTGGAGATGCCGACGCCGTTGGGGGACGGTCCGTAGTAGAGGACGTCCCCGATGGCGAGCTCGGCGGTGGACTCGCGCTTGATGGCGATGTGGTAGACGGCCCCCATCTCGTCGAAGCGCTGGTTGATCTGCGAGTCGGACTGGGCACCGGTGATCTCGCCGACGGGGGTGTTGACGTAGGCGTAGCGCCCGATGAAGTGGTTGGAGAGCAGCCCGAGCACGAAGACGCCGGCGCAGACGACGATGGTCATGACCTGCCCGAGGCGGGTGCTGGCGGCGGTGGCGACGGCCGCGAGGACGAGCAGGGCGATCGCGATGCCGCTGCCGGCGAGCATGATCTGGGGCTTGATGTCGGTGAAGACGGGCTGCATCTTCCAGTCCTCGTCGATCAGGAGGACGCCGAGGTAGGCGAGCGTGAGCGTGGGGACGAGGAAGAAGACGGTGGTCTGGGAGAACTGCCAGCCGTACATGAAGTTCGTGATCGCGGCGATGATCAGCGAGCCGAAGACGGCGAGGCAGGTAAAGACGATGACGGGCTGGTCGGGGTCGTCGGCGGCGGTGGAGAGCACGCCGTGGCGGATGGCGAGCAGGAGCCCGAGCTGCATGAGGTAGATCGCGATGGCGAGGGCCCCGGCGATGCCGAGGTACTTGCCGATGACGACGGTGGTCCGCCCGACGGGCTTGGAGACCACGGTGAGGATGGTTTTGTTCTCGATCTCGCGTGAGATCGCGGCGGTGGCGATGAAGGCGGCCAGGAGGGTGCCGCAGACGAAGATGGTGGAGAGCCCGATGTCGAGCAGGAGCTTGTCGTCGCCGGTGACCTCGCCGGGGACCCGGCGGTAGCCCATGGAGAACCCCGTGATCCAGGTGTTGAGGACCTGGAGGAGGCCGGCGACGAGCACGAGGATGAGGAACACGGGCTGACGGATCGCCTCGATCAGCGTGTTTTTGGCGATGGTGGTGACGGGGGCGATCATGGGTGGGGATGGTATCCGTGCTTCGGGGCGGGCCCGGGCGGAGGGGCGTGGGGTTTTTTTACGCTTCCGGGCGAACCGGGGTTCGCTCGATTCGTACACCCGGCAACCCGGGCGCCCCCGCGTCCGGGTGTTGCCGCATTGATGTGTTGAGTCGGGCCCCGGTCGGTGCCTCCCACGGAGGGCGAGGCCCGTGTCCCATTCGTGCCCGAGCGACGGGCGAGGTGGACGCGGCGTGTCGGGGTGCGGACAATTGAGACCCGCTCCACGCCCCGGGGGTGCGTGCGGCGTGGAACGGCCCGCCGGAACGCCGGGCACACCAGAGGCCTCGATCGAGGCGAGAGCGTGCGGCTCGTTGTGAGACCGCCCGCGAGTCATCAGGAGCTCGTACCCCACGATGAACGCCGACTTTCTGACGTATCGCAAGGCGACCAAGATCAGCCTCCTCGGGCTGGTGCTGCAGGCGATGTTCGCGATCGGCACGGCCATCTTTGCGCGGTACGCCGGCGGCGATCACGCCGCGATGTCAGCCGCGATCGCGATGGGCGTGGGCTGCATCGTCTGGTTCGCGCTGGTGGTGCTGTACGACCAGCACCGTCGCGAGCGGATCGAGGCGCTGGAGGCCGACAGCCTCGCCGCCGCCGAGTCCGCCGCCGCGAGCGCCTTCGACTCGTCCGACTCGGAGCTGCGACCCGCGGCCCAGCGGCTCGAGCTGATCACCAAGTGGTTCCTGCCCGGGATCAGCCTGCTCGTCGGGGCGCTGCTGCTGGGCATCGGCTACCTGCGCCTGGCGGTGGGGGACCACTCCGCCCTGTCGCTGTCCGACCCGGACGCCTTCGGGATGCCGGGGTACTCGGTCTTCGGCGGGGGCATGGCGCTGGTCATCGGCGTGGTGGGCTTCGTCTTCGCCCGCTTCGTCTCCGGCATGAGCAAGGAGCCCGCGTGGAGCGCCCTGCGGGCGGGCGCGGCCCAGACGGTCGGGGCCTCGCTGCTCGGGCTGCTGCTGATGGTCTCGCTGTTCGTGCTCGCCGCGAAGGGGCCGGACTGGCCCCATCGCGCGCTGCAGATCGTCGTGCCCGTCGCGATGATGGTGGGGGGCATCGAGGTCTTCGCGCTGTTCATCCTCGACGTGTACCGCCCCCGGGCACCCGGCGAGCTCATGCGTCCGAGCTTCGACAGCCGCATCCTCGGCTTCGTCGCGGCCCCGGACAAGATCGCCGAGAGCGTCGGCGAGGCCATCAACTACCAGTTCGGTGTGGACGTCACGAGCAGCTGGTTCTACCAGATGCTGCGTCGCTGGGCGACGTGGCTGGTGCTGTTCGGGCTGGTCACGGGCTGGCTGATGTCCACGCTGGTGGTCATCCAGCCGCACCAGCGGGCGATGATCCTGACGTTCGGGAAGGTGACCCGGCCGGACGTGGGGCCCGGGCTGCACCTGAAGTGGCCCTGGCCGGTCTCGCAGGTGCTGACGCCCGCCCACACCATCGATGTGGGCGAGACGGGCTCGCGCGAAGTAAAGACGACAACGGGCGTGCAGGTGATGCACCTGGGCACCAACCCGCCGGACGACGACTCGAACGAGCCGATCCTGTGGACGACGCAGCACGCGACGATCGAGCTGCTGCACGTGGTGCAGCCCAGCCGCGCGTCCGTGACGGGCACGGGGAGTGCCGGCGAGCTCTCGCTGGTGGCGATCGAGGTGCCGGTGCAGTACGTCATCGAGAACGTGGACACCTACACCCGCCTGAGCGCCCCGGGCCAGCAGCAGCGCCTGCTCGAGTCGGTCGGCAAGGCGGTGGTGACCCGGTACGTCTCCACGCTCAGCGTGGACCAGGTGATCTCGAGCGACCGGAGCGGGATCGCGGCGGAGCTGAGGCGTGAGCTGGAGGCCGCCTTCGCGAACCTCAACGACGGGGCGGGGGCCGGCGTGCGGCTGACGTTCGTGGGCGTGTCGGGCGTGCACCCGCCGCGCGACGTGTCGCCCGACTTCGAGGCGGTCGTGCAGGCCGAGCAGGAGCGTGAGCAGATGATCGAGCAGGCGCGTGCCTACGAGATCAGCCAGCTGACGGGGGCCGCGGGCAGCGTGGAGCTGGCCAACGAGATCGTGGCCCGCCTGGACGGGGTCGATGCGATGCGTGCGTTGGGGGCGTCGGAGGCCGAGATCGACGAGGCCGAGCTCGAGGTGCAGAAGCTGCTCGAGGGCGCCGGCGGCGACGCCGGGCGTCTGCTGCTGGAGGCGAGCAGCCGTCGGTGGGAGGCGCACATGGCCGAGCGCGGCAAGGCGGCGTTGTTCGCCGGTCAGCAGGCCGCGTACGAGGCCTCGCCCCGCCTGTACCGTTCGCAGTTGTACTTCCAGGCGTTGCTCGAGGCGATGCGTGGTCAGCGTGTCTACCTGTCCGACGTGCCGATGGACTCGGTCCTGCAGCTGCAGGACCGGGGCTCGGGCGGTCGCGACGTGTTCTCCACAGGGACCGAGGGTCAGTAAGCCCGGTCGATCGGGCGACCGGGCGTGAGCCCCGGTCTATGAAGGGACTTGCAGCGTGTTCAAACGAATCAGCGAGAACATCGTCATCATCTTTGCCGCCCTGTTCGTGGTGGCGATCCTGCTCTACACCGTGACGTACACGGTGCGGTTCACCGAGGTTGCGGTGCGGACCACCTTCGGGGCCGCGGGCGAGAACTCGGTGCAGTCCGAGCCCGGCCTGAAGTGGAAGCTGCCGTACCCGATCCAGTCGGTGACGAAGTACGACCAGCGTGGTCGGCTCGTGCAGACGCGCTCCGAGACGCAGCAGACGGCCGACGACTTCCAGATCATCGTCGAGGCGTACATGACCTACCGGGTCTCGGACGCGCTGAAGTTCTTCCGGAGCTTCTCCGACGCGGGCAGCCGCTCGGTGGACCACTACCGCAAGGCCGAGAACGAGGTGCTGCGTGACCGCCTGCGTGCCCAGCTCGGCGAGACGAGCAAGTACCGCGTGGACGAGCTGTTCACCGCGGAGGCCGACGCGAGCCGCATCCCCGAGCTCGAGGCCAGCCTGAAGGAGCTGATGATGTCGGGCGGCGGGGGCGACGGGGGCACGCCGCTGTCGGACTACGGCATCGAGATCGTGACGGTCGGCATCGACCGGATCGTGTTCCCCGAGGGCACCACCAGCCGCGTGATCGAGCGGATGCGGGCCAACCGCAACCGGCTGGCGCAGCGGTACAAGAGCGAGGGCGCCGCGATCGCGGACTCGATCAAGGCCGAGGCCGAGGCCGCGGCGAAGAAGATCGAGGCGTTCGCCGAGCGCCGGGCCCAGGAGATCCTGGCCCAGGGGCAGCGCGAGGCGGCGGTCTACCTCGCCCAGCAGAACGCCAACCCCGAGCTGGCGGTCTACCTCGAGAACATCGAGCTGATCAAGAACGCCATGGCCAAGCGGGCCACGCTGATCCTCTCCACCGAGGACTTCGGCCTGAACCTGTTCAGCCCGGACGTGCTGCGTGACCTGACCGCCGGCGAGATCCCCAACCAGTTCAACACCGACGCGACCGCGGCCCTCGGAGGTGGCGAGTGAGCGAGACGCCCCCTCCCAACTCACCGGCCGATCCGCCCAACCCGCCCGACGAGCAGGGCGACGGGGCCGAGCAGCCGCAGAGCTCGCTTCCCAGCGCCAGCGGGCGCGCCACCTCCGTGCGCTTCCGGGCCGACGCCGACGTGCGCGAGTCCGCCCGGGCCGCGATGCGGATGGACGCGGCGAACCAGTCGCTGGCCGAGGCCCTCAAGATCACCTTCCGGCTGGTGCAGCTGGGCATGGTGGTGCTGGTGCTGCTCTTCCTCGGGTCCGCGCTGCGGATGGTGCAGGAGGGCGAGCGCGGCATCCGCGTGGTGCTGGGCAAGGTGCAGAACGGCGACCTGGGCCAGGGCCTGCCTGGGCCCCGCCCTACCCCGTCGGCGAGATCGTCACCGTCGGCTCGGGCTCGCTGGAGCTGCGGCTGGACACCAACCGCGAGTTCTTCCCGTACGTCAGCAGCGAGAACTGGAACGTGGCCGAGTCGGACATCCGGGGCGGGTCGCAGCTCGACCCGGCCGAAGACGGCTCGATGATCACCGCCGACCTGAACATCGCCCACTCGCAGTGGACGGTGAACTACCGCCGCGCCGACCACGTCGAGTTCGCGACCAACGTGATCCCGGGCCAGGAGCGGGCGCTGGTGCGCGTCGCCGCGATGCGGGGCGTGGTCCACGCGGTCGCCCGGACCGAGATCGACACGCTGCTGAAGGACCGCGACACCGTCGCGTCCGTCGCCCGTCGCGTGGCCCAGGAGGCGCTCGATGAGATGAACTCGGGCATCGTCATCGAGCAGATGACGCTCAACCGCAAGTTCGCCCCCTCGGTGCTGCTGGACAACTTCGCCGAGGTGCAGTCCGCGGCCCAGGAGGCCGGGGGCCTTCGCGAGCAGGCCCGCACCGAGGCCCAGGACATGATGAACCGCGTCGCCGGCCGGGCCGCGCCCGTGCTGGTTGACCTGATCGACCGCTACGAGCGTGCCGTCGAATTGGGCGAGGCCGAGGAGGCCGAGCGAACGCTGGCACAGATCGACGCGCTGATGGTCGGCGAGCCGGTCGAGATCGACGGCGAGCCGGTCACCGTGGCGGTCTCGGGCGAGGTCTCGCAGATCCTGGCCGACGCCCGCAACGACGCCTTCCGCGTGGTCTCGGAGGCCCGGGGCGACCTGGAGCTCTTCCAGGCCAACCTGGAGCGGTACCAGGCCAACCCCCGCCTGATGGTCATGCGTGAGTGGGCCTCCGCAATGGACGCTTTCTTCAGCCGCGACTTCGTGCAGTCGTTCTACCTGCCCGCGGGCGAGGGCAACACGGTGCAGACGTGGCTGAGCGAGGACCCGGACATCCGGCGCCTGCTCGAGATGGAGCAGCGACGCCAGGAGGCCGAGCAGTCCGACGCCTCGCGCGAGGAGCAGCGCCAGCGGGCCCGCCAGGAGTTCGACCAGGCGAACGAGGGCTTCTGAGAGACGTAGTGAGCCGGGCGGGGGACCGCGGAACGGAGCGACGATGGCGGAGACAGCAACCAGCACGCCCGGCACACCCGCAACGGGCACGCGGACCGATCGCCCGATCGTCGCCTGCCAGCGCCTCTCCAAGGTCTTCCGCGACTTCTGGATGCGCCCCAACGCCAAGGCGGTGGACGCGCTCGACCTGCTGGTCTACCCGAAGGAGATCTTCGGACTCCTCGGCCCCAACGGCTCGGGCAAGAGCACCACGATCAAGATGATCCTGGGCCTGCTGCGTCCGACCTCCGGCCGCGTGATGGTCTTCAACAAGCCGCCGACCGACGTGCCCACCAAGAAGCGCATCGGCTACCTGCCCGAGGAGAGCTACCTCTACCCCTTCCTGAACGCGCGCGAGACGCTCGAGTACTACGCCAAGCTCTTCGAGATCGATGCCAAGACCCGCACCCGACGCATCGACGAGCTGCTCGACATGGTCGGCCTGCAGCACGCCCAGTTCCGCCCCGTCCGTGAGTACTCCAAGGGCATGCAGCGACGCATCGGCATCGCCCAGGCCCTCATCAACGACCCCGACCTGCTCATCCTCGACGAGCCCACCACCGGCCTCGACCCCATCGGCACCAGGCAGGTCAAGGACCTCATCCTCGAGCTCGGCCGGCGCGGCAAGACCGTCATCCTCTCCAGCCACCTCCTCGCAGACGTCGAGGACGTCGTTGACCGCATGGCCATCCTCTACGGCGGACGCATCCGGGGCGAGGGCACCTGCGACGAGCTCCTCGCCAGCAACGAGAAGACCACCATCGAGACCGACGCACTCGACGAGGACACCATCGCCGAGATCGACCGCGTCATCCGCGAACGATCCGGCGGCGAGAAGTCCATCCGAGGCGTCGCCATGCCCCGCCAGAAGCTCGAGGAGTTCTTCCTCGGCATCGTCGAGCGGGCACAGGCCGAACGCGTCGCCACCGCCGGCGCCGTCCACAGCGGCGGCACCGCGGCCTTCCTCAAGGGCGAGGACCAGACCGGCGACGAGCTCATCTCCAGCCTGCTCGGATCCGACGAGCCCGACACCACGCCCGACTCACCCGAGACGCCCACCACCGACGCGGGCCGTGCCGTCCAGAGCGACGAGACCGAGGGCGTCATCGGCTCCCTGCTCGCCGACGACGCGGGCGACGAACCACCGGTGCCCGCCCCGAGTGACACGAACACCACGGACGATCGCCCCGAAACTGAGTCGGCCGAACCGGGCGAAGACGTCGATCTCGGCGTGATCGGCTCGCTGCTCGACGACGACGACGGGGAGGAGAAGCCCTCGTGACGCTGCGCGAGCGTGTCAGAGCGGCGGACCGGCTCCAGAAATCCCGGGGCTTCAAGATCGGTGCGTCGATCCTGACCGGCCTGCTCGTCATCGGCACCCTCATCACCTGGATCGTCCTCACCACCAGCGAGGGCGGTGGCGGGCTCACGCTCCCGGAGGGCGTCGATCCCGAGCTCGCGGCCCAGGCCCGGGCCCAGTACGGGCTCTTCAGCGATATCGCCAGCGCCAGCAACCCGATCATCGGGGTCAGCGTGACCGCGGCCCTCGGGCTTGTGGCCGTCATCGGGGTCATCTGGCTCGGGCTGGGGCTCACCTACCTCGGGCTGGCGCTCGCCGGCCTGCTCATCGCCGGCCCGCTCATGCTGAGCGACACCGGGGCGGGCGCCGGACGCATGATCGGCGGCGTGCTCGCCCTCACCATGGCCTTCACCGCGCTCATGCAGGCGGCCCGCATCGCGCTGGGCGGCTCGCGCCCCGTCCTCTCCATCGCGCGCAACGTGCTGGCCGAGGCGGTGCGCCTCAAGCTCTCCATGGTCTTCGTCGTCATGCTGATCGTGCTGATGGCGGCTCTGCCGCTGCTGCTCGACGGCCAGCAGCCGCTGCGGTACCGCGTGCAGACCTTCCTGCAGTGGGCGACCGGGGGCAGCTTCTGGATCATCGCCACGATGGTCGTCTTCTTCTCGGTCGGCACCGTCGCCTTCGAGCAGCGCGACAAAATCATCTGGCAGACCATGACCAAGCCCGTCGCGCCCTGGCAGTACCTGCTGGGCAAGTGGCTCGGCGTCTCGCTGCTCGCCGCGATCCTGCTCGCGGTCTCCTCCAGCGGCGTCTTCCTGTTCACCGAGTACCTGCGCACACAGCCGGCCAAGGGCGAGGTCGCGGGCGAGCCGATCGACCCGATGAACCTCACCGAGGACCGCGTCGTGCTCGAGACGCAGATCCTCACCGCCCGCCGGAGCGTCTACCCGCAGGACCTGGTAGACATCCGCGACGAGGCCGTGGACGTCGCGGTCCGCGACCAGATCGAGCGCGAACGCCGCCAGGACCCCGACTACGACCCCTCCCCGGGCGAGCTCCGCATGATGCGGATCGACATCGTCAACAAGGAGAGCCTCGAGTACCGCTCCATCGAGCCCACCCGCGACCGGTACGAGGAGTTCGTCTTCCTGGGCCTCGGCGACGCGAAGAACTCCAACCGCCCGATCACGCTGCGCTACAAGATCAACGCCGAGGGCAACCGCCCCGACGCGCTGTACACGCTGATGATGGAGACGCCCGAGGGCCCGCTGACGCCCTACCCCGGTCGCACCACCGGCCTGGGGTTCAGCCACACGCTGACGTTCTCGCCGGACTTTATCGCCGAGGACGGGCGGTTCGACCTGCGCATCTGGAACGGCTCGGTTCAGATTCTCGAGGACGGGCGTCCGGTGTTCGTGCCCAACCCGGCGACCATCACCTTCCCGGTGGACGGGCTGGAGCTCAGCTACGCCGCGGGCAGCTACCACATGAACTTCGTCCGCATCGTCTTCGTGCTGTGGATCAAGCTCGCCTTCCTCTCGGCCCTGGGCATCTGGGCCGGCACCTTCCTGAGCTTCCCCGTCGCGGGGCTGGTCTCGGTCGGCACGTTCCTGGTCGCCGAGGGCGCCTCGTTCGTGCAGTCCTCGATCGACATGTTCAGCCTCACCGACTACGACGGCAACACCGAGACGTGGCGGGTCATCGCCAAGGCCATCGCCGACACCGTCTCGAACCTGTTCCTGGTCTACTCCGAGCTCAAGCCGACCACCCGCCTGGCCGACGGGCGGCTGCTCTCGTGGTACGAGGTCGGCGGCGGATCGGTGGTGCTGGCGATCGCCATGTCCGCCCTGCTGCTGACCGGGGTCTACATCATGAAACGCCGGGAACTGGCGATCTACTCGGGGCACTGACCCGTAGAACACGCACGCCCATGGGCGGGCGCGGAGGTGACGCATGCGACGCGAGACACGGGTACGGATGGTGGCGGGGGCGGTCCTGACGCTGGCGCTGGCCTTCTCCGTGGCCCTCTCCCCGCGCGTCGCGGCCTCCTCGGGCCGGCACGGGCTCACCTACACCGACCGAAGCGAGGAGGGCGACCCCCCGCAGGTCGCCCTGGGCGTCGCCATGGGCGCCTTCCGAGGCGTCTTCGTCAACTTCCTCTGGATCCGCGCCAACGCCATGAAAGAGGAGGGCAAGCACTTCGAGGCCATCGAGCTCGCCCGCGCCATCACCCAGCTCCAGCCACGCTTCCCCCGCGTCTGGGTCTTCCACGCCTGGAACCTCGCGTACAACATCTCCGTCACCACCCAGACCCCCGACGAACGCTGGCAGTGGGTCCAGTCCGGCATCCGCCTCCTCCGAGACGAGGGGCTGCGGGCCAACCCCAACGACATGCTCCTGCACAAGGAGCTCGGCTGGATCTTCCAGCACAAGATCGGCGGCTACACCGACGACGCCAACCAGTTCTACAAGCGCCAGCACGCCATGGAGTGGGAGTTCGTCCTCGGACGCCCCCCCCAGCCCGACTACACCAACCGCGACTACCGCGTCCGCATCGAGCAGTACCTCGACTGGCTCCGCCCGGTCGTGGACGCCCCGGCGACGTGGTCGAAGCTCAAGGAAAGCTCGCCCGGCGCCGCGCGACTCGCCGAAGCCTACGAAACCCAGCTCGGCGAGCCGGTCGGCGCGAACTTCCTCCGCCAGGTGGCGCTCTTCGAGGCCTACGAACGCCGCGGGTTCGACATGGTCGAGCAGAGCCGGCAGGAGGTCCCCGGCGCGGGCGTGAAGTTCCTGCGCCTGTGGGTCAGCGAGGACTTCACCGCGCAGGACCGGGCCGACCTCGTCGCCTTCACCCGCAAGCGCGTCCTCGAGGACGACTACAACATGGAGCCGCTGCGGATGTACCGGCTCACCGACCTGCTCGGCCCCATCGACTGGCGCCTCCCCGCGGCGCACGGCATGTACTGGGCCAGGCGCGGCATCGAGGTCGGCTCCATGGAGGTGGACGAACGCAACTCCGACGCCTTCGACTTCGTCGGGGCCTACCGCGTGTACGTGCAGAGCCTGCAGGAGATGTTCCGCCAGGGCGAGCTCTACTACAACTTCCTCGACGTCGTCGAGGGACGCAACGCCTACTACCAGGCCGTCACCAACGTCGATTTCGCCCCCGGCTACGGCAAGATCCTCACCGACGTCGCCGAGAACACCGGCATCTTCAACGCCGATCACCGCGCCTACCGCCCCTACGCCGCGGGCTACGAGAACTTCATGGAAGACGTCATGACCTACCACTACCGACGCGGCGACATGGCGAGAGCGGAAGAGTGGTACGAGAAGCTCCGCACCTGGCCCGGTCGCAACGCCAACGACTCCGAGCGGGCCGCCCTGCTCAGCCTCCCCATGGGCGAGTTCGTCCGCCAGAACCTCGCCACACGCATGGACGCCCCCTCCGTGGCCCTCCAGGAGGTCACCGGCGCGCTCGAGGGCGCCATCCTCACCGGCCTGCTCGTCGGGGACGACGCCACCTTCTACGGCATGTTCAACTACGCCAAGATGGCCCACGGGTACTACACCGACAAGCAGTTCCGCCAGGTCGTCGCGGGCGGCAGCAACGCCCGCACCGAGTACTGGGACCGCGACTTCCAGTACGTCGCCGGCAACATGTTCGCCCAGATCATCATGCTCGTCCCCATCCCCGAGGCCGAGCTGCTCTTCTACAACGCCGGACGTGTCGCCGAACCGTGGCTGCAGCAGTACGCCTACGACCCGCTCCGCGAGCGCTACGGGGCGCTGCTCGACCGGCAGTTCGGCGAGGGCGCCTTCGAGCAGGCCTTCCCCGAGCCCGACGGCATGGAGCAGTTCCGCGAGATGCTGCGGGCCAAGCAGGCCGAACGCGACCAGAGCGCCGTCGAGGGCCTGAAACTCAACTGACCCCGCCCCCACAAAGCGCTCCGGCCCCGGACCTCGCGTCGCCGCCCGGGGTGGTGCCCCGGCCCGCCCCGGCGTACGCTTGACCCACCCACCGGCCTCCCCCCGGGCACGCCGGCCCCAGCCATGGGCCGGCCCCCGGCGGGCGCACAGCGGAGCCCCCCCGACCCATGCTGACGTTCATCCCGCTCGATGCCGCCGCCAGCGTCCCAGCGGGCATGGTGCGTCACGGGGCCATCCTCGGGCCCGAGGGCGTCCCCGTCGTCGGAGAACTCACACTCGACGACGGGCACGTCCACGCCGTCAAATCCTCCACAGACGCGGCCGGGCTCTCCCTCATGGTCGATCTGACCGCCGAGACCCGCGACCGACTCGGCCTGCCGTCCGACCTCGATCCGATCGGGGCCGTGGTCCTCCAGACCTGCCTGCTCCCCGAGCGGGTCCGCCCCTACCTGCTCGAGCTCGAGCTGGCCCGGCACCGCGTCATGCTCGTGCTCAACAAGCTCGAGGAGTGGCAGCTCTTCGACCTGCCCGCCGAAGACGAGATCATGCGTCTCATCGACGCCGCCCGTCGCACCATGACCAGGGCCCTGGTCGCCCAGCGCGAGGAACACCCCGAGAGCGTCGCCGAGCTCGCCCGCTCGGCCTACCTCGCCCTCTGGCTCGCGATCGAGGCCAGCGAGCGCCTCTGCCTCCTCGAGGGCGCACGCCGCCTCCCCGAGCGCGTCTCCGGCGCACTCTTCGAGACCACCGTCAAACGCCTGGGCGAGGACCCCGGCGGGCGGGGCTCGGGCGTCACCGTCCTCAACCCGGACCGAGACGGCATCGTCCTCTCCACACGGCCCGCGGTCGGGTGCGCGGTCCCGCCCTCGTCCTTCCACGACGCGGGCAAGAGCGCGGTCGAGCGGGCCTGCGACTTCGTCACCGTCCCGATGCGCTGGGTAGACCTCGAGCCCAGCGAGGGCGAGTACCGCTTCCAGGGCACCGACCGCTGGATCGAGTGGGCCGTCCGCACCGCCAAGAAGCCCGTCGTCGGCGGGCCGCTGGTGGACTTCCGACCCGGGTGCGTGCCCGACTGGCTCTACATCTGGGAGAACGACTACGAGACCCTGCGCGAGCTCGTCTTCGAGCACGTCAAGTCCGTCGTCACCCGCTACCGACGCACCGTCTCGCGCTGGACCGCCGTGAGCGGGCTGCACGCCAACGTCGCCTTCGGCCTCAGCTTCGAGCAGATGATGGACCTCACCCGCATCGCGGTGCTGCTCATCCGCAAGCTCCACCCGCAGGCCAAGGTGCAGATCGAGATCACCGAGCCCTGGGGCGAGTACTTCACCCACACCCGCCAGGCCCTCCCGCCCTCGCTGTTCGCCGAGATGGTCGCCCAGGCGGGCATCCCCGTGGACACCGTCGGCGTGCGCGTGCAGACCGGCGTCCCGCGCCGCGGGGCCGGGGCACGGGACCTGGGCGAGATCTCCGCCATGCTCGACCGCTACTCGGTGCTCGACCGACCGATCGCCCTCACCGCGATCGGCGTGCCCTCCCAGACCGTCGAGAGCGTGGTCCGCGAGGAGCGCTCGACCGAGCCCGGGGCGGACGCCGAAGCCCACGACGACCACATCGAGACCCCCGCCCCCCTCAGCGGCACATGGCACGCAGGCTGCACCCCCGAGACCCAGGCCGACTGGCTCTCCTGCGTCGGCGCCCTCGCCCTCGCCAAGCCGTACGTCCAGACGCTCTGCTGGCAGGAACTCTGCGACTCCGAGGCCTCCCCCGAGATGCCCCACGCCGGCCTGCTGACCGCCAGCGGCGAGCCCAAGCCCGCACTGGAACGCCTCGTCGAACTCCGGCGGGTTGCCTCGGGCGAGATCCTCATCGACGACCGCCTCGCCCCGATCCTGGCCCGCCCCGTCGCCATGCCCGCGATGGCATAAATCTGTGCGATCGCACGGACATTGACACAATATTGAGTTGCGGCCGGCTCGCGCCACGCTCGCCATGAGCGATACACTCATGCCATGTCCGACGCCCTGCAGATGCCCGCACGAGCACGCGTCACCTTCGGAGCCTTCCTTGCAGGAGCCGGCACCGTCGGGCTGATCTGGGCCCTCACGACCCGCACCGCGCTCCCGGCACACTCGGCACCGGAGCCCTTTGTGCTGGAGCCCGCGCCCACGAATCCGCCGGTCACCACCGAACCCGAGCAGGCCGACACGCCCGATGCGGCGAGCACGCCGGACGTCACGATCGAACGCCCGCCAGGCACCCTCACACCCGAGCAGTGGGCCACCATCGGCCCCACCTACCACCCGTCCCCCCCCACAAGGGAGGAGGGGGCTGGGGAGTCTGCCTCGGCCGACGACACCGCACCTTCCGAGCAGGACCTCCCGGTTGTCTACCTCGACGAACGCGAACGCGCCTCCGAGTCTGAGACCGCCACGCCGGACGAACAACCTCAGCAGCCACGCTCGGCCGTGCAGCCGATCCGGATCAACCTCGCCGATGCCTCAGAACTCCAGCTCCTGCCCGGCATCGGCCCGGTGCTGGCCCAGCGGATCGTGGACGACCGCAGCGCCAACGGCCCCTTCCGCAACGCCGCGGACCTGCAACGCGTCAAGGGCATCGGCGAGAAGACCAGCGCCAAGCTGGCCCCCATGATCGCCTTCGACTGACCCGCCGCGATACCCTACCGCCAGAGACCAGACCGACCGATCGCACCCACGGCTCGTAGCCGGCTCCGCAGCGAACGGCCGGGCCCGCCTGTGCGCGCACGGAACCGGATTGACCACACCCACCACCCAGCCCGACCTGCTGTCGCCCGTCTCCGCCGATCCCAGCGTGCGGGCCCTCGCCGAGGCCCTCGGAGCCGGGCATCGCGTCGTCGCGACGGGCTCGGTCGGCAGTTCCACGGGCCTCGTCGCCGCGGCCATCGCGGACCGGCTGGACCGCCCGGTCGTGCTGCTCGTCGCACACCTCGACGACGCCGAGGAGATCGAGGCCGAGCTGACGGGCGTGCGGGGCGAGGGCTTCGTCGGGCGTGTGCCCGCACTCGAGGCCGCCCCGGGCGAGACCGGGCTCAACATCGAGCAGTTCGCCGAGCGGGTGCTGCTCGCACGCACGCTCACCGGCGAACACGCGGACCACCCGCGTGTGCTCGTGGTCCCCATGGCCGCGGCGATGCAGGCGATCCCAAAGCCCGATCGCCTCGACGACCTCGTCCGCACCGTCCGCGCCGGCGACCGGCTCGACCCGACCGACCTGAGCGTGTGGCTGGTGGACGCCGGCTACACCAAGGTGGACGCCATCGACGAGCCCGGGCACTTCGCCGTCCGCGGCGGCATCGTGGACGTCTTCCCCCCGGCGGTTGGGGACCAGTCCGCCCCGGTCCGCCTCGACTTCTTCGGCGACGAGGTCGAGTCCATCACCGACATCGACCTCGACACCATGGGCTCGGACCGGCGACGCGAGCACGCCCACCTCACCGCGATCGCACCCGAGAAACTCCGCGACCGCGAGGGTATCAACGTCCTCGACTTCGTCAGCGACGCATCCGTCGCGCTCGTGCACGAAACGCTCGAGGTCGTCGAGCAGGGACGAGGCTACTTCGAGCGGGCCCTCGACCAGGTCGGCCTGTACGGCCCGCCGGAGGTCCTCAAGCGGATCGGGGCCCGCTTCCACGCCATGGCGGAGCTGAACCAGTTCTCCGCCGGCGCGGCCGACGCCGACGTGCGTCAGGACCTCGCGGTCGAGCCCCTCCCCCAGTTCGAACGCGACGCGGGCGAGGCCTTCCGCGAGCTCGCCGAGCTGAGCGCCGAGACCACCGTCCGCGTGCTCTGCCGCAACGAGGGCGAGGCCCAGCGGGCCCGCGAGCTGGCAACCGAGCACGCCCCGGAGGTCCCGGGCGACCGCCTGACGATCGAGGTGGCCTACCTGCACCGCGGGTTCATCGTCGGCGAGGGGGCCGACCGCACGGCGCTGGTGCCCTACCACGAGGTGCTGCACCGGTTCGACACGCGGCGCCGGGGCGGCAAGCTCAAGGCCGGACGCACGATGGACACCTTCGTGCAGTTCGAGGTCGGCGACTACGTCGTCCACGCCGAGCACGGCATCGCGATCTTCCTCGGCCTCAGCGTCATGAAGCCCACCGGCCAGAAGGCCAAGGACACCGAACCGCAGGAGTACCTCACGCTCGAGTTCGCCGGCAAGAGCCGCCTGCACGTCCCGTGCGCACAGATCGACCTCGTGCAGCGGTACATCGGAGGGTTCCAGGGCAAGCCGCCGCTGAGCCATCTGGGCGGCTCCAAGTGGAAGAACCAGAAGGCCCGCGTCGCCGAGAGCGTCCGCGACCTCGCCGGCGAGATGCTCCGCGTCCGGGCCGCACGCGAGCACATGCCCGGCATCCGCTACCCCGCCGACACCGCCTGGCAGACCGAGTTCGAGGCCGAGTTCCCCTACGAAGAGACCGAGGACCAGCTCGCGGCCCTCGTCGAGGTCAAGAAGGACATGGCCTCCGACCGCCCCATGGACCGCCTTATCTGCGGCGACGTCGGCTTCGGCAAGACCGAGGTCGCCATCCGGGCCGCGTTCAAGGCCTGCGAATTCGGCAGGCAGGTCGCCGTGCTGGTCCCGACCACCGTGCTGGCCGAGCAGCACGAGCGGACCTTCCGCGCCCGCTTCGCGGACTACCCCTTCAAGGTCGAGTCGCTCAGCCGCTTCAAGACCGGCAAGGAGATCAACGCCACGCTGCGCGACCTGCGCAAGGGCCAGATCGACGTCGTCATCGGCACGCACCGGCTGCTCAGCAAGGACGTCAAGTTCGCCGACCTCGGCCTCGTCGTCATCGACGAGGAGCAGCGCTTCGGCGTCGAGCACAAGGAACGCCTGCTCCAGCTCCGCATGATGGTGGACGTGCTGACGCTCAGCGCCACCCCCATCCCGCGCACGCTGCACATGGCGATGCTCGGCCTGCGCGACATCTCCTCGCTCACCACGCCCCCCGCCGACCGGCGCGCCATCGTCACCGAGGTCATCCCGCACAACACGCGCCGCATCGCCCGGGCCATCGAGCGTGAGCTGGCACGCGAGGGCCAGGTCTTCTTCGTGCACAACCGCGTGCACAACATCCAGACCGTCGCCAGCGAGATCCAGGGCCTCGTGCCCGACGCACGCGTCATCGTCGGGCACGGGCAGATGCCGCCCAAGGAGCTCGAGCAGGTCATGCTCACGTTCATGCGACGCCAGGCGGACGTGCTCGTCAGCACCACCATCATCGAGAGCGGCGTGGACATCCCGACCGCCAACACCATGATCATCAACGACGCCGACCGCTTCGGCCTCGCCGAGCTCCACCAGCTCCGCGGGCGCGTCGGACGCTACAAGCACCGGGCCTACTGCTACTTCCTGCTGCCCGAGGACCGCACCGTGAAGGAGGTCGCCCAGAAGCGCCTCAAGGCGATCGAGCAGTACTCCATGCTCGGGGCCGGCTTCAAGATCGCCATGCGCGACCTCGAGATCCGCGGCGCCGGCAACCTGCTCGGGGCCGAGCAGTCCGGCCACATCGCGGCCGTCGGCTACGACATGTTCTGCCGCCTGCTCGACCAGGCCGTGCAGGAGCTCAAGGACACCGGCGGGCCCGAGGCCATCGAGCACGTCGCGCTCGATCTGGGCATCAGCGGCATCATCCCCAAGCCCTACATCCCCTCCGACGCACGACGCCTCGAGGCCTACCGACGAATCGCCGTCGCCACCGACGACGACCAGCTCGACCAGGTCCGCACCGACCTCCGCAGCGCCTACGGCGACCCCCCCCGCGCCGTCGAACGACTCCTCGACCTCGCACGCCTCCGCGTCGGCGTCCGCGCCCTGGGCGTCCGAGCACTCTCCAGACGAGGCGACCACCTCGTCTTCATGACCTCCGACCCCCAACGCGTCGCCAACCGCCTGAAATCAGGCGGCCCAACCAATTCCACCCCAAAGCGTCCCGCCAGCGCGGGGGCCAATGTGGGGGGGGGGAGGGTGAGTGTGGTGGAGGCGGAGCGGGCGCAGACGAATGCGAGGTCGCCCTCGGGCATCCCGCTGGCGGAGGTCTACTGGACGCCGCCGCCCAACTACCTCGAGCCCGAGTCGCTGATGCGTGTGCTCCAGAACCGGCTGCGAGCGCCCGGCGCAGGCGATCCGGAACAGTCCCAACGAGCGTGAAAGCCTGTATTTGTCGTGTGCCGATGCCTGTATTGGTCGTATGCCGATGAAGGATCCGTGTGCGTCACCCCGCGCATCCTGCCACGCACGGGGCTGATCTGATAGAATGTTCGATTCGGATTCCCGCACTCCATTCCGGAGGGTCAGAACGGAATCCGCGCAAAGGCCAGATCTATGGACATGGAACGTCCCAATCCCAACCGCAGCGAGACCGACCGCCAGCCGAGCGTCCTGGAGCGTGACCTCGCCCAGCTCCGCCGGCGCGTCGTCCGCGAAGCGACCATGACCATCGACATGCTCGAGATGGCCATACGCGGCCTCTGGAGCCTCGATTCCGACCTCGCCGCCGAGGTCCGACGCGGAGAGGCCCGCATCGACCTCGAAGAAGTCGCCATCGAGCAGGAGTGCCTCCGCCTCATGGCCCTCCGCCAGCCCTTCGGCACCGACTTCCGCACCCTCGCCTTCTGCCTCAAGGTCAACGAGGACCTCGAACGCGTCGCCGACCACGCCTCCTCCATCTCCAAGATCACCCTCCGAATGCTCAAGGACGGCCTGAGCCCCAAGTGGCCCGAGGCCCTCGTCGAGCTCGGCGAGCGCGTCCCCGTCTTCTCCCACCGCCTGCTCCGCGCCGTGCTCGACGTGGACGAGGCCGCGGCCCGAGAGATCGTCAGCTCCGACAAGATCATCGACTCACTCGACCACCGCCTCTTCCAGGAACTCACCGACGGCATCGAGGACGGCACCTGGCACCCCGAGTCCGGCCTGCTGCTCTACCGCGTCGGACGCGAGCTGGAGCGGGTCGGCGACCTGATGGCCAACATCGCCGAGGACGTCGTGTATCTCACGACCGGCGAGATCATCCGCCACACCAAGAAGAAGCCAGCCGCGGGGTGAGGGCGACCCACAGATCTGTGGCACAGATTTGTGTCACTGTGGTATCCAACGCGCAAACCATGTTCTGCCTGACCCGCAAAATGCGGCCGGTGAACGTTCGCGTCGTGATAGGCTGGGGAGCATGCTGTCGGCACTCCTCGGCTTGATCATCGCTGGGCTTCTCTGCATCACCATCGGCCTCTGGCCGCGACGCCTCGGCGACGCCCCGCACTGTCGCAAATGCCACTTCGACCTCACCGGCACCGACGGGGCACGCGCCTCCGGCGTCTGCCCAGAATGCGGGCGTGACCTCACCTTGCCGCAAGCCATCGCACGCGGGCGACTGGCGCGCCGCAAGCGGGTCCTGCTCGCCGGCGTGCTCCTGCTGCTGCTCCCGGGCGGGCTGGCCATCCCCATCGCGACCGGGCACTGGACCAACTGGAACACCTCCAAGCCGCTCTGGGTGCTCGAACTCGACACCGACTACGGGGGCGTGCCCATCCGCGACGCCGCCCGCCTGGAGCTCGAGCGGCGCGACATGGCGGGCCTGCTCGACAACCGCGGCGACCGAGCCCTGCTGCACGCCCGGGCGGCGCAGTACTGGAAGCCGGGCGCCCTCGACCTGGCCGACTTCCCGCTCGTGCAGGACGCCCACGAGGCCGGCGAGCTGTCCGACGACCGCTGGCGCCGCGCCCTCGAGGGCATCGACGGCGTGGTGCAGACCTACCTCGACACCGTGACCCTGCCCGAGGCGTGGGGGCTGGTGCGGGCTCCGGACGGACGCCTCGTCGGCGAGCCGATGCGACCGAAGCTGGGCTCAATGACCGGCCCCACCGGCGACGTCGGCGTGCTGGTGGTCTACCGCATCGACGCGATCGAGGTGAACGGCGAGCCGGTGGACCCCGCCTCGGTCGCCCAGGCCACCGCGGCGTTCGAGCGGCACGAGTTCCCGTACAACTACATCCTGAAGTACGACCGCGGGTCGCAGTCGAGCCGCGTGCAGGACTTCCCCGGGCACGAGCCGGGCGCGTTCGTCGCACCCGAGGCCGCGGTCTGGGACCTGCCCCCCGGCGAGCACGAACTGACAGTGCACTGGCGGCTCGAAGCGCTGGTGGACGGCCAGTTGACCCGGATGCGCCCCGACGTCAACGCGGCCGCGTCCTCGGGCGAGTGGCTCACCGGGCGCGACCTCACCACGACGACTCGTGTCCTCATCCACGAAAGCGATCCGTCCCTGATCGAGCCGGTGACCGACCCGGAACGCCTGGCGCGGGTCAAAGCGTACTTCAGCGTGATGATGGCTGTGGAGAACAACTGGGGCGTGCCACCAGACGCCGAGCCCGGCACGATCTCCATGTCGCTCCGCTACAGCTGGGGCGGATCGAACGAGACCGAGGAGCTCGCCATGATCGGGCAGTTCGAGATCGAGTGGGGCGGCGAGCGTGTCCGCCCTGAAACGGGCATGATGGGAGCGCGCGAAATCGGCCCCCCGATGCAGCTCGACGCGACACGCGACGGCGGCAGCAGCGGGGGGTTCGGGCGCACGCTGCGTGTGATCCCACCCGAGTCACGCCCCGACACGCTGACGCTGGTCTTCGTGCCCGACCTCGACGCCGCGCCCGATTACGCCGGCGCCTGGCTGGCCCTCCGCGCCACCCCCATGCCGACCGCCAACGCCGAGATCCGGTGGGAGAACATCCCGATCCAGTGGCTGGAGGTGGAGGAGCCGGAATCCGACGCCGCGGGCATCCCGGGCAGCACACAGGAGGGCGGCTGAATGCTCTGGGCACTGCTTCTCCTGCCTGCGGCGGGGGTGGCGCTGCTGGCGGTAGGGCTGTGGCCGCGAAGAGTGGGGGCCGAGCCGCGCTGCGGGAGGTGCGGGTTTGATCTGAGCGGGATCGAGCTGGGGTCCGATTTGGTCTGTGCCGAGTGCGGCGGAAGACTGAACGGCCCGAAGTCGATCAGGCGTGGCCACGTCTCCCGTCGATGGCGGGTCGCGATCGCTGGGGCGATCGCTCTGCTCGGGCCAGGACTGCTGTTGTTGACCCTGGTCACGGGGCGCTACACGGCATGGAACGGGGCCAAGCCGATCGTCCTGCTGAAGCTGGACGCGACATACGGCTCGGATGCCATCCGAGACGCGGCCGCGGACGAGCTGATCTTCAGGATGAAGGACGTCTCTGTCTCAGACTCAGACAAGAAAGCCATCTCGCGATTCGCGGCGGACCGGGTGGCACGCAACGGACTGCGCGACATGTTCTGGCACGCCCCCTACGCCATCGGACGCGACTCAGGGTGGGTTCCAGAAGACGAGATCGAGCAGGTGAAATCAAGGATGCTGGCCCTCGCAGAGTCAATGACTGAGTATCTGGAGCCGCCTGCTCCAATCGGAGTGATCGGATTCGAGACCGACGCCGAGTTTGGATGGCAATACAGTCTCGAGCCCGGAGAACACTTCTTTCGGGCTCCGAATCTCGTATGGAATGATCCAGGCTGGAGAAATTCGGCTCTTTCCATCCCATTCAACTACAACTCAGGTGACCGTGCGGCAGAGCTGGCGTGGGGACTGGCAGAAATGTCTCACACTCAATACGAGCTCGCTACAACTCGACTTGCGAGCGAGGGATTGATCTACAACCTCAACATCGCACGACACGAAGGCGAGGACTCACCTGGCGGCATGGAGTTGATGCGTCAAGTTGATAAGAGCATGAGGTATGGTTGGTGGCTGGGTACGACTTATTGGGCGACCGGTACTCAACACGTGAAAGTCCAGTTCGGAGCGACCGACGCCCTCGGGCCGACCACCCGGATTGTCGTGCGGGAACGGGAAGTCTTCCAGAGGTATGTCGAACCGGGGATTGCATTGTCGGAGCTACCTGCAGGCACTCACACCTTCCAAGGCGTGTGGACTGTGCATCTCTCAGCCGGTGACATGCGAGCAAATTGGTCCAGCTCACCCGGGAACATCTACGGGCCCATCGAGGTCGAGCATCCGGTCAAAGTGGTTGTGTTCGGCAGAATCGAAGAGATCATCGGAGAGGCGAACGCCTCCGAAGCGTCCGCATTTGCGGAAGTGATACAGGCAAGCCAGTTGCGGGTAGACCTCAGCGAGCAAGATCACCTGGCCATCCCGCAAGGGAGTTCGGGCAGTGATATCCCGGCTAGCTTGCATTTCTCATTCGCCACACACGATGGGACGGAGCCACTACTCCCATCGCTTCCGGAGTTTGTCGCGTTCTACGGCGAGATCACACCCGAGCTCGATGGCAAACCATTCGAGGTCTACTCAAAGTTCGGCATGATGCGTCGGGACACCGAGTGCTTCTGGATGTCGATGGACGATGGGCTGATCGCTCGTCAGTCTCAGCGAAATTTCTTCATGATCCCGGATGGGATCGATCGGGTTGATCTGCGGTTCACACCGGCCGAGTCGATTCCGTTTAACGAGTTCGCAGACGAGGCGGCGGTACTCGGCGAACCGATACGCTTCGTGACCGAGCCATTCGTGATCGAGAACGTACCGATCCGCTAAGGGCTTCGGGGCGCGGCAAGTTGGAGCAATCCAGAAGTGGGGGGGTACGAAGTGAGGCGCATAAAAAAACCCCGCTCGTGAGAGCGGGGCTGTTGATGACCTTCGACCACTTCGCGTTGAACGGCTCGTGAGAGCGTCCACTTCCGTGGCAAGGAACAGTTGGGTTCAACCATTGGCCACACGTCGCCGTGTGACTGTCTGCCCGGAAGCAGACGAGAGTGCGTTCACAGTCCCGGTACAGATCGCTCTGCACCCCGGCCGTTCTTCACGAACGGACGAGTTCCGGGTCTAAGGAAATCCCTTAGAAAGGAGGTGATCCAGCCGCAGGTTCTCCTACGGCTACCTTGTTACGACTTCGTCCCAGTCACCAGCCTCGCCGTAGGCACCCCTGAAATGAGGTGACTTCGGGCGCTGCCAGCTTCCATGACGTGACGGGCGGTGTGTACAAGGCTCAGGAACGTATTCACCGCGTCGTAGCTGATACGCGATTACTAGCGATTCCGGCTTCAAGCAGGCGAATTTCAGCCTGCTATCCGAACTGGGGCATGGTTTGTGCGATTTGCTCCACCTCGCGGTCTCGCGTCGCTCTGTCCATACCATTGTAGCACGTTTGCAGCCCTGGTCGTAAGGGCCATGAGGACTTGACGTCATCCCCACCTTCCTCCGGTTTGACACCGGCAGTCTCGTTAGAGTCCTCGCCATGACGCGTTAGTAACTAACGATAGGGGTTGCGCTCGTTAAGGGACTTAACCCGACACTTCACAGCACGAGCTGACGACAGCCATGCAGCACCTGTGTATGTTCCACCCAAGGGCGTGGCCCCTGTTTCCAGGGGTTAATCCATACATGTCAAGACCAGGTAAGGTTCTTCGCGTTGCCTCGAATTAAGCAACATGCTCCACCGCTTGTGTGAGCCCCCGTCAATTCCTTTGAGTTTTAGCCTTGCGACCGTACTCCCCAGGCGGCACACTTAACGGTTTTCCTTCGGCCGGGAGGGCGTGAAAGCCTCCCCGACCTAGTGTGCATCGTTTACGGCGTGGACTACCGGGGTATCTAATCCCGTTCGCTCCCCACGCTTTCGTGCCTGAGCGTCAGGACAGGCCCAGTCGATTGCCTTCGCCATTGGCGTTCCCATGAATATCTATCCATTTCACCGGTCCACTCATGGTTCCATCGACCCCTACCTGCCTCAAGATTGGTGGTTCACCCTGCAATTCCACGGTTGAGCCGTGGGCTTTCACAAGATGCCTACCAATCCGCCTGCGCACGCTTTAAGCCCAGTGATTCCGATTAACGCTCGGGCCTTCCGTATTACCGCGGCTGCTGGCACGGAATTAGCCGGCCCTTCCTCTGGGTCTGCTCATGGTTGCTAGACCCTGACAGTGGTTTACACGTCGAAGACGCTTCATCCCACACGCGGCATTGCTCCGTCAGGCTTTCGCCCATTGCGGAAGATTCGTTACTGCAGCCTCCCGTAGGAGTCCGGGCAGTGTCTCAGTCCCGATGCGGCGGGTCATGCTCTCACACCCGCTACCCGTCTTCGGCTTGGTGAGCCGTTACCTCACCAACTACCTGATAGGACGATCGCTGCTCCCAAGGCGGTAAACCTTTCCTCCGTAG
>Ga0209273_10001057_pt1 | contig 27607 bp, 15 predicted proteins | sample tdAd471_FD_187126 | JGI IMG/M metagenome (GOLD analysis project Ga0209273, IMG submission 187126) | Marine sediment microbial communities from the Atlantic coast under amendment with organic carbon and nitrate - tdAd47.1 (SPAdes)... | ecosystem: Environmental > Aquatic > Marine > Coastal >...
TTCCATCGGGCAGGACGACTTTCATTCCGAGGACGTGATTCGATGTCATCCCGTACTTCAGGCAGTGGGCACCGCCCGAGTTGAACGCGACGTTACCGCCGATCGTGCAGACCGGGCCGCTGGATGGATCAGGTGCGTAATAGAGTCGGTCGGCAGCCGTTCGTTCGGAAACGACGGTGTTGATGACGCCGGGTTCGACGACGGCGACACGCTGCTCAGCGTCGTAACTGACGATCTTCTTTAGGCGGTTCAGCGCGATGACCAGGCCGTCTTCGACCGGAACCGATCCGCCGCTGAGGCTCGTCCCGCTGCCACGAGCGAGAAACGGAATCTCGTACTTGTGGCAGATTTTGACCGTGTCGATGACTTCCTGCTGCGTTTCCGGCAGCACGACGCCGGACGGGCGGGCGCGGAACGACGTCAGTCCGTCGGATTCGTACGGAGCGAGCTGCGCGCGACCGGTCAGCAGACGATCGGCGGGGTAAATGCGGCGCAGCTCGGCGAAAAACTGTTCGGCACTCATACTCAGCAGAGTTCCTCGTGAATTACTCGGACGCCGCGAGCGGCGGGAGCCCGCGATTCTGGTTCCCTCTCCCCGCGACACGGTCACGGATGCAGAGTTGACTTGAATGCGGGGGAGAGGGTCAGGGGGCATCCGGACGTTCTGCCGACAGATGCTCCCCCTCACCCAAGCCCTCTCCCCCAAATCGAAGCCTCGACCGTATTCGTTTCCACATGTTGGGGGAGAGGGGGCCGCTTCACCACACGCGTACCAGTGAAGCCGGCAGTCTAGCCGACGCGTCCCGCCATGTCGCAGCACGGCGACGCTTGGAAAGCGACCGGCACCCCGCCAGAATCCTCGCCCGTTCGCGACCGCACTGCTGTAGCGAAAGTCGCGCAGACTTTCGGCGACCCTGCTGTAGCGAAAGTCGCGCAGACTTTCGGCGATCCGCTGAGCCTCGACCGACCTGCCGAAACTCTGCGCGAGTTTCGCTACGGGACGAATCCCACCTTTTCAGAACTCTTCAACCCCGGAATTCATCATGCCCAAATGCGCTGTCACGTCGCTCGCTGGCGAACAAGGTCCTCACATCAAAACGCTGACGGACGCCGGGTTTGAACTCGTCTTCAAGGAACCGGGCCAGAACCTGTGGAAGGAAGACGATCTGATTTCGCTGCTGCAGGGCGTTTCGGGCATTGTCGCCGGGTCCGAGCCGTACACTCGCCGAGTCATCGAAAATTGCCCGGATCTGCGCGTCATCGCTCGCAGCGGGGTCGGTTTTGACGCCGTCGACATCGCCGCCTGCAACGATCACGACATCGTGGTCGCGACGACGCCGGGCGTGAACCATCACTCGGTGGCCGAGCACACGATCGCTCTGCTGATGGGCGTCGCCCGCGACTTTCCGCAGCAGGATCAGGGCGTCCGGTCGGGCAAGTGGGTTCGCCGAGCGTTCCCGCAGGTCAAGGACGCGACGCTGGGCATCATCGGTCTGGGCCGGATCGGACGCGCCGTCGCGACGCGGGCTCGCGGGCTGGAGATGAAGGTCATCTCCGCCGACCCGTACGCCAGCGTCGAGTTCGCTGATCAGTGGCAGATCGAACTGACGAGCGTTGACGACCTGTTGAGCCGTTCGGACTATGTCACGCTGCATTGCCCGTCGGCTCCCGAAACCGCTCACCTGATCAACGCCGAGACGCTGGCGAAGATGAAACGCGGCTCGGTGATCATCAACACGGCTCGCGGTTCACTGATCGACGAGAAGGCTCTGGTCGACGCGATCAAGTCGGGGCACATTCGCGGCGCCGGTCTCGACGTGTTTGAAGTCGAGCCGCTGCCGACGACGAGCCCGCTGCTGGAACTCGAAAACGTCCTGCTCAGCGGCCACATCGCCGGCCTGAACAACGAATCCCACGACGGCATGTTCGGCATGTGCGGCGACATCATCACAACGCTGGCTCGAGGCGAATGGCCGCCGCAGGAGTGCATCCGCAACCTGCCTGGCAAGAACGTGTCAAACTGGAAGTGGTAAGTCGTTGATCGCTCCGCGATCGAAACGCGGCAGGCAGCGAGTCAGGGAAGCAACAACGTGGCTACCTGGTTCAACGCGAAGTCCGGCTGGGCGTGGAACGATGTGCGCTGCAGTCGCTGTAGGGTGGGCGAGTCAAACGAGGCCCACCATTCCACGTCGGGTGATGACTGCGGACTGCCGAAAACTTCCGTCCGGCTGACTGGCGGGCCGCTCGTTGCTCAACCCACCCTGCGAATTTCATCCTTGAGTGTGCGACCATGAGCCTCCTGACCCCGCTCTCTTTCATTTTTTTCACGGCTCTGGTCGGAGTCATTACTTACTTCCTGACGCGCGGCGACAAGCACGACACGTCGGACGGTTACTTTCTGGCCGGGCGGTCGTTGACGGGCGGGTACATTGCCGGGTCGCTGATGCTGACGAACCTGTCGACCGAGCAGCTCGTTGGTCTGAACGGGGCCGCGTTTTCGGACGGCATCTGTGTCATGGCCTGGGAAGTGATCGCGGCCTGCTCGCTGGTTGTGATGGGCCTCTACTTCCTGCCGAAGTATCTCAAAAGCGGCATCGCGACGGTGCCCGAGTTTCTGGAGAAACGCTTCGACGAACGCACGCGAACGATCACATCGCTGATCTTCATCGTCGCCTACGCCGGCATTCTGCTGCCGATCATCCTCTACACCGGGGCGACCGGGCTGAACGGTATCCTGGATATGAAGGCTCTGACGGGCCTGTCGTCCGAAACGGCGACGCTGTGGTTTACGGTCTGGCTGATCGGCATCATCGGCTCGCTGTACGCGATCTTCGGCGGCCTGCGCACCGTCGCGGTGTCCGACACTCTGAACGGTTTCGGGCTGCTCGTCGGCGGAATCCTGATTGCGTATCTGGGCCTGCAGGCGGTCAACCCGGACGGCCCGGTCGCGGCATTCGAATCGCTGCAGGAAGCTCACCCGGAGAAGTTCAATTCGCTCGGTGGGAAGGAACAGTCGGTCCCGTTCTCAACGCTCTTCACCGGCGTGCTGCTGTTGAACCTGTTCTACTGGTCGACCAATCAGCAGATCATTCAGCGAACATTCGGCGCGTCGTCACTGAGAGAAGGCCAGAAGGGCGTGCTGCTTGCCGGCAGCCTGAAAGTGCTCGCCCCAATCATTCTCGTCCTGCCCGGCATCATCGCGTTCCACCTTTACGGAGCCGATCCCGAGTTCAAAAGTGATCACGCCTATGGGACGCTCGTCCGCAATGTTCTGCCGGACGCACTGGCGGGCTTCTTTGCGGCAGTCATGGTGGGAGCGATTCTCAGCTCGTTTAACTCGGCGCTCAACAGCACGGCGACGCTGTTCAGTCTGGGGGTCTACCAGCACATGCTGCATCCGGACGCGTCCGAGAAACGCGTCATTTGGGCCGGCAAGGTCTTCGGCTGCGTGATCGCTGTCGCGGCGATGACCGTCGCTCCCTTGCTGGCGGGACAGGACAGCATCTTCGGCTATCTGCAGAAGATGAATGGCCTGTACTTCATCCCGATCTTCGCAGTGATGTTGATTGGCCTGACGACGCGCCGCGTCCCGGCCATTGCTGCCAACATCGCGTTGATCGTTGGCTTTGCGGCGATCTCGATCGGCTATTTCGTCCCGGCAGTCGCGGACTGGCTCAGCGACAACATTCACGACTTCCATTTCCTGGGAGCCGTCTTCGCCGCGCTGATCGCGCTGATGCTGGTGATCGGCAAAGTAAGCCCGCGAGAAACGCCGTGGGAGCACAAGGACGCCGGAGCTGTCGACCTGACGCCGTGGCCGCTGGCCAAACCTTTCGGAGCCGCGCTCGTTCTCTTCGTGCTCGGCCTCTACATCTACTTTGCCGACACGTCGATTCTCGGCCAGTAGGCGACAGTGCTCAGTAGCGAAAGTCGCGCAGACTTTCGGTCGCTGATTTGTGACGCGCCGTCCGAGTTCTGTTGCCGCTTGCCGAAACTCTGCGCGAGTTTCGCTACGTGTGTTCGGCGCCGCTGGTGCGTCACGCTGCGCGACGCAACGACGATTCGGGTGCTGTCACCGCTGCCTGCTCCATCGCCAGCACTTCGTTGACCAGGTTGCCGTAGTCTTCCGCACCAGGACATTTCGCGGCGTACTCAAAGATTGACTGGCCGTAACTCGGTGCTTCGGCCAGCTTGATGTTGCGGCGGATTTTTGATTCGAAGATGCGGGCGTCGGCCCAGGGCATGTCGGAATCGCTGCGGCTCAGGAAGTCGTTCAGGTCGTCGCAGACGTCGGCGGCCAGCCGCGTTCCGGTTTCGTACAGACAAAGCATGATGCCCGTCACGCGCAGGCTGCGGTTCAGGCGGCTGCGGACGAGTGCCGTTGTCGAAAGCAGTTTCGACAGGCCCTGCAGCGCGAAGAAGTGCGGCTGCAGCGGGATGAAAACTTCGCTCGCGGCGGTCAGCGCGTTGATTGTCAGGACGCCGAGCGACGGCGGGCAGTCCATGATGACATAGTCAAACGCTTCCGTTTCAGCGAGTTTTCGCAGCGCATCGCGCAGGACGATCTCGCGGTTCGAGGCGTCGACCAGTTCGAGTTCCGCGGCGGCCAGGTCGACGTTCGACGGCGCGACCCACAGGTTTTCCGAGACCAGATGCCGCACGGCGCTGAGCGGCTTGTGCCCGGTAAAGACGTCGTAAATCGTCGGAATATCGCCGACGGCTTCGACACCCAGATGCAGCGAACCGTGGCCCTGCGGGTCGAGGTCGACGAGCAGAACTTTCTGTCCGGATGCGGCGAGGCCAGCCGCCAGGTTGACGCTGCTGGTCGTCTTCCCGACGCCGCCTTTCTGGTTCATCACAGCAATCGTGCGCATCGGAGTCCCTTCCTCACGCGAAGCCTGATAAGCATTTCGGAACGGGTTCGGCCTGCGAATCCCGCGAGTTGTCAGTCAAGCCCGCGAGTATAGCCGCGCCGGGAAAACTCAGGAAAGACGGACCGGCCGACCCCTCCAGTCACCGAGCCCCACGCGGTGAAGACCGGCAGAATCGGGAAGTTGTTTCCGACACGGTCCTGAGTGGTCGGTTTCCGAAGTTTGCAACTGGTTGTTTGACCCGAAGCCGGAGGCGATGGCGTTTTCAGGCGACCCCTGAACGCCATCGCCTCCGGCTTCGGGTCAAACGAGAGCCCTGTACGAATCATCCAGGCTAATGGTCAATCGCGTCGCGGATGCCGCTGGTGCGGCGGATCTGGCGGGCGATGGTGGCGCGCAGAACGGATTCTGACGCGGCAAGGCACAGGCGACCGGGCTGTGTTTCTCTCGTCGTGGTGTCGAACTCGTCCTTCACTCGCGTGACGGCGGTGTAGAGCAGTTCGCGCGAGAGTACGGGTGAGTCCATCGGCGGCAGGACCAGTAGGACGCGATGAAATTCGGAGCCCTGACTTTTATGAATCGTCATCGCGAAGCAGTCCTGTGCGTCCGCAACCAGCGAGTCTGGAACACGTCGAATGCCGTCCTCAGACGTCGAGTCTTCAAACAGAACTTCCTGACCAGATCGGCTTCCCGAACCGGCGTGGCGGACGACGACGCCCACGTCGCCGTTAAACAGGTTCAGCCGGTAATCGTTCCGTGTGACCATGACCGGCCGGCCGGAGTAGTGCTGCCGGAGGGGACGGATCAGACCGATTGCTGTCAGGCGGTCGGTGATGCGCCGGTTGAGTGTTGACTCGCCTGCCAGGCCGTCGCGATGGGCGCACAGAACACGCTGCCGGTTCAATTCGGCGAGCACCTCGGCTCCTGCGGCGGGACGCTGCTGCAGCAGTTCGAGGTAGCTCGAATAGTCGATTGCTGCACGACGGACGATCTCGTCCAGCGTCGTGTTAAAGTCGCGTCGTCGCAGCCACTCGATCTGTCCGGAGTCCGCATCAGACTCGGTCAGCAGAGCGACCGCCCGGTCGGCGTCTCCGGCGCGGATGGCCGCCGCCAGTTGGCCGAGCTGGCTTTCCGATGAAAACCGGTGGCTGAAGGTCAGTGCGACGATGCTCTGCTGCAGCGGCGTCGGCTCGGCCTGCTTTGTTGTTGCGGACGTTTGTGTTTCGAGGTCCAGCCCGGTTCGCGACGCGAGAAGCTCACGTCGATCAGCGTCAACGATGAGTGCTTCGCCCGCGAGGTCGCCGCACAGGTCGCCCAGGATGCCGCCAGCCTCGACCGACGCGAGCTGGTCGCGGTCGCCCATCAGGATGATCTGAGCGTCTGCCGGGACGGCCTCAAACAGCCGGCACATCAGGCCGACGTCGACCATTGAGGCTTCGTCGACAAGGACGATGTCGGCATCGAGTGGATGATCGGCGTTGTGTCGGAACGGGCCGCCGCGTTCGGGCGGAGCCGGTGTCCAGCCCAGCACCCGGTGAATCGTGCCGGCGGCGATTTCGTTGAGCGCTGCCCGCACGTTCTCGTCGATCTGCAGTCGCGCGGCTGCCCGCTGCAGCGATTCGTTGAGCCGCTGTGCCGCCTTGCCGGTTGGAGCCATGAGGAAGACGCGCAGCCTGTCTTCGGTACCGGGTTCCGCATTTCGGGGGGCCGCCTTTTCGACGCGGGTCTGCAGTAGTCGCAGAGCCAGCAGGCGCGCGACCGTCGTTGTCTTGCCGGTGCCGGGGCCGCCAGTGATTACGGCGAAGGATCGGTCGATCGCGTTCGCGGCTGCGAGGCACTGGCCGCGACCGCCGGGCGATTCACGGTCGGGAAAGAGTATGGCGATGTCCTGCTGCAGCCTGGTCTCGTCGAACGTCGCAAGCGCTGAATTGACTCGACGTCGAATCAGCCCCGCCAGCGTTTGTTCGTAGTGCCAGTAGCGCGCGAGATAAACCCGGTTATGAGCGGCGTCGAAAACGAGCGGTGTGCTGACTGGCTGATCGCGTTCGTTGCTCGTTGCAGATTCGATCGTCGTGACGAGTGGGCTGTTTCTCAGCTCGCGAGCCCAGTTGTCGCGGGCTGGCCAGTCGGAAATCGTCCGGGCCGGAGCATCGCGATCTGAGCACTGGAATGAGACACCGTCGAGCGAACTGAGATTCAGACAAACATGGCCTCGGCTGAGCTGCTCGCTGGCGAGGGCCGCTGCAAGAATGACATCGTCGGCAACGTTGCGATCCAGACGCCGAAACGACTCGGCGAGCGCAACGTGTATCGGCGAGAGCAGGTCATCGGCCTTCAGTTGTTCGAACGAAACCGGCATCAGACATCCTCCCGCGACAGGACTTTCGAGAGGCGATTCACCAGGGCGGCGCTCGGGCGGGCGGCATAAATCCCGCTGCCGGGAGGCGCTTCGTCGGCAAACCCGCGAACGAACAGATAAAGGACGCCGCCAAAGTCGCGGTCCCAGTCGAACGTTGGCACGCGATGTTTCAAATGCCGCTGCAACGCGACGCAGTACAGCAGTGCCTGCAGCAGATAGTCGTGCTCGATCATCTCTTCCTGCAGTGCCGCCGGCGCGTAGTTGTCCGCCGTGGGGCCGAGCTGATTGGTCTTATAGTCGACGATGTACCACTGGCCGTCGTGCTCGGCGACGAGGTCGATGAAGCCGGACAGGAAGCCTCGCGCCCGGGGAGCGTTCATCAGGCGAACTCGCGGCGCGTAGTCGTGGAGCAGTGGTGCCAGATTCGCGTCTTCGGGTGAGCTGTCCGCGGTCAACGTGTCGGCGAGTGCGTCAACGTGGAAGCCGTCACCTGGTCCGCGGAGATCGTTGCGTGACTCGCCCTGCCAGTCTCCGCAGCTCAGGACGAACGGCAGTTCGCACGCGAGCTTTCGTTGTGGGACGCGCGTCAGCCGAAAGTCGTCGTTGCCGTTCAGCAGTGGAAGGGTCAGGCAGCGAGTCATTGCTGTGGCCAGCGAGGTTCGCCAGCGATCGTCGAGCTGCGCACGCGGCATCTGGCCGGACAGCCGGGCCGCGATGTGCTCACTGAGTGCATCGTCCTGGCGAATGGCGTTCCAGCCGGTCGTCAGTACGGATTCGAACGTGTCGTGAACCAGCGTGCCGACGCCGATCCCGCCGGGCATCCGTGCGAGCGGCAGTTCGGCTTCGCTTTCAGTGTTCAGCAGTTCGAGCGGAAGTCGGTCGCGCGATTCTGCATCCCGATTGCCAGCGACTCCTGTCGCCGCGGAATCGAGCGACCGGGCCAGCGACGTGAAGCTGGTTTGCGCGGCGGCCTCGATTGATGGACGCGTCACCGGGCGGCAGGACCAGTGGTTCGCTGGCGTCGTTGCATACCGGGGCGGCGCTGCAGGGATTCCTGAAGACGAGGCCTCCGGCGGCGCGAACTCGCAGCCTCGCAGTTCCGTCCGCGGCGCGTTGATTCGTCGCAGCCAGCGTCGCAGCAGCGCTTCGATTTCGTCGTCGGATTCCTTGCCGGTTGGCGAGTGCCCCTCGGCAATGATCTGGCCGATTGCCGTCCGAAAACTGTCGCGAGCTGCGATCCAGTGCAGGTGGCACTGATGCCGGGCTCGGGTCAGCGCGACGTACAGCAGCCGGCGTTCTTCGGCGAGTTCCTGCGAAATGTTCTTCGCGATCCGGTCGTCGAGCAGCTCGGAGCCGACATCGATTTCCGGGATGTCGAGCGTCGAATCTCCGGCTCCGGCACGTGAGAGCAGCACGCTGGGACGCCGCCAGTTGGGATCGCGATACGACCACAGCGTCGGACAGTAGACGATGGGCCATTCGAGGCCCTTCGATTTGTGGATCGTGCAGAGCTGGACGGCGTCGGCGTCGGTTTCGAGCCGCAGTTGAGCTTCGTCGTCGCGCGACTGCGGATCGTTGACCTGCGACTCGAACCAGCGGAGCAGGGCGTCCGGGCCGGAATGATTCTCGGACGCGTAACGATGCAGCAGCTCGCCCAGGTGCAGGAGGTTCGTGATCTGCCGCTCGCCGGAAATCAGACCGGCCAGGCGAACGATCGTGTTCTGATCGTCGAGCAGCCGTCGCCACATGACCATGACACCGTCACGGTGCCAGACCTGATTCCAGTCGCGGAATCGCTCGGAGAAATCTGCGAGCTGATCGGCATCGTGAGCCAGTTCCGCGAGTTGCGACGCGGTCATCCCGAACACCGGCGTCTGCAGCGCGTTGGCGAGCAGCGTCGGTGAACCGGGCGAGAGGATCGCTCGCAACACATGGCACAACGCTTCCGCTTCGTTGGACGAGTACACCGAATCGTCGGTCTGCAGCACGGACGGAATTCGGAGGTCCCGCAACGCCGCCTGCATGGCCCGCAACTGGTTGCCGTTACGAGCCAGCACCGCGATGTCGGATGCGCGAACGGCTCGTTGAGCGCCGTTGGCCTGCGGGATCGGCTGCTGCGATGCGAGCTGTGCGGCAATGTCGGCAGCAACCCGGCGAACGGAAACCTCCAGAGCGTCGTCTTTCTTTGGCGACTTGTCGGAGTCGCCGTCGTCCGGGCGAGGAACGAGCGAGACGATCAACGCGGGCTCGTCCGTAAGTCGATCGTCGAAGCGGGCATCGACCGGTGGCACGGTGATCTCGTCGTCGAGAAACGGGTCGCCCGAGGTTTCGAAGATTCGCTGCACGGCGTCGACCAGCGAGCGGTCGGTTCGCCAGTTCGTGCCCATCGAGTGGCGGTTGTCGACGGGCGTTTGCCGGGTCGCCTGCAGATAAGCCTGCAGGTCGGCGCCGCGGAAGCGGTAAATCGACTGCTTCGGGTCGCCGATCATGACAAACGCTCGAGCCGGCTCTCCGGGTTCGTCACTGGCGGTGGCCGCCTCGTGAAACACGCGGCTGAAGATGCGGAACTGCACCGGGTCCGTGTCCTGAAACTCGTCGACCAGGGCAATGTGATACCGCTCGCGAAGTTGCCCCAGCAGCAGTTCGCCCTGCGGGCCGTCGAGTGCCGCGTCCACCTGATGGAGCAGATCGCCGAAACTCATGATGCCGCGTTCGCGTTTCTGACGGTCGACGTTGCGCCGCGTTTCCTGAGCGACACTGGCGAGCAGTTCCCGCCGCAGTTGCGATCGCAGACCTTCGATGGCCGGGGCGAGCGTCAGCAGCTCGTCGACGATCTCGAAGACACGATGCTGCGGCGCCAGCTCTTTCTTTCCGGCTTTGGTGTCGCGGTCGAGATGCTCCTGTGAGAGCCGCCGCTGTTCCGTGGGCAGCTCGCACTTACCGTCCTTCAGTTTGATGGTCAGCAGCGCGGTGGCCTGCGTGCGAACAAGTGCGTCGAGAAACTCGATCCCCTCTTCAATGGCTCCCGGCTTGCCGGACCGGCCTTTGTGAAGCAGCCCGGCGTCGCGCGCATCGAACAGCGTTTCGCGAATCTCGGTTTTCGCGTTCGGCCAGAGCGCCGCCAGCTCGTCAATCAGTTCGTCGGCCTGCGCGACGACGTGATCGTTCAGCAGGCCGAAACAAACTCCGCGCCGTTCCGGCAACCGTTCGTCAGTGTCGGCCTTCTTTTGTGTGCTGCTGCCGGAGCGGCGCTCCGCTTGATCCGGCCTTTGGTTCTCGTCCTCCAGCTCGCTCTCGGGCACGATCCGGTAGGACGGGTTTTCGGCGGCCTGGCGCGCGGCGGTCGACAGGGATTCGAGCAGCGACTGGTCGAGACGCAGCCACCGGGGCAGACGCGGGTCGTCGTCGCACCAGTGCCGCGTGACGAAATCGTGAACGCACTCGTCGATCAGGTCGTCGACGGACGAAACGAGTTCGACGTTGAACCTGGTTCCAGTTTCAAACACCAGCTCCTGCAGGACACGGTTGCAGAATCCGTGAATCGTGAAGACCGGGGCCTGGTCGAAGCTCAGCAGCGCGGCTTCGAGCCGGTCGGCCAGCCGCTCACGCGAACCAGACTGCCACGCGCCGCAACGGTCGAGAATCGCAAGCATCTGGCCGTCGTCGGAGGCGGCGTCGGCAGCGTCGTAATCTTCGAACTCCGCGACGGCGTTTCGCGCGGCCGTGATCCGTTCCCGCAGCCGACTGCGCAGTTCGGCGGTTGCGGCATCGGTAAACGTCGTCACGAGAATCCGTTCGACCGGCTGCTCCAGCTCGAGCAGGTATCGCAGATACAGCGTTGTAATCGTGTAGGTCTTACCGGTTCCGGCACTCGCCTCGATGCTGTGAACTCCGTCGAGGGCGATCGCGACCGGATCAAGAACGTGGGCGGAAATGCTCATGCTGGCACCTCCCCGGCGGCCGCGAGCATCGGCACGCTGAATTCGCGAACCATGCGGAGGTAGAGATTCTCGTCCCCGAACTCGTCGAGCCCCGGCACCTGGGCACAGGTCAGTTCGAGCGGGTCGACGCCAGCGAACGCGGCGCGGACTGCAGGTTTTTCACAGAGCGGCGTCTGTCCGCGAGCTTTCTCAAAGTAGCCGCGCGCGTCGGACAGAAACTTTCTGACCGACGCGTCATCATCGAACTGCAGCTTGTTCTGCCGCAGCGGCTTGACCGACGCGTCACTCGCCATAAAGACCAGAGGTGAACGGCGGGCAATGTCGGCCAGCTCGGCCAGACGCGTCAGCTGAGCACGCGCGGCGTCCGGTTCGAGACTGCGAAACGCGATCCGTGACTGGCCGCGGCCGAGCATGACGGCCGGCGGACTCGACCCCTGGCCGACTGCACTGGCCAGCAGCTGATGCAGCCACAGCTTGAGTTCCTGTCGGGCGCCGATTTCGGAGAACGTCACCTGTCGCAGCCCGGCGTCCGACCAGTAATCGACGCGCCCGGTGATCCGGAAGCGACCGAGGTCGAGGTCGACTTCGAGCCGATCGCGCCCTGGCACAAAGTTGGCGTCCCGCATCTGAGCGATGATGCCGGCGGCCTCGCTTCCGATCTGACCAAGCAGAACGCTGCCGAGTCCGCTGTCCGGCACGCTGCCTTCGCGCTGCAGGACTCGCTGCACGGCGTCTTCGGAAAGCTGGTCGAGCAGCAGCCGGTCGAGCCATTCGTCACCCAGCTGCCAGCGTTCAAGCCCGTCAAGCAGCAACGCCGCGCGGTCTTCGACGTCGGATTCGATGTCCAGCGAGCCGACTCCTGCCGAGGTTAGAAACAGACGCCACGGTTCGGTGATCAGCTTCGCCAGTTCGTCGATACGCACCTCGCGATTGTCGTCTTCAATGTCGAGTGCCCGGTCGGCAAAGCGGGGAGGAGCTTCCGGCTCGCCAGCGAGTTTCCGCGCGGCGGCGAGTGCACGTTCGTCGAAGCTCGTCAGCCGATTGTCTTCACCGTTGAAGTAGGCCGGGTTGAAGCTCTGCAGCGGATGCCGGACGCAAATGGCGTTTCGGAGTTTTGCGTGACCATGCTGCTGCGACTCCCCCTGTGATTGCTCGCTCTCCCCCGAGAGTGACGATTGATCGCGGTCGACGCTTCGCTTCGGGGGAGAGGGAACTTCCAATGCCGGCGCCCCGCCCTCATCGCAGCGGGCCAGCAGGTCGAGCAGTTCTTCGACGACGATCGACGGCGAACGCTGTGACTTGCCGCGAACGTCCTGGCCCTGAAACGTGACGATGAACCGTTCGCCGGCAGCGAGCAGCGCGTCGAGAAACAGCTGCCGGTCACTGTCGCGCGGTGAGACGTCACCGATCTGCTTTCGCCGGGCCATCAGATCGAATCCGAGGGCGCGGTCGCGGCGAGGAAACGTGGCTTCGTTCATACCCAGCAAAGCGACGACACGGTGCGGCAGGCAGCGGGCGGCGTCGAGGCTGCAGAAGGTCACGCCGCCCGAGCGAAAGCCGCTGCCACCAGGCACGTTCTCGACCAGCCGCTCGATCTCTCGCGCGACGACCGGGATCGACACCTCGTTCCCAAACCCGGCCTCCCTGGCGAGCTTCGAGACCGTGTTCAGCGCATCGAGGATCTGCTGCAGTCCGGTTTCGTCGGACTCGGCATCAAGAAACACGTCCGTCATGCGTCCCAGCGTGCTTTGCCAGTCGTTCAGCGATCGCGACGTTTCCAGCCGGCGCTTCCAGTCGGCGAGCCGGTCGAGCCATGTCGCGAGTCGTCCGAGCGTCCCGCCGGCCAGACCTTCGACACGATCGAGCGCGACGGTATCACCGACGAGTTGCCCGCCGCCGGGCGGCATGGCATAGCCAAGCAACAGGCGGTCGAGGCCGAACTGCCAGGTGTTGAGGTCCGAATTCGGCTGTCCCTCAGCGACGCGGTGACCGGCGTCGAGGCCCCAGCGAATCGCGGCGTCAGCGATCCACTCGGCAATTCGTTCGACGTCGGCTTCGCTGAATCCCGCACGACGGCGAACTGGTTCACAGGCCAGCAGGTCGAGCACCCCACTGGCTTCAAAGCGGCTCTGCAGCGCGGCGACAAGCCGCAGCCAGGCATCGACGAATGGCCGTTCGCGACGCGGTGACAGGCCGAGAATCTGATACGGAATCTGCCCCTCGTGAGTACGCCGCGAACTGCCAAAGACCGCTTCGATCAGCGGTGCGTAGTCGTCGAGCGCCGGGCAGAGCACGACGACGTCCTCGGGTGCCAGCGTGGGCGAATCTTCGAGCGCTTCACGGATCGCGTCGCGGAGAACCTCAACCTCCCGGACCGCGCTGTGACAATTGTGAATCCGCACGCTGCTGTCACGCGGCAACGATTGCGATTTCGGTTCGCGAGCCGCGCGAACGCCGGCCTGCAGCCAGTTGAGCAGTGAGGGAGGCGCCGCGGATTGTTCGACAGTTGCGTCGTCGTCGTCCTCTTCATCGTCTTCCGAGAAGAGCAGCATCTGCGGCGAACGGGCCTGCTGCTTCGACTTGTGTTTCTCCTGCGGTAGCGAAACTCGCGCAGAGTTTCGGTTCGTCTCGCCGGAAGTCTGCGCGACGTTCGCGACGGGTTCAGAGTCAATTTCGTGCCACTGCCACGGTTCGGCGTCGCAGTCGACCATGAGCATCTGTTGTTGCCGGGCGGGCTCGGCCATTGATGCCAGCAGCGGATGCAGCAGGTAAACATGGTTCTGCCGACAGAACTCGTGCAGCGACTGCTGGCTGTCCCGCAGTCGGCGGAGCAGGTTTCGGCGGCCCTGCATGTCGCTCCAGAAGTGGGTGGCCGGGGCGAGTGCGAAGACCGAGACGTCGGCGTATCGTCCCACGACTTCAATCAGCGAGAGCATCGCCGGAGCGACACCGCCGCTCAACCAGATGCTCAGTCGGCCAGGCAGCAGCTCGGCTCGCGCTTCGTCGTCGAGAGTGTCGAGCTGCGTTGCGAGATCATCGATCATCGCCGCGACCGGGCGGAACCGGCTGGCCGCCTCGACGCGCTGCCAGAGCTTGCGTTGCCAGGCGGCTTCCGGCGGTCGGTCGGTGGGCTGTCCGCCATACCCGGAGTCTTCGTACGGCCAGTCGAGCGACTGCTGCCACGCGGTGATCAGCTCGGGTCGAAACAGCAGGTAACGATCAAACAGCCCGCCGATGTTCCGGCTGAGGTCGATCAGTCGTTGCACATCCTGCCCGGCTCCGTCGCGGTAGAGGTATCCGCGAACGGGGGCGAAGTCGTCGTCGTCGAGCAGGCTTGGTAGTTCACTGGCGACGAACCAGGTCAGCGCGTCGGACTCGCGCCGCGGAGCCAGTTCGGGGCCGAGCAGCGTTTCGAGCGTCTCGGACATCCACTGTCCGGCGGCGAGACACCGAAACCCGCTCCAGCACCCGAGGCTCACCGCCAGCCGCCGCGCCATCCAGTTCGACCAGCCGCGGCCAGGTACAACGACGGTTTCGACGCCCAGCGGATCCTTCAGCGGCGCAGCAGCAACCGACTCAAACCGCTCCCACAGCGATTCAAACCGCGCCGCTTCGTAGACATCCACTGCCATTGGGAATCGCTCCGTCGCGAGCCTTCAGTGACTGTAGCCACCGTCGAGAGACGGCGGAGATCACGGTGACTGTAGCTGCCGTCGCCAGACGGCGGAAATCCACACTCTGGCGAATGTAGCTACTGACGCGTCGGACAACTCAGAGCAGGCCGCGGAGTTCGTCGAGGTGGTCGATGACGAAGTCGGCGTCGAAGTGATCGGGTTCGGCGTCGAATTTTTCATACGGGACGAACTGCTTCGTCCAGACGGCTTTCATGCCGCAGCGCTTCGCACCCTGGATATCCCCGAGCCAGTTGTCGCCGACGAACAGGGTGCGCTGCGGGTAGAGCTGCATGGCCATCACGGCCTGCTCGAAGATCACCGGGTGCGGTTTGACGCGACCGACGTCGCCGGACACGACGATTACCTCGAACCACTGGTTGAGATGATGCTCGGCCAGGCTGTGATTGATCGAGCGGGCGCAGGGGTAGTTTGAGATCAGGCCGAGGCGATACCGACCGTGCAGTTCTTCGAGCAGTGTCTGGACTTCCGGGGCGACAGTGACTGCTGATGTCATCGCGTGAAACCTGACATCGAGCAGCTGTTCGAGCTGCTGAGATGTCGCCTCGACGTCGAATAACGCGCGGATCAAATCGCGCGTGACGGTGATCAGGTCGTTCTCAAGAAACTCGCCCGAGTACGGCGCCCGGCGTTCGCGATGCTGAATCTCATTCAGCTTCGCAAAGTCGTGCGGGCCGAACATCGTTGTCAGCTCGGCAGACAGCGCCCGGTCGCAGCTGTCGACCTGCGCCGGGCCGAACTCGATCAACGTGTTGCCATAGTCAAACAGAATGGCGTCGATCTGTTCGGCAATCCGGTGCATGTCTCGGAGCGTCCGTGTTTCGAGTCCTGGGAGTTGCCGAACTCAGTCGTTTCCGGCTTGCGTAGTGGAATTCGCCAGAATTCCCGCGTGGGAGTTTTGGTACTGGAATTCGCCAGAATTCCCAAGTGGTGTGAAAACGCCGGGAAGTCTGCTGAACTCCGCTACTGTGACCGGGGATTGATGGCCAGCCGGGAACTGGTGGAACTCAGTCGCCGCGGCTGTAACGCTGCTGAAGTTCGGGGAGCAGTCCCTGGTACTTGTCCCATGTGGCCTTCAGCGGGAACGTGGCGGGGATTGGATCGCCCAGCAGTTCCAGGCACTTGGTCCACAGCAGGACGGCCCAGACGGCTTCTTCGACGGTCAGGTCTTCGTCCTTGAGGTCGGGGTACTCCTCAATGAGCTGAGCGAAGCGGGCCATCCCGCGAACGAGCATGTCGCGCGCCTCGTCCGGGTTGCCGGACCGCAGCTTGAGTTCGCCTTCGTAGATCAGGCGGTGAGCTTCGGCTGTGCCGGTTGATTCATCGGCTTCGGCCTGAGCACGGGTTCGCCAGTAGTTGTAGTTGGCCATTTTCTGGTAGCCGTCGATGGCTCCACGAATCTCTTCTTCCGTGACGCCGGCCTCCTTCTGGCGCTCGGCCAGTTCGCGAACGTCATCCTCATCCGCTTCCAGTCGGAAGATGATGCGCTTGTCGGCTCCGGCAACCTGGAATTCTTCCTGGCCAAACTGCTCGGTCCAGATACGAAAACCCTCGGCCCATTCCTGGCGGGACAGGGCGAAGTTGCTCTGACGCATGGCGTACGCTTTGTCTTCCGCTTCCTGGTCGGATGCGGATTCATCACGGAACCGGCTGGCGGTGATGAAGCGGACGTCGCGCTGCAGAGCGTCCGCGTAGCTGAGTTGTGCTCGCGCGGGCAGCGACCGGAACAGTGGCCGTGCCATGATGTGCTGCTGGCGGTTTTCTTCTCGCTCGTTTGACCGTCGCGCCCATTCTCCGGCGACAAGATAATTGTCGAGCTGGTTGGGATTGATGTCAGGATCGACACCGTTGGGGTAGGTCTTCGTGTCCGGGTCGGTCTTGAAGTAGTTGCGAAAGTAACGCCACTCGTCCGACATGCCGATCTTCTGGCCCCAGACGCGACCGGTTTCGTAGGTCAGTTCCGGGATCGCGGCATTGCGGCGCGTCCCGCGCTGGTAGAACTTGCCGCCTTCCTTGACCCAGTAATAACGGTCGGGCACGGCGTCCCATTCGGCGGAGACGTTCCACGCCATGTTCCAGCCAAGAAAACGCCAGACTTCGACATAGTGCGGCTGCAGCGTGATGACCGCCTCAGTCGTCGACCGCATGAGCGCCCACTCTTTGCGGTCCTTATATTCATCGAGATCCATGCGGAGCATGTTGACGGCGATGCCGCGCATCCCCAGCAGGACGAAACTCATCGTGGCACTGGTCGGGTCGATCTGTCCGAGATCGCTTTCCCCGAGATCATGCTCGGATCGCAGTTGTGCGAGCATTCCGCCGCCGCCGTCCCGGCCGCTGGCGGGCATTCCCAGCAGCACGATCGGGATCAGCAGGACGAGGATGCCAACAACGCTGGCAGCCTTTCGCTGACGAGAATTGAACGTGCTCATTTCGCTTCAAGCTCCCGAAGTCGCAGACTGAAATAACCAAGGAAAAGACAGGGAAGAAGATACGCCAGTGTCGTGGCGATGGCTGGCAGCAGCATTCCGTTCCAGGGAACGTCAAACCCTTTGGCCAGCCAGTCGGACATGCTGTAGATGCTGAGGTCTGGAATCAGGTGCCGGATGATGCCCAACCCTTCCACCAGCGGTTTGTCGAAGGCCACGATCGACTTTGTGAACAGGTTGTCGGGAAGCGGAGTCGTCTCGTTCATGTGCGTGACGAGCCGGTAGATCGATTCGGCAGCCCCGCCGCCTTTCTGCTTGCCGGAGACGATCTCCAGCATGAAGCCGTACGCCAGCGATCCAACAATCCAGTTGGAGAACGTAAACAGAAACGCGACGGGAAACTTGACGAAGCAGCTGGCCGTGACGGCGATCATGACCAGCAGAACGCATTGCAGCCACAGGCCGAACGTCGCTTTGAAGTAACCGACCGCGAAGCTGCGGTCGGCCAGGCGCAGGAAACAGTCTCCCGCGGAAAGTCCGATGTACTGGCCGCGATCCAGACACTGCGCCTGGATGGTGAGAACGCCGGCACTCGCATCACCCTGCAGCTGCTGGTGAACTTCATTCTCCGGATCGAACGGGACGACCAGATCTTCAAACAGGTCGACCGTCGATTCTTCGAGTGTCTGTTCATCGACGACCTTAATGTTGCGATCGACCACGATTTCGTTGTAGCTGAACTCGGCAACTTCATACGTCGCGATCGGGACTCGCAGATCAGCCTGTTCGTTGATCGCGGTCAGACGGACTCGCAGCGAGCGGTCCATGTTGCCCTTCCAGGTACGGAAGGCTTCAAACCGTGACTCAATTCGCAATTCATCCGGTTTCTGGTCAAGTGGGAACTGCCAGATGGCTGCCGCTTTCGAGCCGCCCTCAATGAAGCTGCGTGTCTGGTCGATGTCGCCGACGTTGACGCCCTCGCCCGGATTCCCCTGACGATCCAGAAACGAAACCTGACCGTAGACAGGCACGCGGCAGAACAGCGAGACATCGTCCGGTACGTGTCGCAGGATCCAGCCATAACCGACGACCGACATCAGCGCGATGATCACGGTGCCGACGGCGGAAAAACCGAGCATCCGCCCGAGCACCACTTCGCTGCGGCGAACCGGCTTGGTCACCACGGTGTGCAGCGATCGGAGTCGAATGTCTTCGGGCAGGCCCCAGCAGCTCATCAGCACGACCACCGGCAGAACCAGCCAGGTCATTGCGCGAAAGACGAACGCCACGAGATTCATCAGATGCAGATCGGGCCGTGCGGCGTCTGCTTCCATGAACCAGCCGGCGAACATGAACAGCGCGGCGAAGATCACAAACACCAGCAGCGCTTTGCGGCGGATGGATTCTTTGAACGCCAGCATTGCAATTGCGTAAACGCGACGGGGCGAGACCGTAAAGACGTCGACCAGTCCGCGCAGCGTTCCCTTCAGAACGCGACCGGGGCCGGACATGCCGTGTAGCGGAATCGACGTGGCGATCGCGACCGCCAGGAAGGTCGCTGCAAAACCGGCGAAGACGACGAGCCATTGAATCACGCCGTCGAGCAGGTCGAACGAAACGGGTTGGAGGGTCATGGCTAGCATGGCGGCAGTTCCGGGAACAGGAGCAGAGGCTCAACGATTGGCAGAGGACGGAAAGCGGATTCGCTGATGCGGCTCAGACGGTCATTGAACGTCAAAGCGGCGGTGCCTGCTGTCAGGTTGAGGATTCCGCGTTTGTTGAGGCAGGTTCCGGAGAGTCGCCTGCCGCATCGTCCTTCCCGGCTGAATCGCCATCGCCCGCTGACGGGACAAAACGCTGTCCCGGCCGCTCCTGGCTCGTGCGGACCGTTTTCAGGAACAGGTCTTCGAGGCTGTTCCGTGGCTGTGTGACGCTGCGCATGTCCGCGTTGTGCTTCTCGAGGACGGCCTTGATTTCTTCGACGGCTGCGTCGTTGAGTTTGGACGTCAGCAGCTGCGTTTCGTCCTGTTCGGTCAGCAGTTCGTCGACGGTGCCCAGCTCTTTCAGTTCGCCCTGGAAGAGAATCGCGATGCGGTCGCAGACGTCCTGCACGTCGGCCAGCAGGTGGCTGCACATGACGACTGTTTTTCCTTCGTCCCGCAGCTTCAGGATCATGTCTTTCATGTCTCGGGTCCCCAGAGGGTCGAGACCGCTGGTCGGTTCGTCGAGCAGGACGAGGTCCGGGTTATTGATGAGCGCCTGGGCGAGGCCGATGCGGCGCGTCATGCCCTTCGAGTATTCCTTGAGCTGCCGACGGCGGGCATGCTGCAGACCAACCTGTTCGATCAGAGCGTTCGTCCGCTCGCGACGTTCCGCCGGCGAGATATCAAACAGCCGCCCGTAGAAGTCGAGAGTTTCTTCCGCATTCAGGAAGCGGTACAGGTAGGACTCTTCCGGCAGATAGCCGATGCGTTCGTTCTTGGAAACGTCTGATGCCGGTTTGCCGAGGATTGAGATCTCGCCATCGGTCGGGAACAGCAGACCGAGCAGCAGCTTCATGGTTGTCGTCTTGCCCGAGCCGTTGGGGCCCAGCAGGCCGAAGATTTCGCCTTTGTTCACATCAAGGCTGAGCGAGTTCAGCGCCTGAACTTTTTTTCGTCCCCAGAAATCACGGTAGATCTTGCTCAGATTGCGAATCTGAATGACCGCCTCACTCATGAAACTGTCCTGCCTGTCAGTGGTAGCCGGGTCGGAAAAACGAAGAATCAAACAATCAAAACAACAGAACTCGCGGCGGAACAGCGTGCCGGAGCCGTGGAATTCGGCGTCGACTGCAACTCGGGTAAGAAAATCAGAATCGAGTGCCGTCAGGAATCGCGACGCTACGTTGCGACTTGCTGAATTTGCTGAGAGTTTTTTCAACGACGGAAAGAAATCTGCAATCCGCATGGATCGCCAACGATCGAATCCCATGATGAGATTCGGTTGCTGCCCCGAGTTTCGCTGAAAGGCCGGCAATTTACGGTGGTTCTCTGGCAGCATCAAGCGCCGGAAAGCCCGCGTCTGCAGAACCTTCCGGCGCAAAATCCGGTTTGCAACGGCCCTTCCGTTCCCGCGTGTTACGCAGTGTCCGAATCGCTCCTGCGGGCAGCTTCGCGGTCGCTGCGTTGACAGCGAGAGCGCCTCGGCCAGCGATCCCGTGACTCCATTGGTTGACAGGTGCTGGGGATTTCAGCACGATGATCCGCACTCTCCTGTCCGGCATCTCCGGAGTTTTCTTCCCTGCACAATTCCAGTTATTGGATGACTGGACCAATCCCTGTGCGAATGGAAGCGTCTGAATCCCTCTGCCAGTTCCGGCAGATTACGAAGTCATTCCCCAACCTGTGTCTGTTCCCAGCCAGCCTCCTGTTGTGGGCATTCTTGGCGGAATTGGTTCCGGCAAGAGTGCTGTCGCGAACGGGCTCGCCCGCCACTTCAGAACCGTGGTGATCGACGCTGACTGGATCGGCCATCAGGTCCTCACCTTTCCCCGAATCATTCAGCAGCTCCGACGCGCATTTGGTGACTCCATTTTCGACGGCGATCAGGTCGATCGAAAACGCGTGGCCGCCCTCGTCTTCGGTGACGAACCGCGGCACCGGGACGCCCGCCGGACTCTGGAACAGATCGTTCACTCTGAAATTGGCCGGGTCGCTCAGTCACAGATCGAAGCGGCGGACAAGTCGACAGAACTCATTGTTCTCGACGCTGCTGTCATGCTTGAGGCTGGCTGGGACCGACTCTGTGACTTCCTCGTTTTTGTCGATACCCCGGTTGAAGACCGACTGAACCGAATTCGCCAGCAGCGCGACTGGACCGCCGACGAACTTCAACGTCGCGAAGCCAGTCAATTGCCGCTGGACGAGAAACGAAAGGCTGCTGACTTTGTCGTTAACAACTCAGGTTCCCTGGCTGAGTCTGTTCTGCAACTGACGGAGTTGGTCCGTGCGAGGCTGGCGAACCCGGCCTGAACGGCACGCCTTGAAAGACCTGAAATTCCGACTGGCTCATTGACTCATCCTGGACCGAGTCTCACAACACATCATCCCACCACCCGCTGTCGATAGCCCCGTCCGAGCGTTCGCTCAAGCCCGTCATTCTTCTCATCTATCTCTGGTATCCTGCCATGTCACGTACCGACGTCAATCGGCCACGCTCCGGTTCAGATTCTGCTTCGTCATCAGACGCCAGTGCCGCGTCATCTGCAGTCGCCGGCATCCCGGACAAAGAGGTCACTTTTCCGGCTGACGAGCGTTACGAAGCGATCAAGCAGGGCGAAGTTCACATTGCCGAACTGCAGCGAATGTCGATGCACGAGCTGCTGGAGCTGGCCGAGGACGAACAGCTCAGCGAGTACAACGGCCTCAAGAAGCAGGATCTGATCTTCAAGATTCTCAAGGAACGCACCCGGATGAACGGGCTGATGTTCGGCGAGGGAACGCTTGAGATTCTGCCTGACGGCTTCGGGTTTCTGCGCAGTCCGGATTACCACTACCTGCCGTGTCCGGACGACATTTACGTGTCGCCGAGCCAGATTCGCCGCTTCGGGCTGCGTACGGGAGCAACCGTTGCCGGCCAGATTCGTCCGCCCAAGGAGAACGAACGCTACTTCGCGCTGCTGCGTGTTGAGGCGATCAATGGCGAGGATCCCAATCAGGTCACCGCGAAGGTCTCGTTCGACGACCTGACGCCGCTGCATCCGAACGAGCGGCTGAAGCTGGCGACCGATCCCAGGGAACTGAGCACGCGCGTTGTCGACATGCTCGCCCCGATCGGCATGGGCCAGCGCGGCCTGATCGTTTCTCCGCCCAAGGCCGGGAAGACCATCCTGCAGCAGAAACTCGCGCAGGCCGTCCTCGCCAACCATCCGGACGCCTACGTCATCGTTCTGCTGATCGACGAACGCCCGGAAGAAGTGACCGATATGGAGCGGTCAGTTCGCGCGGCAAACTGCGAGGTCGTCAGCAGCACCTTTGATGAACCGCCCAGCCGTCATATCCAGGTGGCCGAGATGGTCATCGAAAAAGCCAAACGGATGGTCGAGTACGGTCAGGATGTCGTAATCTTTCTCGATTCGATCACGCGGCTGGCTCGTGCCTGGAATACGGAGATTCCCCACTCGGGCAAGATTCTCAGCGGCGGCGTCGATGCGAACGCGCTGCAGCATCCCAAGCGGTTTTTCGGAGCGGCCCGCAATATCGAAGACGGCGGCAGCCTGACGATCGTCGCGACGGCCCTCGTCGATACCGGCTCGAAAATGGACGACGTCATCTTTGAGGAATTCAAAGGGACGGGTAACACCGAGCTGTATCTCGACCGCCGGATGGTCGAAAAACGCATCTGGCCAGCGATCGACGTCAACAAGTCGGGCACGCGCCGCGAGGAGCTGCTCTTCAATGACGACGAACTGCAGCGCATCTGGATGCTCCGCCGCGTCCTCAACGACATGAACCCCGTCGAGGCGATGGAGCTGCTGACCAACCGGCTGCGGAAGACGAAGACGAACGAAGAATTCCTGATGACGATGAATCTGGGCTGAGGCGGGTCATCCCGCCTGGCCGGTGTTGTTTAACCGCAAGCCGCAGGCGTGCGCGGCAGTTTCGATTCAAACGCAAACATCGCTCACGCCTGCGGCTTGCGGTTAAACGAGCCTGATTCGCGTAAACTAGCCTCTCTTTGAACTTACACCATGACGACCCACATCGAAGGCAAACTGACTCTCACTGACGAGTCGATCGCCATTGTTGTTTCGCGTTTCAACGACCTCGTGACCAACCGGCTGCTGGAGGGAGCCCTCAGCACGATTCGGCGGCACGGCGGCAGTGAGGACCGAGTCACGATCGTTCGCGTTCCTGGCTCGTTTGAGATCCCGCTGGTCGCCGACAGACTGGCACACTCCGGGAAGTTCAACGCGGTGGTCTGTCTGGGCGCGGTCATCCAGGGCCAGACGACGCATCACGAATACATCAACCAGCAGGTCGCTGCCGGATTGATGAAGGCCTCGCAGAGCAGCGGGATTCCGGTGACGTTCGGTATCCTGACGTGCGAAACGATGGAGCAGGCACTCGACCGCTCCGGTGGCAAAGTTGGCAACAAAGGCGACGAAGCAACGCTGGCGGCGATCGAGACGCTGTCGGCTCTGGGCCAGCTTCGCGATTGCGGAATTATCTAACCCGGAATGACCACGCAGGGTGCGTGGAGTCGGCATTTCTGTCTTGGTGCGTTGCGCAAGCCAGATCGCTCTCGACACAGAGTGTCTCTGACGAGTTGGCGTGGTCGCCGACGTAACGCACCGGCCTGAAAAGGCTTGCTGCACGCACCCTACAGACTTCGCCGGGCGAGGCGCATCCTTCAGGCGAGCCGTGTGCCGTGAGGCCACGGTTTTCTCAACACGACAAAAACCCGTGGCCTCACGGCACACGGCTCGCCTGGCAGATGACAGAAACCCGTGGGCCCACGGCTCGCCGAGTCTCACTCCCTTCTGTGAGAAATTTCATATGGAACGACGACGGGAATCACGGCAGGTTGTCCTGCAGCTTTTGTGTCAGAGCGACGCGAATCCGGACTGCACCGCGTACACCGCGCGCGAGATGCTGGAAGAGGAACTCAAACACAGCGACGCGCGCGAATTCGCCTGGCAACTCTACACCGGCGCGCTGTCGACGCGGGACGAGATCGACGCTCGTATTCAGGCCGTCGCCGATAACTGGCGAATGTCCCGCATGGCTCTGACGGACCGCAACGTGCTCCGCATGGGCGTTTACGAAATGTCGAGGCTGGGCACGCCGCCGGCCATCGTGCTCGACGAGTGCATCGAAATCGCCAAAGCTTACGGCTCGGAAAAATCCGGCGAGTTCGTCAACGGCATCCTCGACCAGCTCATCCCGCAGGAAGTTCAAGCCGAGAATGTGTCTGCCGGCTCAGAAGCGTCGTCGGCATCGGCTGAGTGACGCCGGGGCAGTGGCGCCGCAGTGGCGGACCGGTTTCAGCTGGCGGCCTCTTCCTGGATCTGGGAAATCGACAAGCGACGCTGCTTCATCGACCGAGGCAACTGCGGTATCTGTAGGCGATTGCGGATGAGGCCGGTGTGTGTCATCGGCGTCCGCTGCGGCGTTCCGCGTCGCTACCTCACTTGTCGTCAGGATTCCAACAGATGGTCGTGCGTCGTTTTTCGCGGCTGCTGCTGTCGATCGTTGTGTGTGTGAGCGTCTCGTTCGTGACGCGCGCCGATTCTCAAACACCTCCGGACGGGCCGCGAATTGACGCTCGGTTTAAGGAAGTGAGTCCCGACCGGAAACCTGCTGATTCGCCACACCGTGGACTCTCGGGACAGTTGCCAGGGAAGAAGGCCGCGATTCCGTACCCCGACGAGTCGGGAATTTCCGACGGGCTCGTGCTTCCCGTCCGCCGTTCTACTTCAGAGTCGCAAGTCACGGCGGTTCCCCATTCGGACGTTCCGCCTGCGATTCTGTCGCGGGCGGGTGGCCCGGCAGGAGAGTACACGACGCAGCAGGCCCTGCTGCTCGCCTGGATCCCTGAGAACGAAGACGCCCGACCGGTGCAGCTCGAGATCGCCCGCCTGGTCTGCGCGACGACCCACGTCATTGTTGTTGCCCCGTCGACGGAAGGCGTTGATGACGCGAAGCTGGCGTTCGAGGAGGCAGGGATCGCCGACGACAACCTGACATTCCTCGAAAGCCCGATCGATACGCCCTGGATTCGTGACTATGGCCCCTTCGCGATGCGGACCAGCAGCGGACAGATTCAGTTGATCGATGCTCCGTACGGGACTGACCGATTGCTCGATGACCAGCTGCCGACTCGTCTGGCGAAGCATCTGGAGTTGCCGGTCGTCGATACCAATCTGCTCGTTGAAGGCGGCAACCTGCTGTCGAACGGCGACGGGCTGCTGGTCTGTTCGACGAATATGATCGGCGAGAATCAGGACCAGGGATACTCGCTGAAGGAGATCCGCGCGAAGCTGCTCGAACAGTGGCACGCTCGCGAGGCCGTCTTCGTTGACCCGATTGCTGGTGAGCCGACCGGCCATGTCGACATGCTGATGACGTTCCCCAGGAAAGACACGGTCATTGTCGGTGAGTATCGCGAAGACGACGATGACCCTTTCAATCGACAGTTGCTGAACGAAACGGCCGAGCGGATGCAGACCGTGCGGTTGCCCTCCGGTCGCAACCTGACGGTCGTTCGCATTCCAACGCCGAAGCAGTCGGACGAGGAAGCCTGGCCGACGTACTGCAACGTGCTGTACGCGAACGGCGTGCTGCTGATTCCGTACTTCCCGGAGAACCGGGATTCGTTTCACGAGGCCGTCGCGGTTTATCGTCGACTCCTGCCCGGCTGGCGGATCGCGGGTGTCGACTGCAGCACGATCATCAAGTCCGGTGGTGCTCTGCACTGTTTGACGATGACGATCCCCGCAGACAAATCGCTGAACCAGAAACGAATGTTTCGAGGTCGTCGTGTTGTTCGAGTTCCGGTCGGTCGTGAGCCCTCCGGCGAGGTTGTTCCCCAGTGGCGCCCGCCGGTTACGAATTGAGCAGCCGGCAGAAAGCGTTCAGAGTCAAAACGCGGTGTCTTGCATCGCACACCTGATTGCGATTGTCACTTTCCCTCTGGGCATTGGTCCCTACACATTCTGAGTCGTTGGCCGTCGCGTCTGAATTCACTCTCCCGCTTGCGGGAGAGTCGCCGTCTCAGCCGCGGTGAGGGGACTTCCTGGGACGCCGCTCGTGATCCCCAGCGTGTCGGGTGCGGATTGCCGGTGATTCTGCTGGTACGCTTTCCTGAGTTGTCAGCCGTCAGATGAGTTGTGCGGGCAGCCCTCCCCGGCCCTGAGAGGCCGACCCTCCCGCAAGCGGGAGGGTGAAATCACCAGCCGGCTGTGAAGTGACATGGATGTAGTCCACTGCCCGAAGGGATGCGATTATGTGTAAAGCCGTATTCAGAAGTATTGTGCTTACGCGAGAATCGGCGCGACGACCTCGCCGTGGACGCTCGTCAGACGCTGACGGATGCCGTTGTGGTAGAACGTCAAGCGTTCGTGGTTGATGCCCAGCAGGTGCAGCACGGTGGCGTGAAAGTCGTGCCAGTGGACGCGGTTCTCGACGGCCTTCCAGCCGACTTCGTCTGTTGATCCGTAAGCGAGGCCGTGCTTCAGACCGGCTCCGGCCAGCCAGACGGAAAAGCCCTCCTGGTTATGGTCGCGACCGAGTCCGACTTCGTTCGACGCGGACTGAGTGAACGGCGTTCGACCGAACTCGCTGGTAAACAGCACGAGTGTGTCTTCGAGCATGCCTCGCTGTCGCAGATCGCTGAGCAGTCCGGCAATCGGTTTGTCGATGCGGCCCGCCTCGCGACCGTGGTTCCGCAGCATGTCCTCGTGGCCGTCCCAATTGATGCGCGGGCTGCCGAATGCGCCGCCGGCAAAGAGCTGCACGAACCGGACGCCGCGTTCCAGTAGTCGTCGCGCGAGCAGGCAGCCGCGTCCGAAGTCCGCCGTCTGTTCGCCGTTGAGTCCGTACGCCTCGTGCGTCGCCACAGTTTCACCGTCGAGATTCGTGACTTCGGGGACGGCCAGCTGCATTTTCGCGGCCAGCTCGTAACTGCGAATCCGCGCGGACAGGACGTCACTGGTTCCGCGCTCTTCGAGATGGCGGCGATTCAGTTTCGCGAGCAGCGCCCGGCTGGCCGCTTCTTTGTCGGCAGGCCGCCGCCTGGCGGGAAACAGATCGGAAATCGGCTCGCCTTTGCTGCGAATCACGACGCCCTGGTGCTGCGCTGGCAGGAAGCCGTTCGACCAGTTGATCGATCCGCCCGCCGGAACGCCGCGCGAATCCGGGATGACGACGAAGGCCGGCAGGTCGTCCGTCTCGCAGCCCATCCCGTACGAAAGCCACGAGCCGATAACCGGAAAGCCGTTGAGGCGGAATCCGGTGTTCTGCTGAAAAGTCGCCGGAGTATGGTTCGACGTTTCTGCAAACATCGATTTGATGACGGTCAGCTCGTCAGCGACCTCCGCCAGATGAGGAAACAGTTCCGACACCCACAGGCCGGAGTCGCCTCGCTGGCGAAAGTCCCAGTCGTTCTTTCGCAGCAGTCCGACCTGGCCAAAGAAGACGTCCGGCTTCTGTTCGCTGACCAGCGATTTGCCGTGCAGTTTTTCGAGCGTCGGTCGGTAATCGAAACTGTCAACCTGACTGAAGCCGCCGGTCAGGCAAATGTGAATCGCCCGCGTCGCTTTCGGCGTGTGATG